>Ga0209482_1000258_pt1 | contig 48130 bp, 73 predicted proteins | sample CoawatmetaG10DNA_FD_187512 | JGI IMG/M metagenome (GOLD analysis project Ga0209482, IMG submission 187512) | Marine microbial communities from the West Antarctic Peninsula - Coastal water metaG104-DNA (SPAdes) (version 2) | ecosystem: Environmental > Aquatic > Marine > Coastal ...
CACCGGATTGCAAATCCGTTTATATAGGTTTGATTCCTATCGCCAACTCCAATATCGGTGAAGTGTTACGGAAGCACGATGGTCTCCAAAACCATAAGCCGGGGTTCGACTCCCTGCACCGATGCCACTTGACATTTGGTCTCCAATGTGTTATTATAGTAGAGTAGCAATAATGCTACAACACACAGAAACACACAGGAGAAGTAAAATGGTAACAAATAAGAATGCGTATGAGATACGCACAGAGATACTAGGAATGGCCCAAGGGTTTGTTATGGAAAAGTTCCATAGTGCAAAAAACAACTGGGAAAACTCAACAGATAGACATCCAGAAACGGGTAATATATTGTCTACAGAGTATTGTCCAAAGTATCCTACCTCTGATGAAATACTAGCAGAAGCAGAGAAGTTATATTCTTTCGTTGATACTAAGTAGTTAGATTAAGCCACCTTAGGGTGGCTTTTTATTTGGCGTAATGCCTAACAAATCTATGATTTCGCTGAGAATCTGGTTGAGGTCGTTGACCTGCTGGGAAGTGTCTTTCGGGATATCCCGTACAATACAGTACTGACTTTCTTGCTATAACTCTACGAAATGGTTTCTTTTCTATCATAATAATAATTCCTTTGTAATGTTATCTACGTATGTCCTCGTCTCATCAGATGGGTTGAACTGAAATACCTTTTCTAGGTATAACAAATGCTGAGTTGGTAGAGGATGATGGTCTTGCTTCCCCTTTATCATGTTGCTATGAAAGTTGCAATCAAAGTCAACTCCCACTCCATATATTATATCATACATACTTGGATGTAATTTTATTAATGTGTCGTGGTATAGAGTTGTTAACTTGTTGAATACTGGGGTTTCTGGAACATAAGTGTTATATTGACAAATTGGTTGTATTCCATTCATGCTGAACATTTCATAATCTATATTGTCTGATTCTAACATCTTTTGAATCGAATGAATATAAGAGTAATCACGCTTAGTCATTCCCTCTTCATCAAAAAACCAATCGTTGACCACTGAGGGCGAATAGTAATTTTGTGTTATTATATTTCCTGGTGTGGTCCAATTACCATCTTTGAATCTATCTTCTCTAAGAAACCCACTCCATTGTATTAGAATTAAGTCATCTTTAGTAAAATTATATTCTAAACTTTTTTCAACTATAGTATTAAATATGTAATAGTTGCCTGCACCTGCTCTACCAAAGTTATACACTGTCTTCGTATCTTTATAATGATGCTCTAGGATGTTAACCCAAGTTGGCATATCCCAGTTTGTAAAACTGCAACCAAAACAGAATATTCTTTTATGTTTAGAAGAGTTGAGGTCTATCATAATATGTTCTTATTGTTCTTGTATATGTAGATAGATTTTTTTGAGTAATCTCTTAATTACAGGATGATTTGTGTTCCAATTGAAAAGAGCAAAATAAGCCAGTAAGTCTGGACTTAAAAATTGACCAACTTTATTTTTGAATTGTGCTGTTTTCTTAGCCATTCTTAATAAGTCTACTGCCCCATCTTTTCCAACTTTACGTATGAATTCATCTCCGATGTTCATAGCATATGCTTCAATCTCATCTGGACGACTCATATACTCGTGTTCCATGTCGCTATCATCATACCCGTCATTACCAGCATGGAAATCTCTGTCTCTGTATTGCTTCATATGAAGAAGTTCATGTTTTAAAGTATCTTTCAATTTATTTAAGAAATACTTTTTACTATTCTCTGACCAAGTAAAACTTTCCGGTCCATCTTCACTGAACACTATTCTAATGAATACTGCTATTTCTTCTTCTTCGTCTTTTTCTGGGTCATAGTGGGCACCAATTGTTAGTTCGCCCTCTTTTAAGTCAGGAACTCTTATCACATTCACTTCAGCCATAGGAAAATGTTTTTCTACAATTGTAATGATTTCTCTGAAAGATTGAGTGCCATTGATATCTTTAGCGATACCACTCATATCAAACTTAAAGTCATCTGGTGTTATGATTTCGTTGATTAACATGTTATCTGTTTTCCATAAATTCTTTAATAAACAATTCCATATCTATTCCAGTAGGCACTGATATAATGCTTCTCGCTGGATGGTTGTCTTCGTGTTGTGCTTCAGTGCCTGTGATTCCGGCAACATAGTCTATTTCCTTTACAGAGACTTTACTAGTCATTCCCACCTGAGCCTGTGACGCTGTTGGGTCGGTAACACTTCCAAAAGTGCTATGCTGAAGTGTTCCTGCTGGAACACCATACGAACTAAACGTAATACCAGAGTAGTATTTGTTAGTCACCCTATCTAAGAAGGTAGCACTTGAACTGGATTTGTAGTACGTTTGTTGCATGGTAGTGCAGTTGCAGTTACTACTGTAAGTTCTAGTTATAGAGTTACTAGACCATTGAACTTCTGCTGTGCCTGTTGTTGCTGGTCGACTTTTGCCATTACTTGCTGGAGTATACGCTACTCCTGGTCTTACATAGTCTTTAGCACTATTTACTTCAACATAAACATTATGCCAAGTGTTAACACCATCATATTGTGAAAATATAAGTTGTTCTGCATTAACAAAACTACTGACTAGCAATAAAATACCTGTTGCAAATATTCTTTTCATTACCAAGCCTTACAAGACCAATAACGTGCCTTTGTTTTAGGTCCTGGAGAGTCACAATTGTGTCTAGCTCTAAAGCTCTTTCTACGTTCTGGATTTGATTTTTTAATACTCATAGTCTTTTCACCACTAGCCTTAGCACTTGATCCACCGTGACCGAAATTAACTTTCTTAACGTTTCCTGTTTTTGGGTCCTTTACATATACTTTAGATTTCTTAACATCACCTTGCATAGGCTTATTAAGTTTAACCTGTCGTCCTTGATATTCCGCTTCAGAAATTAATTCCATTGAAGGTGCTTCAACACTTTCAAAGTTACCGTGCTTAGTAATAAATGATTGGAAATTAGAATCTACTCCATTAGAGCCATTATTAGATAGGCTACTGAAACGTCCTTTTCCTTTAAATTTACCTTTTTTCTTAGTCTTTAGCTTTGTTTTAACTTTAGTTGGTGTAACTTTAGTTTTAGTTTTTGGTTTAACTTTTGGAGTAGTAGTTTTTACTTTAACTTTTGGTACCGGTACAACTTTAGGTGTCTTTATGTTTGGAGCATCAGGTTTTACTGTTACTTTAGTTGGTTTAACTTTAACTTTTGGAGTAGGTACAACTTTAGCTACTGGTACTTTAGCTACTGGTACTTTAGCTACTGGTACTTTAACTTTTGGTATTGGTACAACTTTAGGTCCATCAAGTTTTGGTTTGACTTTAGTTGGTTTAACTTTTGTTTTAACAATTGTTCTAAGGGCTTGAGTTTTTGCAATTGGATCCGATGGGACAACTTTTAACTTTGGAGTTGGTACAACTTTAGGTGTCTTTATGTTTGGAGTATCTGTAGCAACTCTAGGCTTAGATACTTTTGTCTTAAGTTTGGTTACCTTAGTATCAACTTTAGGTGTAACAACTTTAGCATCTACTTTAGGAACATCCACTTTAGGAGTAACAACTTTAGTATCTACTTTAGGTGTTGTAACCTTAGGTGTAACGGCTTTAGTATCTACTTTAGGAACATCTACTTTAGGTGTAACAACTTTAGCATCTACTTTAGGTGTTGTAACCTTAACGGGTGCATCAGTTTTAATTTTAGCTGTGAGATCTACTTTAGGTACTTCGGCTTTTTTAGCTAATGCTTTAGCGGCATCTGTAGTTGCGTCAACTGCATCATCTGCACCTTTAGCAAATATCTTCTTGCCTGCTTTCCATGCAAACTTTGCACCTTTAAGAGCACCTTTGGCTACTACGCCACCTGCTATGCCAATTGCGGCATCAGTTCCTACTCTTGTTGCAAATTCAGCGCCTGTAATTTCGCCTGCATCATATTGCTTTTTAGCTTTCCATGTATCGTATGCAGTCCATGCTGCTCCGCCTGCCCATATTGCTACGGGTATAAGTGGTAGCAATTCAGTAAGGTATTCTTGACCTTCTTCATTAAGTTCTACTACAATGCCGTCATCTAAGTGTTCAACAACACGTGATTCGATGAGGATGTCACCAAACTCGAAGCCAATAATGTCGCCGGCTTCTGGTTGGTTTGATTCTTCTACTAAATTAAATAATCTCATTTGGTTTACTCCTGTTGTATATATTTATCTAAAACATATTAAAGAATAAACAATTGTGTAAATGCCCACCCATTCATAAATGTAAACCATACACACAACACAACTGCACTGCTTCTACGCCTGTATGTGCTGAATACTGCTAATAAACTACCCACAAGATATAATGGAATAAACACCCTTGCATATGGATTTGACTCTGCTGTAGCAATAATTGTAAAGCTAAGAAACGCACTTGCACATATAAGAACTGCGGCTTCTACTATTTCAGCATAAAATGCGGGTTTGTCTTTTAGATAACTGTCTTTAAAAAATTGTATGATTGTTGACTTCATGCCGTTCCTCTTGTTGCTTCCTCGAAAGGAATACTTGCTAAGTTTTTACTTTTTGCTTCTACCATAATGTCAAATTCATTACGAAAGGAGCCAGCCCATTCATTTACTGCACTGTTCCACATAGTATCACTGTGTGCTCGTAGTTTTGCTTTTTTGTAGCCTCGATCAATTAGTGCATTAAAGTCCGGCAGTACATCTGTTGCATGGTCAATAATATATGGTTGCCTGCTAACACTGTAATGCATTGTTGGACGAACACCACGCCAACTGTCAATTACTCGCTTAACACGATCATCTGTTGGACTAATGTATTCTGATTCACGACACCAATGGTGATGTATATCTAGAACTAATGCTAAATCTTTTTCTAACTCTAAGCTAGAATCGATACCCCATTTGTTTTCGTCGTTTTCAATAGTGATACAGTTTCGTGCTTCTCTAGACAATCGTTTAAGAGCACTTTTGATACCGGCTGGACCTTGGCGTCCTGAGATGTGGACGTTACACTTGAAGTCTTGCCACTTCTGACCGTAGCCCATGTACCTGATGATATCCGCATGATATTCAAACTCCTCTATACTGCGTTCAACAATTTCTGGTGTGTCACTTGCTAACACAACAAACTGTCCTGGATGCATACTTAAACGTACACCCAACTTACGTGCAAGGTCTCCTGCACGTCCATAATATTTAGCCGCATAAGCAACTACGTCTGGTTGTTTCCAATACCATTTCCAGTCTGGATGTGTTGCGGCTGGAAGCTGATTGCTGCCCAACCGTACCATACGTTGATGCTCTGGTAAGCTACCTACATATTCTACAAGGTTATAAACTGCTTGTGTATTATGTACCATAATATCCCAAAGGCGTTGACATGCTTCATCTTTAGGCTGATTATTAAGCCAACGAATAGTTGTACTTTTTTCAGTTAAAGGACGCTGAATTTCTTCAAGGAGTTTCTTTTTTTGTGTTTGGTCTGGATGTAAATACTTACATGCAAATCCTACTTTTCCTAGCATATCTATTACCTACTGGTTATTTGTTGTCTATATTATAACAAGAGTTCTTGCTTATGTCAACCGAAAAGTTAACCTCCTGTTACGGCTGTTGACTTTACAGGCTCATCTACTTCATGTCGCTTGGCAACACTTGCTAAACGTGCTTCTTCAAGGATAGGTAAAGAGTTTGGTCCGGCCCAGATATCGTTTAACGCTTGATTAATTTCTGAAATATCAATACGGTCTAAACGGAATGTTCCGGCTTTATCAGTAGGAAATAGTTCGTTAAGATAGTTAAGTACTGCTTCAGGAATTAAGTCATGTGTGCGAATAGCCCATGTTCCGTTAAAACCGTTTGTGTTAAATGGATTGTCCTGCGTTTTAATAATACTCATATAGTTTCTCTTAGATAGTTTTAGTTACTGTATGTATTATAACAAGAGTTCTTGCTTATGTCAACCTTCTAAGTAATAAAAGATTTCTTTCTTACATCGCCTTGGAATCGACTTACAAGACGTTTGTTTTTTACAAGTCCTACATGTGGGAACTCGTCTAGTTTGATTAAATGAGGCATAAAGCGTTTTTCATCGAATACATTAAAATACTTTAATACAATACGGCCTTTGTTAAGTTCTGCCATTTTTATAAATTTATCCATCATTTTTTCAGTAATGTATTCGTGATGCAAACTTATGTTTATACTACATCCCATATCTAAGAACTTTTCATACTTAGGTACGTTGGCAGTTCCATTTGTAAGTAATTCTACTGTGCCACGTTCTCTGCACATCTCTGCAATCTCAAAAATGTTTGGGTGCAATACTGGCTCACCACCTTGTAGTATGTGATGAACTGTTTTACCTTTTGGAAAGTCTATGCTATTGTAATGTTCTCTAATTGTTTCTATTGAAGGATAAGGAGAAGTAGCGTCATGTACAAATGTTGAACAATATGAACAATCAAAATTACATCTTAATAATATGTTCCAATCAACAACAAAGAATTTGTTTTTAAGCATATCAATATGCCCCACTGCTATTATCTTACCATCACTTAAATCACGCCAAGGGTCTGTTGGATATTCTGTTAATGCATCTATATGCTGTCTAAGCAATGCTATGCTCTCAGTATTAATTCCTTTTGGTATATGAATATCAGTAGGACAAGGACACATATCCATTTGACATGTTGTATCATTGTTTCCGCATGATGCATACTTATGAACGCCTGTTTGGCTTTGCAACGACATTGAATGACTAAAGTATTCACAATGCCAGTTTTTAAAACGTGCTTCGTTTACTTCAAGTATATCATGTGTTTGGGTTACTTTGACTTCGTGGTTGTCTGTTAACAACACTAGTGGCCATTGTTGCACTTACGCTACGCCGTTTTTACGTAGCCACTCAAATATTTCTTTATTGTCAAATAACGGGCTTCGTCTATGACTCTCTGGTAATGAATCCCAGTCTCTTAGAGCAGGATGTGATTTATTAGATTCACTAAACCTTAGTCCATAATGCCAACCTTCTGACATCATTTCGTCACGCCATCTATTGTGATGCCATTTGTTTAAATCTAATGTTGCTTGTTCTTTAATAGTCTCGTCAATATCTATTTCATAGTCTGATGCTATTTGGTATTGGTTAGAAATTTCAATATCAAAATCGGGAACAAACTTATAATCCCATGCCGCAACTATAATGGCTGCTTCTTGCTGAGTTAAATCTCTTAAAAGTGGAACTGTATAACAGTGTGGAAATTCTTCGCCTTCTGCTAATCCATATTCCATTGCTACTTCCTTGTCAGCATAATTGTATGCAAATACAATACTGTCTGGCCCAAAGCGTTTAACTATGCCTCGGAAATCCATAGCTGTTTCTGAGCTTATTGTGTTTGCTATTTTTAAAATTATGTGATGTTGATACATGTTAATTCCTTAATATCTACTTTTAATTTCTGCACCTAATTCAGGTTCTTTTGGTTCTGAATATGTAGCAGTACTTGCCGCTCCTTTATAAGAGCTTCCTGATGATCCAACTATGCTACCAGTAGTAGTTACCATTACTGGTGCCTTATTTTCACTTGTGCTATTTACGTATAGCCCAAACCATGCTGCACCTGCACCTGTAATTACAGACACTAAGCCAGCTTGTGCCATATTAGGCTCTTGTAAAGTCATAAACCATTCAGTAACATTGTAAAACATAAAAATGTACACTGTGATAAATGCTCTAGGAAAGATACGTAGTCTATCAAACCAGTATGGAAACAATTCCAATCTGCTTATTTTTCCATCATTATTTAAATCATTGTTTGGCATATATGTATTCCTCTGTTTATTATAATACTATTTATCAAATAAATCAACCATACAGATAAATATTATAGAGCTTAAACCGAAGACGGAAATTACAGCTCTTCACAACATGGAGAATATAATATGCACGATCCTAGAATAGAAGTCATGGACATGATTTGGAGTATCCGCAATCAATTAAATGACCTAGAACTAAAAATTTCAGAAATACCACACGAAGTAGAGGAATATGATTTCCCACTACATGCACCAGTCGACGGCGACTACATGCACCCTGATACAGCAACCCATCCTTGTCCACCAGAATTTGGTGATGATGCATATTGGGATTCCGGTTACCAGTGTTGGATGATGCCTTCAGTATGGGAATGGGATGAGCATGATAACTATGCTAACATGGATACAGATATGAACTGGATGCCAGAAGACGAAGAATGGATGCAAGATCCAGAGCATGATGATTGGTCAAATGACTATGATCCTGAAGCCCATGAGATGATGCCACCAGCTACCGAAACTTAAGATTTAATTAAGTATTAAAAGGGGGCTTTTTAGCTCCCTTTTTTTATGGCGAAATTTTAGTCAATAAAAAACCGAGCATGCAGGAAAACACACTCGGTTTCTAAATAACTTTTATAACGTAATTACGCTACAGTCATTGCGCCTGCTACTGTAAGCGATAACGCTTGTAGTGCAGTTTGTAGTTCAGCTGCATCAGCCCATGAACTGTTCTCAAGTGCTACTGAGAATACTGTTCCGCCTGTTGCGTGATCTGAAAGACCAATTACTGTACCTTTTTGTGCTACGCACTCAAGGATTGCTTCTACTTCTTCGCCTGGGTTGTTCTGAGCAGATACGTCTGCAGCTGCTGTGATAGTCCAAGTTGAAATTGAAGCACCGTAGTTAAACTTACCGAATTCGATAACGTTTGCTGGATTTCTTGTTGCCATTTTATTTTCTCCTAAAAAATGTATATTTTAATTGTCTGTAGCTTTTGCTACTAATACTATTTATCTAAAGTATTATCTTTTGATGACGTTTTGTTCCACGAATATAGTCCATTTTACTGTTTTAGACGTATCTCCTGCAACTAATATCTTTAGACTGTTGTTTACAGTGTCAGCAGTAGCTGATCCTGTCCATACATTAGTGGTATCTACTAGTACTTCTGTACTTGGTGATCCAATTAATGCGATTGTTCCACTTGTTTGATCAATAATTCCTTGTAGTCGTACCCCGAAATGATCGGTACCGTCAGCTCCAACTATGTGTACTTTATACATAACTGTGCTGTTATCCTCAATAACTAACCTGCTACCAGATGCTAAAAGAGCTTCTGTAGGGGTTGCGTCGGTTGTAATAATTGACAACACAAATTGATCATGTGATGCCGCTACTACATTCGATACTTTAGTAACTTGGCTTACATTATTAGTAAAACTCTTGTCACCTGTAATCTCTGGTTCTGCATGTTTAGCATCTACGTATATAGTTGAAGCTAGTCCTGCAATACTTGGTATATATGGTTTGTTGGCTAAGTCTACATAATCTCCACTAAACAATGAAGGTCTATTAACGAGTGAGTTATAGTCTCCGTTAAACGCACCGGCGCTTGTAAAGCTAAAGTTTCCTAGTCCATCTGTTGTTAATACTTGTCCTGCATTACCATCTGCAATGCTTAAATCTAATATGCTATCTGGCATATCTGTAATGCCAAACCCTGCCGCTGTTGTAGGCTTGTTAGTTAAATCTGGATAGCTTCCACTAAACAATGTTGGCAAGTTAGTTAGTGCATTGTAATCACCGCTAAAGTGATTACCACGTTCTATTAACTTTTGATCAACATATGCAATAGTAGCGTATGATGCTAAGTTTATACTTCCGCCACTTACTATGTTTGCTATTTGAGAATCAACATATGATGTTAATGCTAATCCTGTAATGCTAGGAATAGTTGGCAAGTTAGTTAAATTGTTATAATCAGTAACACCGCCTCCGCCTCCAAGTAAACTAGTTGTGTCAGTTAAGTCACTTACGTCTACTGGTATTGTTGGCTTGTTTGTTAAGTCTGTATACGAACCACTAAACAGTGTAGGTAGTCCAGTTAAGTCTGCATATGCAGTAACTGATACTAATAAGTTTGATGCGTCTGTTAAGTCGTTTAAATCTGTTGGTATTGCTGGTGCATTTGTTAAATTACCATAAGCCAAGAAGTAAGTACTATCTTGTCCATCTAATGTATCCGCATCTGTTCCACCACCACCTGTTGTTGCATCGACTGCTGGTGCCCAAGTTGAGCCGTCATATTTTAATACTTGTCCTGCTGACGGGGTTGCGTTGCTTACGTCTAATAGATCTCCAATATTTCCAACTACTGGATTATTTTGTAATGCTGTAATTGCGTTTGCATTAACATTTTCTGCGGCTCTAGCTGTTATAGCTTCTGAATTTATTGCACTGTTCAACGCTGTAATTGCGTTTGCATTAGTTACTATGTCTACGTTTAATAAACCTTCTGCGGCTAATGCACGTGTGCGTTCTACTTCTACTGCACTTGCTACTGATGTTGTTAATGCGTAATCACTTAAATCAACTCCGCCGCCAACTGCTGTAGCAATCTTTGTATCAATAACTGATTCAGTTACAAAGTTTGATATTGATGTAGCTAGTCCTGCATTGTTTACATAGCTTGATAAGTCAATTATATGACCAGCTATTTGTGTTTGTGTCCACGTCTGTGTTGCGTAGCCTGTTAAATTTGGTATTACTGGCGTGTTAGTTAAGTTGTCATAATTACCATCAAAGAATGTAGCGTTTGCTACTGCTGTGTTTATCTTGCCTGTTACAGTGCCAGATAAGTCGTAATTAGCTAAACTAGCACTAAGGGTGCTTGTAGTAATATAGTTGCTTAAATCAATTGCTGGGTGTACTACAGCCGCTATTTGAGCGTCTATATACGTCTTATCAGCTTTAAGTGCAATTGAAGTATTAACAGTAGCTAACTGTGAAGTTAACGTTGATGATAATACATAGTTAGATAAGTTTACACTTCCGCCACTATTAATGTTAGCAACGATCTGATTAACTTCTGCAAGCGTAGTGAAACTACCAGCAGAGTTATTAAATGCTTTTATAGATGCATCATAGACAAGAATGTCACCATTCTGTATATTATTTAAATTGAAATCTGGGGTAGGGTTATTTGTTACCGCACCACTAAACGCTTTAATTGCCAACTGTTATTTCCCCTTTATATTAAGATTACAACTTTATCAAGTACACCATGGACGCCAGCATCATATGTTGCTGCGCCTAAATATGTTCTATCTATTTTAACACGTAGATAAACAAAATTTCCTTCAAAACTTGTACCCTTGGTATGAGTTTCATTAGTGAATTGTAAATAAGAAGTAATAGTGTCGAGATCAATTGGGAACCAATCGGTTGCCGCAGGTTGTTCTACAATAGTAGCTTCTAGGTGTATTCTTCCTGTAAAGTTAACAACATGAAAGCTCATTGTATGTAAGCCATCAGCAAAGCCATAGTAGCCGTCACCTTTGACAGGCTCACTTGTATAGTTTAGTTCTGTTTGATTCGTTAGAACTGTAATTGATCCAGCCATATTAAATTTCTCCTTTAACCTTACATGTATTTATCAAGTTTCAAGTTCTTTAAGACAGATACATGTTTCAAAATCAATCTTAACCTGAGAGCTGAATGCTAATTTAAATAGCATTACGGCTTCTTCATTGTTAGTAAAGATTGTGGGTATCCAAGATAATCCTCTTCTATATGCTCTATGGCCATGGTAACCGCCCATAACGCTAACTATTCTAGAGTTAGATGATGGGAAATGATCATGTATCCACTTTAACAAAATACCCATTTCGTCTTGTGCTTGTATAGTATTTGGTAGATCGTGCCAGCTAGTAACTCTATGCTTGTACTTATTGTACCAAATTTTATCACGTATGATAATTTTTCTATCTTTTTTTGCTAGCAGGTCAGCATGTGCTTTGTTAAGAGGCTTTTGTATTTGTATAATTTTTGAATAAAGAACATTGTCAGCTATTATGCTATCAATAATTTCTTTATCAGAGGTATACAGTTTACAATGATAAGTTCCAGCCGCATGCGAGTAACCACGCACTACTCTAAAAGTAGTATTGCCTTGTCCATCTACTCTAACAAACTTATTCTCAATAGGTAGTTGTCTTGGAATATGCTCTAGCGTTACACATGAGTCGTATATTCCATAAAAGTATTTAAGTGAAGCAATTGTCTTATACGCCATTAATAGTCAACTTTTCTTTCTTATAGTCGATGTCTAATGTGTATTCCCCTTCATTTGCTAATAAGAATTTAGCAAGTGGAAGTTTAACTACTTCATTAATTAATCTAGCTAACGGTCTTGCACCCATTGCAGGATCGTATCCTTTATCTTCTAGCATAGCTAATAGTTCAGGACCCCATTTAATAACAATATGTCTGCTGTCTACATATGTTTCAAGTTCGCCTAGGAACTTAACTACAATACGTTTCATGTCTGCTCTGTTTAATGAATTAAACTTAACAATACCATCTAGTCTGTTTCTAAACTCTGGAGCAAAGTAATTCTTAATAGCTTCATCTACTGCTTTATGATTAAACGTTTCTTCATTAAAACCAATAGTTTTAATTGATGCGTCTTTAGCACCTAAGTTACTTGTCATAATAATAATTGCATTTTTAGCACTTACTACTTTACCCGAGCTACTTGTAATAGTACCTTCGTCTAGTAATGAAAGCAATACACTCATTAAATCTGGATGTGCTTTCTCAACTTCATCTAATAGTAATACACAATTTGGATTATCTTCTAGTTGTGCAATAAGTAAACCATCACCTGCTTTACCATCACCGTGTCCAACATATCCTGGAGGTGAACCAATTAGTTTTGATACTGTATGACGTTCTTGATATTCTGCCATATCGTAACGTACTAGTTTCATTGTCATTGACTGTGCTAAACGTTTAGCTAATTCTGTTTTACCAACACCAGTAGGTCCTGAAAACAAGTAACTAGCAATTGGCTTAATAGGATCTTTAAGTCCTGCCATGCTTACTGTAATACTATCTACTACACGTGCAATTGCTGCCGGTTGGCCAAATACTGTGTTTTCTAAATATGATTTTACTTCATCATGCTTTGTAACAGTTTGTATATCATCTACTTTACCTAAATGTTCTTTTGGAATGCCTGTGAGCCTTGCTACTTCTGCTCTAATTTCATCATCACCAATAATATCTAACTGATCTGCTTCTGGTAAAATACGATTAAACGCACAAGCTCTATCAATAATGTCAAACGCTTTATCTGGCAATTTCTTGTTAAAGATATATTGATTACTTAGATCAACTGCAAGGTCTGCTGATTCTTCATTAATTGTAACATTATGGTAATCTTCATATGAGATTAATGTGCTACGAAGTACTTCTTTTGCATCTGCTACACTAGGTTCATCTACAACAATCTTTGTAAATCTACGTGCTAACGCACTTTCTTTTTCAAATACTTTTCTGTATTCTTCATCTGTAGTTGCACCAATAACTTTTAATTGTCCACTTGCTAACGCTGGCTTTAACATGTTGCCTGCATCCATAGTACCATTAGTACTACCTGCACCTATAATTTGATGTATTTCATCAATAAACAAAATAATGTTTGGTTCTTTAATTAGTGCATCTGCTAACGCTTTCATACGTTCTTCAAAGTCGCCTCTGTACTTTGTACCAGCAACTAACTTAGTCATATCTAATTCCCATACAACCTTGTCTTTAATAATATCAGGAACATTTCCTTCTACAATAAGTTTTGCTAGTCCTTGTACAATAGCAGTTTTACCTACTCCACTACCGCCTGCTAATATAGCATTTGATTTCTTTTTACGTGCAACAGTTTGTACTAGGTCTTTTAATTCTCTACGACGACCAATTACGTCATCAAATGTATCGCTTACTTCGTTTAGGTTAGTACAGAATTGCTTTAGTACTTCAACTGGCTTTACAACACCTCGACCACGTCCATCTCCGGGCATGCCTTCGCTTATATCGTGTCCTGGTCCAAATATTTGATCTGAGTCCATGTTTGCAGTATCTTGCATCCAGCTCATTACTTTGTGTTTATTCAATCCCATTTGCTCTGCGTACTTTGCAGATATACTTTGATCTTCACCTAGTATACTAAGAACTAAATCAAGTTGATTAATTGCTTTTTTACCTTGAAACAATGCTTGTGTTAATGCACGATTAAATACACGTTCTAACATTTGCGTCTTATAAGGATTAGGTTCTTCTTCTGTATGCTTAACTAGTTCCTTACATTCATGTTCCAGATATTCTACTAATGCTATTTGCAATCCTTCTGCATCAGCATTTATCTCATAACACATAGCAATTACATGTGGGTCATCTAAAATAACCGCAGCTAAGTGTTCGATTGTTACATATTCATGTTTAAACTTTTTAGCTAAGTTAATAGCTGTTATTACAATTTTTTCAATATCTGTCATTTTTTAACCTTGTTATGAATTCTTCTAAATTACTGTTATCAATATAAGGAATATCTACTTGTAGGTTTAGCCTTAGATTTCCTCGCTTCTTTGTCTTTCTGTTATACAACCCTTGCCCCTTTACTACTATAATACTTCCAGTTTGTGTATCAGCTGGAATATCAAGTTCTAAATATTCATTTAATGGTGATAATATTATAAATGGATTTCTTCTTAGAACATCTACAATATCTAGTGTCTTATACATTATAAGGTTATTTCCCTGTCTTGTAAAGACTTTATTTGCCTTTTCTTTCACATTTATTATATATTGTTTATTTTTGTGGACAACCTTAAATTTGTCACCAAGCAAAGCACCAGCAGGTATGCGGACTTTGATGAATAATTCTTCTTCGTCCTCTACTTGTACGTAATCATTAATTCCGTTAATTTGCTGTTCTAATGTTAATGCTATGTTAAACATCTTAGTGTTTTTAGCTTTTACTATAGGAACATGTTTTTTGTCAATAATGGTTTCGTATGCTTGGCTAATTTCTAACCAATCTGCAATAGTTCCGCCTTTATCTGGATGGGATTTAATTGCTAGACGTTTATAGGCAAGCTTCACTTCTCTAAGTGTTGCATTTGGATCGAGTCCTAAAATAAACCAGGGATTATTGAACGTCTTCATCTGTGTACTTCTTATATGCAGCGATAATAGCTTGTTGTTGCTTTAACAACTTAATAATGTCAGCCATATTTAATGTAAGGTTTTCATAACCATCATCGGTAATCGCATAAAGTACGAGGTCTGTATTGCTGTCTTTTAGCTTTTTAAACACTTCGTCTACGTTATTTGGGGTAACTACTAGCCATTCCATACCTCTAGCGTTATATGTATCAACGCTTGGTACGATTAATTGAGGCTTATCAACAGGTGCAGTATCTATATTAATTAGATTAGGTATACTACTGCAAGCTGTTAGTAGGCTCAACACTAGTGGTGCAATCAATATATTCTTGAGCATCTGCTTCTCCTTGTTTAGGTTGGTCGCCAGTTAACAGTTCTATGCATCTAAATACTTCGGTACTTCCTTTATTGATTTGTTTTTGAATTGTTGCTGGCTCCTCAATAGTTAGTTCTCCAAAGTCACGCTGTTTCCCGTCACTGTCTTTGTTAAAAATGTTTTGTAATTTTATTACGTTCTTTCTGCTTTCGGCAAAGTCCTCATTTAATGTCTTGAGTGTCTCTGTCATAACTTTAATGTTGTTCTGTAAACTTTCTGTAGCTTGTTTTTGAATGGTTAAACTGGTTTCTAGTTTAGCCTGATTCTGTGCATATGCTTGCATTGCTTTTTGTGTGTCTTGATAATACCAATACGCTATTCCAGCAAACATTGCGAATGCTGCGAACATAATTAGGTAAACTTTTAATTTCATAAACATAATGTTACTTATACCTCAACTTAAAGTCGTTTAGTACGAGTTTAAAAACTTCATACGTTCAGCTATTACGTGTGCTTCTGGATTGGTTGCAATCAAGTAGTCGTAACTGCTAGTGTATACGTTTTTTTCAAAATTGTCTTTATTCCATTCAATTGGCATGTCTTTCTTATATGAAGTGAACTTAAAGTTTGTAGCTAGGTTATCCACTTTAGAAATGTCTCTCAACATGCTGTCTATGCAAGAAAACAATTTGCTGTTTCTTTCAAGCTCAACATATACTTTATATATACCATCTTTATCTGGACCTGAAGAAGCATCAACATCGATTGAATCATGTCCTGATTCCAAAAACTGGCTTAGATCGTTTGCAGGATCTGAATCAGTTACACTAAATGCAACTACTACTACATTCTCATCTTTTCCAACTTTACTTTTAAATTGGTCTATGCTAAATGTTGTTTTGATTAAGTCTTCTAAATCGTTGTGTTGTATACTCATATCAGTTCCTATTCTAATCCTAGATCATCAGTAGGAGCTGGTTGTATATCCGCTTGTTCTTCTGTTGCGGCTTGCTCTACTGCATCACTATTAATGTTCTGGTCATCAACTCGTAGTCTACTTGACTCGATATCGTCCATGTGCTTACGTGGTACAACTATTGTAACAATCCATATTGGCTTAGTAATTGTCCTAGCACGTTGTTGTCCTGGGCGTTTACCATCTGCATTATCTGGTCCTACGCTATCTTCTGGTGTTCTTAATTTTGCCGCTGTCTTTAATATTTCTTCGGTGTAATATACTTTACAGCCTTGACGCATTAAACGTACAGCACCTTCTGGATCTGGCATCAGCTTACGTGGATACATTAAAGCTATTGTTGCCCAATATCTATCAATGTGTGGTCCTTCAACTATCTCACCTTCTATCCAATTTGCATATGCATATAAGTTTGCATTGTCGAAAACTCGTTCAATATCCATTAAAGTTTCTAATGCAGAATCTCTACTGGTATTTGCTTTTAAGTTATCTAATATATAATTTTGATCCATATCTATATGTTTCCTATTGTTGTTACTATTATTTATGACATTTATTATCTTGGGTCAACCGATAAACCGTTAACTTAACTATGAGCACCGGTTGCTAAATACTTATGAGCAGGCAAACAGGGCCTCTAACCTAAATGGAGTTAAAATGGCTAAAAGAGCTCGTAAAACTAAAAAAGAAAAACACCAAGATCAGCATTACAGCAAACACAACAACGATAACGTTGTACATATCAACACCCATAAACTACGCAAAAAACAAGTATCAATCGTACCACGTAATATCGCACAAGAAGATTACGTTGAGCTACTCGATGACAATTCGAAAGCTATTGTTTTTTCAATGGGGCCAGCAGGCACAGGTAAAACACTACTTGGCGTACTGGCAGCAATTGATGCTTTTAACAACGGAACGTGTGAAAAGATTGTAGTAACACGACCAGCAGTTAGTGTTGATGAACAGCATGGTTTCTTACCAGGAACATTAGTTGAAAAAATGGCGCCTTGGACGCGACCAATTTTTGATGTAATGGAAGAATACTGGTCACCCCAAACCATTGAAGGAATGATTGCAGAAAATGTAATCGAAATAGCACCATTAGCTTATATGCGTGGTAGAACTTTTAAGAATTCTTGGATTATAGCAGACGAAATGCAAAATGCGACACCATCACAAATGAAGATGTTATTAACACGCATTGGCGAGGGTTCTAAAATTATTGTAACAGGAGATTTAAATCAACATGACCGTGGTTTTGAAGACAACGGACTCAAAAACTTTGTTAACCTACTAGAGGCTAGACAAAGTGATATGATAGGAGTTGTTGGATTCACAAGAAGCGATGTCGAAAGACATGCCGCTGTTACCGAGGTTCTCACTATATACGGTGACGAAGACTAAACTAATTAATCCTTGGCAATAATGTCAACGATATGTGCCCATTTGCCTACTCGCACTACACCGTTATTAAGTTTAGAATCCAAGTTATGTCCATGATCAATAAGAATACTTTTAAGTCCTAGTGTATCACCTAGGTTAGCATTTTGTACCTTATCTTCGATCCAATACATTCCTGTATCTTTATACTTCTCTAATACTTCGTCTTTGTCGGCTCCTGTATCTAAACAGATAAGTTCTTCAAATACTCCTTTTCCAAATATGTTTTCTAAGTTACTCATACGTAACTTGGCTGCATTCTCATCTAAACTAAGTGATGTAATACATATAAATTTGTATCCCATTTCTACTAGCTTTGCAACACCGCTTTTTGCGTCCCTAAAGACTGGCAAATAACCCATCCATGCACAACTATTAAACTGCCTAACAAGTGCTTTAGATTCTGCACGGTCAATATCGTATGCTGTTTCCATTGCATACACATCACTTACTCTTTTTGTATAACCTTTTGCAGTCATCCATTTATTAAAATCTACTTCCCAATCCAGTAGTACACCATCTGCATCAGTTAGGATATATTTTTGTTCTAGCATTTTTGCTCTCTTTTTTATTAACTATACTTACAGTATACAGTAAGACGTCTTACTTGTCAACCATTAAATTCACATTTTCATTAAATCTTCGTATTCCCAAACTATCTTTGCTGCACCACCATATATGCCAGGACCAACTCCTTTAGTATATTGAATAGGTCCAGTCCAACTAACATAATCGGGCAAATCTTCACCTGTTTGTTGCATACGTTCCAGTTTATGTAAATGCTCTACTTGCATTCCATGCTTTTCAGTCATGTCAAACATCTCTATTTCTGGCATAAATTTCATCTTAACTGTCATAGCTTCCCATTCAGTTAAAGCTACACAATCATTTCTACCACTGATAGTGACGCTATATACTCGTTTACTCATTATCGCCTCATTCGTGCTATTTCAATTGCTTCATGTTTGTTGTCCTCAAATATAGGAACCATGTTACTTTTGTGCATTGTAGCAATTCCAAGTAACTTACGTTCGCCTGTATATTGCATACTTTCTTTACGAGGTGTTAATCCTGCAATATTATTGCTTAAACTTGGATAATGTTTTTCATCTCTTACTTTGGGGGGTTGATATGGCTTCATTGCTACGTGTGCCTTTACAGGAGCTTTGTAGGTGCCATTTACGTATGCAATAAAGTCTTCTAATTCTGCAAACTGTGCTGAATGAATATGTCGCTTACGACAATCTTTATTGTGTGCTTTCCACTGTATACGTAGCTTTTCCTGTTGATTAGGACTTAGCTTTTTCTTAGTTTTCTTACGTTTGTAGTTTGTTGTGGTCATGTACGGACCGACTAAGTGCATTGTCATGTATATACTCCCATTCAATTAAGTATATATTATAGTACATTTTTACATGTTTGTCAATCGAAACATTCCATAAAGGCTAGATCTGTATAATCTTTAATTATTTTACGCCAATTTGGAAGTGGTTGAGAATCAATAATTTTTAGTAGTCTGTAGTATTCGTATGGTTCACGTTGAAGTAAGTTACCAACATCAATCTTGTCTACTTTAACTCCTCTTTCTTCAATTAGCTGTTTATAATGCACGTATGATTCTTGGAAATTAGCAAACACAGGACCTATGTACTCTGCTGTTACGAGGTCTCGCCTGCCTTCTCTAAATGCTTTACTTGGAGTAATTGTATAATCCCATTTTATTTTTATAGGATTGGCAACTTCAATCATATCCCTAATATCTAAATCTTTACATTCAAGTACGATATGTTGTACAATTTTTGTATCATGTGTGTGTACTAGATCAAATCTATCCCATGCATAATTTATAAAATGTAATGGATTAATTTTAAAAACCATCTTTGTAAAATCACCGTATCCTGTTTCTAGCATAGCATTAATTGATTCTTTAAATTCAGTTACTGGCGTTTCCCATGTGTCTCCAAACTTGTTGCTGTGTTTTATTCCTTCTGGATTCCACGATCTGCCTTGATGCCCTATTGGATCTTTACCATCATTCGCTTCATCATATGGATCATCTGGTGTGTACCTCATATCCATATCTTGTATTCTTGGGAATCCTTCATGCAGTTGAATAAAAAATGAAATAAATTCACCCGGCAATCCTTGTGGGAATATCATACTGTATGATTTATAATCTGGTCTTGGTAATGGACCTTTATGAGGTAATGGTAACATTAAAATAGTCCTGGTTGTATATCGCCATAAATTATCTCACCCAAATGTGGATGATAGTCATACAAGTATGTACCTCTAAATTTATCTTGTTCTTTTACTAATGTTTTAAACACTTCTATTTTTGTGTCTTGTTTATAAAGTGCTTTTCTAATATCTTCAAGTGTTTTAATATTGTGTACGTTTTTATTTCCATAACGTACTTCAATCATATCCATATCTTTTAGTGCTTGTTTTTTGTAAGACTCTGGTAAGTTTCCTGCACGTAAATGTTCAGGAAAAATAACTAATCGTACATTACTGTCGCAACGCATGTCGTATATGAATTGAAAAAACTCTGGCATGTTATCGTAGTTAAACATTTGGTAACTACTATTGATTTGAAAACTGAACCAATCATCACGTTTCTCTTTAGCTCTGTGATCATCAGCAAAGGTTTTTAACTCTCCAATTTTTGTTTCCATTTGGCTCCATGAGAACACACCATTACTACGCATGTATTCAAACATTGGACCTACTGCATCAATACTAATATCAAGTGTAAGTTTTTTAAGTTTTTTAAATTTGTGAAGCTTTGATACATCTAATCTTGAACCGTTAGTTGTAACAACCATTTTAATTAGTTCTGGATGTCCATGTTGCTCAATAAGTTCCATTAGCTTGTATGGGCTGTTGTCCATAAATGGTTCGCCACCTGTCATCCATATACTTCTAATACCTTTAAGTACTGATGGATTAGCTTCTAAGTATTCATTAATATTATTAAAATTCTTTGGATTTGATGTTTCTACTTTTCTGTATTCTCTAGGAAACAAAGGTTCCATATGCTTTGCTTCTGGAATTAAACTGTTACTATAGTTAGAACTACACATTCTACATTTAAAGTTACACACGTTACTAAAGTTAACGAACAAGTGGCTTATGTCGTTTCCTTTTAACAGTGGAGTGTTGTATGGATCTGGATTGCCTAATTGTTCACGGAAGTCATGATGTAGCCAGTTCATTCGTTGACTACGAGCTCCTTGCTTTTCTTTAGTTAAACAGTTAGTACATCCAAATGTATCCCATTTACCATCAAGCATATTCTTTCGTAGATTTTGCATCTCATCTGAATCATGATGTGTACCCATGTCGTCATCACTCATCATACAACGACTGACAACACCACTAGGGTGCCAACTAATAGTATTAAACGGAACTGGACACCAACTCTTACTGTGTAAGTTGTTCCATTTGTCAGTTTCTACTACTTTAGTTTCAATTTGATCTGCTGGTATAAAAAACTTATTCGGGGCGCCGTCTCTTTTCATCTATTCCTCAATTGTATATAAATTCACTTAGCTGTACATGATAATCTTTTATATGCATATTTCTATACTTATCCTGTGCTAATGTGAACTCTTTAAACTTGTTTATTATAACACTATCTGCTTGTGGCGTCAACATGCTTTTGAGTATATCATCAAAAGTACGTTTAAACCTTGGATCGTATTGAGCAGGTGTGTAATCTTTAATCTTGTTGTATTCTGCTTGTCGCATTTCCAAGGGTAACACATCTAATCTAAAGTGTTCTGGAAATACTAGCATCCTAGTATTATTTAGGGCGCCTGCATCACGACATAATTTGTCAAACTCTAATACTGTATCAAAGTTTAATGCTTGTATACTTGAATTAAAACACAGATGGAACCAACTACTGTTCTCTTTCTTAAAATGTGTTAAATCATCAATAAGGCTACTCATTTCTTTCCATGTGTATATTCCTGCACTACGCATATATTCAAACATAGTGTTAGGTGCATCAATACTTAGATCAAGTTCAAAGAACTTTAAGTTCTCAAACTCTTGTAATTTATTTAAATCAACTTTAGATCCGTTTGTAGTGATAACCATATCAGTATCAAAAGATCTGTTGTACTCATTTAATATATCCATTAGCTCGTAGCAACTATTATCCATTAAAGGTTCTCCACCTGTAATCCAAATACTGCTTACGTCTTTTAAACTGTTTACATTTTTTCTCAGATAATCATTAATAAAGTTTCTGTTTTTAATAGTTTCTGTTTTTACTTTTTTTCCCAGTCCAATTGCATGCAAATGTTTATGTTCTGGAATAAGACTGTTACTAAAATTAGGTCCACACATTCTACATTTAAAATTACATATATTACTGTAATTAACAAACATGTGATTTACTGGGTTTCCTTTAACAAGTGGCATGTTATACCCGTCTTGATTCTTAAAGTCTTTTGGGTTACGCTGTAACCATTTTTGTCTTTGGCTTATGTTGCCCTGTTCTTCTTTTTTCCAACAACTCATGCACCCTTCTTTGTCCCATTTACCGTCAAGCATATCTTGTCGTAGATGTTGCATTTCTGCACTATCATAACTTTCTCCCATGGGTGTATCACTCATCATACAACGAGTCAGTTTACCAGTAGGATGAAAGCTAATAGCATTAAAGGGTAGTGGACACCAACTGTCGCTATGTTTATTGACTGTCAATGTCCACCACTTTGTTTATTGTAAACTTATGCACTGAATATGCGTCCTAAAGTTTGAGGGCCTGCAATTCCGTCAGGAGTGCAGTTATTCTTACTTTGCCATTCTTTAAGTGCTCTTTCTGTTCCAGCACCAAAGATGCCATCTGCAGAAAGTTTTAGGGATTCCTGTAATCTCTTTACAGTTACTCCACGAGATCCAATACGAACTGTTTCATAAGTTACTGATGGAGTGTAATGTCCACCAAGTACTTCTAAAGCATGTTCATAATGTTTTTTGCGATCTTCTAGACCGATAGTTCCGCCATTAATGCGTTTAGTCATTCCAACAATGTCTTGTTTGTCGCAATAATCATTAATGTCATTTGTATCCCAGAACCAGCAAGCACTAGCTAACGCTCCAATAGGAGAACGGACAAATGTTGTAGCATCTTCCGCTGTCATACCTTCTTGTTGACTAAACTGTGTATAATTGTGTCTACCAGTTAGTTGAAGAATTCCGCCACCTCGAAAGCGCCATCCATCCCCACTACTAGTATCACCATTATCCATACGATTAGCATAAATTACGTTAGCAATCTTTTCTGGTTGTCTGTGATAATCACTGGCATTTCTGCCAGCACGTTCAAAGTATTTCGGAAAAATCTTATTCAATGCTGTTGCACTGTAATTTAGATTTTCAGTTAGTACCGTATAACCGGCAGACTCATGTGCTGTTTGTGCTACGAAACCCGCAACCCTATTAACACTATCAATCTTCCATTTTGGCAAAACTCTGTTCATTGCATCAAACCATTCACTGGCATCTACACGTGGCAAAAGCTCTGCTACCTGATCTACTGTAAAATCAAAATTCATATTACCTACTCACTTTTCCATAACGTAAATGCACCATAACCAATAGCAATCCATGCTACTAAGTTAATGGGAATTATTGCACTGAAAAAGAGTGTGATAACACCCATTGCAATTAGCATACCGCCATCTAATGATGTACGCTCAGCTAGTCTGTCTTTAATCCAATCAATCATATTGATCTCCTTTTTTAAATGTTTATATAGTTACTAACAGTTATCGGTCGAATCGTTAGCAATGTCTCGAGCAAGAGCCCTAATGTCGTCTATTAGGTATCTTTTCATGTCTTCTCGACCGCTAGGCAATAATTCTGCCTGCTCAAGTAGTTCTACCTTATTAAGGATAACCTTAACTTTTTCTTTTATAGCTTTAGTGTCGTGTCTAAATGACATATTCTATCCCCTTAAGAAAGGTGGAGTAACGCAAGACTCGAACTCACGTATGTGCTTAAATCTACACACTAACTCCATAGAAAATACAGTGTATTCACTATTTCACTTATACTATTTATTGTATAACAGTAGTAATCGGCTGTCAAGTCTTTTCTGAACTTATCGTTAAAAACAGTGTTAATTATGCATATTGACCTATAAATAGGTGTATAGTTAGTTAAGGAGTGGGCCCATTATAGATCCTGTAACGGCATTCGCTGTAGCATCAGCCGCATTTGGCGCGGTAAAAAGAGCTGTTGGCATGGGACAAGATCTTGAACGAGTTGTAGGATCAATGAGCAAATGGTATGGAGCAGTAAGTGACATACGCAAAGCACAAGCCAATAATAAAAATCCCCCATTATTTAAGAAATTATTTGCCGCAGGTAGTATTGAGGAAGAAGCCCTTCAACTACTAATGCACGATAAGGCAATTCGTGAGCAGGAAAAAGAACTCGAAACAATGTTAAATTGGAGATATGGGTTTGGGACCTGGAAGGAACTCATCGAGCTAAGAAGAAAAATCAAAGCCGAAAGAGAAGCTACATTATATAAACAAGAAGAACGTAGAGTTGCTTTTATTAATGTTATTTGTATAGGAACATTATTCATAATAGCAACAGGTATAATAGCATCTATATTGTGGGCATTAAGATTCAAGGGTATAATATAGTGACAGCAATATTGTACTTCAGATCATATAAACAATAATTACTTATTGGCTATTGCGATTTCAGTATGTTGTACTCGTCCAAATGGAACAGCATTGCCATCATTATCTAATACAATGTCCCCATTAAGAGCTCCGCCTATAACACCTTTTCCATTCTTTCCTACAAACATAGATGGCTTAATTTCAACTCCATCTATATAACGCTTATAGTTAATTGACTTAGGTACTTTATTAGTTGGCTTAAATCCCATAGCATCTATTTATCAACTGTTGGAGGAAGATGTGGGATTCGAACCCACGGAACCTTGCGGTTCAACTCCTTAGCAGGGAGCTCCGATCGACCACTCTGGCAATCTTCCAATATTGGTGCCGGTCGGGGAATTGAACCCCGCCTGTTCTCGCGGTATGACGCCTGTGATACCAATGAGAACCCACAAACCTGAGTTCCGGCAAAACTGGTGGGACTGACTGGGTTCGAACCAGTGACCTGGACGTTATGAGCGTCTTGCTCTACCACTAAGCTACAGTCCCTAATTTGGGGTGCCATATACCAAGCTCACATGTTCACGGCTTATACTTGGTATTTAATTTTCTAGTGTATTCCGACACCCAGTCTACACCTTTGGTACTCGCACCCGGACTCGAACCGGGACGCCTTACGGCCACAGATTTTAAGTCTGTTATGTCTACCATTCCATCATGCGAGCTTAAATTGGTGTCCCCTACAGGATTCGAACCTGTGACCTACGGCTTAGAAGGCCGTTGCTCTATCCAGCTGAGCTAAGGAGACAATTACTCTTTAGTTAATTTGTTTTGGGGTTTCCTTTGTTATCATAGTCATCATTTTAATGATACTATCAACTTGGGTTTCGGTAAGATGACCTCGAACGGTATCTCCCTCTGAGGTGATATCTGCTAACTCTACCAGACCGTTGTTATCAAATACGCCAATTTCATATAGTCCTTGTTTTCCACCATATGAAAAGTCTGATTTAATAATGCTTAGTTGGTATTGAGTGTAATCAAGTAATACTTGCACACCGCCATTGTGTTCATTTTGCTTAAAATCTGTAAGGTTCATGTTTCTATTTCCTTATTTAACTCTGTTATGTAGCGTTCTAGTGTACTAATAGTTGTGTATAAGTGCCCAGTGTCATGTTCTTGTATACGACTTCTGAGCACTTCTACAGTTTCTGTTAATACTTGAATACGATTCGTTTGTTCTGCGAACGCAACTACTGTCATTTGAAGAACTTCTCGAGCTCTTCTTTGTTGTTAGCCTTCTTTACATCATAAACGGGTTGCTTATACATATTAACGTACTCGATCTCTTCTAGTATTTCAATACGCTCAATTGCTTTTTTAAGAGCTTTGCGTCCTTCACTTACTTCGGTGTACTTGTTCATTTCTTCTTTTAATATCTCTACTGTTTGTCTACTGCTAATCATATCACCCGTATCCTTTATTAATTATGTTACTAATATAACATAGTAAGCCCATGCTTGTCAACACTTATTTTTCCTTACTTACTACTTTATTTATAATGGTAAATAGTAATATACTTTGTTAATGAAGTATGTTATAATATTCCCTACAACAGTTAGTATTATACTACAACAAAGAACACATGTCAATACATTTAAAGGAAAAAGATGATAAATTATAAAATACCTCACACCGCTGACAAACTACCAGAAGGCTGTGCGATAGGTTGGTTGCTGAACAATCAAATTAAAGAACTGTCTACACAAGGCATTACACAAAACATGCTAGACTTTTACAGTATGAAATACAGAAAAATACCTCAACTATCTTCTGCAACATTTATGGACTTATGTGAACAAGGATTACATGTTGGACTTAAATCAATACTAATGTTAAAGCAAGGCATAGTGTTACAATCAGACTTTATTGAACAAACACAACCGTATTGGAAAGGTCAATACAAAGACTGTGTTATAGTTGGACACATATTAGATAGAACAAACGAAGATGCTTGGTGGCAAATACATCCACAAGCAATGTATATTGACTTGAAATGGTGGGAGGAAGCAGGAAAGCCAGACTTTGGTGATCGTAGTGATATTGCAAATCCATATACTGCTACTAAGGTAGAAAGAAGTACAGATTCTTTAGGTAGCGATAAAAGTGACACATATAACCCAGACTGGATTAAAGCTACAGACGAAACAGTTTCTGCAACGTACACACGCACTGGCTGGAAACTATTAGATGCTGCATTATCACAAGGTAAAAAAGTAGGCATTTGGAATGAACATTTACGTAGTTTAAAAGAATACTGTTATCCTGAGATGAACGATCACTATGAAAAGTTATATCTATTGGGCAGCGAAACATGGGTATCACGTTGGTATTGTTCTAACACAGAAGACTTAGATTTAGAAATTAAAGATCAAGTGTGCAGTAGTATATTCAGTACATGTGGAGGATTAAGTCCAATAGCAAATGCATATATTCAAAATTTAAGACCAGGTGGCGAGATAACATGCTTTGATGCAGATTCTAGAGCATTAGAAATGTGTTGGTATGTCTTTAAAAATTGGGATGGTACAAACTGGAAACAATTTGTTAATTCTTACTTAGCAGATAATCCAATGTCTAGGCCTTACTTTGCGGCTTCAGATGGATTAGATCAAATGGACGAATACTTACTTAAATTAGGACAACCATTTATTGATTGGTGGAGAAAAGAAGCACAATCATTTGGTGTAGTATTCAAACGCATTGATGTAATGCGGATGAGCAGAATGAAAGCTGAACTAGATGACGCTGTTAATAAAAGTACTGAGAATGAGAAAGTATTCATTGACGTTAGTAATGCATTTAATTACGAAGTTAACGCTATGTTGTATAGTAAGAATGTTAGACTAAGATGCGAACGTAGTTACATAGATTGGATTGCTGGGTATGGTAATAAGATTATAGCAAAAGGCTTTGTAATCAATGAAATGAATGAGCATAAGAATCAACAATGGTTGCCTAAGTTGTTTCCTTGGCAAATAGTTTAATATTATTACAAGGAGTATCTTCATTTGCTATTTTATCAAATAGTATGTTAATACCTAAGTTGAACTCTGGAATTACATAACTACTTACGTTGATTGTTCGTTGAAAATATGAATGATTTTTAGTACTCTTTCTACTAGGCCTATTTGTAAACATTGTACCTTTAAATAAATCAATATCCCAATACAACATTAAGTAGTCACCTGCATTAGGTAACTTGTCCATAGTAAAACTAGTTTTAATAATTTCATCATTGTCTTCATAATTTAACAATGTAGCTGAATTATTCCATTCAAATAGTAAATGTTCTTTATCACTTGGAATAAACTTAAAATAATAATCTAAATTATCATCATTATTTTCAAAATAGCATGTATCTAAAAATGCATTTGGAAACAATTCTTCGTTTAACATTTCTAAATTAATATCATGTTTTGCTAAATTGTCTTTTGCATTATCAAATTTATCTTGCTTTCTAGTAATGTATTCGCCATGACAATATAATTTAAAGTTTGAAGGTATGCATTTTGTTGCATAAAAGTGTTTGCATATTTCGTGGAAATCTAAGACCATAGTATTTTCAAATATGTGATCTCCTATACATTCACTAATAACAACATCTGCTTTAAATTCGCCATGATGCATTATTATAAATTCAGCAGCAGTTCCTTCAAATACTTCAACATCTACATTATTAGATAATATGTTTTTTCTGAGTATCATAGCTGTAACAGGATTACGCTCGATTGCCCAAACTTTATTTGCTCCACACTTAGCGGCTTTAATAGCTAATATTCCTGTGCCACTGCCAAAATCAATAACAGTGTCTCCTGGATCAACTGCTTTTTCAATAGCTTCCATATAACCTTGTGTTCTAGTTTCATCTTGAATCATAGTTTGATGACTTACTAGTTCGTTGTATTTTCCTTTAAACATGTATATCTCTTTTATGAATTTGGTGCACCCTACAGGACTCGAACCTATTACCTCTGGTTCCGCAAACCAACGCTCTATCCAGATGAGCTAAGGGTGCATATTTACTATTATATAAGAATTTACCCCAAAGTCAACCGGTATTTTAGTCATAAAAAAGCCACCTTTCGATGGCTTTTCCCGTAATTTAACTACTTACTATCAACAAACGAATATAGCTTATTTGCTTCTGCTAGTATATCTTCAGATGAAGGATACACTGGTGCATCTTTTGTAGATAATAATTGTCCTGTTTCAGGATGTCTACTTGTAGAACTTTCCCAATTGTTTCTTTCATTATGAAACTTGTCCATAACGAACCCTTGGGCCATACTTAGTATTTCTGTACGTATCTCATACGCATTTTTATTATTTGTTACCATTTACTTCTCCTGTGTGTTTGTGTGTTGTAGAATTCATTTCTACATTATTATAGTAACACATTAGAAGCCAAAAGTCAACCTTGGTAATTTAGCCAGAAAAAAAGGGAGCTTTTAAGAAGTAGCTCCCTTTTCCGTTTAAGTATTTTTAGAATTTAAATGTTAATTTTGCACCAAGTTCACGGTCTGTTGATTTCCACTTTTTATCCATAGACTGTGTTACGTCTAAGTTCAATGCTGTGTTAAGCGTTAACTGATACGAAGTACCAAGTTTTGCATAAGGAGCATCACGGTTTACATTAGTATAATCACCTTCGATTGATTTCAATCTATAACCAGCTTCAACGAATGGAGCAATTTGAGCTAACTTTGTTTTAAAGCCAACTGCTGGTGTAATGTGCATTTCTGCTTTAGTATATGAGTCACCCCAATTATACTCAGCTTCGCCTTTAACATATGCCGTTCCGGCAAATCCAACAGGCATTTCAACTGTATTACCAACTGAAAGATTATAGTCACGCTTAGTGCCATTATCAATCATTTGCACACCATAATCGAGTGCAGTGTTAGTTGTGTATACGCCCAGTGATCTAGTTGTATCATTTGTTGACAACTCAACTCCTACTGTAGCACCTTCAGCTGCCATAGTAATAGATGTATTGTCATAATCCTCAGCCAATGCGGCTGTAGAAATTACGGCTATTGCGGCCGCAGTCATCATTAAATTTTTCATATTATTCCTGTTTAAGATAATCATGAACTTATGTCCATGAAGTTTGCAACTTGATTCTGTTGCCAGGTCCAAGTTACCAAAACCCCTACATACCTAATTTAGGCTGCTATTGCCATTTCTGGCTCATAATTTGCGTTTGCAATTATAAAGTTTGTTCGCGTTAACCCAGCTTACATCGGGATAACTCCACTTATCTAGTCTACCTGTCGATCCTATATCAGCCCCATCAAAAACACACCGTAATATTCTACTGCGACATATGCCGAAACGCCTATAGAATCCGTCTTTCGGTCCACACGGCGATGTGTTTATGGTGGAGCTGCTGGGTACTGCCCCCAGGTCCAGTTTAGCGTTCAATTAAGTTTCAACGTTACAAGTTATATTTATACACTATGTAGTGTCTTCTGTCAACCTATTTATCAAATATTTAATTAACACAAATGTTAATTTCAATTACGCATAAATACAAGCATGGAAACAGAAGCACTAAAATACGCAATTGACATAGAAGAATTCTTTAAGCCGTTTATTATAGTACTAATTGGTGGTATAATAGCAATGTGGTTTAAAGAAGCAGTTGCTGATATAGTAGCAAGTATAAGATGGAAAATGAAACCTGGGTTTGAACCCGGAGATGTAGTTTTTCTTGAAGGTGAACAAGCAACAATCATCAGCATTGGTTTACGAGAAACTATTTTTGAAATTGACAACGGCCGCGGTAAAGTGTGGAGATATGTTGAAAACAAAAGAATGCCTATGATGAGACTGGAGAAAGTAATTGCCAAATCAAACAACAAAAAATAAGATAGATTGGGCCGTTGTTGAATTAACAGCGGAAATGGTAGAAGAAGCATATAACGATATTGATACAATGGAAGCGTATCTAATAAAACATAAAATAAAATATTCCACTATAAAGTTCTTTTCTAAAGGTTCTGCACAATGTTACGGAATTAAATTTCCCAAGTATACATTAATTGCATTTAGAGGAACTGAACCAACACAATTCGGAGACATACTTGCAGACGTTAAAGCATGGCCAAGTAGTGCTGAAACTGTAGGACATGTACATGGTGGATTTAAAACTGAACTTGATAAACTTTGGCCAGCACTAACTAAGTGGCTAGGTAAAAGTATAAAATCACGCAAGTTTGTAATATGTGGACATAGCTTAGGTGCCGCAATGGCAACTATAGCCGCTACACGTATTCATATAGACAATAAGGATATATCTCTTTATACATATGGATGCCCTAAAGTAGGAACACTTGCATGGACTAAGCAATTTGATGGAATAGATGCTTATCGTTTTGTGAATAACAACGATATTGTGCCACAAGTTCCACCAGGTGGTTACTATGAACACATAGGTGATTTGTTCTATATATCATACACTGATCATATACAGACTAACACAACTTTTTTGCATAGAATGAGAGATAGAATAAAAGGAAGATTAAAGGCTTGGAGTAAGTTTCAGTTCTTTGATAATTTTTATGATCACTTGAGTGCTAACTACCTTAAGAAAATACTTAGACGCAAATAACTTGTGTTTCATCTGGACCGTGTTTCCAGATACCATCTAAGCTCTTAATAACACATCCACTGAATTTAGACACAGTAAGTGCTAATTGCTCTTGACTACCTACTAATTCAGCACGAACTAAATCATAACAAGGAGCAGGATTCTTGTCTATGGCTAATATTTGCATATGTTCAATACCGTTGTAACGCCAGTTATAACCCATGCGTGTGTCTTCACCTTTAACAAACCCATCATAACGTATAACGTCCCATAACATGAATCTAATGTTCTCTGCTTCTGCTTCTAGTACCTTATCGTTTGCAACTTCAACAACGTTAACGCCTTCTGCAACTACTGCATGCCCATCAAATACTGTATTGTTACCTTGTGCTAGGTTAATAAATTGTTTGTCATATATTTCCCAACCTAGTATATTATTACCTAGCTTGTCTTTATAGAATACAACATCATTGTAAACCATTACATTGACTCGTAAGCCTCTGCTAAGTGGTTGTACTGATGCTGGAAACAATTTAAATTCTTTATAGTCTGTAGTAACTGGAGTGCTTATTGGATAGTTCATTATTAATCCAGGCCAAACTGTATTGATTGATTCAATATCTAAGCATAGATCTAATGACTGTGTAATTAAGCTAGTAAAGAGTTTAGCATCATTTTGTTCAATATGCATAAGTGCCATATTGCATGAAAACTCTTTTTCTTTATGTGAATATTTTTCATCTATAATATCATCTAGAATATGTAAGAATCTAGCTATACCCATTCCAAACTGTTTACCAGTATGTCTAGGCTTAAACTTAGTCATACCAAGATCAATCCATGGATTATACGCAATACTTATAATGCGTTTCAGTATGATTTCTTTATTATAGGTGGTTAGTAACTCAATCTTCTCGTCTTGAGTTGTAGGTAGCTGTAAATTAGCTATTATTTGTGATAAAAGATGTACCTTGCTCATACAACTATTTAGCCGATTAAAACTAGTGTTATCTGAGCAAGGGTTTTTTATTTACGGTAAATCGATCCACCCTTAGCGATAAACATGATATCGCCTCGGCATAACCCAATATCCTTTAAGTCATGATCTGACAACTTCGATAAAGCATTGTATGTATCTCTGTTATACGGTCTTTCTCTATTTTCCCATTTACTAATTAAGTTGTTAACGGTAAGTGCAATTCTATCGCAAAATGCACAGTAAGTTTCTGCTAGTGTTGTCATTTTTTAATGGCCTCTAATTCTTTTCTTATATCTTTGAGTTGTAACATAAGAGCTTCTGCTTCTTTGTAATAACCCATGCTTGCTAGTTGTGAAGCGGCTCTCGCTGTTCCAACTACTTCAAAACTTTTAATCATATTATTACAAGCGTTTGAAATCTTGTCTGCTATGTATTCGCATACGTTGCATGTTGTTTGATAAATTGTTAGTGTTGTCATCGTTTTATATCCATTTCTAAACGAGCCATTTCAGCTCCTTTAATTAACTCTTGATGTAGTGCGTAAGCTGAAGGGCCTCTGCCCTCATTAGCTACCATATAATCATAAGCAAATCGCCAGTCATGTTTATATTCCGTCTTTGCGTAACTCTCGAGGTCTCTACGGTAGTCACATCGGCGCTTACCAAAGATTCCTGCCAAGCCACTAAAAAAGTGAGTTGTCATTCTAGTCTCCTAATAAAAGTTTTGGATGTTTTTGGGAAAGCATCCGGTCTCAATTTTCCGGTCTCTCCCGGTGTTACCACGATGCCTGACAGTTGTAGCATCACTTGTAAGGCATGGGTTATGCCCTGGTCTTTCCCTAGTGCCACTCATTTTTTCAAAGCTGAGGTCGCTTGTCTTATTTAACACTTCTATTTATCACATAGACCACAAAAAGACTCATGCACGTAAAGCATTTTCGTTATGCCGTATGTGCATGAGTGTATATTGTCTCCTATGACTACCTTTTTCCTTTAGCCTATAGTCCTTTAAGGTGCTTCTGTTAAATCTTTGCCTGGCTACTTATTCGGCGTCTTAGAGTGCTAAATCTTCGTTGTAGTCGCTTCATATACTGCGTTGTACTGTTTGTTAGCCATAATAAATGTAGTGCATTTATTTAGGTATTTAAGACGGTTTGCACCTGCGTATGTGCATGTACTACGTATTCCGCCTAATATATTTTGTATAGTATTTTCTACTGTTCCACGATAAGGAACAAGTACTTCACGTCCTTCGCTTGATCTATAATCTTTCAATCCTCCGAAGTGCTTTGTGTTTGCCGCATTTGAACTCATTCCGTAGAATGCTACAAACTCTTTTGTTTCAATTTTCTTTGTATGCTTATCCAAGTGACTACCTATTTCATATACAAGTTCATTTGTCTCATAATGTTTAAGAATAGTTTTTCCACCGCCTTCATCATGTCCTGCTAGCATTCCGCCAAGCATTACAAAATCTGCACCGCCAGCGAATGCCTTAGCCACGTCACCAGGACAATTGCAACCCCCATCAGCGATAATATGTCCACCAAGTCCATGTGCCGCATCTGCACATTCAATAACTGCAGATAGCTGTGGGTATCCGACACCTGTTTGGATTCTTGTTGTACACACGGAACCTGGTCCGATTCCAACTTTAACAATGTCTGCTCCATTAAGAATTAACTCCTCTGTCATTTCGCCTGTTACTACATTACCAGCAATAATTACTACGTATGGATATTGTTTTCTAAACTTTCTAACAAAGTTACTAAATCGTTCACTATATCCATTTGCTACATCAATACAAACATACTTGATACGGGCACCAACTTGTTCATATACGTCACTAAATTTCTGTTGATCCTTTTCCATGATGCCAATACTAATAGCAACATTATCTGTGCGAGACTCATTATCCGTATTGAAGAATTCAACAAGTTCTTCTACGCTGTATGTTTTAACTAAGCAAGTGAAGATACTTTGTTTAGCAAGTGTGTCTGCCATTTCAAATGTACCAACTCCATCCATGTTAGAAGCCATAATAGGAATACCGCTGTAGTCTTCTGGTTCATTTAAAGGCCTTGCTCCCAAATAGTTTCTAAATGTAAATCCACGTTGTAAATCAACGTCTTTTCTCGACCCTAACGTACTACGCTTTGGTCTAATTAATACATCGCTATAATCTAGCTTGTGTTCTGTTTCGATTCTCATTCACAACTCCTTTTAATGTTATCAATATTTGCACTTATTCGTGTGTCAAATACCGGCTCAGTCTGTCCATAGAACAATCCCTCGCTTAATGCTCTACTAAAGCTAGCACCCATTGAAGGATTATTTGCTAGTCTTTTGCATGCTTCTTCTGTAGTGTATCCACCACTTAATGCTACAATACTACTACAACTTTCATGTGCTGTCAATGGTTTATAGAGTTCTTTAATATCAGGTAGTGTAAGTTTTAGAATACACTTACCATCTAATGTTTGTAGATGATTGTTTAACTGTTCAAAAAGCATAATCTCTAACGAACGCTTCATTGGATGATCAATTGGAATTTCTGGTTCTACAATTGGCATAAGGCCTTTGTTACTAATATATGCAGCCATACCAAATTGTTGTTTAAGTACTGCATCAATCATCTCTTCGCTTTTAATAATGCTACGCATCTTAGTACCACTACATTGCATTTCAAGTGCATACTTACACATCTCTTCTAAATCAAAGTGTTTGAGTGTTCCATCTTCTTCACACCCACTATCAATTTTAAGATATGGTTCAATGCCTTTTGCACGTAGGATCATAGATAAACCTCGTTCAACTGAATCTTTATAAAGTATTGAGGCCCAAATATTATTACTGTTAAAGTCTGGACTATTAACCATACGCATACGCATTTGATGTACAAGGTCCATTTTATTATCTTCTGTATAATCTTGTTCGTAACGTTCTAGTACTCCGCCTGTGCTTCCACCACTGTGGTCCATTGCGGCTATAAATTTACTCATATGTTTCACCTGTTTCTCTAAAGAAGTTCTCACTCCAAAATGCTTTGTCATCAATCCATATATCGTAATGGGGTTTGTTACCTACATCAAGTTCATCAAACTTTGCACCCCATTCTACTAGCTGATTATTTGTTAGTTTAAAATAATCTATTCCACTAGTGATTCCACGTGCAGTCATGTACTTGATAGTATGACCTGCTTCATGTAGTTTGTTTACTTTTGCAATACGATCCATATATGGAATATGGTTAGCATAGTCTTTCTTACCATCTGCAAGAAAAACTTCTTTACAAATAGTACCATCTATATCAATTATATATTTCATTTTTGATTATCACACACTCTTTTTCTAAGGCCGCTCGTGCTAAACCTGTGTTCACGTTTATTAAAATACAAGTCAATTCCACGTTTACGACATACGTCTTTACCGCTGAATTCATCTTCCTTATATTCTTCACCAAGGAACCGTACATCAATTTCAAACAGTTCTAGTATATCCACTAAATCTTCTTCTGTTTGGTATGGCACAATTTCGTCAATAAACTTAATTGCATTAAGTTGTGCATAACGCTCTACCATTGTTTGTATGGGTTTGTTTTTTGTTTTTGGGCGATCAATTGTAGGGTCACTTTGTAAACCCACAATAAGATAATCGCAATTTGATTTCGCTTCCCTCAACATGCCAATGTGTCCGGCATGGAGTAGATCAAATGTACTAAATGTTATTCCAACTTTCATATTATAATCCTAGTATGTTGTATGCTTCATACGGAAGCCAGTGTGTATTCATTCTTTCAGGATGCCAAAGTACAGTTAATATGTTATCTAGTTTCCAACTTTCGCAATTTCCTTCGTCGTCTGTAGCAAGGCATGTAGCACCATGTGGAATACTACTTAATATTTCTTCATGCCTGCTATGAACTTCTACTTCACTATCTTTATAGTATACTGTATGATCAGCTTTATGTCTACCACTTTCTTTAATACTTCCGCCAAGGCTTACAGTAAGGAATTGACATCCTCTACTAATACCTAATATTGGTTTATTATAAAGTTTTGCTAGATCTAACGTGTGTTTTTCTATACGTAGCCGGTCTTCATTGTATTGCCAGTTGCCCGGTATCATACTATTGCCGCCCGTAAAAACTACTAAATCACTATTAACTATAATCTCTGTTTGATAATGTTCTAAGTTGTTTGGAATGGGACGTAATGTATGCCCTGCAAACATGTCATAGAATCCATGATCTAAGCTGTCGTAAGGGCCGTTTCGAAAGTCAATCACACGTTGCGTGATTGCTATTTTCATTTAATTTTATTCTGTTTTTTCTAATGTGACGTCTAGTGGGTAGCTATTACGCCTTGCGTCAGTAATCGTTTCAACGCATTTTTGTTCAGCAACTTCGTAACTGTATGTACCAGCTATGCCTCTGCCCTTGTTATGGACTTCAAGCATCACTGCCTCTGCTTCGTCTGATGTTCTATTAAAAATTGATCTTAAAACATTAACTACGAACTCTTGAGGCGTAGCTTCATCATTCATTAGAATCACGTTAAATTTAGGTGGTGATTTTAACCTTGTCATTTCTGCTATGTCTTCGTGTGATGCTTGAGCCATTGTTTTACCTGTTATCCAATTTTAATATTACGTGGTTTCTTGTTATCTGGAATGTTTTGTTGCAAAGTGACTTCTAAAATTCCGTCATTTTGTTTCGCTCCAGTTACATCTACATAATCTGCTAAACTAAATTCTCTTGTAAAGTTTCTAGTTGCAATACCCTTGTGTAGATATTCCTTAACATCTTCTTCTGAAGTATCTTCAGCTTTGATAGTAAGCATGTTACCGTCTTGCTCCACGCTAATATCGTTCTTATTAAAACCAGCTACTGCTAAACTAATTGCATAGCTTGTTTCGTTTACTTTAACGATATTGTAGGGTGGATACCCGCCTGTAGTTGTTGGATTAAATGCATTTTGCATCTCATCGAACATTCTATCAAAACCAATAGTGGCTTTATAGAAGTCTGGTAGGTTTAGTGTTGTAAGTCTTGTCATAATTGTTCTCCTTTGTTAAGCAAGATTTTTGGAACCCTTTCGGCATTCCTGCATGCAGAAATCAGTTCTAACACGCATTATTATTTACCCATAAAAATGGACAAATTCTGTTAAATTATTCGTACTTGTTTTCCTTAATACGTCTACGATGTCTGGCAGCTGCCGCGGCATTTGCTTTTAATCGTTTCTCAGTATTACTTACAAAATGACTACGGTCACGTATTGTTTGCATGATACCGTCTTTGGCTATCATTTTCTTTAGCTTACGTAGTGCTTGTTCTACATTATTGTTTCTAACTTCAACTGTTAGGCCACCGCCGCCTCGTTGATCTTTATGATTATTTTTTGACATATTTTGTTATATCTTTCCAGTCACTCTATTATTCTGAATGCTTATATTTTCATATTCAACACCTAGAGTGTCAGCAAATGTATTTAGCAGTTCTTTAGCTCTATCGCTTTTCCCCCGCTCTCTACCTTTAAGAATAATGGTAACTGTAACTTTGTTGTTTTTGTCTAAGAATTTACGTGCTTGCTTAGCCTTGGTAGTTATGTCACCTATATCGATGTTAATTCCCAAACGTATTTCCTTTGTCTCAACAACGCTTTCACGTTGCTTTCGTTTAGCCAACTTGTCTTTTTGCTTAGAGGCGTATATAAACTTAGCTAGATCAGTTATTTTACAAACTGGTGGATCTGCTGTTTCAGTGATCAACACTAAATCTAAGTCTAGTTCTAATGCACTCCTCTGTGCGTCCTCAATCGATAGTATTTGACTATCACCATCTGGAAAGGAAACTCTTACTGTCTTGCACCTAATCCTGTTATTTGCTACTACTTTAGGACCGATGTCTCTCTTTTTAAAATTGCTTTTATTCAACTGTGTTTGTGCCTTTAATAATTATGGGTTTTCCGGTATTGCGTATTACATTTTCGTTAATAATAATTTTTCTAACTCCTTGTTCATACATCTCAGGTAACTCATATTGGATGTCTAAAAGTGCTTCGTCTAAAATCTTACGTAAACCTCTAGCACCCATTTCTTCGTTTATAGCAACAGTTGCAACTTCTTCTAATGCACTTATTGTAAACTCTATTTGTATTTTGTCAAGTAAAAATAAATCTTTTATTTGATCAATAATACTATCTGTTGGTTCTGTCAATATTTCTACTAAATCTTGCTTACTTAATAAGTTTAACACATTAACACTAGGAAGTCTACCTATAAACTCAGGTATTAATCCATATTTTACTAAGTCACGTGTTTGTAAGTGCCTTTGCCAGTCTTTAATTGCGGCATCGTTAGAGTCGTTAAAACCTATCTTTGCTTTACCGAGTCGATCAAGCACAACATCTTGTAGGCCAACGAAGGCTCCACCTACTACAAATAGTATGTTAGTGGTGTCGATTTCGACCTTCTCCGGGTTATGTGTCGGTTTGTTCGGAACCGCTACTATAGTACCTTCCATGAGCTTTAAAAGGCTCTGTTGGACTCCTTCTCCAGAAACGTCTCTACTCAAGCTAACATAGTCATTTCGCTTGGCTTTCTTATCAATTTCATCTACATATATAATACCACGTTGGCATCTGTCAATATCGTAATCTGCTGCGGCAAATAATTTATGTATTAATACTTCTGCATCATCACCTGCATATCCGCTTTCTGTGATAACTGTAGCATCTGTAATTACAAATGGAACATCTAAAAACCTAGCTAGTGTTTGTGCCATTAATGTTTTGCCAGTTCCAGTAGGACCTGCAATAAGCACGTTGCTTTTTTGTAACCTTGATTTTGTTTTACTACTAATTCTTTTATAATGATTATACATTGCAACACTTAATGTTTTCTTAGCATGTGATTGGCTAATAACATACTTGTCTAAGTGCTTGTGTATTCCTTTGGGAGTGGGTATAACGTTTTTAGTTTTCTTTTGAATAGCGTTTTCTATCTTAACAGTTTCGTTCTTGATTATGCCATAACAAAGCTCAACACAATCACTACATATATGCGTATGGTTTTCACCTGCTAGTAGCTTCTTTACCTGTGTTGTATCTTTACTACAAAAATTGCACTGAACTAACGAAGAACTAGATTTCATTTAGATACTCTGTGCTCATTTGTACTTGGATATAGGCTGTTATATCTTTTATTGACCTAACCACTAAGTTTGTTCCTGTTGCATTAATCAATTTAACTGTCTCCCTTCTCTTGTACTTATCACTATAAAATAGGACGGTATTTGGTTCTTCTTTTGATTTCAAAAGTGCTGCCATAATATCTTCCCATGCACAAGTGTCAACATCAATTATCATGAAGTCACATGTTTTAGAAACATTCCACATCCAAGGTAATGTTCCTCCATTTGTTTTATTATTTTGAACCATAAACACAACACTTGTAGCAATGTATTGTTCAAATACTGCTTTAATGTCATCTACTAGTTCGTGATTAGTTGAGGAGATTAGAATTCCAATCCCATGTTCCGTCATCATTAAATCTGGGGGTGTTACTGTGTAACTATCGTTATCAATTTTCATCTCTGGTATCTTTTATGATTTCTTTGTATACTTCATTTAACACTGCTGAGTCTGCCTTAGCCATTAACTCTTTCAACTCTAACGATGCGTCATCTGCAAATATATCTTCTATTCTTTTCTTGATTACGCCATCATCTGATAAGTAACCTGCTCCGGGCCAACTGCCTGTGCTTCGCATCTCTGCTACTATTTTATTTACCAGTTCTTTTTTTTCCTTTTTTAAAGTTGATCTTGCTGTGTCGTTTAAACTATACTGTGATTCATCTAAAAGATATTGGCGCTTGCCTGTAAGTGCATCGACTGTGTACTCTTTGCCTTCGCCGTCCGTGTGTATTACGTCTTCTTCAAGTATCTCATCTTGAACGCTAACACTGGATTGATCTTCGTTTGTTTCTTCAATGACTTCAACATTTTCTTCGACGCTATCGTCTGTTTCAATGTTTTCAGAAATTGGTTCTTTTTCTTCATATATTACCTTTGGTTTCTTCTTACGTGGAAACCTTTCTACTAGTGTTATGCCTGATATTACAAGCACAATTGCTAGTGGGTCAAATACTAGTACTAACATTAATATAACAAATCGAACAGCATCGTCCAACATGTTTCGAGTAGGATCTGCACCCCATATTAATTCAGCAATATACTTTACAGGGCCTACTTCTGCTTCTAATAATCTGCTATCGCCCTCTAATGTAAACTTCTCGGTGTATAACGTATCTAGGACATCTTCTGCTGTAGTAATAATAGTACGTTGTGCATTAATCTGGTCTGTACTATCTACTAACTGTCCTTGTCCCAAGTTTGCTCTAAGTCTAGTTATTAATGCGTTAGAGTCTGCAATTTGTTGTTCTGCAAAGGCTCTAAGTCTTTTAATCTCTATTCTAGCTTCCTTAGTAACTGTATCTTCCTGGCTTCTAATATTATTTAGCTGATATAAAACCATGCGTCTGTTCTTTTCTTTTTCAGCTCTATATTCATTCACTGCTTGAGCAGTTTTAGTTCCATAGCGTCCATCCTGTGATGCGCCTATTAGTCCTTGTAATTTTTTAATATCTTCATTAGCAATATACGTTTCTATTGACGCTAGTTGATTATCAATCTCTTCTAACTGTCTAGTAAACGGTGCTGTTTGTTTTTCTAAGCTATTTTTTTGATCTGTAATAATTGCATTCTGTTCATCAATTGATGGTTGCACACCTGCGTATGCTGAATTAATTCTTTCTTGTTCTACATTGATTTTTGCTTGAATACCTTCGTCTTTATTGTTGTCTGTATTTTCAAGTTTGTCTATGCTAGTATCTGCTTTAGTAATAATAAACTTTTGTCTTACGATACTTTCTTCAATGCGTTCTATTTGAGCAACGTTCTCAGTAGCCCGGCTAGTTTGTTCTATGTGTGCTTTAGATAAAAAGCCAAATATACCCATGCTTGTAATAAGCATTAGCATAAGCACGGCTACAGTGAGATACGTCTTAATAAGCATGGGAGCTTCTCGCCAATGCAAGTGTAACCACACTGCTGAGGTTAACTTACCGATTTCTAATACGGTACCCATAATAATAATCGGTATAATGGCACTGGCAAAGATAGCCACAAGACCAACTATGCTATAGTAGGCCGCCACAGCACTTATTGATAGTGCAACTAAAATTGTCCAATAACCAAAATACCTCATACTATTTTCCTGTGTTGTAGTGTATCGCATGGCCTTCTTCGACCAATACTTCACCTACGTTAACTTCATTACCCTTAGAATCAATTACGTAAATGAATCCTAAGATCCTTCCATACTTTCCTCGCTTATTGAGGATAGTCGTTACTTTAAACTCTTTAGTCAATAGATCAATTAGTCTTTGTTTAGCATCAATACCTTTTTGTTTGATATCGATATCCATTGATCTAGAATCGGGTGCATTTACACCATGGAGTTTTAATCGTTGCTTTGTAGACAGATCGAAACCTAAGTCAATATCTAGGTCCAATGTGTCACCGTTAATTACTCTTATTAATTTCGCACTGTAAGTATACATATAATTCTTTCACATATTGATAAGCAATTCTATGTTGAACTGCTTAGTATTTATTTTAGTATCGAGGGAACTTATAACTATGGTTTACTTCTAACGTCAGTTAACCATTGTTTCGCTATCCTTGACGCTGGTGGTCTGTTAAGAAACTTTTGGATTTCTTTATAAACTTTTCCAAAATTCTCTTTTCTTGACGGATCTTCTAATCCTCCACTGTTGTCAACAACATGGAAATCACTCGCACCAAATAATTGTTGAAATTTCATTATATTATTTTGTACAGTACCCCACATATTCGCAACGAGCTCTGTTGGCAATCTACGTTGCCTTTTGTCGTTACGCTCCTGTGCTATTTCTAGACTTGTATTAACAAATATCATCATAGACTCGTATCCTAGGTCTTTCATTACCTTAATACTGTCTGCAACCTTTTGCACATCTTTTCCTGTTCCGTCTATAATAATTCCAAGGCGGCCGTCTAGATAGATGTTCTTTCTTCGATCAGCTAACGTTTTTGAATGGTTTCGTATCTCTTGACCATCTGGACTAGCTACTTGCTCAGGATCTCTTAAATCCAATTGTTTCTTTTGAGCCATGTATTCATAGACCATATCGCTATTAATAGTCTTTAGTCCCGAACCTCCCAACATATCGTTTGCAACAAAGCTCTTTCCACTGCCGGGTCCGCCGGCTAGGAATACTGCCTTGAATATATGTGGGTCGTTTGGACCTTCGTCTATTTGTTCTGATTCTAGTATGTCGTGTATCTTCATACTATTATTTATCTTAAACTTTACGTTCTATAACTTTATCGGCCAAACCAAAGTCTACAGCTTCTTGTGCGGACATAAAGTTATCACGCTCCATAGCTTCTGCAAGTACTTCGTATGTTTTGCCCTTACTATTATGCTTCTCATAAATGCGTGTAAGACTTTCTTTTATCTTAATAATCTCATTTACTTGAATCTGCATATCAGTTGCTTGTCCACCTGCACCACCGCTTGGCTGATGAATCATTGTACGACTGTTAGGTAATACTAAACGCTTACCTGGCTCGCCTGCGTTAGCAAGGAACGAACCCATGCTACATGCTTGGCCCATAACAATTGTACTTACTGGAGATTTAATAAACTGCATAGTATCGTAAATTCCTAGGCCTGCTGTAACTGCACCACCTGGGCTATTAATATAGAAATTAATATCTTCACTACTATTTTGTGATTCTAAAAATAACATCTGTGCAACTACTAAATTTGCAGTATGGTCGTTAACTTCGCCATTAAGCATTACAATTCGATCTTTAAGCAAACGACTGTAAATATCGTATGCACGTTCGCCGCGTCCTGTTGATTCAATTACTGTTGGTATTATCATAATATCTCCTATTTGTATCTTGCTTGTAAATCAAAAATTATACTGTAACGGTCCTTAAGATCTGGTTGTGGATTATGTGACATTCCATGTGTAGTAGGAATCCAGCCACTTTGTTGTGCATGTTCTCCATGCATCCACATTTTCTTATCTTCAGTTAATTCAGTAATAATTTCCCATTCGTTTGTTGTTTCATTTCTTGCTGTAAATTCAGAATAATTTTCACCTAAGTGCAAACCTCCTAATGTTTCATCAAAGTGTCCATCTCCAAATCGTTCTGTATTCCATTTGCGATGTTCTACTAAGTTGTGTTTGGTAGCACTAGGATTAGTATAACGTATTATCATTAATTTGTAAAGAGTTTTTTCTATTAATTCTTGTTGGTCTGAATAGCACTCATTTAAATAATGATCTAGTACTGGTTTAAAATCTTTATGCATCTCTACAAAGTAATCAAACTCTGGAGAACTTTCTTTAACATTATCTGCTGTCCAATCGTATATGTAAACCTTACTACGTTCTACTACTTCTTTAGGGTGCTGTGTATCTAATGCCCAGTCTGTTGGGCCTGCCATAAAGTCGTTGTCGTAACTGAACACTGATCCTGATTGATGAAAGGAATAACTCTTGTGTGGAATTTCTGGGTCTACAGACTTTGTTATACTGTATTCGTCTTGTTTGTTAAGTCTAATAAAGAAGTCTTCATTAACATCATCAAATAAACGTTCTGCTATTTCCCATCTGTCTTTGTATTTCGTAGAAAGTAGTAGAGAATCAGCAATAGGCCATTTACCTTGTTGCTGAAACTCATCAAGTGTTTCGTATGTGAATAAATTATGCGTCATTTCGTATTTCAGAGACTTTCGCAATTGCTGTAATCTCATCATTTACGATCTTAATGTATCCGCCGTCTTCTAACATCTTTAATGTTAGTTCCATGCCTTCGGCTACACCATTACGGTATCCACTTTTCCAGTTAAAGTATGCACAACACATTGTGAACACACCCATTACTATGATAAAATCTAATTCCATATAACTATTTACCTCCTAAGTTTTTACGTGCGGTTACATATAACTCATGATCATGAACCTTATCCATTACATCAAGTAAGTGTGCTTTTTCTTTAAGAAACACTTTTGAGAAACTTGGATCATTTGCTTCAATATCATTACTGTTATCAATTAAGTCTGCAAGTTTAATTATCTGTGCATCTTTGCTTGCAAACCCTAAGCGTGTGGCGTCAATTCCTTTGCGTACTGCACGATTTCCATCTTCTGGCTTACTAGTGTCAGTTAACTCCAATACAAGTTTAAATACAGTCGCTCCAAATGCTGACATTATCATTGGACCTGTAATTGCAGTATCTTCAATAACATCATGTAGCAAAGCCGCGGCAATCATCTCATCTGAGCCGCCAACAGTTTCAACAGTTTTTGCTACTCTACGAGGATGAACGATATAGTCATCATTGCTGTACTTGCGTTTCTGTCCAATTGCGGCATGTGCTACACTTGCGAAAAGATCTGCTTTTTGAATGAGTGTCATATCGTTTTCCTTTTTAATTAAGTTATATATACAGTATAGGGTAAGACGCTTTGGTTGTCAAGTCCTATTATGGATATAATTCTAAATCCTGTGTTATCAATCTCAACATTGGATCTTCATGATCACCAAATATATATCCACAAGTGTCTAGTGGTAAATGGTGCGTAACGTCACCGTCTTTGATTGGGTAAGTTGGATCAGTAATTATGTTAGTTGCAAATCCATCTGCATCTGCAAGATCAATAGCCTTATTTAATTGTTCTTCATTAACTGCTAGAACAAAAACAGTGCCAAAGCCTTGTGTTGTAGTGGATATCCATTCTTCAACTAAATCCTTATAGTCAGCTTTTGATGGATCATTTACTAAGTTGAAGAGAAATGCATTACTAGCATGGCTAGCCTGTGCCATCGCCTTGCCCGCATTAAGCGAAGCAAGGTCATTTCTCATTAGTATGTAAAGTACTGGTGTCAATTTATATTCCCTTATTTTAAGTAATGTGGACCGGTCCAAGCAACACTAAATTCTTCAAAAATGTTACCCCTTGCGGCGTTAGTAGCTGGTGCATTATAACCTGCGGCTTTTAGTATATCACCTTTTTTAAATTTAGGACCGTCTTCCTTAACAACAAAACCCCAAACACCCCTGTCTCTGATAATCTTAATATACTTTTTACCTTCTTTAACTTCCATCAACGAATCCCAATTGTCTACTTGGTCTTTGTTATAGCCTGTAAGCTCTTTCTTACCATCTTGGGTAGTCCATCTAATATAATCTTGCTTGATACTTGCTAACAATGTGTTTATTTCATTTTGCATTTTTATATCCTTTGTTTTGTTTAACTTATATACTAATTATACGGCAAGACGTCTTACTTGTCAACCGGAATCGTAAAGAAAAAACCCTTAAAATACAAGGGTTTTTAATTTAATTTAAATTAATTTATAGTTAATCAGTACGTACACCGTATCCGTAGTCCACAATAACTGGAAAACGTGGAACTCCATCTGGTGTTAGTTCAAAGTATCTACAAGTGGCCCAATTGGGCATGCCTTTAGCTGTTTTGCCAGCCGCCCACAGTTCTGCCAACTGTGCTTGCTGTCCACGTACTCCACTACCAAACTGTCTACCGTCTGCTAGTTCAAGTATAAAACGTTTAGCATATCCGCTCCAATTTCCTTGGCCTTCAAGTACTTGTAGAACTTTGAATTCTTCAGTAATGAACTCTTTACGTTTCAGTAAGTTCTTACTACGTTTGCTTTCATATGCTGTGTCGTTACGTACCATTTGGCCTTCGTAACCTTGCTCTGTGTATTCACTGTACAATATATCAAGCTCTTCTTGGCTGTTTGCAAAGTCAGTTTTTACAATATGAACATAATCGTTTTTAGCCCAATATGCTTGCTTAACACGATTAACAAAATTCATGTCTGGTGCTGTTGTATTAAACATATCATAAACATGATACTGCACTAGTGTTTCAGCTTCAGCCATATCTTTTTCTGTGCTTTTTGTTTTACGAACAAGTGAGATAATTTTATTAAAATCTGCTTTAAGTTCATGGTTATAAAGTTCACCATCTAATATATGACCTGGATGCTCTGCCATGTAACCTTTTAAAGATTCCCAAATGTGTGGGCAACTTGTAATAGCTTTACCACTACGTGTCCACATTCCGTTACTATTAACTACACAACGAATACCATCTAACTTAGGCTGACTCCAACCTTTGTCTTGTGGACGCTTTGTATAATCATGTGCAAGCATTGGCTTAAATTGTTCATAAGAGTCAATGCTGTCAACATTTGTAAAGTACTCTTTCTCAATACGTTTATCCCATAAAGATTGGGCTTCGGCTTGTGCTTGGCTTAATGCGGTTGTTTCGTTTGCTCTACCAACGTTCTTGGGAGCACTCATATTCCATTCGCTTGTAACTTTGGCACCATCAACTAAACCACTGATAGTACGTGTTCCTGCAAGTAGCCTAGGACCTTGTCCATATTCAACTTCCCACATGCGAACTTTACTTTTTGTATCTCTTTTAAACAGAGTATCAAGTTTTACAATATTTTCTAACATATATATGCCTCCAGGCTTTGTTATTAAATTCTTACTTTATACTATTATTATACGGCAAGATGTCTTGCTTGTCAACCTTTATTTTAAGAGTTTCTACGAAGTTTTCTCAAAATAGCTGAAGCAGTTTGCATCCAAAAGGTGTGTGCCCACGTTCCCTTTTCTGCGGCCTTTGAAGCACGAACGCAACTATCTATTCTGCGTTCGTACAATGCGATTGTTGCATCATCCATATTAATCTAACCTACTGTTTGAGTATGCTTTAAATCCAAATGATTCAAACACCTTAGCTGCCGCGTCTGCACCAGCTTCTTTAACATCAACGTTTTGCACGTTAACTGTACCAGGGTTCCAAATTTTCCAAGCCTTAGTATAATCTTGCTCAAGACCGGCTTTTTTCATGTTCATTCCAAACTTAGTATTACCTTTAATACCGTTAATAGTAACCCAAGCAAATCCACAAGGATAAGTATCTTCACCCTTTAGGTTTTCATTTAAGTATTTTAGTGATGCAGTGTGAGCTGCCGCTTTTGCTTTTTCCACAATTGCCTTAATTTCTGCTACTTCGTACATATATGTTTCTCCTTGTTGTTGTTATTTAATTAACTTATACTATGTATTATACAGCAAGATGTCTTGCTTGTCAACCTTTATTTACTTACTTGAACTAATATTTTTTCAAGTAATTCGTTACGTTCTTTAGTAAGTGTAATCCAAAAATACACAGGATAAAGTCCTAAAGTTAGTAGTGTTAGTAATAAAAATACTATAAAGTTTGCAATTCGATTTTTCATCATTTTATATTCTCCTAAGGTTAATTTATTTAATAATCTCTTTATAAGTAATATGTCCATTTTGACCATATATTCTAGTTATTAGTTCAGTACCAGATCTAACCTTGTTGTTAAGAAGTGGTCTCCAGAACTCTTTGTAAGTGTAACTATCTTGATCAATCTCTGCCCAAGATCTTTCTGCTAGGTGATTTCCTGAAATAACTTGAGTGTGACTAAATGTATCACCTGCAATTGTAAATTTCTTACCGTTAAGTTTTGCTTCTACTTTTTCAACAAACACCCAACTTGGATGATGAACTGTGATTTCAGCATACAACCGCATACCTGGGTGTTTCTTTCTCATAGCACCTTCTTCTCTTTTCATTCCTTGTGTTATTGATTGCATTGTTTTCCACTCGCCTGGAAAATACATACTCAGTTGAAAACATATTCCTTTTTTATTATTAGCAAATCCAAAAGAATTTACAAACCAATTACATGATCGTTGTGTTTCAACAATTGTAACATCGTCATAATCATCATATTTAAGTTGAGGCTGAGCAAATGCAGACCCTGTTATTAGCATTAACGCAAACAAACTTATTAGTATTTTAAATTTTTGCATTTTTAACTCCGTTTTTTATTAACTATACTTACAGTATACAGTAA
>Ga0209482_1000260_pt1 | contig 47944 bp, 46 predicted proteins | sample CoawatmetaG10DNA_FD_187512 | JGI IMG/M metagenome (GOLD analysis project Ga0209482, IMG submission 187512) | Marine microbial communities from the West Antarctic Peninsula - Coastal water metaG104-DNA (SPAdes) (version 2) | ecosystem: Environmental > Aquatic > Marine > Coastal ...
GAGTTTCTTGTTGTATTTTCTTTACAACAATAGAATGAAAATTATTCGCCATTAGGATTTAAAATTATTTAGTAAAAGTAAAAATAGTTAAGAATAAAAAACTAGTTAATGGCAAAAATGATACCAATAAAACATACTATTTAGAATGTAATATAATTAGACTATATTTATAATATGTTTAAAATGATGTTCGGCTTACAATGGAAAGAATTTAATAGAGGAAAATCTGTTGGAGGCAAGTTGTTGGCTAAAATTCTTAAATGGTTTGGCATTATATATTTTGCCTTTATGGCTGTTGGGTTAGGATTTATTGCATCACGTTATGGAGGGCCTTTGATGGAGTTCCCAGTTGAAAAAGATACAATAGCTCCTTTTATTTATGTAAACAAACTATTAATATATGTTTTTATTTACTTGGTTGTTTTGCGCTATTTTGTTCAGTCGCTTCCAATTTTAAATATTAAAGCGCTTTTATTAACTCCGGTTTTAAAAAAACAAATTGTAAGGTTTTCACTTTTAAAAACAGTTTTTACTTATTTTAATATTCTTCCTCTTTTCTTTTTAGTCCCTTTGACCTTATCATTAGCGCGAACGGGAAATTACGACATTACAGCATTAATTTTTTGGAATGTAAATATTATTGGAATTATCTACATCACCAATTTCTTAAATTTTTTATTAAATAATAAAGATAAATTACTTTACGGGTTTTTAGGATTCTTAGCCCTAATTAAAGGATTAGAATTTTATTCTATTGTTGATTTTACAGAATATTCAGAAAAGTTTTTTTATTTATTTTACTCCCATCCTTATGCTGTCGCTTTTACATGGCTACTAGTTTTTTGGCTATACGATTATGTTAATAAATATATGCTTCAAGGGCTTTACATTGACACCGGGTTACAAGTAAAAATTAAAGAAGCTAAAATTGAAGATTTTAGTTTCCTTGATAGATTTGGAAAAACAGCAACATTTATCAAAAACGATTTACGTCTTTTAAAAAGGTCAAAGCGAGCCAGAACAGCTGTTTACATGGGGATTGGCTTTCTTTTCTATGGACTCTTATTTGTTTCTTTTGAAGACATTTATGGCTCTACGGGATCTTTTTTTGGACATCTTTTTTCAACTGGCGGATTTCTGTTTATGTTTGGATCATTTGTTCCAAGTTGGGACAGTCAATACTATCCGCTTATGATGACTCAAAATATTGAGTATAAGGAATATCTAAACTCGAAGTGGTCACTTATGATTATAGGAACAGCAATCTCAACTGTACTAGCATCTTTAATTTATTCTTTTTTTGGAACCAATGCTGTTTTTGCAGTTTTAGCTGGGGCTTTCTATAACATAGGTGTGAACGGCTATTTGACCCTTTGGGCAGGCGCTTATACCAAATCACCAATTGATTTAAATTCAAGCGCCAATGCTTTTGGAGACAAAAAAGCGATTAATGCAAAAACCATGCTAGTAGGAATTCCTCAATTCGCTTTACCTATTATTGTTTATTATTTTACAAGTCAATATTATGATCACCTTACAGGATGTTTGGCCGTTGCCGCCATAGGTGCATTAGGAATATTTCTAAAACCTGTTGCATTTAGTCTAATACTAAAAGCCTATAAAACAGAAAAATACTCAACACTTAAAGCTTACAAATCAAATTAGTTGTTATGATAAAAATTGAAAATTTTATAAAGAAATATTCGAAGCAGACTGTTCTAGAAATAGACTCACTAGATATTCCTATCGGTCAAACATTTGGTTTAATAGGAAATAACGGAGCAGGGAAAACCACTTTGTTTAGCTCTTTATTGGATTTAATAAAACCTTCAAAAGGAAGAGTAATTAATAACGGAATAGACGTTAGCGAAAGTGAAGATTGGAAATCGTTTACAACTGCTTTTTTAGACGAAACTTTTTTGATAGGGTATTTAATGCCTGAAGAGTATTTGTATTTTATTGGAGAACTAAGAGGATTGAACAAAAAAGAGGTAGATGCTTTTTTAGCCCAGTTTGAAGATTTTTTTCACGGAGAAATTTTAGGAGGAAAAAAATACTTAAGAGATCTTTCAAAAGGAAATCAAAAAAAAGTTGGTGTTATTGCTGCTTTAATCGGAGAACCAAAAGTGGTTATTTTAGACGAGCCCTTTGCTAATCTTGATCCAACGACTCAAATCAGATTAAAAGCTATCGTTAAGGACATGTCCAAAAATAAGGACGTAACCATACTTATTTCTAGTCATGATATTCAGGACGTAACGGAGGTTTGTGAAAGAATAGTACTTTTAGAAAAAGGGAGAGTGATTAAAGATCTTGTCACAAGCCCACAAACTTTAAAAGAATTGGAGTCCTACTTTAAAGGAGAATAGATTTTAATTGAATTATTTTAGGGGATTCAATAATAAAATTCATTATTTTATGTTATTGAATATAAAGACTCAATAGAATTTGAAACAATACACCTTTTTATCGCTTTTCTGTTTGCTGTTTTTGTCGTGTTCAACGCAAAAAAACAAAACCTTAAACAAGAGTTATCATTCTCTTGTTTCTAGCTATAATGTTCTTTTTAACGGAGAAACTTCACTTAATGAAGGGCTTGAGCAAACTCAAGGGTCTTTTGAAGACAACTTTTGGAAAATCTTACCCGTAGAGAAAATAGTGCTTTCAAAAGATATTATTACTGTAGATGGGATTGAAAACGCCAAGTTTTTAATATCCGAAGAAAAAGCAGCTAAGACCATTCAGAAGCACTCAATGCTTATAAACAACGTTCAGTACAATTCAAAAATTGCGCAGGCGTATCTTCTTTTGGGAAGAGCGAGATACCTTGACCAGCGATTTATTCCTGCCTTGGACGCCTTTAATCAAGTGTATAAACAAAACATAATTGTTGATGAGTGGTATGATTCAGTTATATGGAAAGCAAAATGTAATATTCGATTAGAGCAAGAAAAGCTGGCAATTGAATTATTAAAAAATTTATTAAAAAAAGAAAAATTAAGCCCTAAAGTAAAAGCTGATGCAAATTCAGTTCTTGCCATGGCCTATTTGCAATTACAAAAAAATGATTCAGCGATAAAACCGTTGAAACTAGCCTCATCAAATGAGAAAAACAAGCAATATAAAGCGAGGTATTTATTCATATTAGGCCAGGTTTATGAAAAAAAACTTCAAAAGGACTCTGCGTATTCAGCATTTAACAAAGTAGTAAATTTTAAGAGAAGAATCCCTAGAAGTCTACTTATAAATGCCAAGATAAAAACCTTGATTTACAACCCCTTAAATCAAAATGACAGGGAGATTTCAAAAATAATTGATAATATTGAGAACAAACCCTACCTAGACAAGATATACTATGGCTACTCTACCATGTTGTTTTCAAAAGATTCTGTTTCTAAAGCAGAATACTATTTAAATAAAGCGATAAAAGAAAACCCATCTGATAAAGACTTGTTGTTTAGAGGGTATGAGCAGATTTCAAAAATAAAGTTCAACAAATCAAATTATGTTTTATCTGGAAAATATTTAGATAGCACATTAAATAATTTAGATAAAAATTCAAAAAAATATTGGGAATTAGAGAGAAGGAAAAAAGGATTGGATCGTGTGGTTCAGCTAGAAGAAAATATTAATCTATACGACAGCTTGCTAAAGCTCTCTAGCTATGAGCCATCAAAGTTAAACAAGATATTAAATCAAATAAAAGACAAAAAAAAGAAACCAAAGCCAAAGAAAAAAACAAATCCTGCTCGAAATAACAAAACAAGAACAGGAAATAGCAGCAGACCAAAGTTTTATTTTTATGACACTAAACTAGTAGAGCTTGGAAAAAAATCGTTTGAAACGATTTGGGGACAGAGAACTAGAGAGTCTTATTGGAGAAGCGTTTCTTCAAAACCAACAACAGTTTCTCAAGAAAAAGAGGAAAAAGAGGAAAAAAACATAATTATTGAAGAAACAGAACCTTTAAATAACGATCTTCTAGCAACAATTCCTCGAACAAATTTTCAAAAAGACAGCATTAATCATTTAAAAAATAAATCATACTTAAGGCTAGCTGAAATATACCTTGAGAAGTATAGCGACTATACATTAACCAAAACTAAGCTAAACCAACTTAGAAGTTTAAATCCTTCAAATGAAATTTTAGTTGAAGCAAACTACATACTTTATAAAGTCCAAAAAAAACAAAACAAAACAGATGCTGAAGAAATCAGACTTCAAATTATTAAACAATTTCCTGACTCAAAATTTGCCAAAATATTAGCAGACCAAAACATCCTTATAGCTGAAGAAGGAGAAACTTTAAAACAATTAGATAGCCTTTATACTCTTTATGATGATCAAAAGTTTCAACAAGTTTTAGTTGGTGTAGAAACAGCAATGGTTTTTATAGAGAATAAAGAGATATTACTAGAGTTTGATCTGTTGAAAGCCAAAACTATAGGAAAATTGGAAGGAGTTATAAAGTATAGTGAGCAAATAAAAAATATTATTGACCGCTACCCGAATTCTTCTAAAGCTGCAGATTTGAAAGAGTTGAGTAGGGTGATAAATCTCAAGTGGAAAACTAAGCCAACCAAAAAAGTTTTAAGTAATTATAATATTGTCTTCTATTTAGAGAACCTGAAAACCTCCAGTGACTCACTAATAACAAAAGTTAAAAACATAACACTTAATAAATTTAGAGTCTCTGTCGATGTGTATGATTTGTCTACAAAACTTTTAGTTGTCAGAGACTTAGAAAGCAAGGAAAAAGCGAATGAAGTTTTGGAGAATATCAAAGAAAAATTAGAATCCTTAAGACTAAATAATAATTTTGTAGTTTTGTCTTCCCAGTATAAAAACATACTGATTTACAAGGCTTTAGACTTGAATTAACATTATGGGATTTAATTTAACTAAAAATACGGACATGCAACAATCAAGAGAATCTAACAAAATAGATATAATAGAGAAGACAACAAAAATTATTGGAGACATTACTTCGCAAGCAGACTTTAGAATAGACGGAAATGTGGAGGGGACAATCACAACTTCAGGAAAAGTAGTGGTAGGTGAAGAAGGGCTTGTTTCAGGAAATATTACCTGTGTAAATTCTGATATTGCAGGGAGAGTTAAAGGAAGTCTTGATGTTTCAGGGGTTCTTTCTCTAAAATCTTCCGCAAAAATTGAAGGTCAGGTTATTGCCGGAAAACTTGCAATTGAAGCTGGGGCAAATGTTGATGCAACTATTTCAATGAAGGGGGCTAAAAAAATGAAAGCTCTTTCTACAGATGAAAAAACACAATCAGAAAAAACAGCCTAGTCCTTTTTTAATATTCTTAGGCTTAGTTTCTCAAATGGGAGTAATTATCTTTTGCGCTGCCAAACTTGGAAAGTATATTGATTTAACTTATAATTTTGACAGGGTGTTTACTGCATTGACCACACTTTTAGGGGTTTTTATTTCCTTTTATATTTTAATAAAACAGCTAAAGAAGTTTAACAACTAGTATACTTTTAAACTCAATTTACCTTTTCAAACGCTAAGCTTAAGGGCTTGTAGAATTATTATAAATTTTTATAAAGCATATTTTTATTTTTTAGTTAATAACCTTACATTTGCGACTTTATTTTTAATCCTTAAGAAAGGTCTCAAATTGAATAAACAAAGACATTTAGCATTTACTATTTTAATCTTCTTTTTTGGACTAACAATTGGCCGATCATCAACATCTGTTGTGGAAAAAGATAAAAACTTAAAACAAGATGTTAAGTCAGAGATAAAGGAATATATAAATCATCATTTAAAAGATAGTCATTCTTTTTCTATCACTTCTTACAAAGATGAAAAAACAGGAAAAACAGTATACATTGAGCTTCCTCTTCCTGTAATTCTTTATGATAATGGTTTAAAATTTTTTTGGTCTTCAGCTCTAAAGCATGGGAAAAAAGTTGTTGCTATTGGAGAAAATTTTTATAAACTAGAATATCACGATAGTAAAATTTACAAAACAGATAAGGAAGGAACTATTACATATGATTCTGATCATCGTCCTTTAAATGAAAAACCATTAGATTTTTCAATCACCAAAAACATAGCAACAATTCTTTTAGTTTCAATAATGATGTTGCTTCTATTTGTTAGTTTGGCAAAATCATTTAAACAGAATAAAGGAATTTCTAAAGGAATGGGAAGATTTTTTGAACCAATTATTCTTTACATTAGAGACGAGATAGCGATTCCAAATATTGGAGAAAAAAAATATAGAAATTATATGAGCTTTCTGTTAACTGTCTTTTTTTTCATATGGTTTCTTAACATGCTAGGATTAACTCCTTTAGGGGTTAATGTTACAGGAAATATCGCCGTTACTTTTTCATTAGCGCTACTAACGTTTATTATTACCAATGTAACGGCTAACAAAAATTACTGGGGACATATTTTTTGGATGCCTGGAGTGCCTGTGATTATAAAAATAATTTTAGCTCCGATTGAACTATTGGGAGTTTTTATTAAGCCATTTTCACTACTTATAAGGCTTTATGCTAATATACAGGCTGGACACATAGTATTAATGAGTCTAATAGGTCTTATGTTTGTGTTTCAAAATTGGGTAGGAAGTAGTTTGTCGTTTGGATTGGCTTTCTTTATTTCAATAATCGAAATATTAGTTGCTTTATTACAAGCATATATTTTTACAATGCTTTCAGCGTTGTATTTTGGGTTTGCAGTTGCAGAACATGATGAGGAACATTAAAAAATTTGAATTATTAATTAAAATTATATATATATGGAAACAACAATACCATTAATTATTGGTGGAGGTCTAGTCGTAATTGGAGTAGGAATTGGAATCGGTTTAATCGGAAAAGGCGCGATGGAAGCTATTGGTCGTCAACCTGACGCTAGTGGAAAGATTCAAGTAGCTGCTTTAATTTTAGCCGCTCTTGTAGAGGGAATAGGTTTCGCTGCATTATTTGCACTTTAAGCCAATTATCAAACTCATTACAACGCCAATATTTTTGACGTTGTAATGAGATAATTTAATATTGAAAAAAAATGGAAAAACTTATATCAGAATTTTCGATTGGTCTGTTTTTTTGGCAGACAATTATTTTTGTTGCACTAATACTATTGCTTAAAAAGTTTGCCTGGAAGCCTATACTAGATTCGGTAAACGAAAGAGAGCAAGGAATAAAAGATGCCTTACTTTCTGCCGAAAAGGCAAGAGAAGAAATGGCATCGCTTCAATCAGACAATGAACTAACTCTTAAAAAAGCAAGAGCAGAAAGAGACGCTTTACTTAAAGAAGCAAGAGAGATTAAACAAAAGTTAATTGATGATGCTAAAAGTGAAGCTAAAAATGAAGCTAGCAAAATAATTGCCCAAGCAAAAGAAGCGATTCAGAACGAAAAAAACTCTGCTATTGTTGATTTGAAAAATCAAATGGCGGATTTGTCAGTTGGTATTGCTGAAAAAGTTTTACAATCTAAAATGTCTGAAGACAAAGCTCAAATGAACTTAGTTCAGGAACTTATTAAAGATGTTACATTAAAATAAAATGAAAACAAGTCGAGCAGCCATAAGATACGCCAAAGCTTTAATTCTAGAATCTGTTGAAAAAAACAATCTAGAAGAAACTTTTAGCGACATGGAAATGGTGCTAAAAACTTTTGAAGAAAATATAGGGCTTAGTCACCTTATTGAAAGTCGAGTTATAAAAAACAGCATTAAATCAAGTTCTTTATTTTTAGTTTTTAAAGAAGGGAGTACCTTAACAAAGAGTTTAATTCGCGTTCTAGAAGAGAATAACAGAATAAATTTATTCGAAATTATTGCATATAAATTCATTGAATTGTATAAACACCATAAAGGGATTCAGTCTGCAATAGTAACTACTGCGGCTCCTTTGACTAAAGAAATAGAAGGCCAAGTTTTAGACACTATTTCAAAACTAACTAACAAGCAAACTACTATATCTAACAAAGTAGACACCAGTTTAATTGGAGGTTTTGTTTTAAGGCTGGGTGATATTGAATATAATGCTAGTTTTAAAAACAAATTAAAGAATATTAAACAAGAGTTTAATAAAAACACAAATTTATCAACAACATAGATTATGGCACAAATTAAACCTGCTGAGGTTTCAGCAATTTTAAAGCAACAACTAGCAGGATTAGACGCTTCGGCTTCTTTGGACGAAGTTGGAACAGTTTTACAAGTAGGAGATGGTATTGCTAGAGTATACGGACTTTCTAATGTCCAATATGGGGAATTAGTTCAGTTTGATTCTGGACTGGAAGGTATTGTACTTAATTTAGAAGAAGATAACGTAGGAGTTGTTTTATTGGGCCCTTCTAAGGAAATTAGTGAAGGTGATACTGTTAAAAGAACACAAAGAATTGCATCAATTAATGTTGGGGAAAAAATAGTTGGTAGAGTAGTAAATGCTCTAGGAAAGCCAATTGACGGTAAAGGAAATATTGAAGGGGAGCTTTATGAAATGCCTCTGGAAAGAAAGGCTCCTGGAGTAATTTTCAGACAGCCGGTTAATGAGCCACTTCAAACAGGAATAAAGTCAATCGACGCAATGATTCCTGTAGGTAGAGGTCAAAGAGAATTAGTTATCGGAGACAGACAGACAGGAAAAACAACAGTTTGTATAGACACAATATTAAATCAAAAAGAATTTTATGATGCTGGAGAGCCGGTATATTGTATTTACGTAGCTATCGGACAAAAAGCATCCACAGTTGCAGGAATTGCAAAAATGCTCGAAGATAAAGGTGCGATGGCCTATACAACAATTGTAGCAGCGAATGCTTCTGATCCAGCTCCAATGCAAGTATATGCTCCATTTGCTGGCGCAGCAATTGGAGAGTTTTTTAGAGATACAGGAAGACCTGCTCTAATTATTTATGATGATTTATCAAAACAAGCAGTAGCATATCGTGAAGTTTCACTACTACTTAGAAGGCCTCCAGGAAGAGAAGCTTACCCAGGAGATGTTTTTTATCTACACTCAAGGTTATTAGAAAGATCATCAAAAGTAATAGCTGATGATACAATTGCTAAAGACATGAATGATTTGCCAGATTCACTTAAAAAGATTGTTAAAGGAGGAGGTTCTCTTACAGCACTTCCTATTATCGAAACTCAAGCTGGAGATGTTTCGGCCTATATCCCAACAAACGTAATTTCTATTACTGATGGGCAGATATTTTTAGAATCAAACTTATTTAATGCTGGTGTTAGGCCCGCTATTAATGTAGGAATTTCTGTTTCAAGAGTTGGAGGATCGGCGCAAATTAAACCGATGAAAAAAGTCTCAGGTACTCTTAAGTTAGATCAAGCTCAATTTAGAGAACTTGAAGCATTTGCAAAATTTGGTTCTGATTTAGATGATGCAACTCTAAATGTGATAGAGAAAGGTAAAAGAAATGTAGAGATTTTAAAACAAGCTCAAAACGACCCGTTTACTGTTGAAGATCAAGTAGCAATTATTTTTGCAGGATCTAGAAACTTATTAAGAAAAGTGCCTGTTAATAAAATTAAAGAATTTGAAAGACAGTATATAGATTTTTTAAATGCTAAGCATAAAAAAACAATGGAAGCAATAAAAGCTGGAAAGCTTACAGAAGAGATAATTGATGTTTTAACAAAAACAGCAGAAGAATTAAGCTCTTCGTATTAAAGATATAACAGATGGCGAACCTTAAAGAAATTAGAATTAGAATAACTTCTGTTTCTTCTACAATGCAGATTACTAGCGCTATGAAAATGGTGTCAGCTGCTAAGTTGAAGAAGGCGCAAGACGCTATTACCGCCATGAGACCTTATTCTAATAAACTTTCTGAATTAATGCAGGGGCTTAGTGGAGCCACGAGTTCAGAAGAAAAATCATTTACAAGCAAAAGAGAGATCAAAAAAGTATTGATTCTAGCAATTAGTTCTAACAGAGGACTTTGTGGAGCGTTTAATGCCAATATTGCTAAAGAAGTTAATGTAGTCAAGTCAAGAGAGGAGTTTAAAAATGCTGAAATAAATTTTGTGTCGATTGGAAAAAAAATAAACGATCTTCTTAGCAAAACAGAAAAAGTAATACAAAACGATAGTGATGTTTTTGAAGACTTAAGCTATGAAAGGGTTTCTCAAATTGCTAATAAAGTAATGGACTTATATATTGCCCAAGAATATGATCACGTTGAGATTATTTATAATTCCTTTAAAAATGCCGCTACCCAGATTCTTAAGTCAGAACAATTTCTGCCTATTCCGCTTAACGAAAAAAAAGGTGCAGAAAATTCGGATTATATTTTTGAACCATCGCAAGAGTTAATAGTAAGTACTTTGATTCCAAAGTCCTTGAAAATACAATTGTTCAAAGCAATAAGAGACTCTTTTGCAAGCGAACACGGAGCTAGAATGACTGCTATGCATAAGGCCACTGATAACGCATCTGAACTAAGAGATGAGCTAAAACTTACTTACAATAAGGCTAGGCAAGCCTCAATCACCAATGAAATTCTAGAAATTGTAGGGGGAGCTGAAGCATTAAATAATTAAAGCAGCCTTTTAATATTAATAATTATGGGCTAAAATCAATAATATGATTGTTAGAATAATTAATAAATCTTCAAATGCATTGCCAAATTATGAAACGCTGCTATCTGCCGGAATGGATATTAGGGCATTTATAGATGAGCCAGTCACTATTAAATCATTAGAGAGAGTGTTGATTAAAACAGGTCTTTATATTGAGCTTAACAAGGGTTTTGAAGCTCAGGTCAGGCCAAGGAGCGGATTATCTTTAAAAAAAGGAATTACCGTTTTAAACTCACCAGGTACAATTGACGCAGATTACAGAGGAGAAGTGGGGATTATTTTAATTAATTTATCAAACGAAGACTTTGAGATTTTATCAGGAGATAGAATAGCACAAATGGTAGTTTCTAAGCATGAAAGAGTTGAGTGGGAATTAAGCCAGTCAATCGACAAAACTAAAAGAGGCATAAAGGGCTTTGGGAGTACGGGATCAAAATAAATAAAATGAAATTAATTATTCCAATGGCAGGCAGGGGTTCAAGGTTAAAACCTCACACATTAACAACTCCAAAACCTTTAATATCAATAGCTGGCAAGACCATTGTAGAAAGACTTGTAAATGATGCGGTTAAGCTTGTTAATGAGCCAGTTGAAGAAATGGCTTTTATCCTTGGAGACCCTTTGTTTTTTGGGAAAACTGTAATTAAAGAATTAGAAAAACTAGCAAAATCGCATAATTCAAAAGCTACAATATATCGTCAATTAAACCCTCTTGGAACAGGACACGCTATTATGTGCGCCGAAGAATCTTTAAAAGGTAAGGCACTTGTTATCTACCCAGACACACTTATAAGAACCAACGAATCCTTTGATAAAAATGCAGATGCAGTTATTTGGACTAAACAGGTAGCTAATCCAGAAGCTTATGGAGTGGTAAAGCTAAATAAAAGTGAAGAAATTACAGCTTTAATAGAAAAGCCTTCAGTTTTTGTTTCAGACCTTGCGGTTATAGGAATTTACTATTTTAAAGAAATAGCTCAGCTAAAAGAACAATTGAGAATCGTTATTAAAAATAATAAAATGCATTCGGGAGAATTTCAAATAAATGACGGCTTACTTGGAATGATGGCTGATGACAAAAAATTTAAAGTGGGAAAAGTTTCAGCATGGCTAGATTGCGGCAATGTCAAAAGCACGATCATATCAAACAAAGAAATGTTGAATTTTCTAAAAAAAGATAATGAGCAATTAACATCAGACTCGGTTAACATGATAAATTCTACATTGATAGAGCCTTGTTATATTTCATCCAACGTAACTTTAGAAAATTCAACCATAGGGCCACATGTTTCTATAAACTCGGGATGTAAAATTTCTAATGCCACTGTTTCAAATTCTATTGTTGGAGAAAACACAATTCTTTCAAATGCGAAAATTAGTAACTCGATGATTGGAAACAATTGTAAATATGATGGTCGACACAGTGAAATTAATATTGGAGATTTCAGTGAGTTGATTTAACTTGCCTAAATGAGAAAAGTTTTAATTTTTATTCCACTATTGTTTTTAAGCTGCAAAGCGTTAACAAAAGTTGATATAGAAAAAAGCTTTAAAAAAATCTCCACAAAAAACTTACTTAAAAAAATTTCAAAACAAGAGGCAAACTATAATTATCTTTTTATTAGATCTCAAGCAACAATAATAAAAGGAAAATCAGAAAATCAAATTAATCTAAGTATTAGGATTAAAAATAACGAGAAGATTTTAATTAGCGGATCTCTATTGATTCCTCTATTTAAAGGGCTTATTACAGAAAAAGAAATTGCTTTTTATGAAAAAATAAAAAAGACATATTATTTAGAGGATTATAGCTCTTTAGCTAGTCTTCTTAATTTCAAACTTTCGTTGAGTTCTTTAGAAAACTTATTTGTTGGAAAGCCTGTAGATGATTTAAGTATTGTTAAAGTATCACAAGAAAAAAACATAGACACATATGTTTTAGAATCAAAGAATAAAACCATAAAGACCACTTACTCTTATAACCCATTTACTTTTAAGCTAATGGAGCAAAAGTTATCCTCAGTTACAACAAAAAATGAATTGACTATTAGTTATGACAACTATAAAACAATAAACGGAAAAAGTTTTCCTCAAAAAATAATATTAATCGCAAATGGAAATAAGGAGACTCTGAAGGTTTTGCTTAATTTAAAAATAAACAGAATTGATCAAGAGCTTTCATTTCCTTTTGAGATCCCAAAAGGTTATAAAAAAACTGAATTATGACAATTAAAAACAGTCTACAATTAGGTTTTTTTTTGTTCATAGTTATTTTTAATCTTCAATTTGCAATTGCTCAAAAATCTAATAAATCAGACCTAGAAGCTAAAAAAATTCAAATTAAAAAAGAAATAAAAGCTATTAATGAAATGCTTTTTGACAACAAGAAAAAAAAAGCCGTAGTTTTTTCAGACATTGAAAACCTAACTTATAAAATTCAGCGTAAAGAAGAACTTGTTAAATTAACAAATCAACAAATTAATCTCTTAGATAAGGAAATTAAACTAAATATTAATCAGCAATTAGATTTAGAGGCTCAATTAAAAGAAGTGAAAGAGGCTTATGGACAAATGATTTTAAAATCTTATAAAACCAAGTCAGGAAAAAATAGATTAATGTTTTTATTGTCATCAGAAACTTTTTTTCAAGCACTTAAAAGAGTGCAGTACATGAAACAGTATGCAGCTTTTAGAAAAAATCAAGGTATTAAAATCACTCTGTTATCAAAAGCCCTTATTGCTGCTAACGAGTTACTTTTAGTCAAAAAAAATGACAAAGAACAACTTATTTTAAATAATCGACAGGTTCAAAAATCCCTAGAAAACGAAAAAAATAAGGTTAACACAATCGCATTTGAGTTAAGAAAAAAAGAAAAAAAGTATAAAAAAGAAATTGTACAAAAACAATTACAAACTTCAAAAATTGATAAAGAAATAGAAAAATTAATTAGAGAAGCTATTGCTAGATCAAATAAAAAAAACTCAAGCTCGAAAAGTTTTAATTTAACCCCTGAAGCGAAAGCGTTAGCCAAGAAATTTGTTTTAAACAAAGGAAAGTTGCCTTGGCCAGTTTTAAGAGGAGTTGTTATTCAAAAATTTGGAACTCAACCTCACCCAGTTGTAAAAACGGCTAAAATTAAAAGTAACGGGATCGTTATTGCTACTCCAAAATTTGAAAAAGTTAAAACTGTATTTGAAGGAACCGTTTTATCAGTTTTACAGTTTAAAGGCAGTAATCCAACAGTCTTAGTTCAACACGGGAATTACATATCAGCTTATAAAAACCTTTCAAAAGTATATGTTAAAAAAGGAGACATTATTTCTTCAGGGCAACAAATAGGGCAGGTATTTACAAATAATTTAACAGGTCAATCAACAATACAGTTTAGTCTTTTCGAAAAAACAACCCCAAAGAATCCTTTATTGTGGATTTTAAAAATGTAGACTATTTATATCTGGGAAGCATTTTTATTAAATATTTTCCTAAAATATCAAACTCTAAATTTATTACACTTCCTACAACAAAATTTTTAAAGTTAGTATGAGAATAAGTATAGGGAATAATAGCCACACTAAAACTATTCTCTTTAGAATTAACGACAGTTAAACTAACACCATTAACCGCAATAGACCCCTTTTCAACAGTGATATTTTCTGAAGCTGTATAACTAAATGTATACTCCCAGCTTCCATCTGCTTCAACAATTTTAGTGCATTTTCCAATTTGATCTATATGCCCTTGAATCATGTGGCCATCTAAGCGGGCTCCGATTTTCATTGCACGCTCTAAATTAATAAATTCTCCAACTTTCCATTTGTCAATATTAGTTTTATCAATCGTTTCTTTAATGGCAGTTACTGTATAAGTGTTGTTTTTAATCTCAATAACGGTTAAGCAAATTCCATTATGAGAAATGCTTTGATCTATTTTTAATTCAGCGACAAGCTTGCTAGAAAGAGTAATGTTTAAATTCCCTTTGTTAGCCACCAAATCTAAGACTACCCCTTTATCTTCTACAATTCCTGTAAACATATTCTTTAATTTATCTATATATTTAATGTGTAAAATTAGCAATAATAAATTTACATTATACATGGAAGAAAAAACATTGCCAATTGTAGGAATTTCTTGTGGCGACCCAAACGGAATTGGGCTTGAGGTTATATTAAAATCTCTTAACGACAACAGGATGTTAGAGTTTTTAATTCCAGTTATTTTTTCAAACAACATTTTAATAACTGATCAAATTAGAGCATTTAACCTTCAGATTCATTGCAATAAAATTAATTCTAATCAAAATCCTTCAAAAGGGAAAATTAACGTTATTAATGTTTGGGAAGAAAATTTTAAAATAGAGTTTGGGAAGGCTACAACAAAATCAGGTGAACTTTCTTACCTGTCTTTAGAGGCTACAACAAACGCGCTAGTCAACTCTAAAATAGATGTGATGGTTACGGCTCCAATAAACAAAAACAATATTCAAAACAAAGATTTTGCGTTTCCGGGTCATACCGACTATTTAGCAAGCAAATTTAAAGGAGATAGCTTAATGTTTATGGTTAATGATGGTTTAAGGATAGGGTTGTTAACAGACCATATTCCAATTAAGGATATAGCTTCAAGCATTTCTTTAGAAAAAATCACAAAAAAAATCAAGATCATGGAACGATCACTTCAAATAGATTTTGGAATTCAAAGACCTAAAATAGCGGTTCTTTCAGTAAATCCACATGTAGGCGATGGAGGCATTATAGGCAAAGAAGATGAGGCAGTTTTAACACCAGCTCTTTTAGAAATTTCTAATAAAGGCACTTTACTTTTTGGACCTTTTTCTGCTGATAGTTTTTTTGGATCACGAACACATGAGAAATATGATGCTATTTTAGCCATATATCACGATCAAGGTTTGATACCATTTAAGACTCTCTCATTTGGAGAAGGCGTTAATTATACAGCAGGATTAAATAAAATAAGAACCTCTCCTGACCATGGAACAGGATATGATATTGCTGGAAAAAACCTGGCAGATCCTAATTCTTTTAAAAACGCTATTTTTTCTGCGATTGAAATTTTCAACAACAGAAAATTAAATGATAAAATAAACGAAAACCCATTATTAACCTCAAAAGTTAAAACGTTTAAAAAATAGATCAGTTCTATTTTTAAAATTTCTTATATTCGCGTGATCAAACTAAAAGTGAATGCTTTTTTTAAATCAATTTGTAATTAATTTTACCGGATTAAAAGAAGGAGAACATAGTTTTGAGTTTGATTTAGACAACAAGTTCTTTGAACATTTTGATTATAATGATTTTAATAACTGTCAATTAAAAGCAGAAGTTAAAGTTAGTAAAAAATCCAATTTATTGGAATTTAGCTTTAATTCTAAAGGGTTAATAAATGTTAATTGCTATGTTTCTAACGAACCTTTTGACTACTCTTTAGAAAGTCAAATGAAATTGGTTGTTAAGTTTAGCTCTGAATTAATTAATGATAACGAAGATTTATTAATTTTACCTGTTGGGTCGTCTCAGTTAAATGCAGCTCAATACTTATTTGAGATGATAATACTATCTTTACCTATTAAAATTATTCATCCTGGAGTAGAAGATGGCTCATTAGAGTCAGAAACTTTAAAAAAATTAAAGGAGTTAGAATCAAATGTTAATGAAAAAAGTTCTAAAAATGATCCCAGATGGGACAAATTAAAAGATTTAATATAATAAACAAATTATGGCACATCCTAAAAGAAAAATTTCTAAAACTAGAAGAGATAAAAGGAGAACACATTATAAAGTTGCAGATTCTCAAATTTCAACTTGCAAAACTACAGGAGAGGCTCACCTATATCACAGGGCTCACTGGCATGAAGGAAAACTATATTATAGAGGTAAGGTTTTAATTGATAATGCAGTTCAAGCAGAAGCATAGCCTTTAATAATTAAAAAGCATTTTATGACGTTTTACGTCGTTTTTTGCCTTTTTTTTGCCATTTTTTGCCATTTTTCCTCATTTTTTCCTCATTTTTGATTAAAATTAAAAATATTTAATTTGAAAAAAATTCACGCTTCTATCACTGCTGTTGGTTCTTATTTACCAGAACACGTTTTATCTAATGACGATTTAGAAAAAATGGTTGACACTAACAATAAGTGGATTATAACAAGAACTGGAATTAAAGAAAGAAGAATTTTAAAAAAAGGAATAGGCGTTTCTTTTATGGCTATTAAGGCTGCTCAATCAATTTTAAAAAAAAACAACATTAATCCTTTAGAGATTGACATGGTTATTGTTGCTACTATTACTCCTGACATGCATGCGACTGCAACTGCAGCTTATGTTGCTTCAGAAATCGGAGCTAATAATGCTTTTGGATATGATTTGAACGCAGCTTGCTCAGGTTTTCTGTTTGGAATGTCTACTGCTTCGGCGTACATCGAGTCGGGGCGATATAGAAAAATTTTATTAATAGGAGCGGATAAAATGTCTTCAATTGTTGATTACACGGACAGAAATACTTGTATTATTTTTGGAGATGGAGCAGGAGCGGTTTTGTTAGAACCAAATTTGGAAGGAATGGGAGTTCAGGACGAGTATTTACGCACTAACGGAATAGGAAGAAATTTTTTAAGAATTGAATCTGGAGGTTCTCAAATGCCTACAACTGTAGAGACCGCTAAAAATAAAAAACATTTTATTTATCAAGATGGACAAAACGTTTTTAAGCACGCCGTTTCAAAAATGGCAGATGCTTCAGAAGAAATAATGAAAAGAAATAGTTTAACGAATTTTGACATAAATTACTTAATCGCGCATCAAGCCAACAAAAGAATTATTGATGCTACAGCAAGTAGAATGGGAATTATTGATGATAAGGTGTTAATGAATATTGAGCGTTACGGAAATACAACGGCAGCAACAATTCCTTTAATTTTATCAGATTATGAATTAAAGTTAAAAAAAGAAGATAAAATTATCTTTGCAGCTTTTGGAGCAGGTTTTACATGGGGGGCCATGTACTTAAAATGGGGATACAACAGTTAATAAATTATAAATTATGAATATTAAAGAAATACAACAACTAATTAAATTTGTAGCAAAATCTGGAGTTCATGAAGTCAAAATTGAATCTAAAGATTTAAAAATCAGCGTGAAAACCGCACCAACTGGCAATCCTGTAATTTTTACAGAGCCAAATGCGTTAAGTCAAACACCACTAGATCAGAGCAGTCTAATAGATTCTAGTAATGATCAATTACGTAGTGATGAATCTATTGAGGAGGATCATTTAATTACAATAAAATCTCCAATTATAGGCACGTTTTATAGAAAACCAGCACCTGATAAGGCTAACTTTATAGAAAATGGAGATGTTATTTCAGAAGGGAGTGTCTTATGCGTAATTGAAGCCATGAAATTATTTAATGAAATTGAGTCAGAATATTCCGGTAAAATTGTTAAAATATTAATAGAAAATGCTTCACCTGTTGAGTTTGATCAACCCTTATTTTTAGTAGATCCATCTTAAACTAAAATTAAAAAATGTTTAAAAAAATATTAATTGCTAATAGAGGTGAAATAGCCCTTAGAATTATTAGAACTTGTAAAGAAATGGGCATCAAAACAGTAGCTGTTTATTCTCTGGCAGATCAGGAAAGTTTACATGTCAAATTTGCAGATGAGGCGGTTTGTATTGGTCCAGCAAATAGTGCAGAGTCATATTTAAAAATCCCAAACATTATAGCTGCAGCTGAAATAACAAATGCAGATGCCATTCACCCAGGCTATGGCTTTTTATCAGAAAATGCAAGATTTTCTAAAATCTGCGATGAGCATAAAATAAAATTCATTGGAGCTTCTGCTGAAATGATTGATAGAATGGGAGACAAAGCTTCTGCTGTAGCGACGATGAAAGAAGCAGGAGTTCCAACCATTCCAGGTTCTGAAGGAATAATTGAATCGTTTGCTGAAGCAAAAAAAATAGCAAAAAAAATAGGTTATCCTGTGATGATTAAAGCAACTGCAGGTGGTGGTGGAAAAGGAATGAGGGCTGTTTTGGAAGAAGAAGGATTCCAAGATTTATGGGAAAGTGCAAAACAAGAAGCATTTGCCTGTTTTGGAAATGATGGGATGTATATGGAAAAATTAGTTCAAGACCCTAGGCACATTGAAATCCAAATAGTTGCAGATAAATTTGGAAAAGCCTGTCATTTATCTGAACGAGATTGTTCAATTCAAAGAAGACATCAAAAACTAACTGAAGAAACTCCATCTCCTTTTATGACTGATAAGTTAAGAGATAAAATGGGTGAAGCAGCGGTAAGAGCATCAGAATATATAAAGTATGAGGGGGCTGGAACTATTGAGTTTTTAGTAGATAAAAACAGAAATTTTTATTTCATGGAAATGAATACTAGGATTCAGGTAGAGCATCCTATTACAGAACAGGTTATAGATTATGACTTAATTAAAGAACAAATTAAAGTAGCCGCAGGAATTAAAGTATCTGGGAAGCATTATTTTCCTAAACTTCACTCTATTGAATGTAGGATTAATGCAGAAGATCCTTTTAAAAATTTCATGCCATCTCCTGGAAAAATTACGAACCTTCATTTGCCAGGCGGTCATGGGATAAGACTAGATACTCATGTGTACAGTGGATATGTAATTCCTCCAAATTATGATTCGATGATAGCTAAATTAATTGTAACAGCTCAAAATAGAGAAGAGGCCATTCAAAAAATGAGAAGAGCTCTAGACGAGTTTGTGATTGAAGGAATAAAGACTACCATTCCTTTTCATAGGCAATTAATGGATGATCACAATTATATTGCTGGAAATTATACAACTAAATTCATGGAAGATTTTGAAATAAAAGAAGTCTAACTAAGCGGTATAACCTTTTTCTATAATTTTTTCTGCTATTTGAAGAGCATTAGTAGCCGCTCCTTTTCTTAAATTATCAGCAACTACCCAAAGGTTTAAACTATTGATTTCAGACAAGTCTTCTCGAACTCTTCCTACAAAGACTTCATCCTTTCCTTTAGAAAATAAAGGCATTGGATATTCAAAATTAGTGAGATCATCTTTTAACTCAACTCCATTAGTATTATTTAATAAATTTCTTATATCGTTAATTTTAAAAGAGTTATTTAAAGTTAAATTAATGGATTCACTATGCCCCCCAATTACAGGAATTCTAACAGCGGTTGCACTAACCTTTATGTTTTTATCAAGGATTTTATGAGTTTCATTTGAAAGCTTCATTTCTTCTTTTGTGTAGCCGTTAGAAAGAAAATCATCACAGTGTGGAATAGCATTTTGATGAATAGGATATTTGTAGGCCATTTCCCCCTTTATTCCATTATATTCATTTTCTAATTGGTTTAATGCTTTCACTCCAGTACCAGTAATAGACTGATATGTGGAGACCACTACTCTTTTGATTCCATACTCTTTATGAATAGGAGCTAAAACCATTAACATTTGAATTGTTGAACAATTAGGGTTCGCAATTATTTTATCATTTACAGTCAATAAATCTCCATTAATTTCAGGAATAATTAATTTTTTAGAATTATCCATTCTCCAAGCAGAAGAATTATCAATAACAAAAGTTCCATTTTTTGCAAATTTTTGAGCCCAGAGTAACGAAGTGTCGCTTCCAGCCGAAAAAATAGCAATGTCAAGTTGTTTCTCTAGGGCTTCTTCAATTCCTATTAAGATATATGTTTTATTTAAAAAAGTAATTTTTTTTCCGATTGATAAATCAGAAGCAACAAGATACATTTCGTCAAAAGAAAAATTCCTTTCTTTTATAACTTCCATCACCACCCCTCCAACCATTCCAGTTGCACCAATCAAAGCTATCTTCATATAGAGTTTTATTTAGCAAAAATAGTTATTTCATTAATTCAAGCAATTGACTTGTCGTTTTAAATCAATTTTGTAACAAATCGTTATAGATAAAACAATTAGTTTATAACAATTCTTTTAATTCTAGTTGAAAGAGCCGTTAAAATTTCATAAGAAATAGTTTCAATAGTTGAAGCAAATTCTTGTGCTGAAAAAGTAGTGTCATCAAAAATAATAACTTGATCTCCTTCTTGGCATTCAATATCAGTGACATCTACCATAACCATATCCATACATACATTTCCTATGATTTTTGCAAAAGCTCCGTTAATAAAAACTTTGCCTTTACCTTTTCCATACAGTCTACTAATTCCATCTGCATGCCCTATTGGAAGTGTAGCACTTTTAGTTGGTCTAGAGGCTACAAAACCTTTATTATACCCAACAGATTCTCCCTCTTTAATTGTGTTGATTTGAGAAATTACAGTTTTTAAACTTAGAACAGGCTTTAAAACTTCGGCATACTTTGATTCATTTCCAAAACCGTATAACCCAATCCCGCATCTTACCATATCAAATTGGTATTTGGAATAATTTAAAACCCCTGAAGTATTTAGTATGTGTTTTTTAAACGTATCGCCAATTTTATTTTCAAAATCAGAACAAATTTTATTAAATTTTATTATTTGATTTAAGGTAAAAGAAGCCTCTTGAGAGTCTTCTGAAGCCCCCAAATGAGAGAATAAGAAGTTAGGCCTCAATTTCTTGAGAAAAAAAATTAAATCGTTAATGTCGTCCTGAGTGAACCCAAGTCTGTTAAGGCCTGTATTGAATTTTATTTGAAATGGATAATTTTTTTTAGAATGTCTAACTATAGAAGTGGTGAATTCTTTTAAAATTCTAAAAGAATAGATACTTGGCTCTAATTCATATTTAAAAATTTTATCGAAATCATTTAATTGAGGATGAAGCACCAGAATAGGAGTTTTTATCCCACTTTCCCTTAATTCAATCCCCTCATCAAGATAAGCAACAGCTAAATAATCTATGTTTTGTAGTTCTAGCTCCTTTGAAATAATTTTCGAATCTGCGCCATAGGAGAAAGCTTTAACTACAGCCATTATCATAGTGTTAGAATTTAATTTAGAACGCAAAAAGCTTAAATTATTTCTAAGATTAGGGAGATTGATCTCAATTTGAGTTTGTTGAGCAGTCATTATTTGTTTTTTTCTCTAACGGCCATTTTTTTTATGAAAGCAGCTCTTGATAGTGGTTCATATTCTTTTTTTTCTCCAACCATTACTAAACTGTCATTAGTTTTTTTTCTAAAACTATAATTTGCCAGGTCACCTGTTTCAACACAAATAGCATGAACTTTTGTAACTTCTTCTGCATTAGCCATTAAATTAGGCATTGGACCAAAAGGGTTGCCTTTGTAATCCATGTCTAGTCCTGCAACTATAACTCTATGTCCAGAATTAGCTAATTCGTTACAAACTTTACATAAAGAACTATCAAAAAATTGCGCTTCATCAATTCCAATAACATCATAGTTAGTTGCGGAATCTAAAATTTCTTTTGGATTTGTAATTATTTTTGCAGGAATTTCAGTTTTTGCATGTGAAATAATTTTATCATTAGGATTTCGAGAATCTGTTTTAGGTCTAAAAATGATATAATTTTGATTTAAAAATTCAACCCTTTTAATTCTTCTAATTAATTCTTCTGTTTTCCCTGAAAACATGGAGCCACAAATTACTTCTAAACGACCTGTTGTAGTTTTTTTAAAATTTTTATTTTCAGCCATTTCGAAATTGTTATTATTATTTTAAAGTAGTTAACTTTAAACGTTTCACAAATGTGCTAAAATTAATTCAACATGGCAAAATTATATATTGTTCCAACTCCAATAGGAAACTTAGATGATATGACAATTAGAGGGATTAAGATTCTAGAAAGTGTGGACTTAATATTATGCGAGGATACAAGAAGAAGTAAAAAACTACTTAATCATTTTGAGATAGAATCTAAGTTAAGGTCTCATCATAAATTTAATGAACATAAAGAGGTTAAGTTTATTGTAGAAAAAATAAAATCAGGAGAAAATGTAGCCTTAGTTTCGGATGCTGGAACCCCTGGAATTTCTGACCCGGGATTTTTAATAGTTAGAACTTGCTTGGAAAACAACATTGATATAGAATGCTTGCCTGGTGCAACTGCTTTAATTCCAGCATTACTAATTAGCGGAATACCATTTGAAAAATTTATTTTTGAAGGGTTTCTCCCTGTGAAAAAAGGAAGAAAAACAAGACTTGAGAAATTAATGGATGAGAGTAGAACAATGATTTTTTATGAATCGCCTCACAAATTAATAAGAACTCTGAATGATTTTTCTCAGACGTTTGGAAGTGAAAGAAAAATTTCGGTTTCTAGAGAATTAACTAAAATTTATGAAGAAACCCTTAGAGGAACAGTAGAGGAATTAATTAATCATTTTCAAAAAAAATCACCAAAAGGAGAGTTTGTAATTGTTTTAGAGGGAAAGGGGAAAACGAAATGAACTGGACAATTGAAAAAAATAAAAACCTAGAGGTTGTCAATCAGCTTTCAAAAGAACTAAAGATTGATACGACTCTTTGCTTAATGTTAGTAAACAGGGGAATAAACTCTTTCGATCAAGCAAAAGATTTTTTTAGACCTAGTATAGAAATGCTACATGATCCTTTTTTAATGAAGGATATGAGTCTGGCAGTACAGAGAATACTAGTGGCTATTGAAAACAAGGAATCCATTATGATATTTGGAGATTACGATGTGGACGGGACCTCTTCAGTAGCTCTTTTAAGTATGTATTTAAAATCTAAGGGGTGTAAAATAGTGTCCTATTTTCCAGATAGAAATTTAGAAGGATATGGCATCTCAATTAAGGCAATTGATTTAGCATCCCAAAATAATCAAAAGTTAATAATTGCATTAGATTGCGGAATTAAGGCTCATGATCAAGTAAATTACGCCTTAGAAAAAGACATAAACTTTATTATTTGTGACCATCACAATCCTGACAAGTTTATTCCAAATGCTTTAGCTATTCTAAACCCTAAAAGAAAAGACTGTAGTTATCCATTTAAAGAATTATGCGGGTGTGGTGTGGGGTTTAAATTAATACAAGCTTTAGAATCAAAAATTAATAATAATATAGATGAGATTATTAATTATCTAGATTTAGTGGCAATTGCAATAGCCGCAGATATTGTTCCTATTATTGGAGAAAACAGAGTGTTAGCTCACATAGGAATTCAAATAATCAATTCAAATCCAAGAGCAGGAATTCATAGCTTGTTTAAAAATAGAGTTAAAACAGAATTTAATATAGGTGATTTGATGTTTCACATCGCCCCTAGGATCAACGCTGCTGGGAGGATGAAACACGCCTCACTGGCTTTAGAATTGCTAATTGAAACAGACGTTAAAAAAGCAGAATCCTTAGCTTTAAAAATAGAAACTTTAAATAGTTCACGAAGAGAAATAGAAAAAGAAACGACCAGCCAAGCTTTAGATTGGATTAAAAAAGATAATAAAGAAACAAACTCTACGGTTGTATTTAACAAGTCCTGGAATAAAGGAGTGATAGGGATAGTTGCTTCAAGATTAATTGAAAAACATTATAAACCCACAGTAGTTTTTTGTGAATCAAATCAGGGGGAGTTAACCGCCTCAGCAAGATCTGTCAAAGGAATTGATCTTTATAAAATTTTGGAAGATTGTAAAGATACAATTTGTCAATTCGGAGGACATAAATACGCTGCTGGATTAACTATCAAAAAAGAAAATTATTTAAAATTTAAAAATAAGTTTGAAGAATCGGTCTCGAAAGTATTTAAAAGCAAAAATTCTGAACCAGAAATTATGATTGAATCTGAGATTGATCTAGATTTTATTACCCCAAAATTTCATAGAATTCTAAAACAATTTGAACCGTTTGGGCCTGGCAATAGAACCCCTATGTTTCTAACAAAAGGATTGAAATTAAAAAACAAAGAATTTAAATTAGGAAAAGACAAAGAGCATATAAAATTAAATATCACTCAAGATGAGAGTCAAACTTATCCTGCCATTGGATTTTGGTTATCAGAAAAATATAATAACATAAAAGATTCCTCTAATTTTTCAGCAGTTTATAGTATTGATGAAAACACTTGGAAGGGGGCTACAACAATACAATTAAAAATAAAAGATTTAAAATAAAAAAAGCCTCTTTTTAAAAGAGGCTTTTTTTATTTAGTAAAAATTCTAAATTTAGAATCTATAAGTAAATCCTAAGTTCCAGCTTCTTCCCCATCCTGGGAATGCTCTATTACTTGTATTCACTCCTAAGAAAGTCGGTTTATCTAGTTCAATTTCATCATTAGTAGCAGATTCTGAGATGTAATGAGTGTCAAAGACATTATTCATATTAAATCTCACATAAATTTTTTCGCCCGCAACAGACAGGTTGTAAGAAGCTCCCAAATCGAATAGTTCATACGAAGGTAATTGCATCGCTGAATCTCCATCCTCTTTAAAGTCTTCAGGATTAAAGTTTGCAAAAAGCTCCTTTGCAGAGAACATGCTAACATTAAATTTAAATAAGTCAGTAGGACTAACCTTAAGATTTATTCTTGATGTAGTTTGAGCAGCATCACCAACTTTAACTCCATCTAAGTATAGAGTAGATTTTTCAATATCACCATTGCTGTCTTTGATTGGATTTCTTTCATTATCATAAACAGTAGCTTCTACATCACTTCCATATACGTAGTTTCCTAATGAAAGCATTGCTTGAAGACTTACAAATGAACTAATTTCATATTCTCCATCAAATTCAAAACCAGAGTGAACTTGCTTAATCCCGTAGTAATTAGCAGACCCTCGATCTCCATTCGCTAAACGAATACCATCTGAAAGAAACCTGTCTTCCCATGTAGTTTTGTAAACATTAACATTAACTCTTAATTTACCAGAATTATAACCATATCCAGCTTCCATTCCAGTTACACTCTCGTTTTTTAAATCAGGATTTAACTCATTCCTATAATTAATCCATACGGCATCAAAGTTAGGTTGTTTAGAATATACTCCTCCGTTAACATAAAGATTGCTTTTTGCATCAAAATTATAATTAACTCCAACCTTTAAGTTTCCTCCAGTAATATTTTTCCATTCTGACTTTGCAACTCCAACTTGATTAAAGTATTCTACTCTTTGAAATCCTTGGTTTGAAAAGGCAGCTTGAAGAAAAGCAGCAAGCTTATTGTGTTTATACTGTAATTGCGTGAATGCTCCAGTCCATCTAACTAGTCCGTCGTTGTGGTAGTCAATCTTTTCTTCATCATCTGTAGATTTGAACACATTCCATATTTTTCCAAGGTTTGAACTGTAAGTTTTTGTTCTTACTGCATTTCCACCAGCATAATTTTCATCATCATAATCTCTATATCCATCTGCTCCAAGTAAGTGATCTAGTCTTCTGTAGTGAATTCCTTTATAGGATCTTAAATCAAACCCACCATCGATTGTTAATCTGTCTGACAATGTTTTTTTCAAATTAATAAGACTTCCTAAAAAGTTATGAGAATTCATAGAAGCTCTTCTTACAATTCCATTTCTTTTAACATTATCTACAGTTTCATCTTGATCATTTACAATGAATAATCCAGTTGTACTATCGACTTTGTTTCCATAAGAAAATTCGTTACCTCTGCTGTCTTTATAAAAATTTGTTTGATTTCCTGAATTTGAAAGGAATATTTTATCCCAATTTACTTGTCCATTTATAGGGTTTCTAAAAACTTTGTCACTGGCATACCTACCGCCCAAACGACCAATATCTCCAGTTCCTCCTCCTCTTCCTATTGAGTAGTATACCGAAGCAGAAAGATTGCTTGTGTCGTCTATTTTATATTCCCAGTTAACAGAAGCAAGAGGCTTGTGATAAAAGTTTTTTCTTTGATTAAACTCTACACCATCTAAATAGCCGTGATTATAGTTATATCTGATACCATATTTTTGGTAATCAGATACTTGAGCCATATTATAAAAACTTGAAGTTCTCTGATTGTGAGTCTGTGGAGCCCCTGTTACAATTACTTGAACGTTGTGTCTGTCAGATTTCCATCCATAACCTAAAAAGTAATTATATCCTTCAAACATTGTTCCATCAACATATCCGTCACCTGCTGTTCTTGACATTAAGAAAGATAAAGCGTGACCTCCTTTTAATTCACCCGTGTTATATCCAAGGACACTTTTCATGTAGCCATCGTTACCAACGCTAGTTGAAATTTTTCCTCCTTTAGTAAGCTCAGTAGATTTTGTTAAAATATTAATAGTTCCACCTACAGATGAAATGGCTAGTTTAGAAGCACCAAGCCCTCTTTGAACCTGCATAGCAGAAACAACATCAGAAAGACCCGCCCAGTTAGACCAATAGACCCTTCCGTTTTCCATATCATTAACGGGGATACCATTAATCATAACTGCTGTGTTTTGAGAGTCAAACCCTCTTACATTAATTCTAGAGTCTCCATAAGCTCCTCCACCTTTAGTTGCATACACACCTGGTGTAGCATTTAGCATTTCAGGAAGCTCTAAATTCCCTATTCTTTCTTGAATATCAGCAGCAGTTAAAGTAGTCACTGTTACCGCAGTTTCTCTGTCAATAGCGAAATCTGCTGTTCCAAAAACAGTTATTCCAGACAATCCAAAGACAACTAATTCAATATTTAAATTAATAGACTTGTCAAAGGATATTTCTTGAGCTTCATATCCAATAAAAGAAACGACTAAGGTTCCAGGACCGGTTGCGTTGATTGTGAAATTTCCATCAAAATCAGCAGCAACGGCATTTGAAGTTCCTTTAATTAAAATAGTAGCACCTGGCAAACCTTTTTTTAATTCTGAATCTACAACAGTTCCAGTTAAAACGTTTTGTGAATAACAGAATCCAGAAATAAGAATAGCTGTTAAAAATAAAGTTATTTTTTTCATGTTTTGATTATGTAAGTTATATTTCACAAAAATGATTATTTTTTCTTAAAAAAATGTTAATTGATCATTAATTTTTTAAACAATTAATGTGAATAACTGATTTTAAGGTTTTTTAAGCACCAATTGCTTAATAAATCCCTTTTTCATTTAGTTTTTGACAAATATTTGTTGAGTAGATAATCAGTTGATAAATCATGTTTTTCAATTGACTTACTTTCAACTTCTTTTAAAACTTTGGATGCAAGTTGTTTTCCAAGTTCAACGCCCCACTGATCATAGCTAAAAATATTCCAAATAACTCCTTGAACAAAAATTTTGTGCTCGTACATTGCAATTAAACTTCCAAGACTTTCCGGAGTTAATTGATTTATTAATATTGTATTAGTGGGTTTGTTCCCCTCAAAAACTTTAAAAGGAGTCAAGAAATTGACCTTTTCATTATTAAGACCAGATTCTTTTAACTCGCTTTGAACAGTTGATTTAGTTTTACCCATCATTAAAGCTTCAGTTTGAGCAAAAAAATTAGACATTAATTTGTCATGCTGAGTATTATTTTCAAATAAAGGAGTTGTAAATCCTATAAAATCACATGGAATTAATTTGGTCCCTTGGTGAATTAATTGAAAAAAAGCATGTTGTGAATTTGTTCCAGTATCCCCCCAAATGATATTTCCCGTTTGATAGTTTATTTTATTTCCAGATCTGTCCACACTTTTACCATTGCTTTCCATTATGGCTTGTTGAAGATAAGCCGGAAGTCTGCTTAGGTATTGAGTGTAGGGAATAATCCCCTCAGTTTCGCATTTAAAAAAATTATTATACCAAATACTTATTAGTGATAAAACAATAGGAATATTTTTTTCTATTGAAGAATTTTTAAAATGTATGTCCATTTTGTTTGCTCCAATGAGTAATTTTTCAAAATTTTCATATCCAACAGCTAGGCTAATTGAAAGTCCAACAGAGCTCCATAATGAAAACCTTCCGCCAACCCAATCATTCATAGGGAAAACAAAGTCAGGATTAATTCCAAAGCTTTGTATTTCTTTCTTATTAGTTGAAACAGCAGCAAAATGACTTACTACACTTTTATCCCCTAATTTTGAAACTAACCATTTTTTTATTGTTGTTGCGTTAGAAATAGTTTCTTGAGTAGTAAAGGTTTTCGAGACAATAATAAATAAAGTTGTTTCGGGGTTGAGATCTTTTAAAATCTCTAAAACATGATCTCCATCAACGTTTGAAACAAAATGAGTTTTTAATCTGGAAGAATAATGCTTTAAAGCTTCAACGACCATAACAGGCCCTAAATCAGACCCTCCAATACCAATATTAACAATATCAGTAAATACCTTATTAGTTGATCCTTTTATTTTTTCAGAAATCACGTCATTAGTGAATACTTTAATTTTTCTTTTGTTTTGAATAATGGAAGGAACTAAATCCTTGTTGTCAAGTATTATTTTTTCCTTTCCATTAGTTCTTATGGCAGTATGTAATACAGCTCTATTTTCAGTTTCATTAATAACCTCTCCATTAAATTGTTTTAAAATAGCCTCTTTAACTCCACATTCTTCAGCTAGATTAAATAATAAACTTAAAGTTTTGTCATTAATTCTGTTTTTTGAAATATCAACAAGAAAATCATTCCAAGTAAGATGATAGTTCTGTGAGTTTCTTTTATCTATAAGATTTTTTATTTCATCTGATTTTATTTCACTAAAATGCTCCCCAAGCAATTTCCAAGCTTTGGTTTTAGTTGGATCTATTTTATTTAATGACATTTTTATGGTTGTTTATTATTGTTAAAGGTTGACACTAGAGTTAACATTGTCTAGTTGGGTTTTTATTGGCTTCATATAAGTTAAGTATTTTTCTTTTAACCCTTTGGAAATCGGCTTGGCTTCAGGAAGTTTTTGCCGTAACGGATCTACTTGTTTTCCGTTTTTCCAAAACCGATAACAAACGTGGGGGCCAGAAGTATTTCCTGTCATTCCTACTAAACCTATATAGTCTCCCTGCTTGACAAACTGCCCAACTTTAACTCCTCTTTTTTTCATGTGAAGATATTGAGTGGAGTAGGTCGCATTATGCTTTACGGTAACATAATTTCCATTCCCTCTTGTATAGCTGGACTTAATTACTGTTCCGCTAGCTGTTGATCTAATTTTTGTGCCTGTTGGAGCGGCAAAATCTGTTCCCAAATGAGGTCGAATTCTTCCATAATAAGCAATTTTTCTTTTTAAATTATATCTAGAAGAAATTCTACTAAATTGAACTGGAGCTCTTAAAAAAGCTCTTCTTAAGTTTTTTCCATTTTCATCAAAATACTCAATAATATTTCTTTTTGGATCTGTTTCAAATTCAATGGCATAAAAGGGGTTTCCTCTGTGTTCAAAATAAGCAGAATGAATTCTATTTAAACCTACATAAATTGAATCATCAACAAATTTCCCTGTGTAAATAACTTTAAAATTATCCCCCTTTTCAAGTCTAAAAAAATCAATCGTCCAAGCATAGATTTCCGAAAGTTCATTTGAGAGTAGAGGAGAAAGTTTTTCCTTTTCCATAGCTTCTGAAAGTGAGCTTGTGATAACTCCTTGAGCTTCAAACTCACGAAGTTTTACAGCTTTAGATTTTTTTTCAGCCCAAAGAGAATCAGTCAAAGAAACTAGAACATAATCAATCAAATTAGGTTGATATATAAATAACTCTGGAGTTTTTAGCGAGTCTTTGGAAAACAAAATAGTATAAGGCTTACCTATATTTATTTTTCTTACATCGTAAACCTGTTTGGCTTTTTGAACAATATTATAAATCTGAGGATAATAAAGGTTGTTTTTCTCTAAAATGGAACCAAAAGAATCTCCGCTAACTACTGTATCCTTTAAGACATGAAAATCATTTAATGTATAGCCAAATTGTTTCACTATTTTTTCTTTTATAATAACAGGAATTTCAGGAATTTCTTTTTTACAGGATGTAAAAAGAAAATTTAAACCCAAAAACATGCATAATACTTTATTCATTAATTTTTATTTTAAAAGGAAACTTCAAGCCTCTAAACTCATCTAAATCTGCTTCAATTGAACCAACCCTTAAACCGGCCTCTACTTTAATTGGAATTTTATTTTTGTCATTACTTACCCACAGTGTTAAACTTTCATTGTCTTTAAAAACCCTTCCAGATTCAATGTAGGGTCTGAACTTAAAACAATTTACAATTCCAAACTTTGTCTTTACGTCTTCCATCCCTAAAAATTGCATTCTAAAATTATAATTTTCAGCATCAAAAAAGATAATTATTCTTATAAAATCATTTGTTTTAAGGCTTTCTATGTCAAAATGATTTCTTAAAAAATAAAAAGTTGAAATTAAATCTTGAACATTTTCTTGAACTGAAACGGAGCTTAACTTAGAGTTTTTAATATCGTTTACATTAGCGACATAATTTGAATAGTCGTAATTAATCTCAACGTTTTTGGTATAACCTCCTTCGTAAATATTTCTTTTAGACTTTAAGGGTCTAACTAAAGTTTTATTAAAATAAGTTTCATAGATATCATCTACTTTAAAAAATAACCTAGCAATCCCTGTAGTTTTCGCTATGGCAGTAGCTTTATAAACTTTCTGATCATTTAAAACCTCCTCCTCTAGGTTTAGCGAAGCATAACTAGCATTAAAAAACCCATAATGTAATCGAAACTTTAAAGATTCACCTTTTTTAAAAGAATCATATGAAGAGCTTATAAAAGAAGATTTAATTCCTTTGTATTCTTGGCTAGACAGAGTTTTAGAATAAAACAAAAGAAACAAAATAAATAAAATTCTAAAATGCATGATCTGACAAAAGTATAAAATACTAATTATTTGAATTTAAAAAAGACATTAATTTTTTAGCCCTAGATTCTCCTATTTCTAAAATTAAAGATTTTAACGGAAGTTCTTTTATATTTTTCAAAGATTTAAATTTCTTTAAAAGAGTTATTTTTGTTTTTTCTCCAATTCCCGGGATACTGTCTAATGATGAATTTAGAGCTAGACTACTTCTTTTATTTCTGTGAAAATTAATAGCAAATCGGTGAGCTTCATTTCTCATTAGCTGTATAAGTTTTAAAGTTTCAGATTTTTTATCAAGATATAGCGGAATAGGATCATTGGGGTAATAAATCTCTTCTAGTCTTTTGGCAATACCCAAAATGGCAATTTTTTTATCAATGTCGAGTTTTTTTAAAGCTAGTATCGAAGAACTTAGCTGACCTTTTCCACCGTCAATTATAATTAAATCAGGCAAAGAGGTTTCTTCATCTAATAGCCTTTTATAGCGCCTGTAGACAACTTCCTCCATGGAAGCATAGTCATCAGGACCTTCAACGGTTTTAATATTATAATGTCTGTAATCTTTTTTTGAGGCTCTCCCATTTTTAAAAACTATACAAGCAGCTACTGGAATTGAACCTTGAATATTAGAATTGTCAAAGCATTCAATATGAACCGGATTAGCCTGAAGTCTTAAGTCAACTTTCATTTGATTTAAAATTCTCTTAGAATGTCTTTCTGGATCTACAATTTGAACTTGTTTTAACTTTTCTAGTTTAAATAAAGAAACATTTTTTAATGATAAGTCAAGTAATTTTTTCTTTTCTCCAGCTTTAGGAATTATAAATTTTGCAGGGATTACTTTTTTATAATCAAAAAGAGAAATGATAGTTTTGTTATTTGAATTAAATTTATTTCTAAGGTCTACTATAGACAACAGCAATAACTCTTCATCGCTTTCATCTAATTTTTTCTTAATCTCCAGATTATGAAAACGAACAATTCTTCCAAAAGCTACTTGAAGATAATTTACATAAGCATGAGTAGAGTCCGATTTGATGCTAAAGACATCAATATTGTTTAAGGAGGAACTAACGACTGTTGATTTAGATTGATAGTTTAATAAAAGCTCTATTTTTTCTTTTAACGACTGTGCCTTTTCAAAGTTAAGTGAATCAGAAGCAAGCTTCATTTCAGATTTAAAATAATTTATTGACGTAGATAAATTACCTTTTAAAAAATCTCGAATATTAGAAATGTATTTTTTATAATCATTTTCTTTTTGAAGTCCTTCACATCCGCCTAAACAGTTGCCTATGTGATATTCTAAGCACACTTTGTATTTGTTATTATCAATTTTTTCTCTTGAAAGATCGTAAGTGCATGTTCTAAGGGAGTATAATCCCGAGAACATGTCCATTATCATTCTTACAGTTTTATAATTTGTGAAAGGTCCAAAATATTCTGAACCATCTTTTTCTATTTTTCTAGTTGTAATTACCCTTGGGAAAGCCTCGTTTTTAATAACAATCCATGGATATGTTTTGTCATCTCTAAGTAGAATATTGTATTTAGGCTGATATTTTTTAATTAAAGAATTCTCTAAAAGAAGAGCATCAGACTCAGAAGAGACTACGACATGTTTAATCTCAAAAATATTTTTAACTAAATTTTTTGTTTTCTGTGAGTTTAAGTTTTTTTGAAAATAAGAAGCAACTCTTTTTTTTAAATTTTTTGCTTTACCTATGTAAATTATTTTATTAGAATCATCAAAAAATTGATAAACTCCTGGCAGGCTAGGCATAGTGGAAAGTTCTAATTTTATAGTTGAGCTAATCACGATACTAAAATAAATTTTTTAAATTCGTTTGATTAAAATTAATTGTAAAAATGTTAATAGGATTTATTGTAACAAATATATGTTTTTTAGGGGTTGCCTTTGTAACTAATGAAGATAATGCCGAGCAACTATTATCGGGGTATAATACTATGTCAAAAGAAGAGAAAGAATCTTTTGATCTCAAAAACTATCTTATATTTTTTAAAAAGTTTTTTATAAACCTTGCAGTTTATTCTTCATTGATATACCTAACATCTTATCTGATTTTTGAAGAATCTACAGCGTCTATGATATACTTTGTTTCAGTACTTATTCCTTTACCATATATTATTTACATGGGTAATAAATTCAAAATCAAGAAATAGTGAAAAAGAAAGACTTAAGGCAACTTTATAAAAACAAAAGAAATTCTTTAGGCAAAGACGAAGTTGACAACTTAAGTTTTGATATTGCCAATAAGTGTTTGACTTTGGATATTTGGAAAAACGAGAATTATCATGTTTTTTTCCCCATTGAAAATCAAAATGAAATAGATTCAAAGCTTATTATTCAAATAATCCAAGGAAAAGACAAAAACGTTATACTTCCAAAAATTAATCTGAAAGACAACAGTATGGTTAATTATTTGCTTACGGACTCTACCTTATTTAAAGTTAATAAGTTAGGAATTTCAGAACCTATTTCAGGAATTGAAATAAAACCAGATCAGTTAGATGTGGTATTTATTCCTCTGCTTTCTTTTGATAAAATCGGTCATCGGGTGGGGTATGGTGGTGGATATTATGATAGACTTCTTGAAAAATGTTCAAGTAATTGTATTAAAATTGGACTTTCTTTTTTCGATCCAGAAGATAGAATTCAGGATATTACAAAAAGCGATATTAAAATGAATCACTGTATTACTCCAAGTGAAACATATAATTTTTAAGGAAAAATTCTTTTGTTAAAGACTAGCATTATTCCTATTCCAGTGCTAATGGCGGAATCAGCAATATTAAAAACCGGATCAAAAAAAGTGAATTCATTTCCTCCAAAATATGGAATCCAATTAGGCCATTCCCAAGTTAACATTGGAAACTGAAGCATATCAACAACATTGCCATGAAATAATGAATCGTAACCATTCCCTGGGCTAAAAGAAGCTACATTATAATAACTGCCAGTAAATAAATAACCATAAAAAACCGAATCAAGAATATTTCCAATTGCTCCTGCTAAAATTAAAGTCAGACATACTATAAGTAACTTACTAGCATGAATTTTAATACTATCATACAGCCAATAAAAAATTCCAGAAACAGCAATGATTCTAAATAATGTGAGCATTAACTTCCCGCTACGTTCACTAATAAAAGGAATAATATCATTGATTTTTGTTCCCCAAGCCATTCCTTTGTTTTCAATAAATAAAATTTTAAACCAGCCCCAATTTAGAAGAGCTGCTTCACCGTAGAGGGTAAGAGGAAAATGAAGTTTTATATAAATTTTAGAAACTTGATCAACTATTAAGATCAACAAAATTATTAATAAAGATTTTTTTAAACTCATAAAATTTAAAACAGAAAATTAAGAGAAACTTAGATTTATTTTTGAAGATTTTTAGCTTCAATACTTAAAGTAGCATGTGGAACTAACTCAAGTCTTTTCTTATTAATTAATTTACCAGTGACTCTACAAATACCATATGTTTTGTTTATTATCCTAATAAGTGCACTATTCAAATCTCTTATAAATTTTTCTTGCCTTATGGCAAGTTGAGTATTAGCTTCCTTAGACATAGTTTGCGATCCTTCTTCAAAAGCTTTAAAGGTAGGAGAAGTGTCTTCAGTTCCATTATTTCCATCGTTCATGTACGCGCTTTTGATTAAAGCTAAATCACTTTCAGCTTTTTTTATTTTACTTTCAATTAAAGATTTAAATTTTTTTAAATCTTTGTCAGAGTATTTTGTGATAGCCATGATTAAGTTATTTTATTAATACAAAGTTTAGTTTTAATGTTATCAAAGGAGATTTCAATTCCTTCGCTTAAAATATCAAAAAACTCTAAATTTTCAGCTAGAGTTTCGCTTAAAATATAAGCTCTATTCTCAAAAATAGCTTTTTCAATGATATTATCCTTCTGAATTTTTAAATTAATTTTATCAGTAACTAATAGTCCAGTTTCCTTTCTTAAATTTTGAATACGATTAATTAGCTCCCTACAAACCCCTTCATTAATTAATTCAGGATTTAGCTGAACATCTAAAGCTACGGTAATATCATTTTCTGAAGCAACTAACCACCCTTCTATATCTTCAGAAACCACCTCTAAGTCTGTCGGTTCAAGAATAATTTTTTCCGAATTAAAGTCTATAGTAATTGATTCTCCATTTTCTATTTTTTGAATATCAGCATTATCAAATTCTTTTATTTTATTAATTACTTGAGAAAGGGTTTTGCCTAATTTAGGGCCTAAAGCTTTAAAATTAGGTTTAACTTTTTTAACTAGAATGCCAGAAGAGTTACTAATTAATGCTACTTTTTTTACGTTAACTTCTGATTTAATTAAATCAGAAATTTCGCTTAATTCCACTTTTTCTTGATCATTAAAGTAGGGAATCATTATTTTTGAAAGCGGTTGGCGAACTTTTATTTTTTCTTTTTTTCTTAATGATAGAACTAAAGAGCATATTATTTGTGCTTTTCTAATTTTCTTTTGCAAATCAACATTAACAAAAGTACTATTGCTTTTGGGAAAATCAGAGTGATGAACGGATTCGTGTGAATTAGTATTAGTATTTGAAGTTAAGTCAAGATATAATCGGTCCATATAAAAAGGAGCGATTGGAGAGGACATTTTAGAAATCTCTACTAGACAAGTAAAGAGAGTCTGATAGGCGCTAATTTTATCTTCACCATAGGAACCTTTCCAAAATCTTCTTCTAGAAAGTCTAACATACCAATTACTTAAGTAAAGTTGAAGGAATTTAGAAATAGACCTTGCAGCTTTAGTTGGCTCGTAGTTTGAATAATGATCATCAACTTCAGCGATCAATGAATTTAACTCAGACAAAATCCACCTGTCCATTTCTGGCCTTTTATTGTGTTCTATATCCTTCTCAGAATATGTAAAATTATCAATATTAGCATAGAGAGAGAAAAACGAATAAACATTGTATAATGTTCCAAAAAACTTACGCTTACTTTCTTTAATCCCTTCTAAATCAAATTTTAAATTGTCCCATGGGTTTGCATTACTAATCATATACCACCTTGTGGCATCAGGTCCAAATTCTGATATAGTTTTAAAGGGATCAACAGCATTGCCTAACCTTTTAGACATTTTTTGACCATTTCTATCAAGAACTAATCCATTTGAGATTACATTTTTATACGCTATAGAATCAAAAACCATTGAACTAATAGCGTGTAAAGTATAAAACCAACCTCTAGTTTGATCAACTCCTTCTGCGATGTAATCAGCTGGAAAAGCTTCATTTTCATCAATCATTTTTTTATTTTCAAATGGATAATGCCATTGGGCATAGGGCATCGATCCAGAATCAAACCAAACGTCAATTAAATCTGATTCTCGAAACATTTTTTGTCCACTTTTAGAGGATAATATAACTTGATCAACAACATTTTTATGTAAATCAATCTGATCATAATTTGAGTCAGTCATATTATTGACTTCAAAATTTTGAAACGGATCTGAGCTCATAAAGCCTAAAGAAATTGATTTGGAAATTTCATTTTTTAGTTCTTCCATGGAACCAATCATTATAGACTCCTTAAAGTCTTCGGATCTCCAAATAGGAAGGGGAATTCCCCAAAACCTAGATCTAGATAAATTCCAGTCATTTGCGTTTAGAAGCCAATTGCCAAATCTACCTTCACCTGTTGATTTAGGTTTCCAGTTTATAGTATCGTTTAGTTTTTTCAAACTGTCCTTCTTTTCAGTTACTTTAATAAACCAAGAATCTAAAGGATAGTATAGTATAGGCTTGTCAGTTCTCCAACAATTAGGATAACTATGAACATATTTTTCAACTTTAAAAGCTTTGTTTTCTTCTTTTAGCTTTATAGCTATCTCAACATCTACAGACTTATCTGGCACTTCGCCCTCTGGATAATAAGCATTTTTAACATATTTGCCTCCAAGTTCTCCAAGTTCTTTTCGAAACTTACCTTGTAAATCAACTAGCGGGACTAGTTGTTGATTTTCATTATAAATTAAAAGAGGAGGAATCTCAGGGCTAGCCATTTTAGCAACCTTAGCATCATCAGCGCCAAAAGTTGGCGCAGTATGAACTATTCCAGTTCCATCTTCAGTAGTTACAAAATCCCCAGCTATAACTCTAAAAGCATTTTGAGAGTTTTCGTAAGGAAGAGGAGCACCATTCCACAACTGTTCGTATTTAACATCAATTAAATCATTTCCAAGAAATGATTTTTCAACAATAAAAGGAATTTTATTCTTAGATTTTATATCAAATTTTAATTCTAATTTGTTTTGCACTTCAGTAAATCCATTTTTAAAAACCTTACTAACTAAATCCCTTGCAAGAATTACGCTAACGGGCTTAAAAGTATATTGATTAAAAGTTGAAATTAATACATAATTAATTTTTTGACCAACAGTTAAAGCGGTATTTGAAGGAAGTGTCCATGGAGTTGTTGTCCATGCTAAAAAATAAACTGAATCAAATGATTTCAACTCGTCAGGAAGAGTTTCGTTTATAGCTTTAAACTGAGCTATAACTGTTGTGTCAGTTACATCTTGATAGGTTCCAGGTTGGTTTAATTCATGCGAACTTAATCCTGTTCCAGCTTTTGGAGAATATGGCTGTATGGTGTAACCTTTATAAATTAATTTTTTATCGTAAAGTTGTTTTAATAGCCACCACACAGTTTCAATATACTTTGATTTATAAGTTACATATGGGTTTTCTGTATCAACCCAATACCCCATTTTTTTTGTGAGATCGTTCCATACATCAGTATATTTCATGACAGCTTTTTTACAAGCTTTGTTATAATCTTCTACAGAAATTTTAGTTCCGATATCCTCTTTAGATATTCCAAGATCTTTTTCAACACTAAGTTCTATTGGAAGTCCATGTGTATCCCAACCAGCCTTTCTGTTAACTTCGAATCCTTTTAAAGTTTTGTATCTGCAAAAAATATCCTTTATACTTCTTGCCATCACATGATGAATGCCAGGCATACCATTTGCTGAAGGAGGTCCTTCATAAAAAATGAACTTGGGAGCCCCTTTTCTTATACTGATGCTTTTTTCAAAAGAATTGTTTTTTTCCCAATCTATAAGAATTTCATCAGCAACTTGTGATAAATTTAAGCCTTTGTACTCTTTAAATGCCATTTGATTAAATCAAAATTTTCTAAGAAGCGAAAGTAACTATTTTAGATTAAATTTTTAGAACTTATAACTTAAAACAGCATTTAAGTTTCTACCTGGAGCTGAGATTCCAGAAGCAAATTCTCTATAATGTAAATCAAAAATATTATCTAAAATAAGGGTTGTTTTAAAATTATCAGAAAACTTGTATGAAGAAGAGAGTTTTAAAATACTCCACGAGGGCATCCCGTAAAAGTATGAATCTAATCCTTGGAAAATTTCAGGAGTTTCTTCTAAGCCATCTTCTCCGCCAATACTATATTTATTAGCGTTTTTGGAATTAGAAAACCTGTAAGCTAGTTGAGTCTCTGATTTTTTGAAAAGTAATTTCAAAGAAAAATATCCAAAAAATGGAGAAATAGAGGGTAAGGGGTGATCATTTTTAACGCTTGCTCCCTCAGTATAAGTTAGGTTTCCGGTAAATAATAGATTATTGTAAATATGGGTTTTTAAGTCTACAGTTCCGCCATAAATATAGGCACTACCTTTATTAACATTAGCCATTGTAATAACTTCTTCAGAATTAAAAATAATAGTTGAGTCATCGTCAGTAGAAGTGTCATTCATTATTTCAAAGTAATCTCTTGAAATATGTTTGGAAATATGAGTATAATATGAATTTATAGAAATGACATTCTGTCTATTAAAGGATTTAGAAACCCCTATTTCTGTATTGTAGGCATATTCCGGCTTAAGTTCAGCATTTGGAACCGAAAGAACACCCTTTTGTTCCCTAATCTTTCCTATGTCGTCAATGTTAGGAGATCTAAACCCACTGGAAAAATTAGCATTAAATTGCCAATTTTTATCTGACCTTAGCACATAGCCAATACTACTTGTTAGAGAAGAGTTTTGAGAATGAAGATCATAAATATTTGCATTTATTATTGCCTGATCATTCCACTTGGCCCTTAGCTGTGTGTTGGTATATCTCATCCCAATATTCATATTAGATTTTTGAGAAAGATCTTTTCTGTATTCATAATAAGCGGCAGCTGTTACGTAATGACCTTCATCACTTGGATATCTTGTTGGAATATCATAATCTACTCCATCTTCAATTAGTTCGTTTGAAGAGCCTAGAGTATAATTTTTGACGTAAGCTTTAGAATTAACATTATTATAAATATACTCGAACCCGTAGGCTAAGGAAGATCTGTTGGAATTGAGTTTAATAAAATCTGCATTTATTGAAAAGATATTTAAATTTTCTAGTTGATTAGTTTTAGAAAGTTCTTGGAATTTTCTGAAGTGACGAGATTCACCAATATTTTGATATGCAATTAACAGCTTCACTTTATCATTAAATTTTTTCTTTTTAGAAAAGTTCAAAGCTGATGAAATCATGGTTCTTTTTTGCGGACCATATCTCCACCCAGAATACTTATAATCACCATTTTTTGTTTCATTAAGCTTGTCAAATCTGTTTATATCAGATGATTTAGAGTGCTGAAAGTTCAAAACCATATTAGATGATTCAGACAGCATGATATTAAATTTTTGCATAAAATCATATTGATGATATGCTGTGTTTAATTGAGTTTTTGGATTAGAGTTTTTGATTTTGAGGACATTATAAATGTTTGAATCTAAATAATGGTTGTCTAAGCCCCAATCTTTAAAACCATGATTTCTTTTAGACCCCATTACTATATCTCCAAATTTTGAAAAAGAAATATTGGTATAGCTTGCCCATCTTTTTTCACTGTGTTCAAAATCTAAATTTTGAATAGTATTATGTAGCCTTGTGTTAAATGAAGACAATCCATTAATAGTCCATTTTTTTTCATTGTTTATTTTAGGAGTTTTTGTGTAGTAATGGACCACTCCTCCTAAAGCGTCTGAGCCATACCCAACAGATGAAGGACCGTAAATTATTTCTGTTCTTTCTAAACTATTAGGATTTATAGTAATGGAATTTTGAAGATGCCCAGATCGATAAATCGCATTATTCATTCTTACTCCGTCAATCACAAGTAAAACTCTATTAGCTTCAAAACCTCTAATCACTGGACTTCCACCTCCACCTTGTGATTTCTGAACTCTAACTCCACTAGCATAAAGCAATAAATCTGCAGATGTTTGGGGCATGTTTAGCTCTAAGTCTCTTTGGGTGATTAACGAAACTTGTTTAGATATTTTCCCTTTATCTTCTTTGTTTCGGGCAACCGACAAGATGATTTCATTTAATTTTTGTGTATTTGAGTCCATAAACAAAATCGATTTGTCAATAGAAAAATTTGATTTGGCTAGAATCAGTTTTTCGTAAGACAAATGACTAAATACAAGAGTATCATGTTTATTAAATTTAGAAAGATTTAAAACTCCTTCAGAATTTGAAAGAACAGAAATGGTTCTTTGTGTATTGTAAACAGTTGCATTGCTAATTTCTGAATTATCTTGAGAATCTTTTACAATTAATTCTTGCGAAAAATTATCCCAACAAACTAGGCAAATAGCAACTACTAAAATGTTTTTACTTTTTAAAGAGATCATACATAATATTAAGGGATAAAGGCCTTTTAAACTCTGGTAGGTGTAATTGCATATATTTCATTAAAAACTCTAATAATTCTTTTCTTTTGTGTGAAGAATCGATATTTATCAGTATGTCATCAAAATCTGTGCCCAAAAACTCTTTAAAATGATTAACTACACTTCCTTGGATACAATATTGTGATTTGGAAGGGCTGCAAAAAACACCATTTATGATGTCAAAACTACTAAGTGTAATGAGTGATTCATCAGGTGAAACTCCTAAATATTTCAACAATTTAGTAATAAATTGAACATGAAAATTCACAAAATTTTCAGAGGAATCTAACCACATCAAAGATGTTTTTATAAAGTCGTAAAGAGATTTGTTTTCTTCTTCTTCTTTGATACTTTTAGATAAGATTTCAGAGAGAAACAATACTATGGTGTTTTTTAAAACATCAACATGAATAGTTTTGTAGGGCTCTATTATTTTGACTGAACGAATACTTTCAAGAGTTCCTTTATTTCTATGATTAGCATCAATTTCAAGAATTGTTAGCGGTTGAAAAAACCCAATATTTATTGTTTTTTTTTTAACAGATCTAATCCCTTTAATTAAATAAGATTTTAATCCGTCAGATTGAGTTAAACATTTAACAATTATACTAGTTTCAGAATATTTTAAATAGCTTAAAACTATAGCTTCAGTCGAGACTAGCATATTGAGATAATTGTGTTAAATCAAAAATATATATTATACAACGCCTTGGGCTAACATGGCGTCAGCTACTTTTATAAAACCGGCAATATTTGCACCTTTTTCATAATTAACATACCCATTTTCATCACCATGTATTAAGCATGATTTATGAATATCTTTCATTATATCTTTTAATTTATTGTCCACCTCTTCTCTTGACCAACTGTATCTTAGAGAGTTTTGAGCCATTTCAAGTCCTGAAACAGCAACTCCACCTGCATTTGAAGCTTTTCCCGGAGCATAAAGTATTTTATGAGCTTTAAAAACAGCAATAGCTTCGGGTTCGCAAGGCATATTGGCTCCTTCGCTAATACAGATACATCCATTTTTTATCAAAATTTCAGCATCTTTTAATTTTAATTCGTTTTGTGTAGCGCAAGGCAAGGCAATGTCGCATACAAAGTTCCAAGGTGTTTCTTTTTCGAAAAATTTTGCACTAGGATATTTTTTTATGTATTCATGAATTCTTCCTCTTTTATTGTTCTTCAAGTCCATAACAAACTCTAATTTTTCTTGATTAATTCCATCAGAATCATAAATTGAACCTGAAGAATCAGATAAAGAAACTACTTTAGCTGAAAGTTGAATGCATTTTTCAGCTGCGTATTGCGCTACATTACCCGAGCCAGAAATTACAACTGTTTTCCCTTTAATAGTGTTATTTACATGATTGAGCATATTTTCAGCAAAATATACAGTCCCATATCCAGTAGCCTCAGGTCTTATTAATGAACCTCCCCATGAAAGCCCTTTTCCAGTAAGAACTCCGGTAAATTCTTTTTTTAATTTTTTATATTGACCAAACATGTAGCCTATTTCTCTTCCACCAACTCCAATATCTCCAGCTGGAACATCGGTATTTGGACCAATATACCTGTAAAGTTCTGTCATAAATCCTTGGCAAAATCTCATTATTTCACCGTCACTTTTGCCCTTTGGATCGAAATCTGACCCACCTTTCCCTGCCCCCATGGGAAGAGTGGTTAAGCTATTTTTAAAAACTTGTTCAAAAGCTAAAAACTTTAAGATGCTTAAATTTACCGAAGGATGAAACCTTAAACCACCTTTATATGGCCCAATAGCAGAACTCATTTGTACTCTATAGCCTCTGTTCACTCTAATCTCACCTTTGTCGTCTACCCAAGCCACTCTAAACATAAGTACTCTTTCAGGCTCAACCATTCTCATTAGAATATTTTTTCCGTGATATATTTTTTTTGAGACAATGTAAGGAATAACTGTTTCTGCAACCTCTCTAACTGCCTGCATAAATTCAGGCTCTTGGGAATTTTTTTTATCAATTTCAGCTATAAAATTTTCAATATCTTTTTTCATAATAAAACAAATTAAAATTTATAAATACTATTTTAAATTTAAAACAATTAACTTAAATATATGGAATGTTATCCTATAGCTTGTTTTAAATCTTCAATTAAATCTTCAGCATCTTCAATCCCAACACTAAGCCTTATTAAGGAGTCTACAACTCCAGACAGTTCTCTTTGATCTTTAGGTATTGAGGCATGCGTCATTGAAGCAGGGTGTCCAGCAAGACTTTCTACGCCTCCTAGCGATTCAGCAAGGGTGAATATTTTTAAATTTTCAACAACACGTATTGCTTCCTCATAATTATTACCTTTTGTTGTGAATGAAATCATTGCACCAAAATCAGTCATTTGATTTTTTGCTATTTCGTGATTTGGGTGAGATTTAAAGCCAGGCCAAAATACTTTTTCAATTTTTGTATGAGACTCTAAAAAAAAGGCAATTTTTTTTGCATTTTCACAATGTCTAGCCATCCTTACGTGGAGGGTTTTAATCCCTCTCAATGCTAAAAAACTATCCATTGGACCACAAATAGCACCACTTGCATTTTGGATAAAATAAAGTTGATCTGAGATTTTCTTATTATCAGTTACTAAAGCTCCTAACACGACATCGCTATGTCCTGCTAAATATTTTGTTGCAGAATGCATAACAATGTCAGCTCCTAAATCTAAAGGTTTTTGTAAAAAGGGAGTTGCAAAAGTGTTATCTACAGCTAACAATATTTCATTAGCCTTAGCTATTTTGCTTAACGCTTTGATGTCAACGATACTCATCATTGGGTTAGTAGGGCTTTCAACCCAAATCATTTGTGTTTTTACATTTATTAAGGCTTCAACATTAGTAACATTTTGCATATCAGTAAAATGAAACTTAAGACCGTATTTTTCAAAAATTTTAGTAAATAGTCTGTATGAACCTCCATATAAATCGTTGGTAGAAATAATTTCATCTCCTGGTTTAAATAATTTTAAAACCGCATCTATAGCTGCTAAACCAGAGCCGAATGCTAAACCAAACTGACCATTCTCGATACTTGCTAACGAACTTTCCAAAGCATGTCGGGTTGGATTATGAGTTCGGCTATATTCATATCCTTGATGTTTTCCTGGGCTCGACTGTGAATAGGTAGAGGTTTGATAAATGGGAGGCATAACCGCACCATAGCCTTTTTCAGTAATTTGTCCCCCATGAATAGTCTTAGTGTTAAATTTCATTTCTTTTTTAAACATTTATTATTAATTAATAGATCAAAGATATATTATCTTAAAATAATCTTATAGATTTATATTTAAATGAACAAATTATATTATTTATCTACTTGCTCTAGCTGTAAAAAAATTATTAATTCATGGAAATTAAATAAGTCTATTAAGCTTATAGATATTAAAAAAAATCCCATAAACTCAAAAGGACTTGAAGCAGTTTATGCTATTTCTAAAAACTATGAAGATATATTTAACAAAAGAGCATTACTATTTAGAGAAGTAAAAAAAGAAACAAAAAATATAAATGAAAACACTTACAAAGAGCTGATTTTAAAGCATTATAGTTTTTTGAAAAGGCCAATATTAATTATTGGTAACAAGCTTTTTATTGGAAACTCTAAACAAATGGTTTTAAAAGCCAAAATTGAACTAGATAAACTGTGAATTAAGCTAAATAAAACAAATATTATTAGCTTATTTTGTATTTTTAAATAAATTATTAATCATGAAAGTTAACCAATTCTTTTTTTATATTTTCCTAGCATTTATTTTAGGTTGTGGTAATGAAAAAAAAGAACCTAAAAAATTTATATATCAAAGAACTCAATCTCCAGATCAAGTGGTTACAAATGAAATAAATTTAACCCCTATTGATTTAAATAATAAAGGAATTGGGCCTATCAAAAAGGTTGTATTTACAGAAACAATAGATGAAGTTTTAGTTGAAAATGGTAAAAATATTTTCAAATCTAAGTGTACAGCATGTCACAACATTAACAGAAGATTAATTGGACCCCCAATGAAAGGAATTTACGACAGGAGAAGTCCTGAGTGGGTTATGAACATTATTCTAAACCCTGATGAAATGTTAAAGGAGGATCCAATAGCTGTGGCGCTTTTAAAAGAGTATAATAATATAATCATGTTAAATCAAAACATAACTGAAGACCAAGCACGTGCTTTGGCAGAATATTTCAGAACATTATAATTGAATTTTATGTCTATTTATAAACTAGTTTCAGGAATTTTATTAATAAATTTTTTTTTAGGATTCTCTCAAGATGAGTCTACTCCAACAGAAATTTGGAGCCCTGTTCCTACTAAAATAAATGCCAATAATTTTACTAAGGCACCTAGTGATGCTATAATTCTTTTTGATGGCAAAGATTTTTCTAATTGGGTATCACAATATTCAAATGAAACTCCTAAATGGAAAATTAACAGCGACGGTTCTATGTCCGTTGTAAATGGGACAGGCGGAATTAAAACTAGAGAATCATTTGGATCTGTACAGTTACATGTTGAATGGAAAACCAGTGAAGGGATTAGAAATAAAAAACCACAATACAATTCAAACAGCGGAGTGTTTTTACAGCAACAATACGAACTCCAAATTTTAGATAGTTATCAAAACCCGACTTACGTCAACGGACAAGCAGGATCTATTTATAAACAACACGCTCCATTGGTAAATTCAAGTAAAAAACCTGGTGAGTGGCAGTCTTATGACATAATTTTTAATGCCCCAGTATTTGACAAGAAAAAATTAATTAAACCAGCCTTTTTTACGGTATTTCAAAACGGAGTATTAATACAAAATCATGTGAAAGTTCAAGGAGCTACCACAAATGTTGGTTTGCCAAAATATAACTCACACCAAAACATGCCATTAGTTCTTCAAGATCATCCTTCCTTGCCTCTATCCTTTAGAAATATTTGGATTAGAAAAATAGACAATTAAAGAATCAGTTTTTTGTAACTTTGACAGAATGATACAATCAATGACTGGTTTTGGAAATGCTTCCATAGATTCTGAATTTGGAAAGATATCTTTAGATATTAAATCTCTAAACAGTAAAAATCTAGATCTTAACTATAATTTAAACCCAATATTTAGAAACATCGAGAATGATATAAGATCAGTCTTGACTAGTTCTTTAAAAAGAGGAAAGGTTGATATTAAAATTAATTTTAAAATTTCAGAAAACAATTTTAGTTCTAATTTAAACCATGATGTGATTAAATCTTACATTAAAGATTTACAAAAGATAACAACTGGAGTTGGCACAGAATTTTTAAAAATTGCAGTTACCCTACCGAATTCTGTCGAAAATAAACGCTCTGATCTTGATGAGAAGTTTATAGATAATATAAAAGAATTAATAAAAAAAGGAGTAGAAGAATTAATTGATTTTAGAACTCAAGAAGGAAAATCAATGGAGTTAGATTTATTAAATAATATAAATTCAATTGATAATAAATTAGAAAAAATTAAAATTTATTCACCAGAAAGAATAGAGAGCGTAAAGAGAAAAATTAAACAAAGCTTAGAAGAGCTTAAAGTCGAATTTGACAAAAATAGATTTGAACAAGAGTTAATATATTATTTGGAGAAATATGATATTAACGAAGAGATAATTAGGCTTGAAAATCATCTTATTTTTTTTAAAAAAATCATTAATGACACAACTGTTGAAAAAGGAAAAAAACTTGCATTTGTGGGCCAAGAAATTGGTAGAGAAATTAACACTATTGGTTCAAAATCAAATCATCTGTTAATGCAACAAACTGTTGTTGAAATGAAAAATGATTTAGAAAAAATTAAAGAGCAATTACTTAATGTGTTATGATTAATAAGGGAAAGTGTATAATTTTTTCAGCACCATCTGGAAGTGGAAAAACTACTTTAGTGAAAAGTTTACTTAAGAATAGTGAATTGAATCTTTGCTTTTCAATTTCTGCTACCACAAGAAAGAAAAGAGAAGGAGAAAAGGAAGGATTAGATTATTTTTATATGTCAAAAGATATGTTTGAAAATCTTATAGATTCAGAAGGTCTGTTTGAATATGAAGAAGTTTATAAGGGAACTTATTATGGAACTCTTAAAAAAGAATTAGAAAAGCTTTTAAGCACACATAATGTAATATTTGATGTTGATGTACAGGGAGGTATAAAACTTAAAAAGTTATTTAAAGAAAATGCTTTATCTATATTTATTAAGCCCCCTAGTATTGATGAGTTAGGGATAAGACTAAAATCAAGAGGAAAAGATTCAGATCAATCAATTCAATTAAGATTGGATAAAGCAAAACATGAGTTAAAAAAGGAAAATTACTTTGACATTATTCTTGTTAATGATGATTTAAATACTGCAATAGAAAGATCTTATCAAATAGTTAATCAATTTCTAAATATCTAATGAATCGTATAGGCTTGTTTTTTGGAACCTTTGACCCCCTTCATAATGGGCATGTCGCAATCTCTAACTATTTTATATCTAAGCTTAATTTAGATGAACTTTGGCTGGTAGTTACACCTCAAAACCCTTTTAAAAATCAGGATAACATTTCCGATGCAAATAAAAGGCTAGAAATAGTATCTCATTATTGTGACTTTAATGAAAAAATAAAATGCGTAGATATTGAATTTAACTTGCCTTCTCCAAACTATACTACAGACACCTTAGATTATTTAGTGAATAAAAACACTAATGTTAATTTTTTCATTCTTTTAGGAGAAGATAATTTAAATTCTTTGCACTTATGGAAAAATTATGAAAATATTTTGAAACTTCAGGTATGTGTTTATCCTAGAAAAAGTATGTCAAACTTATCTAATTCGTTGTTAGAACATCCAAACG
>Ga0209482_1000262_pt1 | contig 47847 bp, 41 predicted proteins | sample CoawatmetaG10DNA_FD_187512 | JGI IMG/M metagenome (GOLD analysis project Ga0209482, IMG submission 187512) | Marine microbial communities from the West Antarctic Peninsula - Coastal water metaG104-DNA (SPAdes) (version 2) | ecosystem: Environmental > Aquatic > Marine > Coastal ...
CTCTTCTACTTTCATAAGTGCCGCTGTTAATCCTGGATTAATCACCAGTGCCACGAACAAAGAAGACGACAGAACGGTAATTAACGTCAACGGTAAGTACTTCATGAATTCCCCGAAGAGACCCGGCCAGAAAGCTAAGGGCAGGAATGCCGCTAAGGTGGTTGCTGTAGAGGCTATAATTGGCATAGCCACTTCGCCCGCACCCAACTTCGCCGCAGTAATACGGTCGTAGCCTTCATCCATGAATCGGTAGATATTCTCTACCACAACAATTCCGTTATCTACTAACATGCCTAAAGCCAAAACCAAGGCAAAAAGAACAATCGTATTTAAAGTTACTCCCAAGGCATTGAGAATTACAAAACTCATGAGCATAGACATTGGAATAGCAATCCCAACAAAAAGTGCATTGCGCAATCCCAAGAAAAACATCAAGACAATAACTACGAGAAGCATTCCAAAAATAATCGAGTTTTCAAGATCCGCTACTTGTGTTTTCGTTTGCTCTGAAGTATCGTTTGTTACCGATATATTAAGGTTGTCTGGGAAATAACTTTCCTGCGCCTCCTCTAATATTTGAGCAATCTTTTCAGAAACAATAATCTGATTTTCGCCCGAACGCTTAAATACGTCCAACATCACTACAGAAGAACCGTACTGGCGAGCATAGGATTGACGCTCTACCTCATCAAATTCAATCTCTGCCACGTCGCCTAAACGAACGAGCATCATCTTTTCACTCTTTATAATCACATTGCGCAGTTCATCTAAATCACGAATTTCTCCGACCACGCGGACGTTGCGTCGGTAACCGTCTACAAGAAGGTTTCCTCCGGAAATGGTCATGTTTTCATTCTGAATAGCCCCTGCGATATCGTTAAACCCAAGCTGCATACTTTCCAACTTTTTGTTGTCAACAAGGATTCGCAGCTCTTTATCGTCAATACCGCGAATATCTACTTTTGAGATTTCTGTAAGACCCTCTATTTTCTCTTCTAAAAACTCGCCATATTCCTTCAACTGGTCCAGAGAAAACTCTCCTGACATGTTGATATTTGCTATGGGCATCAATTCTGAGAAGTTCAATTCAAACACGTTTGGATCCGCCGGCAAATCTGTGGGAAAATCTGGCTGGCCCATTGCGGCGTCTACCTTGTCTTTTACTTTTCTTAAAGCTTCGTCCGGAGATACATCAAAGTTGAACTTAACCTGAATGGTAGAGTATCCTTCTACCGAAGTAGAATTGATCGCATCTACCCCTGAAATACCATTAATTTCTTTCTCTAAAGGGCGGGTAATGAGTTTCTCTAAATCCACCGGTGAGTTTCCGGGATAAGGAGTACCCACATAGATTTCAGGAGTAACAATTTCAGGAAATGCCTCAGAGGGCATTGAATTATAACTCATAAAGCCTGCAATAAATACAATGGCCGTGAGCACGTATACCGTCATGGTGTTCTTCACCGAGAAGGTAGAAGGACCAAACTGTTTGATTATACTTTTCTTTTCTTCCATGTTGATGGCGTATTTCTACTATTAACCTTTTACTACACGTTGTCCAGTGCGGACGCTACGTGAACCCTTGTCGATCACCATCATACCCTGTTCAAGGCCCGTGGTGATTTCAGTCGTGTCTCCGAAAGTCAACCCAGTGGTAACCCACGTCTTTGCCACTTCATAATAGGCAGCACCGTTAACAATCTTTAGGGTGTAAACGAAGTCATTTCCTTCCACGTCCTGCTGAACCAAACTTGCAGGTACCGTTAATGCGTCTTCATTTTTATAATCCTGTAAGGCTACATGCACCATTTGGTTTGGCTTCACGCCCTCAGTAACAGGTAAGCTCACATTGATAGAAAATGTGCGGTTTCCTTGAGCAATAAATTGTCCCACTTGCAAGACTTCGGCGGCTACTTCGTAGTCCATTGCGGTAAACGCAATATTAGCCGGGGTCCCCACGCGAACGCGATTTGCATACGTTTCTGGGACATCTGCTTTAACATAAACACCAGATGTGTTCACCAGTCTCATCGATGGAGATTGCGGACCTGCCATTTCACCCTCTTTGACGAAGATGTTGTCAATAGTACCTGCAAAAGGGGCGTGAACCTCACTCAACTGAATTTGTTCCTTTAATGTCTTAACACGCTGAACCAAACCATTGTATTGGTTCTGGGCCTGTAGAAATTGAATCTCCGAACCTATCTGTTCATCCATCCATAATTTCTGTCGCTTCTCAAACATCGTCTTCGCAAGCGCCAGACCGTTCTCTAACTCTTTCAAAGAAGACTGTAAGATGTCGGTGTCTAGGCTGATTAATAATTGACCCTTAGAAACGCGTTGGCCATTTTTAACATAGATCTTCACCACTTTGCCGTTTGCAGAAGGATATAGACTGATGCTCTTGTCCGCTTCAACCGTACCAAAAACATCAAAATAATGAAGGAATATGGCCGATTCAATGCTCAATGCTGTAACAGCGTCGTAGCGCACCGTAGTGTCTAGCTTAGAAAGCTGCTCTTCTAACAGCGTAATTTGAGTATTTAGCTCAGAACGAACAGACACAAGACTGTCTTTTTGTGCGCTCAATGCTGCTATATCTCCAGTCGCTTGCTCTGGCGAGCTACAAGCTGCGAGAAGTACAATACTAAAAATGGATAACGTTTTTTTCATGATAAGGTATTATTTCAAGGTCTGTTTTGTCATTAAATATTCCAGTTCGGATTGTTTGTCTAGAGCTGTTTGAGCAGACATGAACAATCCTTGAAGTCCCTCTTGATACTGGGATTCCGCTTGAGTAAGATCCATGGAAGAAACCATGCCTTGCTCATATTCTTTGCGACGTTGGTCACGAATTCTCTGCGCCAATTCCACATTTTCTTTCTGTGCCAAATAGTCCGCTACGGAGCGGTGAAAATCATTCACTAAAGACACGTGTTGCATCTTCAAACCTTGCTCTAATTGGGTTAAACCAATAAGTGCTTGATCTCTCCTGATTTTAGCCTGCTGCAGTGATGCTGCGCCTCCACCTGAGCTCCATAATGGAATATTAATGCTTGCTCCTACCAAACTGCTTGGAATATCTATGGCGTTGTCACTAAAGATATTCGCGTCTTGGCTTTGGTATTGAATGTTATTCTGGTAGCTCACAGCAACAGATGGCAAAAACTGCATGTACTCATTTTTGACCTCTAGCTTTGCACCTTCAACTCTATTTGCAACAGACATGTAGTCCACCGTGTTCTTCGCGTCAAATGCTAGATCAGCCATGGAGGAAGAGCCTGCAGCTTTTACCACCAAGTCTTCAAGGTCATCCGCTAGTAAAAGCTCCTGATCGACGGCGAAACCCATCTGTAATTTCAGCAACATCTTAGTAACATTTACCTGACCTTCGCTGTAGCGCAATGCGTTTTTAATATTGTTATAGTTTAGCATCATTTGATCTGCATCTGCCTTACTTACCATACCGGCTTGGTTTAACTTTTGCATTTCTTGAGCCAAGTCCGCGAGGTAACCCACATTAGCTTTTAAAACCTCCACGCTCTTTTCACTAAGTAGGGCCAAATGATAGGCCTTCGCTACCTCGCGTCGGAGTTCCGCTTTGGATTTCTCCATGCCCAATGCAGCGTTATTTTTCAATACTTTCGCCGCCATTAGTGCCACCACATAAGAGCCGTCAAAAAGCAACTGGGTGACAACAAGACCACCTTGTGCTTGATAGTCTGTTCCAAAAGTTAGCTTTTCTAAGGTGCTCGGGTCATTGTCTAGATCTGCTACCAAAGAGGCCAGCTCTATGTTGTAGGCATATTGACCCTGAGCACTTGCCTGAGGCAATCCAGCCGCAAGATTTTGTCTATAAATTTGCTTCGCTCGATCAATCTCAAGTCTAGCAATTTGCACCCCGTAAGCATGGTCAAGTGCATAATCCTGTGCAGAAGACAGCGTGAATTTTTGCTGACCTTGCGCAGAAAGCGCAATGAACATGGAAACAAGCAGCAGAGCGTTTTTTTTCATTGTTCTGTTTGTATTAATTTATTTAAGTAATCGAGACCTTTCGCGGATGCGATGCCTCGAATATGGTATTTCAGACTGGTATTTCTCAAGTCATCTAGATCCAAAGTTGTATCCGATATAACGCTTTCATGTAACGCAAGAATATGTCCGTAATAAAGCATGGCGATGTGCTCAATGTGCAAATCCTTTCTATACGTTCCTTCGTCTATTCCCTTGTTCAGGTTGATTCTTGTAAAAGAAAAAACTATTTCTTCTCGCTTCTTCTTTAGAATGGTGGCAACCTCCGGATAATAGAAACCTAGTTGGAATATGAGCTTATCCTCTTCACCGCGTATTCGGAGCTCCGCAAACTTTTCGATTGCAAACAATTCGTCTATGGCATTGCCTTTCTTGGAGCTCACTGCTGCACGCAACTCCATATTCATAACCTCAGCGATGAATAAAAACGCCTTCATTAAAAAGTCTTGCTTGTTGTCCACATACTTATATAGCGTCTTTTTGGATATTCCGCAGGCCTGGGAGATTTGATCCATGGTAACCGCCTTGATACCAAACTGCTTAAACAATTCGAATCCTTTAGCGTAAATACGATGTATGTCTTGATCCGTTGTCATCATGCAATGCGGGGCAAAAGTAAGTTTTTATGCAACTTAAGAAACGTTTTAAACAGAAAGTGTTTCTGGTGTGCCGGTTTATCGTCAATTTTCGTGCCAATTAATTGTTCTTGCCTTGTTTTTCCCAAAGAGCGGGTCTTAATTGATTTCGAAAACGCATCTTTGTAATTAAGATTTACTTCAGATGAGCATAAAGCAAGTTCTACAGCAGCCGGAAATAGGCGCCAAAATCACTGTCAAGGGATGGGTTCGTTCCTTCAGAAGCAACAGATTTATTGCCCTAAACGATGGGTCTTGCCTCGCAAATATGCAGTGTGTTATCGATTTCGAAAAGGAAGACGAAAAACAGCTCAAACGAGTTACCACAGGATCTTGCTTAGCGATCACGGGTGTTTTAACGGAAAGCAAAGGGAAAGGTCAAACGGTCGAGGTTATTGTTGAAGGGTTTGAAGTTTTGGGTGATGCACCTGTAGATGAATATCCACTCCAGCCCAAAAAACACAGTCTTGAGTTCTTGCGAGAGATTGCCCATTTAAGACCACGCACAAATACTTTTGGTGCCGTGTTCAGGTTACGTCATGCGCTTTCTTTTGCCATTCATAGCTACTTTAATAAAGAGGGGTTTTTCAACTGGCACAGCCCTATTATTACTGGTTCAGATGCTGAAGGAGCAGGTGAAATGTTCCGTGTCTCCACCTTGCCAAATGGCACTGATAAAGACTCCTCAGAGGACTTTTTTGGAAAAGAAACACACCTTACGGTAAGTGGACAGCTTGAAGGCGAGCTAGGCGCTATGGGTCTGGGTAAGGTCTATACTTTCGGGCCTACATTCCGCGCTGAAAACTCAAATACCACGAGACATTTAGCTGAATTTTGGATGGTTGAGCCGGAGATGGCTTTTCATGATTTAGAGATGAATATTGACCTTGCTGAGGATTTTTTAAAACACACACTTTCCTATGTGCTCGAGCATTGTCGTGCTGATCTTGAATTTCTTGACGCACGTTTTGCAGACGAGCAGAAGGGAAAGCCTACGATCGAACGTGCCGATCAGGGCCTCATAGAAAAACTTGAGTCTGTAGTCAATAACGATTTCATACGGTTGAGTTATACCGAGGCAATAGACATTTTACGAAACAGCAAGCCCAACAAGAAGAAGAAATTTAAATATCCCATCACAGATTGGGGAATCGATTTACAAAGTGAACACGAGCGCTTTCTTGTAGAAAAGCATTTCAAGGCGCCCGTAGTGATTTACGATTACCCAGCAAATATTAAAGCCTTTTACATGCGTCTCAATGATGATGGTAAGACGGTACGGGCTATGGATGTTTTATTCCCTGGCATAGGCGAAATAGCCGGCGGTTCTCAGCGCGAGGAACGCTACGATGTATTAAAGGAAAAAGTAGCGGCGGTAGGTATTCCAGAGGAAGAGCTTTGGTGGTACTTAGAAACGCGGAAGTTTGGAACTTGCATTCACAGCGGATTCGGACTCGGTTTTGAACGTCTTGTTTTATTCGCTACCGGAATGGGCAACATAAGAGATGTTATTCCTTTTCCAAGAACTCCAGGAAGCGCAAATTTTTAATTTTCAAACAGCTATTCTACGTATTTCATGCTAAAGCAGTCACTTGCACATAAACTTCAGCAGAAGTTGAGTCCTCAACAGATTCAGTTGATGAAGCTTGTGCAATTGCCAACGCAAAGTCTTGAAGCCCGTATCAAGGAGGAGCTCGAAGAAAACCCAGCCCTTGCGGAAGGATTAGATAAAGCAGAAGATACTTTCGACAACGACCCCAACGAGGAACGGGAAGTTCGAGACAGCATGGAGGAAATCAATTGGGATGATTACATCCCTGATGACGATACCCCTGATTATAAGACCAAGGCAAATAATTACAGTGCTGACGACGAGCTCTACGAGTCACCCGTCGTCGTTAGTGAAAGCTTTCATGAAAGCCTCACCTCTCAGCTTCATTTACGTAATCTTAACGAGGACGATTTAGACCTTTGCATCTACCTCGTTGGAACCATCGATGATGATGGATTATTACGAAGGCCCTTGGAAGATATTGTAGATGACTTGGCCTTTTCTCAAGGTGTTTTCACAGACGAATCAACTTTGGAGCGGCTACTTCAAGTGATTCAAGATCTAGACCCCGCCGGAGTTGGTGCTCGTGATTTACAAGAGTGTCTTTTAATACAATTAGAGCGCAAAACAGCCTCTCTAAAGGTCAATCTAGCTATTTCAATACTAGACCAGTACTTTGATGTTTTTGTAAAACGTCACTATCAAAAACTCATGGATAGACTTGGAATAGATGAGGAAGGGTTGCGAGAAGCCATTGAAGAAATAGGTAGATTAAACCCCAAACCAGGGGGATCTACTAACATGAGTCGGCCAACGGAAAATGTTATTCCGGATTATAATCTACAAATTGTAGACGACGAATTACAGCTGTCCCTCAATGGTAAAAATGCTCCAGAGCTTAGCTTAAGTGGTAAGTATCGGGAGATGCTTGAGCATTACAAAGCAAGTACTGAGAAAAATAAATCAGAAAAGGAAGCAGCGCTTTTTGTGAAGCAAAAACTTGATAGTGCAAAGTGGTTTATTGACGCCATTGTTCAGCGGCAACAAACGCTAATGCTCACCATGAGCTGCATCCTAAATTATCAGGAAGAATATTTCTTAACCGGTGATGAGCGGAAGCTTAGGCCGATGATATTAAAAGATATTGCTGAAGAAATTGGGATGGATATCTCCACAGTCTCCCGCGTCGCATCAAACAAATACATACAAACGCCCTACGGAACCTTCTTAATAAAACGATTCTTCTCAGAGTCCATGACCAACTCAGAAGGAGAAGAGGTCAGTACCCGTGAGATCAAGAAAATTCTTGAAGATGTCGTTGATGAAGAAAACAAACGCAAGCCTTTAACAGATGAAGCACTCGCTAATATTCTAAAGGAAAAGGGCTATCCTATCGCCCGCAGAACTGTAGCCAAGTACAGGGAACAACTCGATATACCAGTAGCAAGAATGAGAAAAGAGCTTTAACTTGAGTTTTAGCTTTAAACATATTACTGCTCAGATAATTAGCTATTTATTCCACCCAGGAATCCTTCCGACTATTGGGGTTGTTTATATTTTATTTGTTGTCCCACAGGTCATCGATATTTCTTTTGTTTTTAGAATTACAGGAATTGTCTTCCTTGGAACGTATGTTGGGCCGATGTTCGGAACGATATTGCTGCGATGGACAGGTATTATTTCTAGCATTCACCTTGTTAAAAGGGAAGAACGAATTTACCCTTATCTGACCGCTGCGGTAAGCATGCTGGCAACGGCAAACTTCCTAGCCCGCAATGAAGTGCCGATGGAGGTCACTTTTAGCATACTCGCCAGTGCAGTAGTTGTTTTTGCATCTACCATTGCATTGCCCTTTTTCAAAAGTAGCGCTCACATGGCGGGCATCGCTGGATTTATAGCTTTGTATCTAAGGTTATTCGAGTTTTATAACCAAGGAAGTCTTCTGGTTGTCATTCTATTATCTTCTATCGCAGGCGCCATTGCGTGGGCTAGAGTTTATTTAAAGCGGCACACATTGTTTGAACTTTTCTCTGGCTCGATCATTGGCTTTAGCGCTCTATACCTGCTTGTATCTAAGTGAGACAATTCGTTTACTCATTACAGTTGGTTACTTCAAGGTAATTGTGGATATTTATGAATTGAATAAAACCATTGATCGCGTTTCTACATGAAGAACTTTTTAAAAATCATCCTTTTTGCTGCTGCATTCGTCGGAATGTCAAATACAGCAGAAGCATCCCACCTTGCTGGTGGAGATATTCAGTACGAATACATCAGCTCAACAGGAGGCACACACAAATACAAAGTAATCGCTCGTCTCTATCGTGATGCAACAGGAATCGGTATGCCTGCCTCTATAACAGTGTATGCCTGTTCAGCTAATTACTCCACGGCCTCTACTACCTGTACCCAGCAAACTGGTTCGGGTCTGGTAGCACCAACTTTGTTTGACTGTGTATCTGCCGCAAACGCAGGTGTGACCATTGAGGTTTACATTTACGAAGGAGAAATAACATTGGGAGGAAATGCCCCAGACTGGACATTTGCTTGGTCTAGCTGTTGTAGAAACCCAGCGGTAGACAACATTACCAATCCCTCTTCGCAAGGTTTTTATATTGAGGCTAAACTCAACAATCAGATTGGTCAAAACACCTCACCTGAGTTTGTTTCTGAGCCCGTTCGCGCATTCTGTACAGGACGTACGTTTAACTGGAAACAAAGCGCTGTTGAGCCAGACGGTGACTCATTATTTTATCGTTTAGACTATGTGAAAGGTGGGAACTCTGGTAGTTGTGCTGGTACAAACCTTGCCTATGCGACGGGCTGGACTTATGACCAGCCTATAACGACTTCGCCTCCTAACTCAATGACCATGAATTCCGTGACTGGTTTAATTTCCTTTACACCATCTGCTGTCGAGATTGATGTCATGGCTGTATCGATCGATGAGTATCGATATGATTCTACACTGTATGTCTGGAGAAAGATTGGGGAAGTCAACCGTGATATGCAAATCGCTATTGCTTCTGCCTGTACACCATTAGCGCAAGCGGGTGTGCAGTTAGACTACCAATCTCCAGGTATTTATCCTGATCCTGATAACGGTCTACCTACAGTTGACTACACGTGTCTAGACACCGTAGTGACCATGAAGTTTAAAGTGAAGTTAGATTGTAGTTCCATCTCACCAGACGGAACAGATTTCCGCTTGACCAAGCCGGATGGTCAGCCATTGGCGATTAAGTCGCTCAGTGCGAATTGTGACAACAACAATGAAGCAACTGAAATGACCGTCACGCTTTTCAAACCACTCTCTAAAAACGGAAAGTATTTCTTGTACTCTAAGGTTGGGAATGACGGAAACACCCTTTTAAATAAGTGTGGTTTTCCTATGAACGAGTTTGACACTATTCAACTGAATGTTCAGGGTTGCTTCAACGCTCTGTATGACTTAGAAAATGTAAGTATTGAAAATGACGAAAATCCAGTAGTCGAATGGAGTGCGGATACTTCATCTTATCCAAACTACCTTTTCCAAGAGTGGCAAATCTTCCGCAAGGATCCTGGAGCGACTACCTACAACAAAGTAGGTACTGTATTTAACCAGTACAAATATGACTTTAAGGACAATCAAATTGGTTTTATCAAAGTTGACGAAGACAGTTACGACTACCGTGTCGAGATGAAGCTTAATGATGACCTTCAAGGAAAAACTGGTGATGCTCATAGCATATTATTGGAACGCGATAATGGTGTTGTTCCTATCGTTGATCCTGATACAAATGCGATTAACCTTCAGTGGAATACCTACAATGCGTGGCCAGTTGACAGCTATGCCGTGGTTCTTCAGGAGAAAATAGCAGGAACGTGGATGACAGAGTTCGTTCATGATCATGTTGGATCTCCGCAAAACCCAGTGGTTGCTCCAGACACTACCTACCAGATGTTTGTTGAATTGCTTCCAGGTGAATACCGGGTTTGTATTCGCACCTTAAATCCAATGGATACACAATACACGGCCTACTCCAACTGTTTGCCTATTATTGTCACCACTCCACCTGTTCCTGATACCGTTGTAGTGCCCAACTTTATTACTCCAAATTCGGACAACATCAATGATGAATTCATTGTCAGATTTGTTGAAGATTATGAAGACCTAAGCCGCGTGAGTATTTTCAATAGATGGGGAGATCGCGTATGGCAGAGTGAAGCATTATACGACAACTCTACACCATGGAGAGGTACCAATCAAAACGGTGCTAAGCTAGCCGACGGCGTGTATTTTTATACTATTGAACTTCTGAATGCCGCTGACAACTATGAATACGTCGTCACCGGTAGCGTCACCATATTGGACGCTCAGTAACGACTAAAGCAACACTCTCTTAACACGAGAACTCGGGCCCGATTCCTCCCCACGGAATCGGGCCTTTTTTATACCTGTCAAATGGCATCCAACATTATACACATTCAAAACTTGCTTAAGTCTCTCCCAAACAGTCCTGGGGTCTATCAGCATATTGATAAGGATGGTGGTATTCTGTACATAGGTAAAGCCAAAGATTTAAAAAAGAGGGTCAGCTCCTACTTCAGCAAAAGCGTCACAAGTGCGCGCATTGCGGTGATGGTGAAAAAAGTAGTTGACATTCGCACCATTCTCACTGATTCAGAGGGAGACGCATTGCTTCTTGAGAACAACCTGATAAAAGAGCACCAGCCGCGCTATAACATCAACCTTAAAGACGACAAGACCTACCCCTATATCACCATTAAAAACGAACGATTTCCGCGAATTTTTGGTATTCGTAACGTCGTTAGAGATGGCAGCGAATACTACGGGCCGTACCCCTCCATTAAGAGCATGAAGGCCGTGCTAGAAGTGATCAAGCAAATGTATCCCACAAGGACGTGCAAGTATGTGCTCAGCGAGGAGAACATTGAAAAGAGAAAGTATAAATTATGTCTTGAATTCCACATTGGAAACTGCAAAGCTCCTTGTGAGGATTTACAAGATGAACAAGACTACAATGCAGATATAGACGCTGCCCGCAAGATCATTAAAGGTCAATTAGGTGAGGTAAAAAAGCACCTTAAACAAACCATGAATGATCACGCCGTAGCTCTAGAGTTTGAAGAGGCCCAACGCTATAAAGAGAAGCTCCAAGCACTGGAGAAATATGCTGCAAAGAGCACAGTCGTTGGATATAGCATGACCGACATAGATGTCTTTAGTGTAAGCATGGATACGGAATATGGTTACGTCAACTACTTGAAAATCATTGAAGGTGCTATTGTACAGAGCTATACCGTAGAAATGAAAAAGAAGCTGGAGGAAGATCCAGAGGACTTTTTACACATCGCTATCCCAAAGATTCGAGACTTGTTTGGTTCCACTTCTAAGCGCGTTTTTACCTCCCACAAAGTAAAGTTCGAATTAGAAGGTGTGGAATTTGGGGTTCCACAGATTGGCGAAAAAAGGAAGCTGATAGAATTGAGCCTTAAAAATGCCATGTACTATCGTCAAGAAAAGTTGAAAAATATTCAAATAGTCGACCCTGAAAGACACGTAAAGCGAATCATGACGCAAATGAAGGCTGATCTAAGGATGCCCGTAGAGCCTCGTCATCTGGAATGCTTTGATAATTCCAATATGCAGGGCACCCATCCTGCAAGTGCCTGTGTAGTCTTCAAAAATGGCAAACCATCTAAGAAAGATTACCGTAAGTTTAATATTAAGACGGTAGAGGGGCCTGATGATTATGCCAGTATGGAAGAGGTTGTTTATAGGCGTTACAAAAGACTACAAGACGACGGAGATCCGCTGCCAAACTTGATCGTGATTGATGGAGGGAAAGGCCAGTTAGGTGCCGCACTAAAAGCCCTTGAACTACTAGGCCTACGTGGCAAGATTACCATTATTGGAATCGCAAAAAGACTAGAAGAGTTATATTTTCCTGGAGACCCCTATCCATTGCATCTTGACAAACGCAGCGAATCTTTGAAAATCATTCAACAAGCTCGAGACGAAGCCCACAGGTTTAGTTTAAGTCACCACAGAGACCTGCGAAGTAAAGGCGCGTATAAGAGCGCTTTGGATGATATAAAGGGAATTGGCCCCGAAAGTATAAAGCTGTTAATGAGACAGTTCAAGAGTGTGAAAAATGTAAAATCCGCAACCCCAGAGGAGTTAGAGGCTTGCCTAGGGTTACGCAAGTCTAAGATCTTACTCAATCACTTTAATACGATAGAACAACCTGGAAACTAGTCCTCTTTAACAAGGTAGGTTTGCCAGCTGGTATGGAAAAAGAGAACCGCCGTTTCGTCACGCTCATTGAAGTACTGGATCATACGCGCTACCGTAGTAACAATCTCCTTAGCCTTCTCAACACGCTCTTTTAGTATGAGGTCGATACTATCAATATAGATAGCCACCCCAGTATTTGATATGCTCAAGTCTTCTGGATCTTTCTCCTCTTCATCCTCAGTACCTAGGATTTTTATAATTGGCCAATTCAGTTCAGCAGCTTTTAACTCTTCACGAACCTCTGCGGCGTCTACTACAAATTGAATGGAAGCACCCTCAAACATCTCTTATACTTATTTGCGACAAAGGTCAGATAAAATCACTGATTTCATCCAAGTTCTTCCTTTGAATATTTGGCACCGTACCGTCCGTTGCTGGATGCCCCACAGGAAGCAATAAAAATGGTTTTTCGTTCACAGGCCTCCCCAATATTTTTGACAAAAACCCCATAGGAGAAGGGGTGTGTGTCAGTGTTGCGAGACCCGCCATGTGAATGGCCGTGATAAGAAATCCACAAGCGATGCCTACACTTTCTTGCACATAGTAATTTTTAGTTTTCGAACCTAGCTCATCAACATCGTAGTTCTTTCTAAAAACAACAATCAACCAAGGCGCTTCTTCCAAAAACGGCTTTTGCCAATTCGTTGCGAATGGCTCCAGATCCTTAAGCCACTGGTCACCAGCACGACCCTTGTAAAACACCTGCTCTTCTTTTTCGGCAGCTTCCCTGATTTGGCGTTTCACCTCAGGATCTTGAACTGCTACAAAATGCCAAGGCTGTTTATTCGCTCCTGACGGGGCACTGGAGGCAATACGAATAATGTTTTCAATAGTTTTTCTGTCTATACCTTTTGCAACATCATAAAATCGAATACTTCGACGTGTTACAATAGACTCCGTGAAAGACTCAGAAATCGATTGGGCCTCAATGTTAGATTTCGGCAAGGGCGTATAGGGTATGTGCTGATCTTCGTTCATGAGCATCAAGTTAGAACGATTGCTTTAACCTGACAAATATTGCGTTACTAAACCACATGTACTGATCCTCAAAAGGATTTTCTGTAAGGAATATTTGAGCAAAAACAGAGAGATCCAAATCCCCGTTAATACTATAGCTCAACGACGGGATAGCGATGAATATTTCCGCTTTAGGAGTACTGAGAATCGTAAGGGTCAAATTCGTTAATTCTCCAATAGTAAATAAGGCTGCCGAAGTAATGGTGTGCCTGAAAGGCATGGGATTGTAAGGACTGGTTCGACCTATATTTCCACTCAATAGGGTAACTAATGTCGGATCCGTAGTGCCCCTAAAATTAAAGAGGTACCCTAAACTAACAAAAGGCCCGTCTAAAAAAGCGTAATCTACGCTTGTAGAAAGAACCAGATTTGTCTGGGCAGGATTGATTTTAGGCAAATCCTTGTAGGGCATGAAATACGTAAATTCTCCGCTAAAACCAGCCTTTTTAATATTCCCAGACCATCCACCACCTAGAGCTATTCTGGTTTTCCACTTCCCAGCAATCGCTTGAAAGTCATAACCGGAGTAATTTGTTTTGTAGCGAAATGCTGCTACGTGGTTTTTGACACTGTCCGCAGGCGCATACGATATCTCCCAGCTGCTTAGTAACCCCGTATAGCGCTCATAACGGATCGCGTCTACGCCAGGCCGCTCCTCATAGTCTATATCGAAAAGATTGAACGGATTAAAAAGATCGTTAGGGTTAAACTGTTGATTGATGCCCCAATTTATACGCTGACGACCCACGCGTAAATGCCACTTTTCACGATCAAGATCAATATAAAATCGATCAAAAACAGACAATGCGGAGGCAGTCTTACTCTGAAACCATGGAATATTTAAAGGTATAAAGCCATCCTGGTGGGTATAGTCTAAAAAATCATCGTAACCAGAGAACGGGAGCGTTCCATCATCGCGGAGGGTGTTGAAATTCGAATTTGTATATCCGGCAAAAACGCGGTTCCGCATACCCGCAGCAAACGTAAAATTTTCCCCATAAAAACGAGCATTAATTCTATTATGGTAGAGGTAATCACTCGTATTAAGCTGAACTACGGGTAGTGGAATGGGACTGTTTAGGGGGACGAAGGATGGATTGATGCTGTTGTATTGATAAAGTGCCTTGTGATAACCCGAAATGGCCCATTTCGACTTCCAGGAATTTTCTTCTTTTTCATTGTTTTGAGCAAAAACAACTTGAAATTGGCCTAAAACGAAGCAAAACAGAGTGATTTTAGTCCAATTTTTCATTATTTACTCGTGTCCGATATTACTTTACCATCAGAAATTGCCACAACGCGTCTTGCACGATTAATAACCCTATCATCATGGGTCGCAAAAACGAAAGTCATGCCTTCCTCTTTGTTGAGCTTCAACATAATATCAAGGAGGTTTGCTGTACTTTCAGAATCTAGGTTTGCCGTAGGCTCATCCGCAAGAACAAATTGGGGTTTAGAAGCAAGTGCTCTCGCCACCGCAACACGCTGCTGCTGACCTCCCGACAATTGTCCCGGACGTTTATCTTCCTTACCCGCCAGACCAACAGATTGTAATAATTGACGTGCTCTTTCCTCCCGCTCTTCTTTAGGACGGTTCTGCAACAACATAATGAAGCTGACATTTTCTGTAGCAGAGAGCACCGGTATAAGATTATAGGCTTGAAATACAAATCCTATGTTACGAAGACGAAAATCAATCAATTCATTTTCACCAAGTGAAGTGATGTCTTTACCTCCGACAAGAATTGATCCTGAGGTGGGATAGTCCAGTCCACCAAGCATGTTGAGCAGGGTTGTTTTCCCGCATCCTGAAGGGCCTTTCAGCGCGGTAAATTCTCCTTGAGTTATCCTCAGGCTTATCCCGTTCACCGCCTTAACAGGAACAGCACCTTCATATACCTTAAAGAGGTCTCTAACTTCAATAACAGTTTTACTCATATCTATTCGCCACGTATGGCTTGTACAGGGTTCAATTTTAGTGCTTTATAAGCAGGGTATAGCGACGCTAACAATGCTGTGACCACCACCATAACAGCAACAATCAGATAGTATTCTGGTACAATCTCAGGATATATAATACTCTGTATGCCCATATTCGCTAAGCCTTCTTTCTTGCTCGTTAGATCTATTCCGACACCCATCATCACTCGGATACTGAGATCTCCTAGTAGTATTCCCACCGGTCCCGCCACAAAGCCGAGCATTAAAGTTTCAACGAGAATCATGGCAAATAATTTTCGTTTATTCATCCCCACGGCCATCAACATACCCAATTCTCTGCGTCGTTCTAAGATCGCCATGAGCATGTTGTTGATGATTCCGAAAAGCAACGCCATCATAATAATACCTAAAACCAGTACCAGCATGATACCCATCATATCATCCGCATACCCTAATTCCGGGCTATTGCGTTTCCAGCTCAATATGGTAGCTCCTTCAGGCATCGCAGCTGACAGTTCAGCCGTTTTTTCCTCCGTATTCTCAGTTTCATCATAACGTACCATAATCTCATGGACAAGGTCTTGACCAATCGTTTTGGCCAGATCTGAGCGCTTAATGTATAAGTTCAACTCGTCCCAAGTTGCGTTCAATGTTTTATAAATACCCGTGATGCGAAAAGAAGCTCGTGAAATATTCCCGTCGGCATCTTGAAAAGTAAGCACCACTTTTTTGCGGAGCCCTAAACCAAGTTTGTCAGCCAATTTTTGACCTATAATGACACTATTTCGTGTTTTTGACTCAAAGAAATCTCCCTCAACTATCGTCTCGGGAAGATTACTATTCACGCGTTCACTCTCTGGGTCTACAGCAATCATGCGAACGCCGCGAGCGCTCTTTGGTGCACTGACCATGCCCATCATAATTGCGCGCGTTGAGACACCTTTAACGAAAGAAGCTTTTTGAAGTAACTCTTCCATGGCTTGTACCTCAGCAGCGGAACCCAGTACCGCGGCAGACGTAGGCTCCTCTAGGAATGAAGAACTATGAACTTGACTGTGGCCTAATGTGGAACCTATAGCAGCAGCCGTGCGCTCATTGTTCATTCCAAAAGAAAATCCTATGATGAGCAACCCCGCCCAAATCCCAAGCGCAATAGAGGTTAAAACAACTAAAGACCTAACTTTTGAACGCCAGATGTTACGCCAAGCGATTTTAAATATCATGAGCGCATACTCTTCACAGGGTTCAAGGTCATGATTTTCCAAACCGCATACAGCGATACCAAGCTCCCTATAAAAAAGATGATTAATCCGTGATTTACATTGATCATAAACGAAGTAGTGGTATGTAGCTTTGGTTCAAAATTAAACTGTTCTACAGCCTCACGCATTTGACCACTAAGGTCTATGGGGTTGTATTTAAAGTAGAATTGGATTGGCTTGACAATGGCCATTCCTAGCAGAGCACCTCCCATCGTTAAAATAAGGTTCTCCACCACTGTTACCACAGCGAGCTTACTTTTGCGCATGCCTATGGATACTAGTATTCCAAATTCTCTTTGTCGCTCAGCGACCATCATGATCACCGTTCCAAGCAATACAAACGAAATGATGACATAAAGAATAGAGATGAAAATTTGTCCCCCAGCCATATCCGCTTCAATGGTCTGGATGATCTCTGGAAACAACTGCTCCCAGGATAACAATTCTATGGCGGATGAATCTATCGCTGCTAAAAGTTCTTGATCGACTTGCTTGTAATCCGCGCCATCTTCCAAGTCGACAACAAGAGTCGTTGCACGACCTACACAGTTGTACATGAATTGGGCTTCCTTGAAAGGCATCAAAACCAATTGCTTGTTCAACTCTGGATTTCTCATTCTCGCTATTCCCACCACAGGATAACGCCCATAGGCAGATGCTGCATGGTATCCTTGCCCGATAAAAAGAAGTGTATCCCCAACGGAGAGGTTGAAGAATTTAGCCAAGCCCTCCGCTACAACGACACTTTTATCGTCAGGAGCAAAAGTGCTACCCTCTACTAAAAATTGATCTAACTGTAATCCCGGAAGTTCCTTTTTTGGATCTATTCCCATCACAAGCGTACCCTTTGTCCCTTCTCCAGTACTCACTAAAGAGAAGCTCTCAATGCGGGGAATAAGTCCCTTCACCTCTGGGTGGTCCAAAAACATCTGCTCGTTTATCGATGCTAATTCTAAGCTGTTGTCTAAGGTTTGATCTGCCCAAAATCCTTTTTGATGCAGCTGCAAATAACCAAAATTATTAGCCACAATCTCATGGGTCATGTTCTCCCAAACACCAATCTGAAAGCTTCGCAATACAACTGCAAAAATGACACAAAACATCACCGCTGCAATAGAAATAGCGCTGCGTCCTTTATTTCGCCAAATATTTCGCCAGGCAAGTTTTAGCATTATCTCAGGCGTTTCATATTTTGAATAGAGAAAAATGAATCCGTCAGTGACGCGTCAAAATTCAATTCCTTATAAACCATCTCCGTAAAATGCCCTGGCTCTTCAGCAGGAGTCATGCGAATGCGTGTAGGAAGTGTTCTACCGTTCAATTCCTCGATGTCAAAGCCCTGCATGGTATTGATGAGGTATCCATCTTCGTCATAAAACTCTCCTTTCATTTGTAAAAAACCTTCTTTAGAAATGTAGTTGATTATTTTTCCCCAAACCACAGGTGCTTCAGGAAGCGGCGTAAATTCAACTACCCAGCATACAAGGCCTTCGACCTCAATCTCATTAATAATCTTATGGGTATAATCATTTAAGGTAGAGCTCTCATTGACCAGGTCATCATTAGAAAAATCGGTACCCATCCAGCTTTGCATCATCATGGAGGGTGGAAGTTTCACACTACGCTCAATAGTAGGTACATAATTCCAAATCTCCTTATCGCGTTTTAGAAATACAGTGCCTTTGTCTCGAGCTGGACTGGTGATTAATATGATGTTTTGATCCAGGCCTTTCGACCAGGTTTTTACGGACATATTGCGCTCCCAGCTGGGACGCACCGTTCTTATTTCAAGAGAGGCTGTGCTCTGTGCACCTTTTATATTCAGTTCGCTTTTACGGACGATCTCTGTAGCGTTCTGAGCACTTACTATTACAGTAAAGGCAAGGGCAAGCGTGGTGAATAGATATTTCATAATTCTGATGTTGTACTTCTGTAACGCCCGTGGCCTGATTTAAGTTTGAAAATTAGTTTAGTTTTTGCGCTAATTTTTCCATGACTTTTTTCACTGATTTTCCGTCATAAAGTACTGCATAGACTGCCTGAACTATCGGCATACGTACGTCTCTTTTTCGTTTTAACTTGTATACCAGAGGGACCGCATAAAAACCCTCCGCTACCATGGTCATTTCTGCTCGTGCACTTCTCACCGTATACCCTTTACCAATCAGGCTACCTAGCGTACGGTTTCGAGAGAATTGGCTGTAACCTGTTACTAACAGATCCCCCAGGTAAGCGCTCTTATTTATATTCACCTTTTGCTCAGAAACGGCATTCATAAAGCGCTTCATCTCACGTGCTGCATTTGACATCAGCACTGCTTGAAAATTATCACCATAGCCTAATCCGTGGTACATTCCGGCAGCAATCGCGTAAATATTCTTCATCACAGCGGCATACTCCGTACCGTATAAATCCTTAGAGAGTGTGCAGCGTACATAGTGGTTTTTCAAAGTTTCCGCAACCGCAGCAGCGGTCTCCTTTTCTTGTGCGGCTACCGTCAGAAAGCTAAGTCGTTCGAGGGCTATTTCCTCTGCGTGACAAGGGCCTGTTATCACAACAATATTGTTTTCTGGCACACCCATCACCTCTCGTAAATACTCGCCTACAATCATGTTTTCATCTGGAATGATACCCTTGATTGCCGAACAGACAATTTTCCCATCCAATGCGCCAGGCGCAAGCTCCAGTAAAACCGACTTTACGAAGGCGCTGGGTATAGCAAATACCACTATGTCCGCCTGTTTGACCGCCTCTGCAACTTCTGTAAATACGCTTATGGTCTCCGGGTCAAACCTCACCGAAGAAAGGTAGCGCGGGTTGTGGTGAAACTGCATCAAGTGCTTGGCACTTTCCTCATTGTGCATCCACCAATTACAATGTCCCTGGTTGGCAACAAATATTTTCACCAGAGCGGTTCCAAAAGATCCACCTCCAATTACGGCGATTTTTTTCGCGGCTAGATCATTCATTAAAATGTTATTTCTGTGGTGATTGATTCGCCTTCTCTTTCGAAAATGAGGGTCGTCGTATCTCCTTTTTTAAAGGCTCCTAAAGCACCCATGTATGCATAAATGTCATCAATAGTCATCGCGCCAATTTTTAAAATCACATCGCCGGATTGTAATCCCGCATTTGCGGCAGTGCGTCCCTGAGTAGCCCCGTCAATCCGAAGTCCAGGACCTCCAAATAAATAGTCTGGAACTACCCCTAAGGTAACTGAGAAACGAGGAGATGTAATTTGCTCTCCCCCTTTTGTGGATTGAAAAGTTAAGCGTTCATATGCAGCCGTTCGTGCCGTAATAGCGTACACAAAACTCGCTAATGTAGACATGCCTTTATAGTTTACTTTTTCTGCATCATCAGATGGCTTGTGATAATCCTCATGCGTGCCCGTAAATAAATGTAATACCGGAAGATCCTTGTAATAAAAGGAAGTGTGATCGGAAGGGCCCACACCAGAAGGATCTTTCTTTATCTCTAAGTCGTGTATAGGCTCTTCTAGCACAGCGTCCCACTCCGCAGCTGTGCCAGTACCGGACAACTGAAAACGATTATCGCGTAGGCGGCCTACCATGTCGAAGTTGATCATATAGGCAACACTCTGTAGCGACAATGTTGGGTGTGCAACATAGTACTTTGAGCCAATTAATCCACTCTCCTCTGCACTGAAAAACAGCATCAAATAGTTGTAATTCGTGTCTTTACGAGTGCCGTAATACCCCATCATTTCCATGAGCATTGTCGTACCAGACCCATTGTCGTCTGCACCATTATGGATCGCAGGCGCTCCTTTGTATAAACTGTTCTCCAAGCCTATACCAATATGGTCGTAATGAGCACCCAAGATGACTGTTTGTGGCTTGTTGTTGTGGATGTAACCGGCGACATTATATCCAACGCTATTGCGCTCTTTCATGTCAATTTTCAAGGCTACTTTGATGCTTTTTTTTGTTAATTTCTTTTCCCAATCAGAATTTCTCACAAAAACTACTGGTAGGTCCATGCTTTTGATGCTCTTGAAAAATTCTGGCGTATCAGAGGCTGTTTCTTCAGGATTAATGAGCACTACTGCAGAGGCTCCTTTGTTTTTAGCAAGAGTAATGCGCTCACTCAAGCTGTGATAGGCTGCATAGGCACTATGGGGATGTACACCATCTGGTGCGCTAACATTCATCACGACAATATTGCCCTCAACATTCTTTCCTTGATAATCGTCATACGTACCTTCCGTATTCACTATTCCATAGCCAATGTATATAGTCTTTCCTGTGACGTCTCCATTTGAGCTGTAAGCGACAGGATAAAAGTCAACATGGCCCTTGAGCATCTTTTTACCCAGTAGCATACCCGTCATGTCATAGTTCACCACTGCGTATTCAGGCACCGGAAAGGATTGTAAGTAGCCTTTAGCCCCAAGTGGTTCCAGTCCATATTCGAACATTCTATTGACAATAAAGTCTCTGGCAACATCAGCTCCCGGCGTACCAGGTAATCGGCCTTTTAGTGAATCTGAGGAAAGGAAAAATAAATCGCGTTCCATCCGTTTATAAGCCGTTTTGTCTACTTCTACCACCTGTGCCGTGGCGAAAAAAGAAAGAAACAGTAATGCAATGGTAGGAAGGTGTGGGAACTTGTTCATGAGTTCATTTTTATGATAGAACAAAGGTAACTCTCAAAGGCTATATTTGACATGTGGGTACAGGAATGAAACAACTTGCCGGTCAAACAGCCATCTACGGGTTGAGTAGCATCCTAGGCAGGATGATCAACTTTTTGCTCGTGCCCCTTCAAACGGCGGTACTCACGCAGAGTGAGTACGGCATCAATGTCGATTTTTATTCTCTAATCGCTTTTTTAATTGTGGTCGTCACCTTTGGAATGGAGACTTCCTACTTCCGTTTTGCCGAGCAAAAAGAATTAGATGAACGTAAAGTGTTTGGTGCATCGTTAACGATGATCAGTCTTGTGCTTTTAGCTATTGCCTTGTTTGCCTACCTGTTTCAGCAACCTATACTAGCCGCCCTACGTTATCAAGAAGCTCCGCAATACCTCTTTTATTTGGTTGCGATTTTAGCGTTAGATGCGTTAAGTGCTATTCCTTTTGCAAGGCTCCGCAGACAGAATAAAGCATTTCGTTTTGCCGGAATAAAATTAGCACTGATCTTCTCAAACATCGCAATCAACTTATATTTCTTCCTTCCCTCCTACTGGGAACTCCATGAAATTACAGGCTGGTGGTCTCATGAAATGCGTGGGGTAGATTATATTTTTATCGCGAATTTCTGGGCTTCACTTATTATGTTTGGGTTGTTACTACCTACACTAAGGCCTTTAAAACTCAATCTGGATCCAAAGTACACTAAGGTGTTGCTCAGATTTGGGATTCCTCTGCTAATAGGCGGGCTGGCAGGGATTGCTAATGAAATGCTCGATCGACAGTTGTTAAAATATTTATTGCCTAAAGAAAGTTGGGCGCAGGGTGTAGGTATTTATGGTGCCGTTTATAAAATTTCCATCTTTCTAATACTATTCAATCAAGCATTTAGATACGCTGCGGAGCCCTTCTTTTTTAAGAACGCAAAAAATGCGGATGGTAAAGATAAAATGGCGAAGGTCATGGTTGGCTTTACCTGGGTCATGAGTATTGGATTCGTAATGATCATATCAGGACTGGACTACCTCAAATACTTCATTGACGAGAAATTTTGGATTGGTCTAGAATTAGTACCTATTCTGCTTTTAGCTAATGTCATCCTAGGTATCAATACCAACTTGAATGTCTGGTATAAGGTCAGTGATAAGACTTCGTATGGAATATATATTACATTTATTGGGCTCGCCTTTACCATTGTAGGAAATGTGCTGTTGATCCCTGTGATTGGGATTTTCGGTGCTGCTTGGACCACACTCGCCGCGTACTCAGCAATGTTTGTGGCAAGTTTGTTATGGTCATTAAAACACTACCCAGTGCCTTATAACTGGCGTAAGCTAGGTGCTTTTGTAGGAAGTGCTACCCTCATGTCATTTATAATACACTATGTTGACGTTGGAGGTAGTGGGGTTAAAATCGGCCTCGGATTGGCCTACCTTCTTGCAATGTTTGCTTTAGAACGCAATGGACTCTTTAAATTCGTATCACGATCATGAATATCAAAGTAATTTATACCGGAAAGCACGAATTGCCCCAATTTGAAACCTCTCAAAGTGCTGGCATGGATCTACGTGCTAATATTGAAGCACCCATCATTCTGGAAAAAGGAGCACGAGCATTAATTCCCACAGGAATAAAGCTAGCCCTACCGAAAGGTTATGAGGCTCAGATAAGGCCACGTTCTGGTCTTGCCTACAAACATGGCGTAACGGTCCTGAACAGTCCAGGAACAATTGATGCTGATTACCGCGGTGACGTAGGGGTTTTGCTCATTAATCATGGAAAAGATGACTTCATTATTGAAGATGGCATGCGAGTTGCACAGATGGTGGTAGCGGCGTACACCCAATTCACTTGGAAAACGGTAACTGATCTAGACGAAACCTCGAGAGGAGAGGGAGGGTTTGGAAGTACCGGAAAACATTAATACAAAACCAACCAAACCAATATAAAATGAAGATTATTGTACCCATGGCCGGTCGAGGCTCACGTTTACGTCCACACACCCTAACCGTACCTAAGCCATTAATTCCTATTGCCGGAAAACCGATTGTTCAGCGACTTGTTGAAGACATCGTCGCTGTTTGTGGTGATAAAAAAGTGACTGAAATTGCCTTTATCATAGGTGACTTTGGCGCAGAAGTAGAAGCTGACCTCAAAAAAGTAGCCGAAAACTTAGGCGCTAAAGGAAGCATATACCATCAAGACAAGCCCTTAGGTACCGCACATGCTATTCATTGTGCGGCAGATAGCATGGATGATGAAATTGTGGTGGCCTTTGCAGATACATTGTTTCGTGCGGACTTTACCCTTGATACTACAGCAGACTCTGTGATTTGGGTAAAGCAGGTAGACAATCCTAATGCCTACGGTGTAGTGCAGTTTGATGACCAAGGTAACATCAATAATTTCGTTGAGAAGCCGACCGAATTTGTCTCAGATTCTGCCATCATAGGAATTTACTATTTCAAAGATGGTCCCGGACTACGCAGTGAGCTCAAGCACATACTTGACAACAAAATAATGGATAAAGGTGAGTACCAACTCACTGATGCATTAAGCAGTATGCTCCAGCAGGGGAAGGTCTTTAAACCAGGTACGGTTAAAGATTGGATGGATTGTGGAAACAAGGCCATTACCGTAGAGACAAACTCTAAGATGTTAGGCTACTTAAAGGGCATGCCCGAACTTAAAGGCGAAAATATAACCACTGAAAATTCTGAGATCATTGAGCCCTGTTATATAGGCTCAAATGTGGTCTTGAAAAACGCAAAAATTGGTCCTAATGTCAGTTTAGGTGACGACTGTGTCGTTGAAAACGCGACTGTCGTAGGCTCACTCGTTCAGACGAATTCCACCATAAAAAACATCACACTAAATGATAGTATGATTGGGAGCCAAGCCCATGTGGATGGCAACTGGACTTCACTATCTTTAGGAGATTATTCAAGGATGGACTAATGCAAAAACTGCTGCTTGCCCTTTTGGGGTTGTTTTTTACAGCAACATCATATGCGCAGGGCCTTTCGAAAGAGGGGCCTTCTGTGTTAACGGAACTTTTCTATCAGGCGGAGACCTTTCGTATCACGGGCCGCACTGGGCTGGCAACGCAATCATATGAACGCATTCTTAAACAAGATAGTGAGAACGAAACCGCACTTTATCAGTTGGCGCGAATCATGTTTTCGCAAGCTGATTATCTAGCAGCACAGGAGCTTTTAGCACGGGGTACCTCTACCCACCCTTCCAACGAATGGATGTGGCGTTTACAAGCTCAGAATGCCAGACAATTGGGTGATTTTACGGCCGCGCTAGCCTCGTTCCGCGCGCTACAAGAGCTGCGGCCAGATAAGTTAGAGTATATACAGGAGTCACTTCAAAGCGCAGTCGCAGCGGGCCTCATGGAAGAAGCTATTTCAATCCTTGAAAGCTTAGAAACGCTCTTTGGAATAACCCCTGAGACGGCAAAACAAAAGATGGAATTCTACCTTCAAGCGAATGACCTAAAAGGAGCAGAAAAAGTACTACGTCATGCGGCAGACACACAGCCGAAACGCGTAGAATACCTAGGACTCTTAGGGCAGTTTTATGATGCCAACGGACAATCCAAAAAAGCACTGAAGGTGCTTAAGCTTGCGGTATCTAGATTTCCCGAAAACGCCCCAATTGCCATGGAAATGGCTCGAGTACTTCAGTCTAAAGGCGATATAGAGGGCAGTATTATCTATTTAGAAAAAGCACTGCGGTATCCTGGGTTAACGCTCCAAGACAAGGCGCCAGTTCTGCTCAGTTTATGGGAGGGATCAAAGAAAGATCCTAGCATGATCTCCATGGTCAATCGTTCTTGGGAACATACTAAGGTTTTACATGGTAGTGAAGGTGCGTGGGATCTTTTAGAAGCGGAGAAGTTTCTTTTTGAGGGGGATCTTGAAGCGAGCGCTCTATCCTACCATAGCGCTATTAAAAAAGGTTTAAACGCTATTGAAATATACCAGCAACTCATGGCCATAGCAGAAGAAGCTGGATTAAAGGAGTTGGCCATCGAGGTACTGGATGAATTACAAGAAAATTATGCTCAAGACGAAGAGATTCAGCAATATGTAGTCTTTTCTTATTACCAATGGAAAGACTGGTCAAGGTGTGCTCCATTAGCGGCTAAGCACGCTAAGAACAGTATGGTCCCTTCCACAAAAAAGTGGCTCTTAGACCTCGCCGCACATTCCTATTTCGCATTGGACAGCTTCTCAGACGGTGTCACAAACTATGAGCTAAGTCTGTCCATAGATCGTGACCCTGGAACCCTTAATAATTATGCTTGGGAACTTGGGAAACGCGGAAAAAAACTACATTATGCGCTGGAGTTAGTGGAAGAAAGTAATGATAAAAGCGCCCTTGATCCAACCGTTCTTGATACCTGGGCATGGGTCTTGTATAAAATGAGACGGTTCAGTGAAGCACAGGATAAAATGGAGTTAGCTTTGCAGCTGCTTCGCACGACGCCTGATGCCGTAGTTTTTCGCCATGCCGCAGCCATTGAAAAAGCGCTGGGGAATGTTGAACAAGAGGCCCTGTACCGTTCTAAAGCAAATGAGATAGAAGGCAACAACGCACCTTGAAAATTGGCACCACATATCGCTTTTGGAAGCTTTTCCTGTTCTTAGGGATGACCTTTCTATTGTCCAATTGTGGCCGCACCATTTCACCAGATAATCCAATACGCAGAGAGAAGATTGGAGACGGTACTTCTCGTAAAATATTAGTTGAAGATAAGTTTAGTTGGACACAAGTTTTTACCAAGATCTCGGCAAGCACACCTGATGGAGAGCAACAATTTCGGGTGCAAATTCGTTCCAAACAAGACAGTATTCTGTGGGCTGCGATAAGTGATGACATGATCGGATTACGTGTTGGGAAAGCAATTGTTATTGGCGATAGTGCTGCATTCACATCAACGCTTTTAGGAATGGAGTGGACAGGGTCGGCTGCTGAGCTTGCCACTATTACAGGTATTGATGTTCCTTTTGAGTACTTGAACAAACTACTACGTGGACAGCTTATTGGAGCCGAGGCCACGATGAGGTACCGTTTTAGAAATGCTTCGGACACCTGGGTGACCAAATACTCACTCTCTTTAGGAAGGAAGGTGACCGCATCCCTTGACCAGAACTTACACATGCGGCACATGACCATAGAGGACAAAAATGAGATTGTGAATATCGACTATACAAAAGTGGATGTTAGAACCGGGTATCCTGCAGAAATGGTGGTTACCCTGCAAAGTAAACCGGCATACCGCGTACTCATAGAAATCACAGAAATTCGTACCGAGGGACCCTACAATACACCCTTTAGTCTCTAATGCGTAGACTACTCATTTATATCGTCCTTATTTCCTCTATTGCCTTAAATGCGCAAACTAAGGAGGAGTTACAGCGTCAAAAAGTGCTGCTTCAAGATCAAATTGACCTCGCCAATACCTTATTGAAGAAAACACAAAATAACAGAAACGCGAGCATCACTGAGCTACAAACTCTGAATCAAAAAATAGACTCTCGAGAAAAATTAATCGTAAACATGTCGCGACAAATTCGAGGCATTGACCGGGAGACGGCGGCCAAAGAGGGCGAAATACAAACACTTGAAATACGTATAGATTCGTTGAAGTCTGACTATGCTAAACTGATTCAGCTCGCACAGTATAATCTACAACCTACTGATCAAGTGATGTTCATTCTGAGTTCCAATTCATTCGCACAAGCGGCGAAACGATTGCAATATTTCAAGGATATGACGAGATATCGAGAACAACAAGTCGCACAAATTCATGTGGCGCAAGAAAACTTAGCACGTGAAAAAAAGGCACTTATCGCTAAAAAAATAGAAAAAACTGCCATCCAACAGGCTCAAAAAGAAGCGAAGATAGCGCTGCTGGCTGATGCGCAGGATCAACAGAAAACCGTTGCTACGCTTCAGTCAAGAGAAAGTGATTTAAAAAAAGACATCAATACGAAGCAGCGAGAGGCCCAACAATTAGAAAAGCAAATCAAACGTATCATTGCGGAAGAAATGCGAAAAGCTAAAGAGCGTGCAGAGCGAACTGCACTAGAAATGGAGGCCAAAGAACTGGGACTTGTTAGAGGAAAAGACTTCAGCTCACGCACCTCAAATAAAGCTATTACTCAGCTTATTGATAAAGCGCGAAAAGCAAAAGGGATGGACACCAGAGATGATGGGCCAGCCTTTGCAATGACACCTGAAGCCCGGGCGCTTGCTAATAATTTCGCCTCAAATAAAGGTGCACTCCCTTGGCCAGTTGAACGGGGTATTATCACCGGTAAATTTGGCAAACATCCCCACCCTGTTGTGAAGGGCATCATTGTGGACAATCCTCACATTGAAATCACCACGGAGGACAATGCTATTGTTCGTGCAAGTTTTGAAGGGGAGGTAAGTTCCGTAGTCCCTATTCCTGGTGCTAATGTTATGGTCCTCATTCGACACGGTAACTACTTCACGGTCTACAGTAACTTAGTCACTGTGCAGGTGAAGGCAGGTGACAATATTAGTCTAAAGCAACCTATCGGAACAGCGTTTACAGATGAAGAAGGGAAAACCATGGTTCAGTTTGGGCTTTGGAGAGACGCCAATATTCAAGATCCATATCCTTGGCTTGCACAATAATCACCACTACATGAAACGCATTTTTTACCTCAGTACATGTGACACCTGTAAACGCATTCTAAATTCCTGGAATACAGAGGGTATAATGCTTCAGGATATTAAAACAGTACCTATGACCGCCCCTCAGGTGGATGCCATGATAGCACTAGCAGGCGGCGCCGAGGCCCTCTTTAGCAAGCGCGCGCGCAAATACAAAGAACTAGAATTAAAAGCACAGGAATTGACAGAGGATGCTATCCGAAATTTAATCCTTCATGAATACACCTTTTTAAAGCGTCCAGTTTTAATTTTTGAAGAACATATCTTTATTGGGAATAGTGCAAAAGAGGTAGGCGCTGCACGTACATTCTTAGCCACGAAATGAGTTCTTCGCGCGCAATACTCCTCGCACACTTTGCGCTATTAGGAGTCGCTATTATTTATGGATCATCATTCCTTATTGCCAAAGGCGCAATGCAAGGAGCCGTGCCTCCGAGAGCGTTTATTCAATTTCGAGTTACCGGAGCAGCACTGCTCTTTTGGTTTCTAAGTCCATTCTCCGGGAATGATCGATTTCTCAGCATCCCTATCAAAGATCGGTTACTTCTCGCCATCTGTGCTGCTTTTGGAGTCACCACTAACATGCTCTTCTTTTTTGAAGGACTAAAAATGACAACACCGGTAAATGCCTCCATCATGATGGTCAGCGGGCCCATCGCTGTGCTTGTTGCGGGAGCCATATTGGTAAAAGAACGCATTACAACCCCAAAAATCTTAGGCATTCTGATGGGTGCTTTAGGAGCATTTTGGCTCATTTTTTCAGGTGCTGGATTTGACCTCAGCGGACTGTTTGAAAGTGATGTTGCGAAAGGTAATTTTTTTGTACTTATCAACGCAAGTAGTTACGCGGTATACTTGGTATTAATCAAGCCACTCATGTCAAAGTACCATGCCTTGTTTGTGATCCGGTGGGTGTTCACTTTTGGGGTGCTCTTCGTACTCCCATTTGGCGGACCGCAGTTGTTAGAAATCGATTGGTCACTATGGAACAGCTCTATCATTTGGGCAGTAGTATTCGTGGTAATTGGGACCACCTTCCTTACCTATCTTGGAAATATTATCGCATTAAAGACGTTACACCCAGCCACTGTGGGCGCCTATATCTATTTACAACCGCTTTTCGCTAGTCTATTGAGTCTTTACTTTGGGGGCGAATCATGGAACGTTCATATGCTCATCGGAGGTATCGCTATTTTTTCTGGTGTTTATTTTGTAAGCTTTTATGGTTATAAACGTAAGTTATACCCACTCGCTAAGACATCAGATACTCCGACCTTTCCTAGATAATTCCCAGCAAGAAACATTCCCTCGGGAATAGTTTTGTACAGATGCTGTTTCCAATCCTGGAAACCAATTTCAAATTGCGGAATAGCATTTAACCAAGTCTTTTGAGCCAATAAATACGTTTGTTGTGTACCTAGAATTTCTTCTAGCTCACTATTAATGGAGTCCTCGTTTTGCGGAGTAGAGTGAAATACCGTCATATTACGTTCTCCATCCTTTGCTCTACCTGGAAAAATATCACTCGCGAATAATATACCCTTGATTGTCTTTTTTAACGTTGATGGGACCAGAATACCAAAGCCTGAAATAGCGTTGTGATCCTTGTCAAGGCTGTAAAAACTAGCGCAAAGAGGCGCATAGGAGAGTTTATTGAGATGTGATTTTAAGGAGGACGAGGAAATGATTTCAGCCAAAACATGAGTTGGTAGGGTGGATACAATTCTCTCGCATAAAAACCGAGTGCCGTTAACTACAACCTCAAATCCAGAGGTAAGCGGTGTTATACACTCTACTCTATGGCCAAGCAAACATTCATCCTTGAACTTTGCTTCAAAGGCGTAATTAATAGTTGAAAAACCGCCTTGAATATTAGTTATAATTCGAGAAGCAGAGCGGTTATTAAGTAACGTTCTAAACAATGAGCCGTAGCGCTGCTCACCAATTTTCATAGAGTGTAAGACTGTTAATGCGCTCAGTTTTTTTATATCCCCAGCATAAATACCTCCAAGAACAGGATCTACAAGAAGCTTTACAGCCTCTTTACCTATTCTTCGTTTTAGAAAATCATAAACCGTCTCGTCGTTAGCTGTTCCTTTTTTACGAAACGGCTCAATAAGAAGCTTGAGCTTACCGCCAGTAGATATCCAATTTCCTAGAAGGATATCTTTAAAAGCGCTAACAGATTTCACTCCATTTTTCTGAAAAATATATCGTTTCTTACCCTGTGCAGAAGACTTAACGACTTGATTCGCGATACCTAAATATTTTAAAAAATTTAAGTATGTAGGGCTCTGAATACAGCTGTTTGGACCTTGATCTAGAGTATGTCCTTGCACGTATTCTGTTTGCATCATTCCACCAGCATGGTCAGAAACATCTATAATCTTAAATTCTATTCCCGTTGTTTTAGCTTTCCATGCAGCGCCCATTCCCGCTATTCCTGCGCCAAGAATAAGTAATGGGATTTTCTTGGTCATCAAAGGGATTCCTTATTAATCCAATCGGCCACAAGTTGAGCCCAATCGTTTCTATCGTTAAGGCACGGAATACTGATAAATGATGTTCCCCCATAGCTTAAAAACTCCTCCCTGCCTTCTATATTTATTTCCTCTAAAGTCTCTAGACAATCAGATACAAAAGCAGGGCAAACTATGGCTAATTTGTCTTTTCCTTCTCCTGGAAACTGTTCTAAACGTTCAGCAGTGTAGGGTTCTATCCATGGATCTCGTCCAAGACGACTTTGATAAGACGTGCTGTACTCACCGTCTTTAAGACCTAGGCCCTTAACAACAAGTGCCGTTGTTTTAGTAGTCTGATGTTTATAGCATGTCCCGTGCGCGGCAGAGACCACGTTACAGCAATCTTCGACCGCGTAACAATGACATGAGGTAGGGTCACTTTTCCGCAAATGACGAACAGGTATACCGTGATAGCTAAATAGTAAATGATGATCCTTGGGCAATACTTCAGAAATACTCTTGGTTAAAATCTTAATGTACGATTTCTCATCAAACCAAGGTTTCTTAAACATTAGCTTTAATCCAGGGTAATGCTCCTCAACAAGCTGTTTAACGCGATCAACAACAGATTCATAGGAACTCATGGCAAAATGAGGATACAGTGGAACGACATATAACTCATCCAAACTTGGGTGTTTGTCATGTATTTCATTTAGTGTACTCAAGATACTCGGCGCAGCATAGCGCATTGCCAAGAATGTTTCGTAATCACTGTATTCACGTACTTTTTTTACTAATCGTTCAGAAAGAGCTATTAACGGGGAGCCTTCGTCCCACCAAATACTCTTATAAGCCTCAGCGCTTTTCTTGGGACGTACATTTAATATAATGCCCTTAACAAGAAGCCATCTTGGAATTTTAGGCACATCGATCACATGATCATCCATTAAAAACTCACCTAGATATTCCTTGACATCCTTAACTCCAGGACTTCTTGGAGAACCTAAATTAATTAATAGTGCTACTTTGCTCATAATTGTTGTGCATATTTTTTAGGTGTGATTCCGTATTTTTTCTTAAAAGCAGATATGAAATGAGAGACACTTCCATAGCCTAACTCATAAGCCACCTCGCTAACTTGCTTGCGGCCTTGATCAAGAATAGTTTTAGCACTATTCATTTTATAGTTGAGCAGGTAGCCACCTACAGTATTGCCGTACATCTCCTTAAAACCACTCTTGAGCTTGTACTCGCTTATACCGACTTCCAGCGCTAATTGAGCAATAGACGGTGGGGCAGTCATCCGATTTACAAGCTCCTGCTTAGCTTGTTTTATTTTTATTCTAACGCTCTCGTCGCGAAGAAAAGGACAGGCTGCATTAGCCTCATTTCTTTGATCAAAGTGTAATGCAATAACCTCAAGAATTTTTCCCCGAGAAAAGATTTTCAGCGACTGTGGACTAAGGTTGGCTGTAAAAAGACTTTCCAGCGTCCATTTTACCTGAGAACTTAATTCTTTTTCATCGTAGAGAGGCATGTTGGCATTGTCTCCTTTCAAAAACGGCAACTGACTTCCGGAATTTACAAATAACCCATGTAGCTCTTCGATAGTTGTATACATAGCAACCCAACGCACGCCTTTATCGGTTTTGATTTTGAAATCAAGCTCCTTCTGTGGGTTATACATAAAGTAATAATGGCCTTCTGAAAGCTGCTTAGAGTATTGAGGACCAAAATGAAAATTTAAAGGACCTTCAAGAGCAAAATAAAACTGAATTATACCTAACGGAAGACCTAGTTGAATTTCACTATTTATTTCTCCATTATCCCTACTTAGAAATAATGACATTCCATTGTTCGCAAAACGTTGCTCAAAACCTCGTTTAGCGGTGTTTTCTGTATAAACTATGTTAATCATCGACATATTTAGCAAGCTTGATCAAATCTAATACTGCAACAATACTATTTTAAAAGAGTTTTGTGTTTATCGGTGATTTTTTAACGTCTAGCGACATTTTTAATTCACAACTGCGAATAAATTTGCCTATAATTTAAAAGCAAAGCGTGAAATGGTAGGTGATTCCTGGTATTCGTTTGGAATTTCATTTCGTAATTCATCGGTCCAAGAACGACAAAAATTTGTCTTTTCTGAAGAGGATTTAGAATTATTCTATGAGTTCGTCCTCCCGAAACACGAGTGTTTTGGGTTTATCGTAAGTACCTGCAACAGAACAACTTTTTTTCTGCATGGAAAACACCCTGATCGAGTGGAAAAAACCTTTATGGAGACCATGTCTCATGGAGAGGATATTTTAGAAGTTGGCTACAGATGTATTGGGATAAAAGCTGTTACGCATTTATTTGAGGTAGGTGCGGGCATGGACAGTCAAATACTAGGAGATTTTGAAATCATAGGTCAACTAAGACGGGCATTTCAATTCTCCAAGGAGCACGGCGCATCCAGCGGAGACATAGAAAGGGGAGTGAATTGCGCGATACACTTTAGCCGAAGAGTTAAAAATGAGACTGGTTTTTCATCAGGTACTTCCTCAACAAGTTATGCAGCGTTAAGGTTTCTTCAATTTGCCTTGCCCGACTTTAATCAAGCCAAAATACTAATAGTGGGTATCGGTGAGATCGGACACAAGACCCTTGATAATATAATTGCTGTAAGAGGTTCTGAAAATATTACGATAGTTAATCGTACCGATGAAACCGCAAGAATTACCGCTCGTGAAAAGAGTATTGATTTCTTACCATGGTCGAAATGGCAATCTACCTTAGAGTCTTTTGATGCCGTTATCTGTGCATCGCGTGCACCACAATATATTTTATCAGCTGACGATTTGACACATGACCACCCTAAGGTATTTGTTGATCTTAGTATGCCAACTTGCTTAGATCCTTCTTTAGGTGATATTCCAGGAGTAACGTTAGTCCATGTGGATGATATTTCTAGCTTTATTGAAGAACAGTTATCCTCAAGGATTGATTCTTTACCTCAGGTAAGATTAATACTCCAGCAAGACATTGAAAAATTTCGTCAATCGCAGCGAGCTCAGCGAGCGGTGCCTTTCATTCGAAAACTACAAGATAGTCTAGAAGATAGATGGTCAAGAGCTCAAAAAAACCCTGAGCAAATTGAACGTTTAAGCTCAAAAATAGAAAGCCGACTTTTTGAGTCAGTTAGGCGCGACCCAAAGCAGATGTACATATTGAAAAAATGGCTACGTGATTAGAACCAGCTTAAAAATAGCAAGTAGAACTAGCGAACTAGCGTTGTATCAAACGAATGCTGTTATATCTGAACTCCATCTTCATTATCCTGAGTTATTGATAGAATTAGTTCCCGTTAAGACCAAAGGAGATAAAGACCAGCATACAGCGCTTCAGGATTTGGGTCAAACAGGGATATTCACGAAAGCGCTTGACGATTGTATTTTATCGGGTACGGCTGACCTAGGAGTTCATAGCTTTAAGGATTACCCTACTGTATTACCTGAGGGATTAGAGCTTCTTGCCGTCTTACCCCGAGATGGCTATTACGATGCTTTTATTCCTGGAGACAATACTTTAGATCTTAATGATCAACTCACTATACTCTCAGGTTCTCCCCGGAGAAAGGCTCAATGGCTAAGAAAATATCCCAACCATCAATTCCAAAACTTGCGTGGAAACATGAATACACGCCTAGCTAAAATCAAGAATTCCGGTGGAGGAATAGTATCAGCACCTGGTCTAGAACGTCTTGATCTACTCCCTTCAAATGCAACACTACTCAAATGGATGATTCCTGCTCCGGCGCAAGGTGTAATAGCTGTTATAGGAAGGAAATCAAAAACTCTTAAAGAACTACTGTCACCTTTGAGTCATCAAGAAACCTATCGAAAAAATACCATAGAAAGAGACTTCATGAGCGGCGTAGAAGCTGGTTGTGCATCACCACTTGGGGCTCTAGTAACCACACAAGGAGTCAATTGGTATTTTCAAGGAATATTACTCAGTGAGGATGGTAAAAAACAAGTGCTTATTCAAACACTTGTTAATCCTAAATATTGGAAAACCGCAGGAACGAATTTTGCAAAAGAGCTTCTTGAGAACGGCGGTAAACAAATCATGCAGGAAATAAAAGCAAAACAGCCACTTGACGTTCTTTGCTTAAAGGAAATCACACTGAAGGAACGTCAGTGGTCTCTTTCAATGGGGTTAAAGCTTCATGACATAAATGTTCTTACGCTACTTCCTGAACCTTTCTATGTAGCCAAAAGTTTATTTTTTATTGTTGGGAGTAGTTTTGGAGCACAACAACTTTTACCAAAGGTTAATGAGCTACCGGAACATGGATTTTGTATTGGAAATAAAGCATTCGAAATACTTAAGAAATCTGAGTACAATGGAGTGCTCAAGTTGTTTGCAACAAGCGACGAGGTTTTAACTTATATAGCTGAGAAACAACTCAATTCAATTATTTATTATGGCGCTAAAAACACATCTGCAGATTGGGCACATCATCAGATAGAGCGGCGCATAACCTATTTAAATAATGCTACTTTCACCAGGCTTTCTCGACAAAAATGGGATGCTATAGCTGCCTTTTCACCTCTTGGTGTTAAAAGTATTCTGAGGCACAACGAAATTCCACTTGAGACTCCAATAGTGACTATCGGTCCTGCCACTGCTAAAGCATGTAAACATCACGGATTCACCAATGTCTCTTCCGCAAAGGTTTCAACATTTATGGAAGTTCTTAAACTATTAAATCCAACCAAAAAATGATAGAGCAACACCTTTTTCTTCGAACCCTTGCTGGTGAACAAACAGAGAGACCTCCAGTTTGGTTTATGCGTCAAGCTGGTCGTTATTTACCTGACTATATGAAACTTAAGGAGAAATATAGCTTCTTCGAGCGAGTTCAAAATCCTGATCTAGCTCGAGAAATTACCGTAATGCCGGTAGACCAAATAGGTGTAGACGCTGCTATCTTATTTTCAGATATTCTAGTAATTGCTCAAAGCCTCGGACTCAAAGTAGATATGGTACAAGGAAGAGGTCCCGTACTAGAAACGGCGCGTACCCAGGCTGAAGTAGATCGATTAAGCGTCGAGGCCACTCAAGACTTTTTTAAGTATGCTAATCCTGCTATTAAAGCCGTTAAGGAAGGTCTAGACAATAGAGTTCCTTTAATCGGGTTCGCAGGGTCACCATGGACCTTGTTATGTTATATAGTTCAGGGTCAAGGTTCTAAGGATTTTGGGGAAGCTAAAAAATTTATTATCAATGAGCCTCTTAGAGCAAAACTACTACTTGAAAAAATAACAGAAGCAACCATAGAGTATCTTAATATACAGGTTGATGCTGGATGTGATGCGCTCCAAATTTTCGATAGCTGGGGTGGCATGCTAAGTCCGGAAATGTATTCTGAATTTTCCCTCCCTTACCTCCAGCGCATAATGGCCGCCACGCGAGAGAGAGTCCCTATTATATTATTTGCAAAAGGAGCTTGGTATGCGCTAAAAGAACTTCAAGAAACTGGAGCTGCTGCACTAGGGTTAAGCTGGACTACACCTGCTTCGTTTGCGAGAAAAATTTGTGGACCCGAGACCGTACTACAAGGAAATTTAGATCCCTCAATACTTTTGGCAAAACCTGCCGCAGTAAAAATTGCAACGACAAAAATGATTGACCAATTCGGACCTGGGAAACATATTGTAAATCTCGGACACGGAGTGTTACCGCAGACTAGTGTTGATAGCGCAAGGGCATTTGTAGATGCAGCAAAATCTTATAGATACTAGGAGTTATGACGTTTGATCCGAAAGAGCGGTTTTTTAATTTTATTATACACTTACAGCAAGAAATTTGCTCTTGCATAGAAGATATAGACGGTGCTGAGAAATTTATAGAAGACGTATGGCAACGACCTCTAGGCGGCGGCGGATGGTCACGTGTACTCACTAACGGAGAGGTCTTTGAAAAAGCAGGGGTGAATGTCTCTCAAGTCCATGGCGATTTACCTGACCTATTAAAAGGTCAAGTTCCTGCTCAATCGACGTCTTTTTATGCTGCGGGTATTTCTCTAGTCATCCACCCAAAAAACCCAATGATTCCTACAACTCACGCAAATTTTCGATATTTCCAGGTTACGGACTCTCAAGGGATCATTCTTGACCAGTGGTTTGGTGGCGGCATGGACTTAACACCGTATTATCTTTTTGAAGAAGATGCGCGCCATTTTCATAAAATACTTAAAACAGAATGCGATAAACATACACGAGGGTTTTATGAAAAATTTAAATTGTGGTGTGATGATTATTTTTATAATAGTCATCGCAAAGAATATCGAGGTATTGGCGGAATATTTTTTGACCATATCAAGCCCGATCAAGAACTTAGTGGCGAACGATTAGAGTCTTACATATACGGAATAGCTAACGCGTTTTTACCCGCTTATCTTCCGATAGTAAAAAAGCGACTTGCTCTTTCATATAGCTCCGATAATAAAGTTTGGCAGGAAATTCGAAGAGGTAGGTATGTGGAGTTTAACCTTCTACATGATAGAGGCACTTCGTTTGGGCTGAAAACTGGCGGAAGAATAGAGAGTATCTTCATGTCCCTGCCACCAACTGTTCGTTGGGAATACAACCATACACCGAAAGAAGGATCTCCTGAATGGGAGACCCTGGAAGTACTCAAAAAACCAAAAGAATGGTTATGAAAGGACAGTTAAAACGAAGAATGAGAATCAATAGGGCGCATGCTTCTACAAGAAACTTGGTTGCTGAATCTCAATTACACCCGCATGACTTTATTGCACCACTGTTTATTGTTCATGGCACTGCTGTAAAAGAGGAGATTAGCTCTATGCCTGATTACTACCGATATAGTATAGATCAACTATCCACAGAGCTGGAAGAATTAAAAATAGCCGGAATACAATCAGTATTACTTTTTGTTAAGGAGGAAGATGCTAAAAAAGATAATACCGGAGCTTACGCGGCTGATCCAAACGGTCTTATGCAATGTGCCATCAAATACATTAAAAACTATTATCCAAAATTTCTGATTTTAACGGATGTAGCGCTTGATCCATACAGTATTTACGGTCACGATGGGATCGTGATCGACGGAGTCGTCGTAAATGACCTAACGGTTGATGCACTCGTGAAAATGGCACTTAGTCATGTTGCTGCTGGAGCAGATTGGGTTGCTCCATCGGATATGATGGATGGAAGAGTGGCTGCAATTCGAAATGCCCTTAATGATGCCGGTTATCACAATACTGGAATTTTAGCATACAGTGCGAAATATGCATCAAGCTTATACGGGCCTTTTAGAGACGCTTTAGACAGCGCTCCTGGATTTGGCGATAAAAAAACATACCAAATGGATCCTCGTAACAGATCCGAAGGAATATCAGAGGCACTTCTTGATGAATCAGAAGGAGCAGATATGCTGATGGTTAAGCCCGGGAGCTTTTATTTAGATGTTGTGCGTGACCTTTCCGAAAATTGCTCATGTCCTATTGCTGCTTACCAAGTTTCTGGAGAATACGCTATGATTAAAGCAGCTGGCGCTAAACAATGGATCAACGAGCATGATGTTATGATGGAAAGCCTTATCGCTTTCAAACGCGCCGGGTCGAACGTCATTGTTACTTATTTCGCAAAGAGAGCGGCACAGTATTTAATAGATAACTATCCTAATAATTGATCTATGTATCCCCAGAGTCAACTACTTTTTGAACGTTCAAAGCAATTAATTCCTGGAGGCGTTAACTCACCTGTACGCGCATTTGGAAGTGTGGGAGGTACACCCGTTTTTATACAGAAATCTGAGGGTAGTCAGCTCATTGACAGTGATGGGATATCATATACAGATTATATAAATTCTTGGGGACCTATGATATTAGGTCACCAATTTAAGCCTGTTGTTAGTGCTATAGAAAACCAATTATCAAAAGGTGTTTCTTATGGTTGTCCTACGGAAGCAGAGTTAACCATGTCTGAACTTATTAATTCCATGGCTCCATGGGCAGAAAAGGTAAGGTTAACCTCATCTGGCACCGAAGCTTGTATGAGTGCTTTACGAGTAGCACGAGGTTTTACGGGGAAAAATAAATTTATCAAGTTCGCCGGTAATTACCATGGGCATGCTGATCCATTTTTGGTTAAAGCTGGTTCTGGTTTGTTGACTTTGGCTATTCCAGGTAGTGCCGGAGTTCCGCCAGGGGCAACAGAAGATACGCTTATTGCTAATTACAACGATCTCAAAAGTGTTCAAGATCTTTTTGAACGCTTTTCGGGGGAGATAGCTGCCGTAATCGTGGAGCCTGTAGCCGGTAATATGGGATGTATTCCACCTGAGAGTGGCTTTCTAGAAGGGCTAAAATCTTTGTGTAAATCTGAGCAAAGCCTTCTAATTTTCGATGAGGTGATGACGGGGTTCCGTCTTTCGCCGGGAGGGGCAGCTGGCTACTATGGAATAATACCTGACATGGTTACCTACGGAAAGGTTATTGGCGGCGGACTTCCTGTGGGAGCATTCGCGGGATCTGCAGAAATCATGAATGTTCTTGCTCCTCTAGGACCCGTGTATCAAGCAGGTACACTAAGTGGTAATCCTTTAGCTATGGCAAGTGGAGTTGCCACACTGCAATATTTAAAAGACAACCCCCAGGTTTACAATCAAATTGATAAATCCACTAAGACTATAGAAAGGCTATTGCGTACTAGATTTACAAATGAACCGGTCGCGATCAACCGAGTAGGAAGTATGATAAGTATCCACTTCGGAACAAACTGTGTTAACAACATAGAGGATGCAACTGCAGCGAACAATAATAGATTTAACAAGCTGTTTCATCATATGCTAAAGCACAATATTTACCTTCCCCCGAGCGCATTTGAGAGCTGGTTCATTTCACAGGCAATTACGGAAAAGGAATTAAATCAGCTGGAAAACGCGCTTTCCACATTTAGTTAGTCAGGCTTAATAAAGCGGCTGTCGTCCAAGGCATCACTTTTCCTACCTTTGAAATAAATAGCAAAACCCATGATTCATAGTATGACCGGTTTCGGAAAGGCAATTGGCCAAATTTCCGGGAAGAAGATCACTGTAGAAATAAGAAGTTTGAATAGTAAAGGCCTCGACCTTAATGCGCGCATAGCTTCGTTATTTCGTGAAAAGGAATTGGACATACGTAAAATAGTAGGCGCCGAACTCAAGCGTGGCAAAGTCGACATCAATATCTACGCTGAGGTTACCGGTATTGAAAGTGCCGCGAGTATTAATATGGATCTTGCCAAAGCTTACTTAACACAGCTTACTGCCCTCGAGCGGGAAGCAGACACAAAGGGAGACCTCGTTGCAACGGTCATGCGCATGCCTGATGTCATGAGCGCTGGTCGAGATGAACTTACTGGAGACGAGTGGGGCTTTCTCAAGGGCTTACTGATGGAGGCCATAAGTAGGCTTCAAGAGTTCCGTACACAAGAAGGCTCGTCTATTTCAGCAGATTATGAAGAACGTCTCGTTGCTATTGAATCGGCTTTAGAAGGGATTGCTCCCCATGAAAAAGCACGTCTCGAAGCTGTTCGAGAACGTCTACTCAAAGGTCTTGAAGGAATGGAAGTAGACAACAATCGCTATGAACAAGAGGTCATCTTTTACATAGAAAAATTAGACATCAACGAAGAAAAAGTGCGTCTAATAAACCACCTAAAATACTTCCGAGAGACCATGTCAGAAGACATTAGTGGTAAAAAACTCGGATTCATTGCACAAGAAATGGGCCGTGAAATCAACACCTTAGGTTCTAAGAGTAATTACGCTCCTATGCAGCAGCACGTGGTACAAATGAAGGATGAGTTAGAAAAGATCAAAGAACAGGTAGGAAACACGCTCTAACCCACTATGTCCCTTGAAAGGTATCTCTTAAAAGAAATCCAAAGAAGGATTGCCGTAACAACAGATGCTCCAAAACAAGTAATCAAGTTCAACTCCAGCACTCCGTTTTTGGCAGTTAGGTTTAAGTAATGGTAGGGTGAAATATATCCCAACCAAGAGACTTTTTCCGTTGCCATAGAGATGGCGTTAAGGAAATAGCTACCGAAAATGAGACCTACAACAGGGCCCATGTAGTTCAATTTTGGCGACAAGAAGCTTGACATAAAAACCCCAGATGCAGTGAAAAATCCCACCAAGAAAAAGCCATGTACGTGCATTGCTATAAATACGGACCAATTCACCTCTTCTCCAAAAATCAACAAGCCAATCACTGCGGCAAGCATCTGAATACCATAAACGATTACAAACAAAGTACCGAGAACCCCTAGCTTGGTCGCGGCAATTGATCCTCTCGAAATAGGGCGGGTTAGCAAGAACTCTGCTGTCCCATCGCGTTCTTCCTTGCCAATAATGGTTGCGCCAGTGGATGCTGTGAATATGCCCATTAAAAGGGTGATGTAAATCCCGTAGTAGGTTCCGTAATACCCAATGATACTACTCCACGTTTCTTCATCCATGCCTAGTGCCTTTGCATACTCTTCAGGTAAGCTCGACATCAGTTTTGCCATCTCTTCGCCCATTTCTGAAAAACTAGGGAAAATGGACAAGATCAAAGCGGTAAAGCCAACAAGAATAGCAGACCAAATTGCTGTGTTTTTTCTGTTGCGCTTGAGTTCTTTCTTAAATATTACGCTATTCATGGCTTAACTCTGGTAATAGTTCATGAAAATACTCTCTAGATCAGGCTCAGAAAGAGTAACGTCGATAATAGCTTGACTATTCAACCAAACTATAAGGTCTTGCGTGGGTCCTACATAATCAAAAGTGTGTTTTTGACCACTTTGATGATGATTTAGAGCGCCTTCTGGCAAGACCATATTGTTCACAGAATTAGTCACTAAACGTACGGTCTTCATTTGCTTCGACAGCAAGGTGGTGATGTCTTCTACGGCAGTAATTTTACCTGCTCTAATAATGGCTGCTCGGTCGCACATGCGCTGAATCTCCGACAAGACATGCGAGCTGAAAAATATAGTCACCCCTTTTTTGTTCAGTCGTTCCAAGAGCTCAAAAAACCTGTTTTGCATGAGTGGGTCTAATCCCCCAGTAGGTTCATCTAAAATCAAAACTTCAGGATCATGAAGGACAGACTGAATAATCGCACACTTTTTTTTATTGCCGTAACTCAGGTCATCAATGGGTCGGTCTAATTCTAATTGAAAATAGGTAGCCAATTCCTGAATTTTATGCGCTGCGTCTCCTACTTTATAAATGGCGGCATGGTATAACAGCAATTCCCTTGAAGACATATCGCTATAATAATCTACCTCTGACGGTAGATATCCTATTTTCTCTCGAATCCTTGCTCCCTCCACACTCGTATCCATCCCCATGATGGTTGCCTTGCCACTCGTTGCGGCTAAAAGGCCCATGAGGGTCCTGATTGTTGTAGATTTTCCCGCGCCATTTGGTCCGATAAATCCAAAAATCTCTCCCTTTTTCACCGCAAACGATACCCCATCAATACCGCGTTGATTTCCATAAAATTTTGACAAACTGGAGAGTTCTATGGCGCTCATTATGATAGTCTTAGGTAATTTAATTAAATGTACGTAACAATCCCACAACTCCACTACCTTTGGGAAGAGCAAATACCTCCACAGAACATGGGTAATACAACAGGAAAAATGGTCATCTTCTCCGCACCCTCCGGTGCCGGAAAATCGACTTTGGTCCAGTACCTCATTCCACGATTTCCTCAATTGAGCTTTAGTATATCCGCAACTTCACGCGCGCCAAGAGGCGAAGAAAAAGAAGGTCGTGAATATTATTTTTTATCAAGTGCCGAGTTTCTTGAAAAAGTGAAAAATAATAAATTCTTAGAGTGGGAAGAGGTCTATAAAGACACCTATTACGGTACACTAGCTTCTGAAATTGAACGGCTTTGGGACCAGGGCAAGACCGTTATATTTGACATTGATGTAGAAGGCTCCATACACCTCAAAAAACGTTTCAAAGAACGTGCTCTCGCCGTATTTATTCAGGTTCCAAGTGTCGAAGTGCTCGAACAGCGTCTTCGAAACAGAAAAACAGATGATGAAGAGAAAATTGCGGAACGCCTTGCGAAGTCTACACTAGAAATGGAGCGCGCAGTGGAGTTTGACACCATAATCATAAATGATGACCTGAAGACCGCGCAGCTCAAGGCGGAAGAGGTTCTTTCTACATTCTTGAACAAACCATGAAGAACACCGGTCTTTTCTTTGGAAGCTTCAACCCCGTCCACATTGGGCATTTAGCTCTAGCCGAGTATTTGTTAAACTATAGTGACCTAGATGAAATTTGGTTTGTAGTTACTCCACATAACCCATTTAAAAAGAAAAGCAATCTACTTCCGGACAGAGAACGCTTGCATTTAGTGAACCTTGCCTTGGATGGGCAAAAAGGTTTACATGCTTCGGATGTCGAGTTTCACCTTCCCCAACCAAATTATACGGCGCAGACATTAGCCTACTTAAGGGAAAAACATCCAGGACAAGGCTTTAAGCTGATCATGGGTGAAGACAACCTAGAAGGACTACATAAATGGAAGAATGTGGAGAGCATTACAGCTAACCACGATATTATTGTCTATCCGCGTTATCCTGTTTTAGGCAACGAAATATCTCAAAATGCTTGGCAAGACTCCTACCCAATGGTAACCGTGGTGGATGCGCCTAGAATGGAGATCAGTGCAACGCTCATTAGAACCAGTTTCAGAGAAGGAAAACCCTTAAAGAATTTGCTTCCAAAAGCAGTTTTTGACTACATTGAGGGAAGCAATATTTTCCAATAAACCCGTTCATGCAAACCTTTATCCAACGGATTGCACAAGAGCTTCTAGACGGCCCTCAGCCTCTTCATGAAACCCTAGTGCTGCTTCCAAATCAACGGGCAGAGCTCTTCTTACGTGAGGCGCTCAAGCCTCATATGGAAGAACCTACTTTGCTTCCTCTATTTAGTACCGTGGATAGCTTTATAGCAAATGCTGCACAGCTACTGGTCGTGGAGCCATTGGTACTTCTGCTTGAGCTTTACAAATGCTATGGAGTTGTTAGACAAGATGCTTTTCCTGATCGAGAGCCTGAATCTCTAGGTAGCTTTTTGTCGTGGGGCCAGACGCTACTCTCTGATTTTGGGGAAATCGACCGTTACTTATTAGATCCAAATAACGTGCTCGGTGATCTTTACAATGTTCAAAAGCTCGCGGAATGGGATTTGTCTATCGAAGAGCAAACGGCGCTGATGCATCGCTATTCCGATTTCGTTGCATTGCTTCCAAAAACCTACAATCTATTTACCTCAAGCCTGATTGAAAAAGGAGAGGCTTATAGTGGACTCGCTTCTAGAAAACTTGCGGAAACGTCCAGTCAAATTGATCGTTTTCTCAGCAGAAATGGAATAAAGCATGTCGTTGTTGCGGGTCTAAACGCGCTAAATACTGCCGAATTGACCATCATCTCAGAGCTTCGAAAAGTAGCTACTTCAAAAGTTTTGTGGGATGTGGACGCCCATTACATAGAGATGCCAGAACACGAAGCTGGACTGTTTTTTCGGCAGCACCAATCCCGCCAAAAAATATTTGGCAAAGACACCCCGACAACGAAAGGCTTGAGGAGTTCTCTGAAACACGTTCCAAAAGTAATCCAACCCATAGGAGCCAGTCAATATTCCGGACAAGCAAAAGCGATCGCTCATACTCTAGAACGTTGGCGAGACATGGGCATTGCGCCACAAGACATTGCAGTTATTTTAACTGACGAAACGTTGCTCAACCCCGTGCTTAGTTTTTTACCTGAGGGTTATGATAAAGTCAACGTCACCATGGGATATCCCCTGGATCAAACTCCTGTAGCTGCCACGCTCAGGTTGTGGATGAATGTTGTAGAGTATGCGCTGAAAAACAAGAAAAACTCAAATAGATGGACTTTTTACCACCGTTCATTATCTGCTCTTCTCACGGATCCTTTATTTAATAAGTATTGGGAGTCCGACGATAAAACAACGTCTAACCCACAGGACTGGAATAGAAATATCGTTAAGGCGAACCGAGTGTTTACCAATGACAACGAATGGACGGCGAAGCTGTCTGAAGGTCCCGAAGCTTACCACCAAATTTTCATGCCACGAGAAGGTCTTCTCTTGCTTGAGCCCATGAAAAAATGGCTTAAACACGTGGCGGAAAAGGAGTCAACCGATATAATGGTCATGAACACCGCCTTTAAACTGCACACGCTTATCGAGCAGCTCCAGCGAACGTTAGGTGATACGGTGGCAGATGAATTGGCACTCTTCAAGCTGCTCAAGCAACAACTTCGTGCCGGTACCATTGATTTTGTAGGAGAACCACTTGAAGGGCTTCAAGTCATGGGGATTTTAGAATCTCGGACACTCGATTTCCCCTACGTTATACTAGCCGGTGTTAATGAGGGCGTACTTCCTGCAGGAAGAAATTTCAATTCTTTGTTGCCTTATGATTTAAAACAACAATACGGACTTCCCACGTACGAGCAAAAAGATGCAGTTTATGCCTACCATTTTTATAGAATATTACAGCGATGCAACGAAGCTGTCATAACCTATAATACCGATAAAGATGCCATGGGCGGCGGCGAAGCGAGTAGGTATGTAATACAATTAGAACACGAGCTTACGGGTACCAATTGCGTAGTTAAAGATCGGATATTTCACAATGGACCATTGCATCCCCACTCCATTGAAGAGCGATTTTCAGCCGCGAGAACAAGCGGGGTAAAGGATGCTGTTAAAAACTGGATGTCGCGGGGAATGAGTGCTTCTAGCATAAATGAATTGGCGGAAAGACCCCACCTGTTTTATCAGCGCAGACTTATTAGAATAAAAGAGGAAGATGCCGTTGAAGAGTCTATGTCCGCATTAATGATGGGCAACCTGGTTCATAAGGGATTAGAGGAGCTCTATAAGCCATCTGTCGGTAAGCCAATCCCTGAATTAGAGGTGGATCAATCGACAGAGCGTGCGCTAGAGATCGGGCTGTCTTTTTTAGTAACTCAAGGGTATCCTAAGTCTGCTCTGGATCAAGGGCGCAATCTAGTCACCACAGAAGTTTGCCGTAAAATGCTTCACCAGTTTCTTTCCTACGATGCGCTTAGATCAAAGACAGGGCATATCGTTCTAAAAGGAATTGAAACTGAGCTCGATTTCGATATGCAACATCCAACTCTTCATATACCGCTGAAATTTCGCGGATATGTTGACCGCGTAGAAATGGACCATGGTATCTTAACCATTTGGGACTATAAAACCGGTTCTATTAAAAAAGATGACCTTAGTATTTCAAGCTACAGCCAATTATGGTCTGGAAGCAAGCCCAAAGCAATGCAAGTGCTTTTATATGCATGGCTTTTATACAAAACCCGCATGTTCAATGCTCCTTTTCCTTGGCGATCTGGGATGTTCAAGCTTCAAAGTGGTGCGCCAGAAGAGTTATTGAGAGGCGCCCTACTCAACAAGAGTAATTATATTACAGAGGTCGTTTTATTAGAGTTTGAATCTGAGCTCATGTCTTTTTTAGAACATCAGCTCCTCACAGAAGAACCTTTTCTAGAGCCTACGAAACTTGAATATTTCCGATAGAATGACTGCACACTCTCTCCAAAAAGCACCCACAGGCAAGGATATTATGGATGCCCAAAGTCGCATTGCATCATTCATTCACAAGACTCCTGTTTTTACCTCAAAGGCTTTTGACGCAATGTCAAATAAGTCATGCCTGCTTAAAGGAGAGCACCTTCAGAAAACCGGAGCATTTAAAGCACGAGGAGCAATGAACGCAGTACTTATTCACAGAGACAGCGCACAGGTATCTGGTTTTATAACACACAGCTCCGGAAATCATGGTGCCGCCTTGTCCTGGGCTGCAGAACAAATTGGAGCTCCTGCCTATATTGTCATGCCGTCAAACGCTCCTCAAGCAAAAATTGATGCCGTTAAAGAATATGGAGGTCTCATCACCTTTTGCGATCCCACTTTAGAAGCCAGAGAGCTTGCCGCAGCTGAGTTACAACGCTCTACCGGAGCCCTATTCATCCATCCCTATGACAACTACGATGTCATCGCTGGTCAAGCCACCGCGACCTTGGAGCTGCTTCAAGAGCATCCGGATTTAGACTGGCTTTTTATTCCCGTGGGTGGTGGCGGACTCCTTGCTGGAGCATCTCTAGCAAATTATTATTTTGGAAAAGCAAAGGTGGTTGGATGCGAACCAAGCAATGCAGATGACGCCTATAAAAGCTTCATTTCCAAAACGCGGATATCCGTGAAGACCCCGAACACCATTGCAGACGGTCTCCGCACCTCTTTGGGAGTAAGAAATTTTCCCATCATCTTAGACCATGTAAATGAAATCATTCTACTGAGCGAAGAAGAGCTGGAAAATGCATGGCACATCTGTTTGTCTAGAACAAAGCAGTTTATCGAGCCATCTGCCGCCTCAGGAATTGCAGCAGCTTTGAAACATCAAAGTACAGGTAAAGCTGGAATAATACTCTGCGGTGGAAACATGAACACCTCACAATTCGCGCTACGATAAGTTCAGCGCTCCTACGATAAATTCAGTGTTGTCTTGAGTCACACTTATATTAGATTCACATTCTGACAATCAATAAACCATCGCTGTTAACTAGTTTAAGTAAGAGGCATCGTGATATTCACGGTGCTTTTTCTTTTCCCAAAATCTGCACTTAAGACCCACAGCTCTGGTTGAGGGCTTATGGATTTATAAAACGCAATGCGCTCTTCGATCAATCGTAATCCCTGACCAGTACCTGGCGCACGTTCCATAAAGCCATATCCCGAGTCCTCTATATTAATGTTGACTTTATTTCCAATGACCTTCGCAGACACATGAATGTAAACATCAGAGAACTTAGTATTTCCGGCATACTTAAAACTGTTCTCTAATAAGGGTTGCAGAATTCCTGTTGGTATTCTTACCTGAGAGTTTTCTTGATCTGTACTAAACCTCACTTCGACTTTATCGTTGTTCGCCTTCTGCTGGAGTATCACATAGTTTTTCAATCGATCGTACTCCTGAGATATCGTACTTAACTTTTCATTATTACTTTCCAAAAGAAGTCTTAGGTGCACACTTAATAAACCTATATACTCTTGCGCTTCTTCTAATTTCTCCTGGTTCAAGAAGCTATTTACATTGTTTAATTGATTAAAAAGAAAATGAGGACGGAT
>Ga0209482_1000263_pt1 | contig 47685 bp, 40 predicted proteins | sample CoawatmetaG10DNA_FD_187512 | JGI IMG/M metagenome (GOLD analysis project Ga0209482, IMG submission 187512) | Marine microbial communities from the West Antarctic Peninsula - Coastal water metaG104-DNA (SPAdes) (version 2) | ecosystem: Environmental > Aquatic > Marine > Coastal ...
GTTCTGGCCGGGGGCGTGGGGTGTCGCGCTGGCGGGCGGGGCGGTGTCGCGCTGGGATTTGATTCTGTGGCTGCTGCTCGGCAGCATCGCGATGCGCGGCGCGGGCTGCGTGTATAACGACATTGTCGACCGCGATCTCGACCGGCAAGTGGCGCGCACCGCCGCACGACCTTTGGCGAGCGGGGCGGTGTCGCTGAAGGCGGCGTGGGCGTGGCTGGTGGTGCTGTGCTTGCTCGGGCTGGCGGTGCTGCTGCATCTGCATGTCTATGCCGCCGTGGTTGCCTTGCTCAGTCTTGCACCGGTGGCGGCCTATCCGTTCATGAAGCGCATCACCTGGTGGCCGCAAATCTGGCTGGGGCTGGTCTTCTCCTGGGCGGCGCTGGTCGGGTGGAGCGATGTGATGGGCGCGCTGACCGCGCCCGGCCTGCTGCTCTATGCCGGGTCGATTTGCTGGGTGGTCGGCTATGACACGATCTATGCGTTGCAGGACCGTGAGGATGACGCGCTGATCGGGGTGCGCTCCTCGGCGCTGCGCATGGGCGCGCGGGTGCGGCTGGGGGTCGGGTTGTTCTATCTGGCGGCGCTGGTGCTGTGGGCGGGGGCGATCTGGGCGTTGCGGCCCGATTGGCTGGCGCTGGCAGCGTTGCTGCCGGTGGCGGGGCATTTCGCCTGGCAAGTCGCGACCTTGTCGCCCGATGATGGCGCAGGCGCACTGCGCCGTTTCCGCTCCAACCGCTTTGCCGGGTTGCTGATGTTTCTGGCGTGCGCGGTGGTGGGCACGCCCTGGCCGTATTGAACGCGGTCATTGATCGGGGCGGCGCGCGGTTGCGCGGTGGTGCCGCCGCTCCTAAGTCCACAAGCATGTTGACACCAGACCAAGGGCGCGACCGCGCCGCCGCTATCGTCTCCCGCGCGCGCGCTGCCGGGGCCGATGCCGCCGACGCCGTCTATGCCGCCGATACCTCGCTCGACATTTCGGTGCGCTTGGGCGCGCTGGAGGATGTCGGTCGTTCGGAAAGCGCCGAGCTTGGCCTGCGCGTGTTCGTCGGCAAGCGCTCGGCGAGCGTGTCCACTTCCGATCTGTCCGACGACGCGCTGACCGCCTTGGTCGACCGCGCGATCGCGATGGCACGTGAGGCACCCGAAGATGCGTGGGCCGGCCTCGCCCCTGCCGAGCGGCTGATGCACGGCGATCCGCCGTTGCTCGACCTTGACGATCTGGCGAAGGGTGGCAGCGAGCCCAGCCCCGAAGCGCTGCGCGATGCTGCGTTGGCAGCGGAGGATGCCGCGCGCGCAGTGGCGGGCGTCACCAATAGCGAGGGTGGCTCGGCCAGCGCCTCGCGTTCGATCTGGGCGCTGGCCACCAGCCACGGCTTTGCCGCCGCTTATGCGGCCACCGGCTATGGCCTGTCGGCCAGCGTGCTGGCGGGCGAGGGCGGGGCGATGGTGCGCGATTATGCCTATAGCTCGGCGCGGCACCGGCGCGCGCTGGAAGCGCCCGAGCTGATCGGCACGCGCGCGGGTGAGCGCGCCGTCGCCCGCGTCAATCCCGGGCGGCTCGCCAGCGGGCCGATGCCGGTGGTGTTCGATCCGCGCGTCGGCTCGAGCTTGCTCGGCCATTTGACCGGCGCGATTTCGGGGCAGGCGATTACGCGCAAGACCAGCTTCCTGCTCGAGGCGCTGGGCACGCAGGTGTTTGCGAGCGGCGTGACCGTGCTCGACGATCCGCACCGCCCGCACGGCCTGCGCTCGCGCCCGTTCGATGGCGAGGGGCTGCCGGTGTCGCCGACCGCGATCATCGAGGCGGGGATGCTCGAACGCTGGCTGCTCGACAGCGCGTCTGCGCGGCAATTGGGGCTGGAGCCGACCGGTCATGCCGCGCGCGGCGTGAGCGGCGCGCCGGGGGTGTCGACCAGCAATTTGCATATGGCAGCAGGGCATGTCCCGCCGGAAACGCTGATCGCCGACATCACCGACGGCGTGTTCGTCACCGAACTGATCGGCATGGGCGTCAACGGCGTTACCGGCGATTACAGCCGCGGCGCGGCGGGCTTCCGCATCGAGCGCGGTGAGATTACCGGGCCGGTCGCCGAATTCACCATCGCCGGCAATTTAAAGGACATGTTCCTCAACCTGACGCCCGCGAACGACCTAGAATTCCGCTATGGCACCAATGTGCCGACGCTCAGGATCGAAGGGATGACGGTGGCGAGTGGCTGATACCGGTCTGGTCGATGCAGTGACGGCGGTCGTCCAGGAGGCGGGCGCGCTGGCGCTGCGGCATTGGCGCACCGACTTCCACCGCTGGGAGAAGGGGCCGAACGACCCTGTCTCGCAAGTGGATCTGGACGTGAACATGCTGTTGCACGCGCGCCTCACGGCGTTGCTGCCCGATGCCGGATGGCTGTCGGAGGAGACCGCCGACAATGCCGATCGGCTCGCTTGCGGGCGGGTGTGGGTGGTCGACCCGATCGACGGCACGCGCGATTACATTCGCGGGCGTGATGGCTGGGCGGTGTCGGTGGCACTGGTCGAGCAGGGTCGGGTGACGATCGGCGTGTTGGATGCGCCCGCCCGTGGCGACGTGTGGCGCGCGGCGCTAGGGCATGGGGCAACGCGCAACGGTGCCGCAATCCGGGTCGGCGACCGTGCGGTGTTCAGCGGATCGCGCGTGCCGAGCGACGGCCTGCCCAAGGCCGACCGCGATCTGGTCGCGGTGGCCAAGCCCAATTCGATAGCCTTGCGCATTGCAATGGTGGCAGCGGACGAGGCCGATCTCGTGGCGACGCTGCGCTGGGGCTATGAATGGGACATCGCCGCCGCCGCGCTGATCGCCGCCGAAGCGGGCGCGACCGTCACCGATGCCTTTGGCGCGCCGCTCGCCTTCAACACCCCGCGCGCGCAGGCTTTTGGTGTGCTGGCGACGACGCCCGGCATCCATGCGGCGGCAGTCGAGCGGCTGAGCGAGCGCGCGCGGGTGCTTTCCGTCTAACGTGCCGTCGCGGATGACAGAATCCGCCCTGTAAAATTCTCTGCATTCAAAATATAGCGCGCTATCACGATGGCGTTGCCGATTGCTGCAAAAGTATATTTTTGTTATAGATCCGAATCGATCGACGATAACGATTGAGGAGGATTTGCCGTGAAGGATCTCCACGCAATATTCCAGCCGGGAGCTATTGAAAAGCTCAACCCCGTTGCAATCGATCGTATCATCTGTGCGCTATTTTATCCACAATATGATCCGGGACCCAACTGTAGCTGGGAGCGCTTGTTTCAAACTGCACCGGTCGATCATTATGTTACCTTTCCTCAGGCACCATTTCACACGCGCTTCGGTCCGGTCTTTTATCGCGGACGATTGGATGGGACGGCGCGTGTTCTGGTGATTGGACAAGATCCCTCGACGGACGAGATTTTGGCGCAACGCATCTTTGTCGGTCAGGCCGGGCAAATCGCGCAGCATTTCCTCGGCAAGCTGGGGCTCACGCGATCCTATCTGATGTTCAACAGCTTTTTGTTCGGCGTTCAAAGTACGTCGCTCTCCGGCGGAGCCGTTAGCGAGACCGAGGCGACGATCATGGCGTATCGCAATAGCCTGTTCGATCACGCCAAGGCGACCAACCCGTTGACCGCAATTATCGCCTTCGGCTCGCATGCCAATAACAGCGCGCTCAATTGGCCGGGACGGGGGAGTTTGCCGATCATCCACGTGACCCACCCAACCGCGCCGAGCGGGGTTGCGGCGAACTGGAACAGTCATCTTGCGGCGGCGCAAAATGTGATCGCGCCCGACAGCGATGGCCATGTCGATACGACGCCCTACAGCACGAGCGGGGCGATGCCGCACCTCGACATACCGCGGCGCGACCTTCCCTTCGGTTTGCCGGCCTGGCACGGCGCGGGCGGCGGCACGCAAAGCCAGCGCGGCGCGGCACCCAATTTCGAAAGCCAGATTATCTGGAGCGCGCCTTAAGCGGAGCGCCGCTTCTCAAGGCGGCTATACCGCGCCGTCATCGCGATATCTGATCTCCAGGAAGCGTCCGCGCGTTTCGAGCGAATCGAGGTCGCCCTGCGCGATCTGTGCCGACATTTCGCCAATCTCATCCTCGATCAGCTTCAGCGCGTCTGCCAGTTGCGCGTCGGGGCTTTTGCCGTTGCGGGCGACGCCGCGCAGGGGCGGGGGGACCTTGGCATAGCCTTTGAGCAGTTCGGGCAATTGCTCGCCGATCAGCTTGCGCACTTCGGCGGCGACGGGTTCGCGCTCGTCGAGCGTGGCGAGTTGTGGTGACAGCGTTTCCAGCTTCACGCCGATGCCGTCGACCAGCGTCTGCGCCGGGGCTGGCAGGAGCTTGCGCTGGGTATCGAGCCATTGCTCGGTCATCAGCGGCAGTGCTTTCAGCGGCACTTGCGTCAGTTGCTCGGCGCGCACCGGGGGCGTCAGCGTCGCGAACAGCAGGAACAGCGTGACCACCACCAGCAACGCGCCGACCAGCAACGCGCCGCCCATGCCGAGCGGCACGAACCAGCCAATCGCGATCGCCGCCACCACGATCGCGAGATCCGCGCCCGCCACCAGGGTGAGGCGCTGGGCGATGGCGGTGCCTTGCCGCCGCCGCTTGACCAGCGCCTCGCGGCCGGCGCGGGTGCGCTCGAGCAATTCGCCGGCGCGCGCGATCTGGCGATCGACATCGGTCACGGGGGTTACTCCGCTTCCAGCTTGAAGGTGGCGTCGGGGCCGGACAGACGGTTCTGCGCGGCACCCTCGGCGCGGGCGATATAGCCCTTCGACTTTTCGACCTCGTTCGACAGCGTGCCGACCGTCGCCTTCATCGAATCGAGCGCCTTCAGCTTGAAGCTGTCGATCGCGTCCATCGTGTCATAGATGTTCTGGAAAGCGCGCTGCAGCGTTTCGACCGGGATGGTCGAGGCGGCGGCCTGTTCGTGGATGGTCGCGGTCTGCGACTTTAGCAGCTTGCCGGTCGCATCGATGATGTTGGCGGTGGTGGTGTTGAGCGCGGTGATCTGGTCGAGCACCAGTTTCTGGTTGGCGAGCGCCTGCGCCACCGTGACTGCCGTGCGCAGCGCGGAGACGGTGGTGGTCGAGGCGCGATCGACGCCCTTCACCAGCTCGACATTGTTCTTCTTGACCAGATCGAGCGCGAGATAGCCCTGCACCGTCACCGCCATTTGCGTGAGCAGATCCTGCGTGCGCTGGCGGACATAGAAGAGCGCGCTTTCGCGGATCGCCTTGGCCTTGGCCGGATCGCTATGGTCGAGATCGTTGGCTTTCTCTTCCAGCCGCGCATCCATTTCCTTGGACAGCACGATCATCTGTTCGAGCCGCCCCATTGCGGTCCACAGATTGGCGCGCTCGGTGTCGATCGCGGCATTGTCCATCAACAGCTCATCCTTGCCGCGGGCAAGCGTCTTGAGGATCGCCGAGATGTGCGACTGCGAAGAGCGGTATTTGTCGAAATAGGTGTTGATGCCACCACCAAAGACCTTGCTCAGCAGGCCGCGCCCTGAGATCAGCTTGCCGTTGACCGAAGGATCGAGCTTTTCGATGGTGCGGCGCAGTTCGGTGAGGTCCGCGCCGATCCCGGTTTCGCCGTCCATTGCCTTGACCGGACGATCGAGAAAGCGGTTCGACTGATCGGCGGCGGCGCGAATTTCCTTCTGGCCCATCGCCGAAATCGCATCGACGCGCTTGCCGAATTCGGGCGAGTTCACATCCTGCGCGACGAGATCATCGACGAAATCGGCAACCTTCGCCTGCAGCTTGGTGCGCACGCTATCTTCGACCGGGACCAGCCCCACCGCCTTTTCGGGCGCAAGCACCGCCACGGGGTCAGGCGGGGTCAGTACCAGGGGGGTCGTTTCGCTATCGGCAGCGGTCGCCATGTCGTCACTCCAGCCGGGGATACCCTTAAATGAAACGGATCGCCGCGCGGTTCAAGTGTATCGTTTTTATAATACACTATTGTCACGGAAGCGTCACGGAAAAGACCCGAATCCGACGCTCAGGCTCGATACCGCACCGCAACAAATTTCGTAAAACAAAAGGGGTTATCGATGCGTCGTTCCTTCTCGCTCGCTTTTGCGGGCGTCCTCCTCGGTTGCTCGTCGACGGCGGCGCTCGCCCAGTCGGCCACCGCAGCAGAGACGCCCGATGCGCAGGGCGGCGACATCATCGTCACCGCGCAGAAGCGTGAACAGAAGCTGCAGGACGTGCCGATCACGGTGTCGGCGCTGACCGGCGCACAGATGCAAACGCTGGGGGTCAACTCGCTCGCCGAAGTGGCGATGTACGTTCCCGGTCTGCGCATTCAGGAGCAAAGCGACAACAACCCTGGCTTCGTGATCCGTGGCATCACTTCGGATAGCGGCTCGGCGCAGCAGGGCGCGCGCGTTTCGCTTTACTATAACGGCGTCGACATCTCTCGCACGCGTGGCGCGTATCAGGATCTGTTCGATCTTGAGCGCATTGAAGTCGTGAAGGGGCCGCAGGCGACGCTGTTCGGCACCGCATCCGCAGTTGGCGCGGTGAACATCATCTCGGCCCGGCCCAAGGCCGGAACCTCCGCCGGGATCATCGCATCCTACGGCAATTACAATCGCGGGCAGGTGTCGGGCTTCGTCAATGTCGGCAACGACACGCTCGCGGCGCGCCTCGCCTTCGCCTACAAATATCATGATGGCTTCGTCCGCAACATCGCCGGCGATCCCAATGTGCCCAACCAGAATCAGGGCAAGACCAAGCAGGACGATCTCAACGGTCAGGATCAGCGCGGCCTGCGCGGTTCGTTGCGCTGGGCACCGACCGATGCGCTCACTGCCACGCTGGTGTTGACCTATGACGGCCAGCGCAACCCCGGCACGGCCTTCCGCTCGCGCGCGCAAGCGCCGACGGGAGGCAATGGCGGCGACTATAGCTATGCCGAACTGTCGGGCTCGCCCTATAGCGCGCAAGTGCTGGGTGGCTCCAAGCTCGGCCTGAAGCGCGACGTCTATGATGCCAACTTCACGCTGACGGCGGAACTGGCCCCCGGGGTCAGCTTCACCACCGTCAACGGCTATCGCAAGTTCAACAGCAACGAAGTGTTCGACGCCGATGGCGGCCCGGCCTGGTATCTGGAATTTGCCGAGGACGCGCGCGGCGACCAATATAGCCATGAAGGCCGCTTCAACTTCACCGGCACCACCTACCGCGCGTCGTTCGGCTGGAACGCGTTCTTCGAAAACAATCTTCAGCGCGTGCCCTTCTCCACCGAAGAAGGGACCTATCTGACCTGCGCCGGTGCCTTGCCCGCCGCGACCCGCGCTGCCTTGCTCGCGGCCGGTATCCCGAGCGGCCCGGGCTGCGTCCTGCCGAACGGCACCGTTGCCGCAGCGGGGGCGACCGCGCTGCTGACGCGCGGTGCCGCGACCGCGATTCCCTATTCCTCGGTCTTCACCAATTACGGCACCAACGACACCTATTCGGTCTTCGCCGACGGCACCTGGCTGCCGACGCCGCGGCTCGAACTGACCGCCGGTGCGCGCATTCTGATCGAGAAGCGCAAGTCGGGCTACAGCTCGGTGCAGCCCAATTCGGTGCTTGCCGGCGTGCCGTTATTGCCGACGGTCAGCACGGGCGGCGTCAAGTTCACCGCGCAGCGCAGCTTCTCGGCGATCCTGCCGCGCTTCAACGCGCTGTATCGCTTGACCGATGGCATCAACCTGTATGCCACGATCAGCAAAGGCCGCCGCTCGCCGGTGGTGCAATTGTCGGCGGCGACTTCGGGCGGCGTGGCGGTGCCCAGCCTGCAGGTCGTGCCCGATGAAGTCGTGTGGAATTACGAAGGCGGCATCAAGGCCAAGCTCGGCGCGTTCAGCGGGTCGCTCGGCGTGTTCTACCAGGATTATAACGGCTTCCAGGTGACCGTCACCGACGGCTCGGGCAAGACCACCACGCAAAGCGCGGGCAAGGCGCAGAACCCCGGCGTCGAGCTGGAGGGCAATTGGCGAGTCAATTCGCTGCTGCAGCTGTTCGGCAACTTCGCCTATGTCGATGGCAAGATCGCCAACAACCCGGCTTATGGCGTCTATTCGGGCGCGCAATTCCGCCTGCAGCCGAAATATAGCGCTTCGGGCGGCGCAACCTTGCGCGTTCCGGCCGGAAACATGACCTTTTACGCCACGCCATCGGCGACCTATCAGAGCAAGGAATATTTCGAGCTGCCCAATTCCGAGCCGATCAGCCAGGGCGCTTATGCGCTGGTCAACGTCCGGGCGGGCGTCGAACTGGCGGGCGGGCGCTACCAGATCGGCGGTTTCGCGCGTAATGCGCTCGACCGCAAATATCTGATCGACGCCGGCAACACCGGTGGCGGCTTCGGTATTCCAACCTATATCCGTGGCGAACCGCGCGTTTACGGCGTGGAAGTCAGCGGCAAGTTCTGATCGCCGCGAGGCGTTCAACCCTGATCGTGAAGGGCCGGGTAGCACTGTGTGCTGCCCGGCCTTGTTGCACCGCACCGTTTCGGCTAGGGGCACGCGATCCTTTTCCCGATTTTGTAACGAGACAGACATGAGCCTCCGCAACGTGGCCATCATCGCACACGTCGATCATGGTAAGACAACTCTGGTCGATCAGCTCTTCCGCCAGTCCGGCACTTTCCGCGACAACCAGCGCGTCGAAGAGCGCGCGATGGATTCGAACGATCTCGAAAAAGAGCGTGGCATCACCATTCTCGCCAAGCCGACCTCGGTCGACTGGACCCCGCCGGGTGAATCCGAGAGCATCCGCATCAACATCGTCGACACGCCCGGCCACGCCGATTTCGGCGGTGAAGTGGAGCGCATCCTGTCGATGGTCGACGGCGTCGTCCTGCTGGTCGATTCGTCGGAAGGCGCGATGCCGCAGACCAAGTTCGTCACCGGCAAGGCGCTGGCGCTGGGCCTGAAGCCGATCGTCGTCGTCAACAAGGTCGACCGCAACGACGCGCGCATCCAGGAAGTGCTCGACGAAGTGTTCGACCTGTTCGTGTCGCTGGACGCGAATGACGAGCAGCTCGATTTCCCCGTGCTCTACGCCTCGGGCCGCAACGGCTATGCCTCGACCGATATGAACGCGCGCGAAGGCACGCTGATCCCGATGTTCGAGACGATCGTCAGCCACGTTCCCGCCCCCAAGGTGGAAGTCGCCGGCGTGCCGTTCACCTTCCTCGTCACGCTGCTCGATCGCGATCCGTTCCTGGGCCGCATTCTCACCGGCCGCGTCAATTCGGGCGTGGTCAAGCTCAACCAGCCGATCCACGCGCTCAATAACGACGGCAAGATCGTCGAGACCGGCCGTGCGTCGAAGATCATGTCGTTCCGCGGCCTCGATCGCGTACCGGTCGACGAAGCCAAGGCTGGCGACATCATCAGCCTGGCCGGCCTCTCCATCGCGACCGTCGCCGACACGATCGCCGACACCAGCGTGACCGAGCCGCTCCACGCCCAGCCGATCGATCCGCCGACGCTGTCGATGCGCTTTGCCGTCAACGATTCGCCGATGGCGGGCCGCGAGGGCACCAAGGTGACCAGCCGCATGATCCGCGAGCGCCTGTTCCGCGAAGCCGAATCGAACGTCGCCGTGAAGGTGACCGAAGCAGCCGACAAGGACAGCTTCGAAGTCGCTGGCCGCGGCGAGCTTCAGCTCGGCGTGTTGATCGAGACGATGCGCCGCGAGGGCTTCGAGCTCGGCATCAGCCGTCCGCGCGTGCTGTTCGGCGAAGACGAGCATGGCAACAAGACCGAGCCGTATGAAACCGTCATCATCGACGTTGACGACGAATATTCGGGCACGGTCGTCGAGAAGATGAACATCCGCAAGGCCGAGATGACCGACATGCGGCCATCAGTTGGCGGCAAGACGCGCATCACCTTCTCGGCCCCGTCGCGCGGGATGATCGGCTATCATGGCGAGTTCCTGTCGGACACGCGCGGCACCGGCATCATGAACCGGCTGTTCGAGAAGTACGGCCCGCACAAGGGCAATATCGAAGGCCGCAAGAATGGCGTGCTGATCTCGAACGGTGCCGGCGAAGCCAATAACTACGCTTTGGGTCCGCTCGAAGAGCGCGGCATCCTGTTCGTCGGTCATGGCGAGGCGCTCTATGAGGGCATGATCGTCGGCGAGAACGCCAAGCCCGACGATCTCGAAGTCAACCCAATGAAGACCAAGGCGCTGACCAACTTCCGCGCGAGCGGCGGCAAGGACGACCAGGTCCGCCTGTCGCCTCCGAAGCGCGCGACGCTCGAGCAGGCGATCGCCTATATCGACGATGACGAGATGGTTGAAGTGACGCCAAAGTCGATCCGACTGCGCAAGCGCTTCCTCGATGCCAACGAGCGCAAGCGGGCGAGCCGCGCGAAGCAGTCGTAAGCGACGCGAGAGCATGATACCGAAGGGGCCGGGCGCGCAAGCGTCCGGCCTTTTTGTTGGGGGGCTTCAGGTCGGCATGAAGATGGACAAGCCTGCTCTATCCGTCCGTGCCCTTGGGATTATTCTGGGCGCGGCAGCGCTTGCCGCTTTGCCGACGGCGAGTGCGGGCGAGCCGGCCCTGGCACCCGACTTCACGCTGACGCTGCTGACGGGCGCTCAGGTGGGTTCGGCCACGCTGCGCGGCAAGGTGGTGGTGCTGAATTTCTGGGCGAGCTGGTGCGCGCCATGCAAGCGGGAACTGGCGGAGCTTGAGGCTGCCGCTTTGCGCTACGGTCCCGAGCATGTCGCGGTGTTCGCCATCAATGCGGAGCATCCCGCAGATCCGCACATGCTGGCACGACAGGCCACCGCGATGCGCATTCCCGTCGCGACGGCTGTTTCTGGCGGCTACCGACCGCGCAACAACGCGGTGCCGACGACGTTCGTCATCGACGCACAAGGCCGTTTGGTTCTGGTCAAGGGCGGCGCTTTCAAGCCGGGGGAGATTGACGCCTTGTTCGCGTCGCTACCGGGCCTTGGAAAGTGAACCCATAAAGGAAACGGCGGAGATTGGTGGGAAGAGGACCTAACCGCTCGACTGCCAAGGAAGACTTGTGAAGCCCGCTTCGGCGTGAGACGGTGACAAGATGCTCTTTCGCTCGGTCCTTTTGGTGACAATTTCCGCCTTCGCGTTGCTCTACTGGCAAATGGTCTGCGACATGACCGGTGCCAACGAGCCTTGGGACGCCGCGGACTTCTTGACCAAATGGTATCCCGTCGCCTTAGCGGCTTCCGCCGTAAGCGGTTTCTGGCTGCGGTTGTGGGGATGGTCCGCCGGTGTGATCATAATATTTGCGCAGCTTCCAGTGATGCTGCTAAATTCGGGGACCGGGCCGCTCTTGGTCGTTGGTCTGTTCTTTCTCGTCGGACTCGCCTTTCCCGCTGCTCTATTTTCGGCCGCTGCCGGTCAGATAGCCACGTTGGTCGCCCCGACCAATAAGGAAGCGTCGTAGGGTCCGCTACTGGGCGTTAGCGACCGGATGAAACGTATAAGTCGACGCCCTACTCCGGCAAACGGTAGTTCACGTTGACCGTCTTCCCCACGCAACCCAGCACCTTGTTGTCGAGCGTCGGCGGCAGGTAGCGGAATTGGGCGACGGCTTTTTCGGTCGCCGAGCCGAACACGAACGGCGGATAGGACAAAACCGTGCGGACGTTCTCGACCCGCCCGTCAGGGCCGATGTCGAAGGCCTCGCGCACATTGCCCTCGAAATGCCACCGCATCGCTTCAGTCGGAAAGGCGGAACTGGAAATGTCGGTGTTGCGCGGCACCGGGCGCACGTCGAGCAGCGAACATTGTTCGGCATCGATCCCGGCGTCCTTGATTCGCTGGTCGGCAAGGGCGGCGTTGCCCGAGCGCTTGTCGATCAGCGCCAGATGTAGAACGGCGATGCTGCGGATCGGATCGTCATCGCCAAGCGCCGTTGTCGGTGTCGCCACAACCCTTTGCAGCGTCGTTCGCGCGGCCGGCAGGGCGTTCCCGGTTTCAAGAGCAAGAGCAATTTCGGTTTGCAGCCACGCCTGCACCCGCTCGGCACCAACCTGATGGTCGAGCGTCTGCAGCGCGGCGGTCAAATTGCGGGCATGGGTGAGCTCGTAGGCGCGCCTGGACTCCCCGTGTTGCGGCGCGGCGGCCACGAAGAGAAAAAATCCGCGCACCTCGATCGGTGCTTTTGCCGAGACCAAGGCGGCATCGAGCTTGCTCGCCGCTGCCGCGCGATCGCCATTCGCTTTCCAGAACGCCGCCAGCATGGCGGGCAATGCCCCGGCGGTAGCAGCAGTCGGGTTGAAGGTCGACTTCGACAAACTCGGATCATAGCCGGCTTTGGTCAGCCAGGCAGCGGTCGCATCGCGGAAGGAATCGCTGAGATCAAGCAATGGGGGCTGCTTGACGCAGCGCACCTCGACGCGGATCGAGCTGCGCCAAAATGCATTGAGTTTGGCCAGAACCTCCGGCTGCCATCGCCAGCCCTTAACGGCGGTGGCGAACACGGCACCAACGGGTCCGGGGCGGCTTGCGTACACCGCATTTGCCCCGATGGCTTGCCCGTCATCCCCGATCGAAAATTCGACGACGGCAAAATCCGTGGGGCCAACCTGATCGTCGCATACGGGTAGCTTCTTTTCGGCCGCCAACAGCCAGTCAGAATCCGGGACATGCCCCGCACCGGAATAGGTCAGATATTGTCGGACGTTCTCCTGATTGCCCAGCCGCGAATAAACCAACGCCGCGTTGCCACGAACGCGAACTTGCCGGAGCGTCACCTTGGTCGTCGTGCGCCCCGTCAGGTCGAGCGCCTTTTCGATATAGCCTGCCGCCGCCTTGGCCTGCCCGCGATTGAGATCCGCCAAGCTGCGCAAGCTGTAAAGATCGGCTTGATCGGTTTTCGGCAGCGTCTTCAGATAGGTTTGGTCCGCCAGAATCGCGTCGATTGCACTGGCGGTAAGATCGGGCTTTGCCGTGATGGTGGCCAGCGCCAAGCCGTAGCGCAGCGGCATCAAGGCGGCGGAGGTGGTCTCGACTGCGGAGGCCAGCGCTTGCTGATATTCGGCGATCGCATGCTCGTTGTCGGGGCCACCGCGATGGATGTTTCCCAACAGAAAATACGCAAAGGACAGATCGTCGTCCTTCACCACATTTTGCGCGGCAAAGCCACGGACCGAAAGCGTCGCTTCCTGTTCGGCCGCCGCCAAATTGCGGGTCTGCTGCAGCGCATTGGCGAGGCGGGAATGGATGACGGGGGCCGACCGCGCGGTTGGCTTGACCGCCGCCAGCGCTGCGCGGAAGCCTGTGACCGCATTGGGCCAGTCACCTTGCTCGGACGCGGTCTGCGCTGCGTTGAAAAGCGCTTGCGGTGTCTGCACTGTTTGCTGAGCGAGTGCGGGCGAGAGCCACACTGCGGTTACGCCGCAAAACAGAGCAGCTATTTCGTATTTCCGCATGATGCCCCCCACCAATCCGCCCGTTTACACGCCAACCGTAGCAGCACGAAATCTGTGGCAAAGCGTTTTGTTGTAAAGGCTTGCTTGCCAGCCGGTGCCATTGCCGGACGCGGTGCGGCGTGCACAATACCGGTTTCTTGCGGCAGCATCCGTTGCGCCGGGTTCAACTAAGTAACTTCCGCAGCTTTCGCTCCGTTCGCAGCCGGGCGCATAGCGCGTGCGGGGGCGCGTCGCCGTCGCGCTGCACTCGCGACGGCGACGGTTCTCGCCGCCAAGCAACCAGCACCACAGGAGCAGTTATGTCCACCGATCCGAAATCCGTCGATCTGTCGCGCCGTCGGCTCCTGTCGCTTGCCGCGGCCGGGGGTGGGGCGTTGCTGGTGGGCGCTGTCGCCACTGCGCCGGCGGCTGCTGCGACCAAGCTGCCGCAAAAGGCCGTGCATTATCAGCCGCAACCCAAGGGCAAGGCGCGGTGCGATACGTGCCTGCAATGGCAGGCTCCAAAGGGGTGCAAGCTGGTCGCAGGCGATATCGCGCCATCGGGCTGGTGCTCGCTTTACGCGCATAAAGCCTGACCGCGCCGACCAAGCGCGCTTGGAAAGCGCCCGTTTCGTTCATCCTGCAGCAAGAAACTGTTGCAGATATGTGACGAAACGGGCGCTCGAGACTTTATCCTTGCTGCAGTGCAACTTAGCGCGGTGACCCTTGTTGGGTCGGCTGCGGGACACCGACGCGATCGTCGGCACCCCTAACAGTCGAACAAAGGTCCTTATTATGCGTACTTTCAAACTCGCCGCCGTTGCCCTGGCGGCTTTCGTCAGCGTTCCCGCTTTCGCGCAGGACGCCGCACCGGCCGCACCGGCAGACACCACGCCGACCGCACCCGACGGCTCGCGCGCCTTCGGCATCGAGCCTTACATCGGCGTGATGGGTGGCTGGGAACAGTTCGATAACGAACGCAACCACGGCATTCCGCAGGCGCTGAACGCCGATGGCTCGCTGCGCCGCGGCTATCGCCTCGCGGGCGCACTGGTGCAGGGCGTGGCGGGCATCAACGTGCCTTTGGGGCCGGTGTTCGTTGGCGCGGAAGGCAATCTTGCCAAGGGCGTGTCCGGCAACATCAACTGGGAATATGGCGCGGCTGGTCGGTTCGGCGTGCGCGCTGGTGACAGCGGCATGTTCTACGGCAAGGTCGGCTATCAGTGGGTCGAGTTCGACCATTATTCGGCTCTGTCGACCGGCAATACCGGCAAGAAGCAGTATGGCGACATCACTTACGGAATCGGCACCGAGTTCGGCCCGAAGGACATCGGCCTGAAGGGCATCACCGGCAATGCCGGCGTCCGCATCCGCGCCGAAGTGAACACCTATGGTGATTTCCACAGCTTCCGCCCGATGATGGGCCTGATCACGCACTTCTAAGTCTTATGCCTTAGCGTGTCGGAAGGGGCGGGGAATGGCGACATTCCCCGCCCTTTTTTGCGTGCGGGGGGGCGAGAGGCGCTTCCTCTTAAAGAGGCCTATCCCAATTCCCGTTCGGGCTTGTCCTGTTTCCGTTCGGGCTGAGCCTGTCGAAGCCCCGCCCCACCATAGGCGAGCGCTTATCTTGCCGAGGGGGCCCTTCGACAGGCTCAGGGCGAACGGAAACGGGTTACGCCTGGAGACAATCGCCTCTAGCGCTTAACGCCCTTGAGCATTTGCCACACTTTGGGCGCGCCGGTCGGCTTGGCCACGCCGTCGAGCCGCTCGGCGCGCAGGATCGGGATCGGCTTGACCATCAACTGCCCCTTGAACGCCCCCTCGCCGCCGGGGGAGGTTGGCTCGGCCAGCATCCGCTTGACCACGTCCATCCCCGCAATCACCCGCCCGAAGGCGGCATAGCCGACAAAGCCCGGCCGCGCGTCGAGCGAGGGGTTGGGGCCGACCATGATCGAGAAATTGCCCGTCGCCGAATCGGTGCGGTCATAGCGCGCCATCGACAGCACGCCGTCGAGATGCTTGATCCCGGTCTGGCTGGTCGGCTCAAGCGGCACCAGCCCGAGCATGCGGTGCGCATCGGTGCCGATGCCGCCTTGCACGAAGCCGGTCTTGGGCGCGGTCTTGCGGCGCGTCGCGCGGTAGAAGCTGGTGCCCTCGAACCGGCCATCGTCGACATAGGCCAGGAAATTGGCGACGGTCGCCGGGGCATGGCGGGCGTCGAGCGCGATCACGATCGGCCCCGCCCCCGTCACCAGCCGAACGCGCACGGTCGCCGGTTCACGGGCAGGCGTTGGGGCTGGGGGAGCCTTTGCGGCGGTGGCGAGCGCAAACGCCCCGATCAACAGCAACGCGCGAACCCGCATCAAACCCTTACCCTTCACCCAGCGCCAGCAGCGTCGCCCATTCTGCATCGCGCACCGGCGACACCGACAGCCGCGACTGGCGCAGCATCGCCAGATCGGCAAGCCCCGGCGTCGCCTTGATCGTCGCCAGCGGGACGGGCCGTGGCAAAGTGGCGAGCGGCTTGACCGCGACCGACACCCAGCGCGGATCGTCGCCATCGGGCCGGGCGGTGCGCGTGATCTCGACCGTGCCGACAATCGCCTTGGGGCCGCCGCTATGGTAGAAAAAGGCGCGGTCGCCGACTTGCATCGCCTTCAGGTGCGAAGCGGCAGCGGCGTTGCGCACGCCGGTCCATTCGGTGCTGCCTTCGGCCAGCAGATCCTGCCAGCTGTAACTCTCGGGTTCGGACTTGAGCAGCCAATGCGCCATTGCCATATTCCTTCGCTGAACACCGGGTAAACACGCCATTCCGCCCATATTCAGGGCGACTCGCTTATGGGTTGCAACAAGCTAGTCCACCAATGCGTTATTGGGCGATGCATGCAGGGCTGCTGGAGTGAGGAGATTCGAGATGAACAGCCTGTTGAAGAAGATCGGTCTCGCGGCGGCGCTCGGCGCGACCGCGTTGACGGCGGCGGCTCCGGCGGAGGCGCAGCGCTGGGGTGGTGGCTGGCACGGCGGTGGCTGGGGCCATCGCTATTACGGCCATAATGACGGCACCGGCACCGCGATCGTGGCGGGCATTGCCGGTCTGGCGGTCGGCGCGGCGATCGCGTCGCACAATAACGACCGCTATCGCGACGCCTATTACCGCGATCGTGGCTATGACGCTTATTATGACGACCGTTACTATCGCAGCCACGGCTACTACCCCAATGATGGCTATTACGCTTATCGTTACAGCCGCGGCTATGATCGGTGCTGGGTCGAGCGGCGCTACGATCGCTATTATGACGACTGGGTCCGCGTCCGCGTCTGCGATTGATCGCGGCAGGACGATCGAGACGGCGCGGAACTTCGGTTCCGCGCCGTTTTCGTATCTGGCGTGGACGCGGGTTTTGCGCCATGAGCCGGGATTATGACCGATACCGATCTTCCCCCCGACCGCCTCTCCTCCAACCCGCGCAGCCCGCATTATGACGAGGCGGCGCTGTCGCGCGGCATCGGCATCCGCTTCAAGGGCGCGCAGCGTCACGATGTCGAGGAATATAGCCGTTCCGAAGGCTGGATCCGCGTTGCCCTGGGCAAGAAGGTCGACCGGCACGGCCAACCGCTGACGCTGAAGCTGTCGGGTGAGGTCGAGGCGTGGTTCGAGCGGCCGGCCGAGGGTGCGGACGAAGCGAGCGACGCGTAACGCAAAATAACCGTCATGCCGGGCTTGTCCCGGCATCCACCGTGCCGCGTGTCCTGCGCGCGATTGTCGTTGGCAGGGGTGGCCCCCGGGACAAGCCCGGGGTGACGGAGATTGGGGTCAGTGGACGAAGCGCGCGACCACGTCGCGATAACTGCGCGAGACCTTCACTTGCGCGTTCGACTGCAGCACCAGGAAGCATTCGCCATTGGTGTGCGGCTTTACCTCTTTGACCAGGTCGAGGTTGACGATGGTGGAACGGTGGACGCGCTGGAAGCGGCGCGGGTCGAGGCGGCGTTCGAGATCCTTCATCGTCTCGCGCAGCACCAGCGAATTGTCGCCGGTCTTAATCACCATATAATCGCCGGCGGCCTCGATCAGTTCGATCGTGTCGACATCGACGCGGAAGATCTGCCCGCGATCCTTGATGTTGATGAGCTTTTCGAAACGGTTGGACGAGACCTGCTCGCCGCCGTCGGTGAGCGTCTCGACCGAATCCGGGGCGATCTCGGCGATCACTTCCTTCAGCCGGTCGACCTCCTCGATTCCGCGCTTTTCGGTCAGGCGCTGACGCACGCGGTCGAGCGTGTCGGCCAGGCGGCTCTCTTCGACCGGCTTCATCAGATAATCCACCGCGTCGGTTTCGAACGCCTTCAGCGCATGGTCGGAATAAGCGGTTACGAACACGAACAGCGGGGGTTCGACCTCCATCAGGCCCTGGACGACCGAGAAGCCGTCAAAGCCGGGCATCTGGATGTCGAGAAAAACGAGGTCGGGTTTGTTGGTCTTGATGGAGCGAATGGCTTCGCGTCCGTTTTGGCAGGTATCGATGATCTCCACATCTTCATGGGCGGCCAGCCGCAGGGCGAGGCCCTGGGTTGCCAGTTTTTCGTCGTCGACGAGGATGGTGCGGATCGTCATGCGGCCTCTTTCTTCGGTTCCTCGAGCTGGAACGGGATTTCGATCTCGACCCCGAAACCGCCCCCCGGGATCGATCGCGTCTCGAATCTATGGTCCGGCCCATACGCCTGGGCCAGTCTCTCCCTGATATTGGCAAGCCCGACCCCGGTTGAAAGGGGCTGGCTCGCAGAAACGCTCGGCCGTCCGCGGCTTTCGTTCAAGCCGGGGCCGGTGTCGGATACGACGATCTGCACCCGATCTCCGGCAAGCCGCGCGGTCACCGCGATTTCGGCCCCGTCTTCCTGCGGCGTCACCGCATATTTGATTGCGTTCTCGACCAGGGGCTGCAGCAGCAGCGAGGGCAGCCGCGCCTTGGCGACGCGCGGGTCGAGCTCGAAGCTCGGGCGCAGCCGGTCCTCGAAGCGCATCTTCTCGATTTCGAGATAGAGTTTCAGCGTCTCGAACTCCTGCACCACCGTCACGTTGGCGGTGGGCTCATTGGCGAGCGTATAGCGCAGGAACGAGGACAGCCGCCCGAGCATCGCATTGGCGCGCTCGGTCTCTTTCAGCAGCACCAGCGTTGAGATGGAGTTGAGCGTGTTGAACAGGAAATGCGGGTTGAGCTGATAGCGCAGCATCGCTAGCTGGGCGGACGACGCGGTATTCTCAAGCGCTGCGAGCTGATCGATCTGATCCTCAACGATCAGATAGAAATTGATGCCGAAATAGAGCGCGGTCCACCCGGCGAGCACGGTGAAGTTGAGGAAGATCGTGCCCAATACCAGCCCGATGTTGAGCCCCGGATTGCGCGCGTTGATGAAGGAAAACGAAAAGGCGTCGAGCACCGCATAGACCAACGTCGCGGCGGCGAGTGTCAGCACCGTCAGGATCGCCATCGCAAAGCGCGGCTGGCGGCGGTAATAATGATACAGCGTCGAGAGCAAGAGCGTGATGCTGTAGCCCACGATCGATTCGATCACGACCGGCACCATGCTGGTCATGTCGCTGGCGTTGGAAATGCTCGAAACGCTGCGCAGGATCAGATAGCCGGTCCACCCGGCCGCCTGCAGCGTCCAGAAGGCGCGGTTCTTGTCTTCGAAGAACGGCCGCGACAGGATCGCGGGCTGGGGGGGAAGCGACATGCTGCCGTCTTAGCCCGGCTGGGAGCGATGCGCAAAGTACGCTATCGTCCGTGCCACCGCGATAACGCGGGCCCTCCCGCTTCATCACAAGGGGAGGAAGACGAGAGGAGAGAGCCGCATGAACCATCAGCCCGACCGCGCGCGCTTCAGCGCGATGGAGCATGGCACCCAGGCCGACTGGAACATCATCTCCGGCCATTTCGCCGATTTCGCCAAGGGCTTGCCTGCGCGGGTGCTGACGCATTTGCAGTTGCTGGACGGCGATTATGGCGGCTTCCCGGTCGATCGGCTCGAACATTCGCTACAGACCGCAACGCGCGCGCACCGCGATGGCCGCGATGAAGCCTATGTGGTGATGGCGCTGTTGCACGACATTGGCGACACGCTTGGGACCTTCAACCATCCCGAGATCGGCGCGGCGATGTTGCGTCCGTTCGTGTCGGACCAACTGCACTGGATCGCCAACACGCACGGCGTGTTCCAGGGCTATTATTTCTTCCATTACATTGGCGGCGACCGCGACATGCGCGAATCGTACCGCGGCCATCCGCATTTCGAGGCCTGCGCCGAGTTTTGCGAGAAATACGATCAGGCCGCGTTCGACCCGAATTACGACAGCGCGCCGCTGTCCTTTTTCGAGCCGATGGTGGGCCGGGTGTTCGCGCGGCCGATCACTTCGATTTATGCGAAGGTGGCGGAAGCAGGGGCGAGCTGACGTTCACGCCGGACGGGCCGCAGAGTTAAAAAATTGGCCGCCGTCCCAGGGGACGGCGGCCAATTTTTTAGACCAATCGAGCCAGATCAGAACGCTACGTTGAGCGTTCCGACAACAGCGCGCGGGCTGCCGATCTGGACGAAGGGTACGTTGTAGGTCGAGGTCGAACCGCCCGAGAAGCCGCCAACGTAGAAGGCGTTGAACACGTTCTGGACGTTGAGCTGCAGGTAGGTCTTGTCGTTCAGACCAGCCCAACCCATCGCCAGGCGCACGTCGATGTCGACCTGCGTATATGCCGGGCTCTTGGACGGGGCGACCTGATATTCGAAGCCGCGGGTGCCGGTGAAAGCTGTCGTCGTGCTGGTGTTTGCCAGCGTCGGGCAGATCTGGTTCACCAGCGAAGCCGTGCACTGCAGGTTCGGCAAGTTCTGGTCGTTATAGTAACGCGGACCGGTACGCTTTGCTTGCAGACCGATTTCAAGCGGACCGAAGTCGCCCTGAATGCGGCCACCAAAGGTGTAGACCGGCGCACCCGATTCGCGCTTGCCGGCGGTCAGTGCGTAGATCGTCTGACCGACGCTGGTGCAGTTGATCGTCTGGGTGTTGGCGCAGGTACCGAGTGCAACGTTGTTCTTGATTTCCGATTTCAGGTACGAGCCGTACGCATACAGTGTGATTTCACGGATCGGACGATAGGTGACGCTGCCGTCGACACCATATTTATCGACGCGACCGAGGTTGCGGTAGAAGGTCGTCTGCGTGTCCTGATCGTATGCACCCGCCAGACGATTGGTGAAGCGCGTGTACCACGGCCCAACCTGCGCCTGAAGCGTGCTGCTGGTGTAACGAAGACCGGCGTCGAAGTTATCGGTCGTTTCCGGGGTTGGATTAGCCTGGGGCGCGCTTTGGGGGAAGTAGAACGCGTTGTAGAGGTTGTCCGTGCCGGGGACCTGAATGCCCTTGGAGTAGTTGGCATAGATCGAGAAGGCCGGATCGAACTTGTAGGTAAACCCGGCGCTCGGCAGCACGCGGCTGTAGTTATAAACGCGGCGTTGCGGGGCCGCCCAACCGGTGACGCTAGCTGCCGTCGTACCAGTCGCGGGGGTGTAGCTGTAGGGGTTGTAGCCTGCCAGGGCCGCCTGGAGCGCTGCGTCGCGTCCGAAGCATTCCACGAAACCGCCAGAGCTGCTGGTGAAGCAGTAGTTGGTGAGATCGCGCTTGAAGAACTTTGCGGTCAGGCCAAGGTCGATGACCAGCTTCTTGTCGAAGAACTCACCACGATATTCGGCCGAGCCCTGGTTCAAGATCGCCAGCGAGAGACGGTCGCGCTTTTCAAGCGGATAGCCGTTGGAGCCCAGGATCGGGTTGTTCACAGGGAAGACGTCGAACGGCGCGCCGTTCTGCTGGAGATACCCGATTTCGCCGGTCTGGCGATGACGACCGTAATCGAGCGTGTAGCCGACGCGGATCGTATGCTCGGGGGTAATGTCGTAGCGCAGCGAAGCGATCACGCCGTAGCGGCGCGTCTGGGTCTGGCTGGGTGCCAAGACGTTGACGGTATCAAGCAGATCGCCGTCGCCGTTCAGGTCCTTGCCAATGTAAGGGAAGCCACCGAAATAGCCGGGCACGCAATTATAGCCAGCGGTCGTCGGTGCGGTGACGCACTGCGTCGGGGTGGCCGTGTTGGCCGGTGACGCCGGGGTCGGACCTGCAGGGTTGATGTCGCGCGTGCCCTCGCGGGCAACCACCGTGCCGCCGCCATTGGCCTTGGTGTATTGATAGCTCGGATCGACGGTCAGGACGAGCCCTGGGGCGAACGTGAAGCGCGAGTTGATACGGATGCTGCCGGTGTTCGACGGGTTGTACCGCTCGTCGAAGCTGGTGCCGCAAGCGATGCCGCTGTTGGAAGCGCCCGGCGCGACCACGTTTGCAGGAGAGTCTGCGACACCGGCGGTGCCGGGAGCGATCTGGCAGCGCGCGATCGAATAGGGCAGTTCGCCACGACCCAGCGGGAAGCGGTTGATTGCGCCGTTGGTACCGGCGGTGCGACCCGCGCCAACCACCAGGAATGGGTTCAACGTCGAAATGGTCGGATCGGTCGCGGTGCCGGCTACCGGCGCACCAGCGTTCGGCTTGGTGATCTGCGAGAGGACGTTGTTGTCATAGCGCAGCGGGGCAGACCCGAAGAAATTGTTGCGGTTTTCGTTGTAGTTGCCCGAGACCGAGATGAAATCGCCATTGCTGCCGATCGGCTGATAGATCTTGCCGTTATACTGCTGCTTGTCGATCTTGCCGAAGTTGTTGAAAACGACGTTGTTTTCAGCGTGGCTGGCCGAGAACCAGGCCTTGGTACCGAAGGGCGTGAACACGCCGGTGTCGACTTTGCCGAAGATGCGGAAGAAGTTATATTCGCCGTACGAGCCTTCGAGGCGCGCGCCGAAATCGTCGGTGGGGTTGACCGTGCGATAGTTGACGGTCGAACCGGAAGCCGATGCCGAGGGGCTGTCGACGTCGGTCGAGCCATAGTTGACGTTGACCTGATCGATCAGCTCTGGGTCAAGCTGCTGGTTCGAATACAGCGCATAGTTGCCGGTATCGTTCAGCGGGATACCATCAAAGGTCAGCGAGATGCGCGACGAGTCGAAACCACGGATGGTGAGCGTGCCGCCAGCCGAACCGAACGGATCGTTATTCTGGAAGCTGACGCCCGGCAAGTTGTTGATCGTATCGAGGATTGAGTTGCCAGGGGTCTGCTTGGCGATGAATTCCTGAGTCAGGACGCCCTTGGCCTTGGTGGTGTTGGGCGACTGGATACCGTCAATGCCCTTGCTGGCACGCGCAGTGACGACGATGTCCGCAGTACCTTTTTCGAAGTCCACCGACCCGGTCGACTGAGCATAGGCCGCGCCCGGAATCAGCAGCGCGGCACACGCCACGCTCGTGAACAACTTCGTTTTCATCATATTTCCCCTGAGACTACAAACAACCGGCGAATGGCGTCTTGGCTCGTGTCGCCCCGTCGCAGCGAGCCCATGCACGGGATATATTTCGGTTAAGTGACAGTCGAGGTGGCTGTTCATGAATCATTAAAAATGAGTCATGATGCGTTGCAAAATGGCATCACACTGCGGGGGTAACCCAGCCGGGTGTTCTCAGCCCGCAGCCGCAACAATCTCCGCCCAGCCCGCTTCGTCGATGACGGAAATGCCTAATTCTGCGGCCTTTTTCAGCTTTGAGCCCGCACCCGGCCCAGCCACGACCAGATCGGTCTTGGCCGACACCGAGCCCGACACGCGCGCGCCAAGCGCCTCCGCTTGGGCCTTGGCTTCGTCGCGACTCATCGTCTCCAGGCTGCCGGTGAACACGACCGTCTTGCCGCTGACAGGGGATTCGCGGGTTTCGTGGACGATATCGAGCGGCTCCACCTCGCGCAGCAGCGCCGTCACCACCTCCCGATTGTGCGGTTCTGCAAAGAATTCGATCAGGGCATCGGCGACTTCGGGGCCGATCCCCGCCGTTTCGATCGCGGCGGCGAGCGCCTTGCCACGGCGGACGACGAATTTCAGGTCGGTCTCGCCCAATGCGGGGACAAGCTCGGCGCGGACCGCCAGCACGCGCTCGATCATCTCGGAAAAGGCCGCCATGCTCACATAGCGTCGCGCGAGGTCCCGTGCGGTAATTTCCCCGACATGGCGGATGCCGAGCGCGAACAGGAAGCGGTCCAGCCCGATCTTGCGACGCAGGTCGATCGCGGCGAGCAATTTGTCGACGACCAGTTCCGACATGCGGTCGCGGGTGATCAGCGCCTCGCGATGTTCGTGCAGGCGGAAGATGTCGGCGGGGGAGGCGATCAGGCCGTCGCGGAAGAACTCCTCGATCCGCACCAGCCCCAGCCCGCTAATGTCGAAGGCGTGGCGCGAGACGAAATGGATCAGCCGCTCGACGCGCTGCGCCGGGCAAATCAGCCCGCCGGTGCAGCGCACCACCACTTCGCCCTCGCCGCGTTCGGCGAGCGAGCCGCATTCGGGGCAAAGGGTCGGGAAAGCGAAGGCGGGGCGGTCCTCGGCGCGGGTCAGCACGTCGACGATTTGCGGGATGACGTCGCCCGCGCGCTGCAGCACGACGCGGTCCCCCACACGCGCGCCGAGCCGCTCGATCTCGTCGGCATTGTGCAGCGTGGCATTGGCGACGACGACGCCGCCGACGGTGACCGGCTCCAGCCGCGCGACGGGGGTGAGCGCACCGGTGCGGCCGACCTGGATATCGATCGCGAGCAAGGTCGTCTCGGCGCGTTCGGCGGGGAATTTGTGCGCGATCGCCCAGCGCGGGGTGCGGCCGACGGTGCCGAGCCGGGCTTGCCAGTCGAGCCGGTCGAGCTTGTAGACCACACCGTCAATATCGAACGGCAAGTCGGCGCGCTGGTGCTCGATGGCGCGATAGACGGCGAGCGCATCGGCGGCGGTGGCGGCATGGGCGAAGCCGTGCGCCACGGGGAAGCCCCAGGCTTTGATTGCGGCGATCACCGCGCTTTGCGTGTCGCCGGGAACCGCGCTCGCCTCCCCCCAGCCCCAGGCGAAGAACCGCAAGGGCCGCGTCGCGGTGACGGCGGCGTCCTTCTGGCGCAGCGATCCGGCGGCGGCGTTGCGCGGGTTGGCGAACTGGCGCGCGTCCTTGCCGGTCCCCTCGGCCTCGGCGAGCAGGCGCGCGTTGAGGCCGGCGAAATCGGCCTTGGCCATATACACTTCGCCGCGCACCTCGAAGATCGCCGGCGCGTCGGCGGGGAGGCTTTGCGGAATGTCGGCAATGTGGCGTACATTGGCGGTGACATCCTCGCCCATCTGCCCATCGCCGCGGGTGAGCGCCTGGACGAGGTGCCTGTTTTCATAGCGCAGCGAACAGGACAGGCCGTCGATCTTGGGCTCGGCGGTGAGTTCCACCGGCGCGTCCTCGGGCAGCGCCAGGAAGCGGCGCACGCGGCCGACGAAATCGGCGACATCCTCATCGGTAAAGGCATTGTCGAGGCTGGTCATCGGCCGCGCATGCGCGACCTTGGCGAGGTGGGCGGCGGGGGCGGCACCGACCTGAACGCTCGGCGAATCGCTGCGCACCAGATGCGGAAAGGCCGCCTCGATCGCGGCATTGCGGCGCACCAGCGCATCATAGTCCGCGTCGGAAATCTCGGGCGCGTCGTCGGTGTGATACAGGCGGTTGTGGTGCGCGATCAGCTCCGCCAGCCGGGCCAGCTCGGTTGCGGCGGTATCATCGGTCGTGGGGAGGGGCGCGGTCATGGCAGGCGGGGTAGCGGACTGCGCCAACCCGGATCAAGCGCGATTGGGTGGCCCACCCAGAACCGTTCGTGCTGAGCCTGTCGAAGCACCGGGCTGCGCAGGCGTCGGTACAGCGGCGCACAGCCCTTCGACATGCTCAGGGCGAACGGCCAAGAAGAGTCCGCTAATCGTCTTCGCTGGCGTCCATCTCGGCGAGATGCTTGGCCTCTTCGTTGGTCGAACGGCGCTCGGCGGTCTTTTCCGCGCGGCTGGCCATTTCGTCCCAGGCTTTGGCGGCGCGCAGCCAGCGGCCGCGAACATTGTCGAGGGTGGCCGTAGCCGCGTCGGACTCGGCCTGACGGGCGCGGTCGCGATAGAACAGGGCGGTGGTGTTCGTGGGATATCTCCGCAAATAGGAATGGAAACGGATCGAGAAAGCGGGGTGCCGCCGCTTGGCGACACCCCGTATTGGCTCAGGCTTGCGCCAGCCGGACGGCCGAAACCTTGCCGCGCCGGTCTTCTTCCAGCTCGTACGAAACGCGCTGGTCGCGGTCGAGCGTGGCCATGCCGGCGGCTTCCACCGCGCTGATGTGGACGAAGGCATCGCCACCGCCGCCCTCAGGCGCGATGAAACCATAACCCTTGTCGGCGTTGAAGAACTTAACGGTGCCGATAGCCATACCTAATTCCTTACGTGCCGGTGCCGCGCCGCAGCGTCGGTACCGGATGGGGCCGAGATCGAAGACGGATGCGACGTCCGGCCCCGGCCGACGCATCCGATCACGGGCGTCAGCCGCGCGCGGAAATTCCGCTGCGGGCAGGCTGGACGAAAGAGAAGAAAGGGAGAGACACGAGCGCGGGTCCGATGCCAGGCAAGCGGGAGCGCGGTGGGTCTCTCAGCCGCGCGATGCTTGGGAGCGGACTGGCGCGATGGGGCCACCATAGCAGGTTGTTGGGGGCATGTCGTGGGGATTGCGCGGAGGGGCGGATTGTGTCGCTGCACGAAGCCGGTTAGCCTCGGCGAAACATTGCGGCAGAGGGGCCGATCATGATCCTGACGATGTTGGCAATGGTACAGACGACTCCGCCCGACGCTCCGCCGCAACGTCGCGCGAGCGTCGATTTGCCCGCCGCCTGGCATCCGGCCTCGTGTCCAACGGCAGACTCAGGAAGCGACATCGTGGTGTGCGGCAGCCGTGACGCAGCCGAGAAATTCCGCGCGCGTCCGCTGCCTGAGAAATATGCCGAAGTCGGTGGGCCGGGGATCGGGGTCGATCTGGGCAAAGGCGCGCGCGGCAATCTCCACGCCGAACGGGGCGGGACCGTCGATGGCAAGGTCGCCAATCGCATCATGTTCACGGTGACGATGCCGTTTTAACAATCGATCCGCCATCGCTCCGTCACCCCGGGTTTATCCCGGGGTCCACCGCGATGCGCATTCTGCGGGCGGCGGTGATGTCGCACGGTGGACCCCGGGATAAACCCGGGGTGACGGGGGTGGTGCCGCAGTGCGGGTTCCCGGTGCTGGCGCGTTACGCGGTTTCCAGCAACCGATCGGCTTGGGCGCGTGCCTCCGGGGTGATCGTCGCGCCCGAGAGCATGCGCGCGATTTCCTCGCGGCGGGTGGCGTCGTCGAGCCGGGTCACGCCGGTGCGGGTGACGCTGCCGTCATGGCTTTTGGCGATCAGCAGATGATGCTGCCCGCGCGCGGCGACTTGCGGGCTGTGCGTGACGACGAGCAATTGCGTGGCCTGCGCTAGCCGCGCGAGCCGTTCGCCGATCGCGCTGGCGACCGCACCGCCGACGCCGCGGTCGATTTCGTCGAAGATCATCGTCGCGGCCCCGCCTTGCTCGGCGAGCGCGACCTTCAGCGCGAGGATGAAGCGCGACAATTCGCCGCCCGAGGCGATCTTGACCAAGGGCGCGAACGGCGCGCCGGGGTTGGTCGAAATCTCGAATTCGACGCGGTCCTTGCCCGCCGCCGACCACTGCTCTTCCGCCGCCGGGGCCACGACGGTGCGGAAGCGCGCGGCGTCGAGTTTCAGCGGGACCAGCTCGCCTTTGACCGCGGCGTCCAGCCGTAGCGCGGCGGCGGTGCGCGCGGCGCTGAGCGTAGCGGCGGCCTTGTCATACGCGGTGCGGGCGGCGGTAAGCTTGGCTTCGAGCGCGGCGAGGCCTTCTTCCCCGGCGTCGAGCGCCTCCAGCCGGGCGGCGAGTTCTGCGGCCAAGTCGGCTAGCGCATCGGGCTGGACGCGGTGCTTGCGCGCCATGCCGCGCAGTTCGAACAGCCGCGCCTCATCCTCCTCCAACGCAGCGGGATCGAACCACAGATCGGTCTTTGCCTCGCGCAGTTTTTCCTCGGCGACTGCGCCCTCGATCACCGCGCGGTCGACCGCCGCCAGCGCTTCGGCGAGCGCCTCATGACCTTCTGCGATCCGCTCCAGCACGCGCGCCGCCTGGCGGAGCTGCGACAGGCCGCCGTCCGATCCCTCCAGCCAGCCTTCGATCGCGGCGAGATCGGCGGCGATCTTTTCCGAGCGTTGCGTGGTGCGACGGCGTTCTGCCAGCGCTTCCTCCTCGCCCGGTTCGGGGGCGAGCGCGCGCAGTTCGGCGACGGCATGTTCCAGCCATTCGCGGTCGCGCGCGGCGGTGTCGATCGTGGCGTGCGCCGTGGCGAGCGCCGTCTCGGCGTCACGCCAGGTCTTGTAGGCAGTGGCGGTGGCGCTCGCGTCGATCCGTCCGAACGCATCGAGCAAGGCGCGATGCCCGCGCGGATTGAGCAGGCCGCGATCATCATGCTGGCCGTGGATTTCGACGAGATAGGTCGCGAGTTCGCGCAACAGGCCAGCCGAGGCCGGCTGATCGTTGACGAAGGCGCGGCTGCCGCCATCGGCCTTGACGATTCGCCGGATCATCAGCGGTTCACCGGGATCGACGTCAAAGCCGTTCTCGCCGAGCAACGTGGCGATCGGCCCGGTCGCATGCGGTGTATCGAAGGTGGCGGTGACCACGGCTTGGGTCGCCCCCTGCCGCACCAGCCCGGCATCGCCGCGCGCGCCGAGCGCGAGGCCCAGCGCATCGAGCAGGATCGATTTGCCCGCGCCGGTCTCCCCGGTCAGCACGCCCAGGCCCTGCCCGAAGTGCAGGTCCAGCGCCTCGATCAGCACGACGTCACGGATGGCGAGAGAGATCAGCATGGGTCTGCCGCCCGCTTTACCCGAACAATCGATGTTCCGGTATCGTTCTTTTTGGTCGGCCCTCAGCTGCCCGGATTGGGGTTGCCAGGGTTGGTCGACGATCCGCCCGTGGGCGGCAAAGCGCGCGCGTCGCGCTTCGGCTCGCGAGTCTTGATCGGCTTGTCGGGAAGCGCTTTGTCGGCCGGTAGCACGATCAACTGGCCCGGCGCGATCGCCGCGACCGCGACGGGGGGGTGTTCCTCCGACAATTTGTACGCGCGGCTATACCATTGTGTGCCGGGATAATTGGCCCCCAGCACGGCGGCGGCCTTGCGCGCCTCATCGGGCACGCCGAGCGCGAGATAGGTCTCGGTCAGGCGCATGAGGGCTTCGGGCGCGTGCGTGGTCGTCTGATAGTCATCGACCACCTTGCGGAAGCGCATCGTCGCGGCGAGCCATTGGCCGCGCGTTTCGTAAAAGCGACCGATTTCCATTTCCTTGCCGGCCAGATGGTCGCGCACAAGATCGATCTTCAAGCGCGCATCGGCGGCATAGCGTGTGTTGGGATAGCGGCGCGTCAGCTCGCCCAGCGCATCCAGCGCCTGCTGCGTGATTTTCTGGTCGCGCGTGACGTCGCTGATCTGCTCATAATAACCGAGCGCGACGAGATAATAAGCGTATGCCGCATCGCGGTTGCCGGGGTGGACCGAGATGAAGCGCTGTGCCGATTGGATCGAGGCGGTGTAATCATGCGCCAGATAGTAACTGAACGCGCTCATCAACTGCGCGCGGCGCGCCCACACCGAATAAGGATGCTGCCGCTCGACTTCGTCGAACAGCGCCGCCGCCAGCTTATATTCCTTATTGTCGAGCCGCTTCTTCGCCGCCGTATACAGCGTGCCGACGTCGCGCGCGACATAGGGAATATCGCCCTTGGTCCGGTTGCGCGCGCACCCCGTTGAGGTGAGCACAGTCGCGGCAATCAGGCCGACCGCGAGGCTGCGGAAAAGGGGCGAGCGGGTAAGGGGGGTACGCATCGCTGTAAGCCTTAGCCTAACCCCCGAGGCGCGAACAATCCTTTTCGTCGGGGTGCTTGCGACGGCGCGTTTTCAATACGGATCGCTTCGCGCTATCGGAGCGTTGCCACTTCCGGATTCGATTGGAGTACCCCCGTGACCGCCACCTTGCTTGCCACCAAACGCGTCGAGAAACCCTGGGGGCGCACGCAATTGTGGCCCGGCTTTGCCAATCCCGCTCCGGGTGGGGAAAAGGTCGGCGAAGTATGGTTCCAAACGCCGCATGCGGGCGAGCCCGAGCTGCTGATCAAATATCTGTTCACCAGCGAAAAATTGTCGGTGCAGGTTCACCCCGACGATGCGGCGGCGCAGGCAGCGGGCTATCCGCGCGGCAAGGACGAGGCATGGCTGATTCTGGCGGCCGAGCCCGATTCGACGATCGCGCTCGGCACGCTGGAACCGATGACGCATGAGGCGCTGCGCGCGGCGTCGCTCGACGGCTCGATCGCGCATCTGCTCGACTGGAAGCCGGTGAAGGCGGGCGAATTCTATTATTCGCAAGCCGGGACGATCCACGCGATCGGGGCTGGCATCACCGTGATCGAGGTGCAGCAGAATGTCGATCTGACCTATCGCCTGTATGACTATGGCAGCGACCGGGAGCTCCATCTCGATGCGGGTGTCGCGGTGTCGAACCCGGTGCCGTTTGTGCCGCTACCCACGCCCGCTCCCGATGGCGGCGATCATCAGGTGCTGGCCGAAGGGCCGAAATTCGTGGTCGAGCGCTTTGCCGGCGGCCACCGCGTCATCGCATTGCCCGATGGGGTGACGGCGTGGCTCGTGCCGGTGGCGGGCGCGGGTGTGGTCGACGGTGTTGCGTGGCAAGCGGGCGAATGCCTGACGCTGACCGGCCGCTGCGAAATTGCAGCGGAGGTCGGCAGCGACCTGTTGCTGGCCTATCCGGGCGAGACGCGCATCTGACGTCTTTCCCTCCCCCTGGCGGGGAGGGAAACGGTAAGCCTTTCGCGCTACAGCGCGCTTATGCTGCGCGTGCTGACCCTTTCGACGCTGTTTCCCGATGCGTCGCGGCCCAATTTCGGTGTGTTTGTCGAACGGCAGACGCTCGGGCTGGCGGCGCACCCGGATGTCGATCTGCGCGTGGTGGCACCGCTCGGGATGCCGCCCTGGCCGCTTGCGCGGCACGGGCATTACGCACCACTTGCGGCCTTGCCCGAGCGCGAGACGTGGAAGGGCCTCGACATCCGCCGCCCGCGCTTTCTCGCGCTGCCCGGCACCGGCGGGCGGTTTCACGCGGGCGCGATGGTGCGGCGCTTGACCCCCATGCTCACCGCGTTGCGCCGCGAGTTTCGGTTCGATGTGATCGATGCCGAGTTCTTCTTTCCCGATGGTCCTGCAGCGGTTGCGCTCGGGCACCATTTCGGCGTGCCGGTGTCGATCAAGGCGCGCGGCGCGGACATCCATCATTGGGGGCGTGTGTCCGCGACGGCCGCGCAGGTGATTGCGGCGGGGCAGGCGGCGGACGGGCTGCTCGCGGTGTCGCAGGCGATGCGCAGCGACATGGCGGCGCTTGGCCTGGCAGAGTCGCGCATTCGGGTGCACCATACCGGGGTCGATCTCGATCGCTTCGGGCCCCGCGACCGCGCCGCCGCCAAAGCGGCTTATGGAGTTACGGGGCCGCTGGTCGTCTCGCTCGGCGCACTGATCCCGCGCAAGGGCCATGATGTTGTGGTGGAGGCGATGGCCTCGCTGCCCGGCGCAACACTGCTGATCGCGGGCGAAGGCCCCGCGCGCGCCGCTCTCACCACGCAGATTGCGACGCTGGGCCTCGCGGATCGTGTGCGGATGTTGGGCAGCGTCCCGCATGGCGATCTACCCGGCTTGCTCGGCGCGGCGGATGTGATGGCGCTGGCATCGGCATCGGAGGGGCTCGCCAATGCCTGGGTCGAGGCACTGGCGTGCGGTACGCCCATTGTCATTACCGGCGCGGGCGGCGCGGCGGAGGTGGTGACCGAGCCCGCCTTCGGGCGCATCGTCGATCGCAGCGCGTCCGCTTTTGCAGAAGCCATTGGCGCTGTGCTTGCCGATCCGCCGAGCGCGCAAAATGTCCGCCGTGGCGCGGAACGTTTTACTTGGGCAGCCAATACTGCCGCGCTCTACGACCACCTTGCCGGGCTGGTGTCAGCCCGCCGGTGACGCCGGGTGCTTGGCCAACCACGCTTTGGCCTGGAGGTTGCTGAGCTCGACCAGATTGCCCATCACCACCGGCATATCGATCAAGTGCAGGCCCCAGTCGCGGAGTGTCATCCCGCCATAAACGATGTCGCCGACGATCGTGCCGGTGCGTTTGTCGGTCGGCTGGGCGTGGATCGTCAGCGCCAGATAATGGGCCTTGCCCGCGCTGGCGCAGGCGGTGCTGAGCAGGCCCGGCACCTTGACGAACGGCGTGGTAACGGGCGCGCCATCGGTCGTCCACGGCCCCATTGGCAGGCTGCTCAGGCCAGCGCCCTTCGCGCCGAGATAGGCATCGGTCGTGGCACCGCCGGTGAGCGCCGCCGGATCGACGCAGGCGGCGACCATGCCGGGTTCGCTGACAATGCCGAAATGGCTGTTGGCGGGCGGCGGCGCGTCGGCGCGGAAGGTGACGTAACTGACGACGCAACCGACATCCTTGGCGGTGTGGCAGAGCGGGGTCGATTGCAGATCGCCGCCGACGTCCTTGCCCTCCGGCACCGCGACCGTGGTGCCCGGGATCAGCACCGAGATGATCTGCTGCTGCGCTGGCGTGCCCTCAATCGCCTTGGCGACCAGGCTCTTCAGGATCCCGGCACCCTGGCTATGGCCGATCAGCACGACGCCGCGCCCGTGATTGTCATAGGCGAGATACTCCTCCCACGCCGCCTTGACGTCGTGATAGGCCATCGCCCGGTCCGACGTGTCGGGCTTGCCGATCAGCTTCGCGCGGAGTGCCGCGATCGTCACCTGGCGATAGAGCGGCGCGAACACGCGGCAATATTTGGCGAAGCGCCCGGCCTGGAAAGCGGCGACCGAGTCTTCCTCGGGCCCTGCGACCATGTCGCTGTTGGGCGTCGGATCGTTAGAGACAGTCGGATAGACGTAGAAACAATCGAATTTCGGATCGGTGGTCGCCGAGAATTTCTCGGTGCTGCGCGATCCATCGGCCTTGATGATCGTCGCGTCCTGGTTGGCGTCGCATGGATCGACCTTGCCGGGGCGGCACAGCCAGCTTTCGGGCTTGCCATAATCGGGCGCGGCAGCGGGGGCGGGCGGCGTGTCGGCGGTTTGCGCGCTGGCAAAAGCGGGGATAGCGGCCAAGGCCATAGCGGCGGCCAGATATACTCTCTTCGTCATGACGCGACTCTCCCCCGGGCATTTTGTGCAAAGGATAACGCCGCCTGCGCGCGCGTCAAAGCGGATAGAGCGCGCCCACCACCCAGCGGCCTTCACCCCGCAGCACGGCCCAGGCGCGCGCGGCGGCACGGCTGTCCATCGCCTCGACGCCGACGCCTTGCGCTTCCAGTGCGCGGACGAAGGCGGGCGGGGGGCGTTGCATGGTGGCCCCTGTGCCGAGCAGCAGGAATTCCGGCCGGGGATCGATCGTCAGCAATGGCGCGACGGCTTCGGCGGTCAGCGCCTCAAGCGCGGGCGGGGTCCATTCGTCCGACCCGTCGGGCCAGATCCGCAGCGCCTGATAGACCCCGCGAAAATCATTCGCCTCGACCTTGAACCCGCCTTGCGAGAAGCCGGTGATGATCGGGCCGACTCCGCGCTCGCGTTCGATCCGCATCAGCCGACCTTGGGCGTTCCGGCGGCGGGGGCGTCGTCGACCTTGGGATCGGGCCGCAGGCCGAGCGAGATGAGCAGCGACGACGACACATAGATCGACGAATAGGTGCCGACGAAAATGCCGAGGATCATCGCCGCAGTGAAGCCGCGCAACACATAGCCGCCGAAGATCAGCAACGCGAACAACGCCAGCAGGATCGTGACCGAGGTCATGACGGTGCGCGGCAGCGTTTCGTTAACCGAGAGATCGACGATGCCAGCCATATCCATCTTGCGATAGCGGCGCATGTTTTCACGAATGCGGTCGTCGATCACGATCTTGTCGTTGATCGAATAGCCGATGATGGTGAGCACGGCGGCGACGATGTTGAGATCGAATTCGAAGCGCGTCAGCGCGAAGAAGCCGAGCGTCATCAGCACGTCGTGGACGATGGCGACGACGGTCGAGACGCCGAACTGCCATTCGAAACGCAGCACCGCGAACAGGCCGATGCCGATCACGGCTAGCACGACCGCGAGCACGCCCTTGCCGATCAGCTCGTTCGAGACCTTGCCGCCGACGACGTCCTGCTTTGAGAATTTGGCGTCGGGGAACGCCTTGGTCACCGCCGCCTGCACTTGCGCGACGACGCGGTTGGTGGCGCCGTCATCGGTGCTGGGGGGCGGCGGCAGCTTGATCGAGATGGTCTTGCCGTCGGTGCCGACCGCTTGCAGCCGGACTTCGCCCAGATTCAGCCGGTCGACCGTGCTGCGCAGCGTGTCGAGCGAGGGCGGGGTGTCGAACTTTTCCTCGATCATCAGGCCGCCGACGAAATCGACGCCGAGGTTGAGGCCGCGCGCCAGCACGAGGCCGAGCGCTGCGATCGAAAGCAAAAGCGTCAGCCCGAACGCCCATTTGCGCAGCGAGACGAACGGCAGGTTGGTGTTATCGGGAACGAGTTTCAGCAGGCGCATATGTCTGGCCGATCAAATATTGATTTCGGTCGGGCGATTCTTGCGAATCCACAACACGACCAGCATCCGCGTGAAGGTGACGGCGGTGAACACCGAGGTGACGATGCCGATCAGCAGCACGACCGCGAAGCCCTTGACCGGGCCCGAGCCGAGCAACAGCATGATCAGGCCTGAGATCGCATGGGTCGCGTTCGCCTCGAAGATCGTGCGGCTCGCTTCCTTATAGCCGAGCTCGACCGACTGAATCACGCTGCGGCCACGGCGACGTTCTTCGCGGATACGCTCGTTGATCAGCACGTTCGCGTCGACCGCGGTGCCGATCGTCAGCACGAAGCCGGCAATGCCCGGCAGCGTCAGCGTGCCGTTGAGCAACGCCAGCACGCCCATGATGACCACCACGTTGATGACCACGGCATAATCGGCATAGAAACCGAAGCGGCCGTAGGTCACGATCATGAACACCACGACCAAAGCGACCGCGATGCATGAGGCGAGGATGCCGGCATGGATCGAATCCGCGCCGAGATCGGCACCGACGCTGTGCTCCTCGATCACCTTCAGCGTAATCGGCAATTTGCCCGAGCTGAGCGCAATGGCGAGGTTGTTGGCGGATTGGACGGTGAAGCGGCCCTCGATATAGCCCGAGCCGCCCAGGATTGGCGTGTTGATGCGCGGCGCGGAAATCACCTGGCCATCGACGATGACGGCGAAGGCCTTGCCGGTATAATCCTGCGTGATCCGCGCGAACTTGCGGCCGCCCTCGGCATTGAAGGCGAAGTTGACGATCGCTTCGGTCGAATCCGGTTTGAAGCCCTGGCTGGCGCTGACCAATTGGTCGCCGGTCAGGATTGCCTGACGCTTGACCAGGATCTTCGCCTGCGGCCCGCCTTCGGGATAGGGCAGCACCTGGCTGCCTGCGGGGACGATGCCGCCCGCTACATAGGGCGTGTCATCGACCATCTTGAATTCGAGCTTGGCGGTCTTGCCGAGCAGATCCTTCAGCGCCTTGGGGTCCTTCAGCCCCGGCACCTGCACGACGATGCGGTCGGTGCCTTGGCGGACGATCGTCGGCTCCTTGGTGCCGAGTTTGTCGATGCGGGTGCGCACCACGTCGGTGGCTGTCGACATGGCGGTGTTGACCGCCTGGGTGATGCCGGCCTGGGTCGGCGTCATCACGATGCGCTGGCCGTCAATGACGCTCAGGTCCCAATCGCGCTGGCCGGTCATGCCTGCGCCGCCGATCTGCTTGTTGAGCAGTTCGCGCGTGGCGTCGAGCTGGCGCACGTCGCGCAGCAGGAAGCTCAACTTGCCGCCGTCGGTCGAGATGTCGCCGATCTGGATCGGCGGCGTCGCGGTGTTGATATCGTTGAGGATTTCCTCGCGCTTGGCCTCGAGCCGGTTCTTGACCAGCTCGTTGGTGTCAGCCTCCAGCAGCAAATAGCTGCCGCCTGCCAGATCGAGCCCGAGATTGACCTTGGGGTGCGGGAAGCCACCCCAGCGATCGGTGATCGAATCGGGCAGGAAGCTGGGGATCGCCAGGGCCATCAGGCAGGCGAGGAACCCCAGGATCGAAATGACCTTCCAGCGCGGGAAATCCTGCATCGGATCAGTCGTTCGCGGGCTTGGCGGTGCCAAGCGGGGTGACTTCGGCGAGCGTGGCCTTGACCACCTTGATCTTCAGCGTGGGCGCGATCTCGACTTCGACGATCTTGTCCTCGACCTTGGTGACCTTGCCGAGCACGCCGCCCGCCGTGATGACCGAATCCCCCTTCTTGACCGCGTTGATCGCGGCGGCCTGCGCCTTGGCGCGGGCTTGCTGCGGACGCAGGATGAGGAAGTAGAACACGACGAAGACGAGCAGCAACGGCGCGAAGCTGACGATCATCGGAAGGATGCCATCGGGCTGCGCAGCGGCACCGGCGGTCTGAGCGAAGGCGGGGGTGGCGAACATGGGCTACCTTGGTAAAGCTGGACCCGCCTGCGCATCGTGGCACGCGGGGATGGCGAGATCTTGCGACCTCGTTACAAGGGGCGGGCGCTATCATCTCATGTGCGTTCACGCAACATGCCGGTTGGAGACAGATACATGACGATCATCGTAATGGGGCATATCAAGACCGCGCCCGGCGATCTGGCCAAGATGACCGACTTGCTGGCGGCGCATGTCGAAAAGGTCCGCGCCGAGGAGGGATGCGAGCTCTATGCCTTTGCGGTCGATGTCGCCGATCCGGACTTGCTGCACATTTCCGAACGCTGGGCTTCGGTCGAGGCGTTGGCCGCGCATGGTGAGGCGGCGCACCAAATTGCGTTCGGCCGCGCGCTTGGCGATTTCGCCATTGTTGATTTCAGCGTGAAGGCGTGGGACGCCACATTCTTGCGGACGCTGCGCGGCGAATAGCGCACCCCGCGACGGGAGGGAAATCGCGATGAGCATGCGGCTGGCTGCGACGGTTGTGATAGCGGCATCGGTGGCCGCCCCGGTGTCGGCGGAGGTGCCGAACGGGCGTGAGGCGCTCACCCAGACCGCGTTCTTCGCGCGCGACAAAGCCTCAGCGCTGGCGCAGATTGCCAGCGTCGAAGCGGCGGCGGTGGCGACGCTGACGCGCTCCCCGGCCGATGGCGATGCGCTGATGACGCGGGCGATGGCGACGAGCTACCGCGCCAAGCTCACCCGCAGCCGCGCCGACGCGCTGTCCGCGCGCGACCAGTTCGAGGCGATCGCCCGCCGCAACCCGCGCGATGCCGAGGCGCAGGCGGCGCTGGGGGCGTGGCACCTCAATGCCGTGGTGTCGCTCGGCACGCTGATGGCGCGCGGCGCGCTGGGTGCGCGCAAGGCCGACGGCCTCGAGTCGCTCGACCGCGCGATCGCGCTCGGCGGGGAGCGTGCGCTGTTCCCCGCGCTGGAAGGGATGCTGCGACTCGCGATCGACGGCACCGATGCCGGGGCCGCCGCCTTGCTCGCGCGCGCCGCAAAGGGCAGCACGCCGACGCCGCTCGACCGAATCCTGCAGCGCCACGCGGTGCAACTGGCGGCGGTGGTGCAGGGCGGCGACGCCAAGCTGATCCAGGCGCTGGCCAAACGCCTGCTGCCGCTCGGCCAGATCAAGCAATAACGGGTGTCCGCGCGGAAGTGGCTTGCATCGCGGCGCGCGCCAGCCTAGACGCGCCTCCCTCGGTCGGGGCGTAGCGCAGCCTGGTAGCGCATCACACTGGGGGTGTGGGGGTCGCAGGTTCGAATCCTGTCGCCCCGACCAGAGATTTCCCTCCCTTGCAAAGCGGTTGCCCAGTGCTTGTTAGAGCCGCGCCACCACCCCGCCCAGCACCACCACCGCCAGCGGCACGCCCGCCAGCACCCACCGCCAGCGCGGCAGCGCGCGGACGTCGGCGCGCGGCAGCGTCAGCGCGGCGGCGATGCCGACCGCTACGATTGTCCACAGATGATAGCGCACTTCGGACGCCACGCTCAGCGGCAGATAGCTGAAGCCGTACAGCACCGCCGACCACGCCAGCGCCGCCGCCGGGTCAAGCGTTCGCACCGCTGGCAGCAGCACCAGCAGCCCGACCCCGAGCGCCAGCCAGCACACCGGCCAGCCGAACGGCGTTTGCAGCAGCGTCTGCGCCGCCGCCGCCACCGCATCGCGCGCGACATTGGGTGCGAGCGTGAAGCCCCAGGGATTGGGATCGGAGGCAAGCGACAGGCTCGGCAAATCGGTATCGTGTACCAGGAACCGCGTATTGCTGTTGAAATGCGCGAGGCGATGCTCGGCATAAGCCAGCGGATGCGCCAGCACGGCGGCGCCCCACCAGGCATACGGCCCGTGCCCGGCCTTGAGCGGCGCGCGCAGGTTGGTGAAGCCGATCGCGCACGGCTCCGCCCCCCACCAGGCGTAGCGATCCCATGACACCGGCGTATAGCAATCGGCATTGACCGCCACGGGATCCGCGAGACCGGTCGCGGGAAACACGTTTGTCCCGCTGAACCGCCCGATCCCGCCGAGATCGTAAATGACCAGCGACAGTTCCACCCCGCTACGGGTCGAGTGCAACGCGGCGTTGGCGAGCGGCAGGGCGAGCGCCAAGGGGATCGCCGCCAGCACGCTGGTCATCGCCAGTCGTGGCAGCGTCCGCCGCCACGCCGCCGGGGCCGCCAGCACGAGCAGCGGCAGGCACGCGGGCACGGCGTTGAAGCGCAAGGTGGCGGCTGCGAGCAGCACGATCGCGGCGACGATCCTGCGCCAGCGTTCCCCGGCGCGCGCCGTCGCGATCAGGCCGCTTGCCAGCAGCAGCGCGCCCGCAAACAGGCTGTCTTTCAACACCGTGCCCATCAGCACCAGGGCGACCGGCGACAAAGCCAGCACCGCAATCGCCAGCGCCGCGCGCGCGCGGCCGCGCCCCGCCGCGCGCAGCCACAGCAGCGTGCCGCACCAATACAGCCCGAGTTGCAGCAGCAGCATCGGCGCGGGCCCGGTTCCAAACGCGCGCAGCTGTCGCCACAGCCAGTTCATCGCCGGCGGGTGCCAATCGTCATAGCGGCCGTTAAGCGCCTGACCATATTGGCGAATCGCATCCCAGGTGAGGATCCCGGGCCAGAATGTTGCGCCATGCACCACAAGGACGAGCAGGAGCGCTAGCACCATGCCGATCGACGGTCCGTTACCGGCGCGCCATTTTGAGGAAAGGCTGCTCACCCGGAACCGCTATCATGTCGGCAAATATATTTCATCCCGCGTCAATCCGTAATATTTGACCTGACGCACCATAAAAATTTGCGCTAACATCGTTTGAATGTCTTGAAGTTCGGTAGTAATTTTCTCGTAGAGGCCGTCTGCCGGTGGGGGCACTGGTTGAGGGAGCACCGCCAACGGCGGAGAAGCAGGGGAGACACGGCTTGGCTCGAACGATTTTGATTGCGGATGATCATCCGATGTGCGCCACCGCCTTGGGAATGGCCGCCCAGCAGGTGGAACCCGGGATCGCGATCGACCAGGTCGGCACCATTTCCGATGCGACCGCCCTGGCGCAGGAGCGCAAATTCGATCTGATCCTGCTCGACCTTGGCTTGCCGGATGTGCAGGGTCTGGCGGGCTTGCTGATGCTGCGGCGGTTGCAGCCGCAGGCGAAAATCGCGATCGTCACCAGCAGCGATCAGCCCGCGCTCATGCGGCGCGCGGCGCAGGAAGGGGCGAGCGGCTTCATCCCCAAAAGCGAACCGATGTCGGCGATGGTCAAGGCGATCGCGACCTTGCTGTCGGGCGAAACGTCGTTTCCGCCGGAAATGCTGGAGGGTGCCGATCCGGTCGAAACGCCGTCGCTGATCGGGGAATTGTCGCCGGCGCAGTTCCGTGTGCTGCGCGCTGCGGCCGATGGCAGCCAGAACAAGCAAATCGCCTATGAACTCGGCATTGCGGAAACCACGGTGAAGACGCATTTCGCGCAGATCTTCAAGAAATTACACGTCACCAACCGGACACAGGCAATCCTGGCGCTTCAGGCGCTGGATGTAGCGGCCTGACGGCGGACCTGCTCGATCGCCGCGACGGTGGCGGTCGCGCAGGCGGTAATCGGCCCGGCGGATCGTTCCGCCTGACGTTCGATCTCGCGACACTGCTGGGCAAGGTCGAGCGCGCCGATCCCGTCCGCCGCGCCGCGGAGCGCATGGGCTTGCGTAACCGCGCGGGAAAAATCCTGCTCGGCCAGCAGTGCGGCGATGCGGTTGGTGCGCTCGACAATGTCGGTCGCCATCATTGCGAGCAGCGTGTCGGCCTGAGCATACCCCACCGCAGCCCGTAAATCCGCCAGGCGCGCCTTGTCGATCAGCGATCCGTCATCTTCGAGTGGGGGTGTGGTTGCCAGTAAGTGTTCGATCTTGTCGATCAATGCGCCCGGATTAAAGGGTTTGCGGACGTAGTCATTGGCCCCGGCTTCCATGGCGAGCTTCGCGTGCCATTCGCTGCGCCGTGCCGTCAGGATCAGCACCGGCAGCGTTTGGAACATCGCCGATTGGCGGATCTCGCGCAAAATGGCGAGGCCGGTCTTGCCCGGCAGAGCGCAATCCAGAATCGCCAGATCAGGGCCGCATTCCCACAGCACGTCGACCGCATCATCCCCGTCGCGCACCGCGACGACCGTGTGGCCAAGCGGTGCCAGCGTTCGGGCAACGATGGCGCAGAGCAGTTCGTCATCGTCGACCATGACGATCGTTGCCATCTTACACCCTTTCTGCTGCAGCAGCCCGTAAGTGTGCGCGCGCCGCCTGCAGGAAGGCCGCGGTCCCGACATGGTGCCCGGCGCCGAGCTGATCGTCGAGATCGGCCGCGATCGTGCCCAGTTCCGCTTTCCCAAAGAACGCTGCCGTCCCCGCGAGCAGGTGCAAGGCCTCCTGCACGGCGTCGATCGCCTGTTTCGGGTCGGGCGTCGGCCCGTCGCTCTCTCCGAGCGCCATGTCGATGGCGGCGAAGGTGCGCTGCACACGCGCTTCGAATTGCGCGATCAGGTCGGGGTCTGCGCTTGCGGGAAGCGGGGTTTCTGTCGGCGCTTTTGCAGGCGGGATAGCCCAGCGCCGCACGGCATGGTCCAATGCTGCCAGGCGAACGGGTTTGGCCAGATGGTCTTGCATGCCGGCCGCGCGACAGGCCTCGATGTCGCTGGCATAGGCATTGGCGGTCAGCGCGATGATGGGCAGCGTGGCGGGGGCAATGCCGCCTTGGCGAATGCGCTGGGTGGCGACCAATCCGTCAATATCCGGCATCTGCATGTCCATCAGTACCAATCCAAACGGATTCCCGTGTGTCGCGGCATCCTGCACCATCGCGACGGCCTCGATACCGCCACGCGCAATGACCGGATCATAGCCCAGACGTGTCAACATTGCCTTTATGAGGAGCTGGTTGACCTCATGATCTTCCGCCACCAGCACGCGCGCGCCGGGTACGGGCGGCAAGGTCGCAGCGGGTGTGGGCTTGATCGCGGGGGCTGTGTGGGGTGCCGCCGGCAAGGGCACGCGCAAGGTGATCGTCGTTCCAATCCCGACCGCGCTGAACAACGACAGCGAGCCTTGCATCAATTTGGCCAATTTGGACGAAATCGACAGGCCAAGCCCGGTTCCGCCATATCGGCGCTCGGTCGAGCTGTCTTCCTGGACGAACTCGCCGAAGATCGCGGCCTGGCGGTCGGGCGCGATGCCGATGCCGGTATCGCCGACCGAAATGGCGACATCGCCATCGACCATCGCGACACTGAGCGTGATTGCGCCGTGCTCGGTGAATTTCGCGGCGTTACCCAGCAGATTGAGGATAATCTGGCGCAGCCGCAGCCCGTCGCCGATCACCATATTGGGAACGTCGTCGGCGATTTCCGTCCGCAAGTCCAGCCCGCTGCGCATCGCGATCGGCAGGATCAGCTTGGCGCAGCTGCGGGCGAGATGGCGCAGGTCGACCCGATCGTGCGCCAGTGTGACATGCCCCGCCTCAATCTTCGACAGGTCAAGAATGTCGTTGAGCAAGCGCATCATCGCCGCCCCCGATTCGGCGATCATCTGCAGCTTTTGTTGCTGGTCGGGGCGGGGGTCTTCCGCGAGCAGCAAATCGGTAAAGCCAAGCACGCCATTCATCGGCGTGCGAATTTCGTGGCTCATATTGGCGAGGAAGCTCGATTTCGCCTGGGCGGCAACCTCGGCATGACGCCTTGCCGAATCGAGGTCGAACTCGAGCTGCTTGCGCACGGTAATGTCGCGGATCGAGCTGATGATTTCGAGCGGCTGGTGCGTCTCGGGGTCGCGCACCAACCCGCTATTGGCCTCCAGCCAGAACCATTTTCCTTTGTGTTCGAGCGATTCCCACCGAAAGGTCGTGACCGATCGCTCCATTTCTCCCGCCGCGAGGGCCCGGTGCGTTGCCATGACGGCATCCGCATCCTCGGCATGAAAACGGACGAGGATTTTTTGCCCGATCAGCCTTTGTGGATCGATCCCGAGCATGTGCCGGAACGATGGCGACGCATAGAGGCACACCCCGTCCAACGACAGGCGGAACACTGCGTCGGTGGCGTTTTCGGCGAGCAGGCGGAGCTGCTCCTCACTCGCGGCGAGGGCGGCTTCTGCGGCCTTGCGCTCGGTGATATCGATGTCGACGCCCAGAAAACCGATCCGCTTTCCGTCCGAATCATATTCGTTGACGGCGAGCACCTCGACCCAGCGCTCGACCCCGTCGCGCAGAAAACGAAAGTCCATGCGCACTTTTTGGGCACCTTGCACGGCCTCGTTCCACGTCTTGGAAACGCGCGGCAAATCGTCCGGATGGATCGCCTTGCTCCAGCCATATCCCATCGACTGTTCGTAGCTCAGGCCGGCAAATTCCATCCAGGCGCGATTGACATAGGTGATGCGCCCCTCGGTATCGGTGCGGAAAATGCCAGCCGGGGAAAGGTCGGCGAGGGTTTCGAACAAGCGTTTGCTCTCGGCGAGCGCAATCCGCGACTGGCGTTGTTCGGTGATGTCGATGATCGCGCCGATAAAGCCGGTCAGCACCCCGTTTTCGTCAAATTCGGGGCTGTTGACGGTCTGGAACCACAATTCCCGCCCGTCCGCGCCGTGAAAGGCGTTGTCGCGAATGCGCACGTCGCCGGGTTTGAAGTCTTGCCAGGCAGGCTGTTCCATGAAGGGGGTTGGGTCGACCAGGGCGCGCATCCAGCCGTTGCCGAGCGCGTCCTCCATACTGAGCCCGACCTTGTCGGCCCAGGCGCGGTTGACATAGGTCAGCCCGCCGGTCGCCCCTGCTCGGAAAATGCCGACCGGCGCGGTTTCGGCGAGGCGCCGGAACCGGGCTTCGCTCTCGGTCAGCGCATACTGTGTGGCGACCGTCTCGGTGATATCGCGGATGGTGCCGATCGTCCCGGCAAAGCTGCCGTCAGGCTCGGCAAGCCGACGCAGCATCGTCTCGATATGGCGGCACTCACCCGCTGCGTTGAAGAAGCGTTGCCGCAGGGTTGCCTCGGTCACCTCGCCGCTGATGATCTTGCTGAAACGGACGTCACCTTGGGCGCGGTCTTCAGGCAAAAGATATTCGGTTGTCGATCGCCCGAGGCTTTGGGCGACGCTGTAGCCGGTGATCGTTTCCCATGCAGGGTTGAGAAAGATCCAGCGCCGCTCGGCATCGGTCCGAAACACGATTTCCTGCATCGAGGATACGAGCGTTTCCGAAAAGTCGCGACTGCGCTTCAGTTCCAGGCGTATGCGCTCGCGTCCCGCGATCGCCGCCGCGAAGGGCAGGCTGATCCCGAAACACGCGGCCAGGAACAGTTGCAGCAGATGGACGCGCGTGGCCAGCGTCCCGCCGATCATGTACGCCGGGCCGAGCCCCGACAGCGTCCCCACCGTCCCGATGATGCCCACGACCGTGATCGCGGCGGCAGCCCCGGGAACCCCCAGCCGGAACGAGGCCAGAATGATCAAGGGCAGGGAAACGAAGAACATCGGATAGGCGGGTTGCAGAAAGACGATCGCGGCCACCACGGCATTGGCTGCCAAGATCGCCGCGATCTCCAATGTGCGCTCTCGGGTAATGGCGCGGCGTTGGCTCCAGGTGTCGATCGCGACCAACGCGATCGGTCCGCCGATCAACATGCCCAGGCTATCGGCGAAAAACCAATATCGCCAGATCGACAGGCCAAGCAAAGGGTCGTGCGGATCCAGCCAGAACGTTGCCACCACCCCCGACAAAGCCGGGGCGATACCGCAGCAACACAGCGCGAAGCGCAGCAGGTCGCGGAAGTCGGCCATATCGGGCACGTGCTTCTGCCACCGCAGCAGCAGCCAGCTGCCGCCGATCGCCTCGGCACAATTGACTGCGGCGAGCACGGGCGAAAATAACGGCGGGTCCCCGTTCAAGATGGCGGCAAGGCACAAGGCTGCGAAGGCTGTGGTGACCCAATATGAGGCGTTGCGCCAGCCCGACTTCAGGATGGTCGCGGCAAGGACGGCGTTGGCCAACCACAAGGGCGCGATGTAGCCATTACCGCGCGATATCGCGACGCCACCCCATGCCAATAATAGGATGAGCCCAGCAAACAGCGCCAGCGCAGCATTATGGGGTCGGCGGACGGGCACCATCGGAGAATATGCCGGGAGAGTGATAGGGTCCATTGCGGCCCTGTTGAACCTCTTCGGTTAAGCCGAGACTAACATGCCAGACGGCGCTTGTGATGAACACTGTTTTACGCTTTGTTGCTGGGAAATAGCGACAAGCAAATTCCTATAATTTTGAGGCATGCTTCTATGATCTTCCGGGGCCTTGCACTCGCCACGGCGACGTTGCTCGCGTCGACCACGCTCGCGTCGCTGCCTGTGGCGGCGCAAGCGGTTGCGGCCAAAGCGGCCTTTGCCGAACCGAGCCTGTCGCCTGATGGTAGCCTGATCGCCTTCGCCTCGGGCGGGGGCATCTGGGAAGTGGTGGCGACCGGCGGCACCGCGCGTCCGCTCGTCACCGATGCCGCGACCGAGGGACGCCCGCTTTATTCGCCGGATGGCACCCGGCTCGCCTTCACCTCGACCCGTGGGGGCAGCCAGAATCTGTACGTGCTCGATCTCGCCAGCGGGGCGGTGACGCGACTGACCTATGCGGAATCGGCTGAGGAACTCGATGCCTGGTCGCCCGATGGCCAATATCTCTATTTCGCTTCGGGCGTTGCCGATGTCGGGCGGCAAGCGGATATCTACCGGGTCGCGGCCGCGGGCGGCACGCCGATGCAGGTCAGCCGCGAGAAATATCTCGCCGAGTTCCAGGCCGCGCCCTCGCCCGACGGCACCACGCTGGCGATCAACGCGCGCGGCCTGAGCGGCAGCCAATGGTGGCGCAACGGCACCTCGCATATCGATGAGACCGAGCTGTGGTTGAAGCCCGTCGCCGAGGGCGGTGCCTATCGCCGCCTGCTGCCCGGCGGCGAGAAGCACGCCTGGCCGATGTGGAGCCGCGATGGCCGCAGCATCGTCTATATGAGCGCGCGCGGCGGCACCGAAAATCTGTGGCGCGTCGGGCTGGGCGAGGGAGCTGCGCCCGAACAACTGACGCACTTCGGCGATGGTCGTTTGCTCTATCCGTCAATGGCCGCGAACGGATCGGCGATCGTGTTCGAGCGCGATTTCGGCGTGTGGCGCTATGATCCCGCGACCGGCCAGACGAATGCAGTGCCGATCACGCTGCGCGGGGCCGCCAGCGCGACACCGCGTCGCCACGAGCAGTTGCAGAGCTTCAGCCGCTTGACGGTCTCGGGCGACGGGCAGAAAGTCGCGGTGATTGGCCACGGCGAAGTCTTCGCCGCCCCCGCCAAGGACGGCGGCCCGGCGCAGCGCATCACCAACACGCCGGGGGCCGAGCGCGAAGTGGTGTGGTCGCCCGACAGCCGCCGGGCTTTGGTCATCTCCGAACGCGGGCTCGACCATGCGCTGGTCGAATATGATGTCGCCAGCGGTCGCGAGACGATGCTGACTGCGCACGGCATCGCCTCGGTGCCGTCCTACGCACCGGACGGCAAGTCGGTGGCCTATGTGCTCAACGACCGCGAATTGCATCTGGTCACGCTTGGGGCAGGTGGCACCGATCGCACGCTGTTCACAGGCGCAATCGCCACCGACGGTCGTGAGGGGCCGCGCCCGACCTGGTCGCCCGATGGCCAATATCTCGCCTTCCCGTTGCGCGATGCGCGGTCCTTCGTGAACGTCCATGTCGTTCCGGCAGCGGGTGGTGCGGCGCGGCCGGTCAGCTTCCTCGGCAATGGCGAAATGGGCGGCATCGCCTGGTCGCCCGACGGCAAGTACATCCTGTTTGACACCGCACAGCGCAGCGAAGACTCGCGCATCGTCCGCGTGGATCTGCTGCCGCACGTGCCCAAGTTCCGCGAGGACAAGTTCAGCGACCTGTTCAAGCCCGGCAAACAGCCCGGAACACCCGAAACCCCCGCTGATTCCCCAGCGCCGGCTACGCCAAAGCCGCTGCCGGTCGCGGCGAAGAAGGGTGCCGCACCGCCGCCCGCACCCAAGGTCCCACCCGTCAGCATCGTGTGGCAGGGCCTGCGCGGCCGCGCGACGATCCTGCCGCTGGGGCTCAGCGCGGACACGCCCGTCATCAGCGCCGATGGCAAGACGCTGGTCTTCCGCGCCTCGGAAAAAGGGCGCGCCAATCTCTACAGCTACACTCTCGACGAACTCGCCGACGAGCCGCCGGTCGCGCAGCAACTGACGCAGAGCGATCGTCCCAAGGGCGATTTCGCGCTGTCGGGGGACGGCAAGACGCTGTTCTATCTCGACGGTGGGCGCGTGATTTCGACGCCGATCGAGTCCCCCAAGCCCAAGCCGATCACCATCGCCGCCGATATGGACATCGACTTCGCAAGCGAAAAGCAGGTCGTGTTTGATGAGGCATGGAGCATCCTCAACCGCAAATTCTTCGATGCCGGGTTTAACGGCCATGACTGGACGGCGCTGCGGGCGCACTTCCAGCCTTATGTCGCAGGCGCGCACACGCCCGATGAACTGCGGCGGATCATCAGCTTGATGATCGGCGAACTCAACGCCTCGCACACCGGCATCAACCGGCCCTTTATGGGGCCGGGGACGCTGCCATCGGGCCGTGTCGGCGATCTCGGCGTGCGGTTTGATCGCGCCGCCTATGAAGCCGGGCGCGGTCTCATCGTGCGCGAAGTGGTGACGCTCAGCCCCGCCGCGATCGAGAAGATCGTGCCGGGCGACCGCATCGTCAGCGTCGGCGGTGTCGCGGTCGGTGCGCATGACAATCTCGATGCGCTGCTGGAAAACACCGTCGGCCGCCGGGTGCGGCTGGGTGTCGAGGGTGCCAATGGTCGTCGCGAGGTGGTGGTGCGCCCGGTTTCGGCGGGCAGCGCGGCCGGGCTCGCCTACCGCCAATGGGTCGATGATCGCCGCGCGTTGGTCGATCGGTTGTCGGGCGGCAAGCTCGGCTATGTCCACATCGCCGACATGTCGTCCGAATCGCTCGACCAGCTTTACCTCGACCTTGATGCCGAAAATCAGGGCAAGCAGGGCGTCGTGGTCGATATCCGCAACAACAATGGCGGCTTCATCAACGGCTATGCGATCGATGTGTTCGCACGGCGTAACTATCTGACGATGACGCCGCGGGATCTGTTTTCGCTGCCGGGTCGACAGGCGCTGGGCCAGCGCGCGCTCGGCAAGCCGACCGTGCTCGTCACCAACGAATCCTCGCTGTCGGATGCGGAGGATTTCACCGAGGGCTATCGCGCGCTCGGGCTCGGCAAGGTGGTCGGGCAACCGACCGCAGGCTGGATCATCTTCACTGGCGGCGAGCCGCTGATCGACGGCTCTTCGGTACGCACGCCGAGCACGCGCATTCAGGATGGGCGCGGGCAGGATATGGAAATGCACCCGCGCCCGGTTGACCTGGCGGTGGAACGGCCTTTGGGCGAAACGGCCACTGGGCAGGATGCGCAATTGCGCGCGGCGGTGGACGTGCTGCTGGCGCAGGTGGGGGCGGGGAAGCCGTAAGCGAGGCATCATCTTCTCCCCTCCCTGTAA
>Ga0209482_1000265_pt1 | contig 47509 bp, 43 predicted proteins | sample CoawatmetaG10DNA_FD_187512 | JGI IMG/M metagenome (GOLD analysis project Ga0209482, IMG submission 187512) | Marine microbial communities from the West Antarctic Peninsula - Coastal water metaG104-DNA (SPAdes) (version 2) | ecosystem: Environmental > Aquatic > Marine > Coastal ...
GCCCGCGCCGCCGCCACGCTCCGCACGGGCCTGGGCGATCTGCCGCGCGACGCTATCGGGAATCTTGATCCCGGCAAACGGATTGGGCCCCTTGCCCGCGCGCCACGCCTCGATCTGCTTTTGCAGTTTCGACTTTAGCGGCGTCGAGAAATTGATGCCCCAGCGCAGTTCCGACCGGCTGCTCTCGGCAAAGTTGATCGGCCGCGTGTCGATCCGCTGCAGATTGCCATCGACATCGCGCGTGAAGCGCGACGGGAACGCCGCCTCGATCGCCGAACTCGCGCTCGGGAAGCTGGCGACCGGGTTTTCGGTGCGCACATCGACATAATTGGCCGACAGCGACAGATCCTTGGTGCTCCACGGCTTGAGCGTGACGCCGAGCTTGCGCGTATGGCTGTTGCTCGCAATCAGATTGGGATTGCCGCCGGAAACCGTCGTCACCACCGCATTCACGCCGCGCACATAATCGAACACGGGAACGTTGGGCGTCACCACTTGCGGGTTGCCGAGTTGCTGCGCGGTCGGCGCAGTGTCGCGATCGGTAACCGAGGCGATGATCCGCAGTGGCACCACCGGCGACCAATTGAGGCCGTAGCCAAGCGTCGTCAGCGTGCCGAAATCCGACAGATGGTCGACCGCGACATTGCCGTTCACCGACAGGCTGCCAATCACCGGCAGCACATTCTTGGCGCGGCTGGTCAGCGGCACGTCGATATTGAGCTGACCGTTGACGGTGTTGCGCGAGACGCCGCCCAGCGAGGTCAGCCCGGCGCGATACGACTGGCTGTTAAAGTCGCTGATATCGCCACCGAGGTGCACGCTGGTCGAGACTTCGCCGGCCGGCAGCTTGAACACCGCGCCGTTGAGCAGCAGGTCGACCTGCCCCTCGTCCGAGGTCGAATAGCCGCGATTGACCGGCGACAAAGCCGCAGCGGACCCGAGACCCGTATCGGTCAAGGTCTTCGATTCATTGTGATCATAGGCACCGGTGACCGACCATTGCCAGCCGCCGCCCACCACGCCGTTAAACGCCGTGCCAAGATGCGCGCCAACGGTCGAGTTGCGCTGCTTCAGCGGCGTGACATTGCCGCTTGGCACGCCATTGACGACCACCGCATCGGCCGGGAGCCCGAGCAGGCCCGTGGTGTCGGTTGCCGACAGCGTGGCGTTTACGGTGCCCGAAATGTCCCCGAACATGCGCGCATAGGTGGTGTTGGCGTTGAAGGTGCGACCCGAGGGCAGCAAGGTTCGAAACGGGCGTTGGTCGGTCGTGCTGGCAGGGCTGCCGCCTGTGGCGGAGGATTTTGTGGTGGGCTGGATGTCGCGCTCATTCTCGGTCAGCGCGTCTGATGCCTGATATTCGAGGTGCAGGTTGACCCGCCCCTTATTGGCGATGGCGAGCAAATCGAGTTCGGCCTGCGGGGTGTTGCGCCCGCCCTCTGTTGCGGCTTTGTCGGACAGCTCGACCGTCGCTGCGCGGAAGCGCCGCCGCAGCACGAAATTGACCACCTTCTGGTCGGCGCGATAGCCATATTTCAGCGCGACTTCTTCGGGCAGGATGTCGACCCGGGCGATCGCCTCGGTCGGCAAGTCGCGGATCTCGGCAAAGCCGGAAATGCGCCTGCCGTCGATCAGCACCACCGGCGCGCCACCGCTGCCACGATCGCTTCGGATTTGCGGGGCGAGTTCGGTCAGCAATTCCGAAACCGAGCTGACCCCATAAGACCGGATGTCGGCCGGCCCGAGCTGTTGTTCGGGTGGAATATCACCAATCACCGCGCCCGGCTGCTTGGCCCCTTGCACGACAATGTCCGGCCCCTCCTCACTATCATCCGACACGGGCGGTTTGGTGGATTTCGTCGGGGCCTGCGGCACGCCAGTGGACTGCGAAGCCGCTTGCGCGCTCGCCAGCGCGGGGGCTGCCGCGAGTGCAAGCGTCAACAAGGTGGTGGTGGCAGCCATAACATATCCGTAGATCGAGGTTTAGAAACGACTTTGGCCGCCTAGCCGCCAAGTGTCGCAAGAGTGTGTCAGACAAGCGATACGCTGGCGCAGACCCCGCGAGTGCGGTAGCGCAGCGCTATGAGCGAAGATCGATTCGAACGCCACCGGCAACCCTGGACCAGCGACGAAATCCAGAAGCTGCATACCCTCGCAAAAAAGGGCATGGCGCTCAAGGCCATCGCCAAGGCGCTCAAGCGCAGCGAGGAATCGACCAAGGACCGCGCAAAGGTCGATGGGTTGACCATCGCCAAGCTGCGGTGACATGTTGCGTCGCAATAGAGTCGGTTAGGGCCGAACCGAGACAGTTGATCCGGCCCCGGAACAATCCCTAACAGACGACGTTTGGCGACGATTGCGCAGGGTATCCACCATGCGCCGACTTGGCCCGGAGCGGTGGACAGCGATGACGGTTCGGTTTTTCTCCCTGCATACAGTTGCGCTGCTTGGCGGTTCGGCGCTGCTCCTCAGCGGGTGTGGCGCATCCTCGCAGAATAAGAAGAATGCCGCCAAGGGGCCACCTCAGGTCGGCTTTGTCGTCGTCCAGCCGACCAGCGTGCCGATCGTCACCGAACTCGCCGGGCGGACCGCCGCCTATCAAAGTTCGGAGGTACGGCCCCAGGTCAGCGGGTTGATCCTGCACCGTTTTTTCACTGAAGGCGCGTTGGTACGCCAGGGCCAGCCGCTCTACCAGATCGACCCGAGCCTGTACCGCGCCTCGGCAAATCAGGCGCAGGCAAACCTCGCCAGCGCGGCCGCCAATGCCGAGGCGACCAAGGCAAAGGCCGAGCGGTATAAGCCGCTTGCCGATATGGAAGCGGTCGCCAAGCAGGATTATACCGACGCCACCGCCACAGCGCGCCAAGCGGCCGCAGCCGTGCAACAAAATCGCGCCGCGCTCGAGACGGCGAAGATCAACCTGCGCTTCACTACCGTTCCTGCGCCGATCACTGGGCGCATTGGCCGCTCGCTCTTCACCGAAGGGGCGTTGGTCACGGCGAGCCAGACGAGCCCGCTCACCACGATCCAGCGGCTCGATCCGATCTATGTCGATATCCAGCAAGCGAGCGCGGATCTGCTGCGCCTGCGCCGCGCCCTCACCAGCGGCGGTGCCGTTCCAACGCGCGCCGATGTGCGGTTGAAGCTGGAGGATGGCAGCGATTACGGCATCACCGGCGACGTTGAATTTTCGGAAGTCGTCGTCGATCCGACGACCGGCACCGTCACGCTGCGCGCCCGCTTCCCCAACCCCAAGGGCCTCTTGCTGCCCGGCATGTTCGTCCGCGCGAGCTTTGCGCAGTCGATCGATACCAAGGCCTTCCTCGTGCCGCAGCAAGCGGTGTCGCGCGACCCCAAGGGCAATGCGACGGTGTTCGTGGTCGGGCCGGGCAATAAAGCGATCCAGAAGACCGTCGTCGCGCCGCGCACGCAGGGTGCATTCTGGGTCGTGACCGATGGCCTGAGCCCGGGCGACAAGGTGATCACGCAGGGTGTCGGCAAGGTGAAGCCCAACCAGCCGATCAAACCCGTCAGCGCCGATACGCCGCAGACGATCAAGGCCCCGACCTCTGACAAGTCGAAGGGCTGACCGCCCGTGATATCGCGCATTTTCATCGACCGGCCGATCTTCGCCTGGGTCATCGCCATCATCATCATGCTGGGCGGGATCGGGGCGATCTATACGCTCCCCGTCGAGCAATTCCCCGATATCGCGCCGCCCAACGTCAATATCCGCGCGACCTATCCCGGCGCATCGGCCGAGACGCTGGAAACATCGGTCGCGCAGGTGATCGAGCAACAGCTCACCGGCATCGATGGCTTGCTGTATTTCAGCACCAGTTCGTCGTCGCGCGGGCAGGTCAACATTTCCGCGACCTTCGCCAAGGGCACCGATCCCGACATCGCTCAGGTGCAGGTGCAAAATAAGGTCCAGCAAGCCCTGCCGCGCCTGCCGCAGCAAGTGCAGCAACAGGGCATTACCGTCACCAAGTCCAACCCCGACTTCCTGCTGATCGCCGCGATTTACGACACCAGCGACCGCACCACCAACCAGGACGTATCCGACTATCTGGTTTCCAACCTGCAGGATTCGATCGGCCGGTTGAAGGGCGTCGGCGACATCAACGTGTTCGGCGCGCAATATGCGATGCGCGTGTGGCTCGATCCCAACAAGCTCGCCAGCTACAGCCTCATCCCCGGCGACGTCGTCACCGCGATCACCGCGCAGAATACCGAAGTCGCCGCCGGCGAGATCGGCGGCACGCCCAACGCCCCCGAACAGGTGCTCAACGCCACCGTCACCGCCCAGTCACGCCTGTCGACCCCCGAGCAGTTCCGCGCGATCGTGCTCAAGACACAGCCCGACGGATCGACGGTGCGGCTGTCCGATGTCGGCCGTATCGAGCTCGGCTCGGAAAATTACGGCATCACCAGCCGCGTCAACGGCCACCCCGGTGCCGGTCTGGCCGTCAGCCTCGCTCCCGGCGCGGACGCGCTCAGCACCGCCGAACTGGTGAAGAGCGAGATCGAGCGCGCCTCGAAAAACTTCCCCAATGGCTATGCCTACAGCTTCCCGCAGGATTCGACCGCGTTCATCAAATTGTCGGTCGAGGAAGTCGAAAAATCGCTGATGGAAGCAATCGCGCTGGTCGTCGTGGTCATGTTCGTGTTCCTGCAAAGCTGGCGCGCCACGTTGATCCCGACGATCGCGGTGCCAGTGGTTTTGCTCGGCACCTTCGGCATTTTCTCGCTGGCGGGTTTTTCGATCAACACGCTGACTTTGTTCGGGCTGGTGCTGGCGATCGGTTTGCTGGTCGATGACGCGATCGTCGTGGTCGAAAACGTCGAACGCCTGATGGAAGAACATCCCGAAATGTCGCCGCGTGACGCGACGATCAAGTCGATGGATGAAATCACCGTCGCGCTGATCGCGATCGCGCTGGTGCTGTCGGCGGTGTTCCTGCCGATGGCGTTCTTCGGCGGCTCGACGGGGGTGATCTACCGGCAGTTCTCGATCACGATCGTGTCGGCAATGGGATTGTCGGTGCTGGTCGCGCTGGTGCTGACCCCGGCGCTGACCGCCACCTTGCTGAAGCGCAAGGACAAGACCAAGCAAGCGAGCTGGCTCGACCGCAAGACCAGCGCGGCCTCGGAATGGTTCAACACCGGTTTTGACCGAATGGTGACGCGCTATGGCAATGCCGTGTCGCGCGTGGTCGACCGCAAATGGCTGTTCCTGCTGATCTACGCCGGGGTCGTCGCGATCCTCGCGATCATGTTCGTGCGCTTGCCGACCGGCTTCCTGCCGACCGAGGACCAGGGCATCGCGCAGATCCAGTTCAACCTCGCCCCCGGCGCGACGATCAACCAGACGCGCGCGGCGCAGATGCAGATCGAGAAATATTTCGCCGGCCCCGAGGGCAAGAATGTGGACGGATATTTGACCGTGGCCGGCTCGGGTGGCGGCGGGGTCGCGGGCGGGCAGAATGCCGGTCGCGGCTTCATCGCGCTCAAGGACTGGGCCGATCGCAAGGGCGCGGTCAATGGTGCCGACGCAATCACGCAACGCGCGACCAAGGCGCTGAGCGGCCTGCGCGACGTCGAGTTTTATGCGACCGTCCCGCCGATCGTGCGCGGCCTCGGTCAGTCCAACGGCTTCACGATGGAGTTGCAGAACACCGGCGGGCTCAGCCGCACCGACTTCAAGGCGGCGCGCGACAGCTTGCTCGCCGCCGCGCGCGCCGACCCGACGCTCGCCGCCGTGCGCCCGACCGATCTCGACGATCAGCCGACGCTCAAGGTCGATCTAGACGCGCAAAAGCTGAGCACGCTCGGGCTCACGCAAAGCGACGTCAACACCACCCTGGCGACCGCCTGGGGCGGCCGCTACGTCAACGATTTCAACGATCGCGGCCGGGTGAAGCGCGTCTATGTCCAGGGCGACGCGCAATATCGCGCCGCGCCTGAAAATCTCGCGCAATGGTATGTCCGCGGATCGAGCGGGCAAATGGCCCCCTTCTCCGCTTTCTCCACCATTTCGTGGAGCAAGACCCCGCCGACGCTCGCGCGCTTCTCGGGCATCTCGTCCTATGAACTCTCGGGCCAGGCTGCCCCGGGCAACAGCTCGGGCACGGCAATGAACCGCATGACCGAACTGGCCGCGCACTATCCCGGCATCAGTGTGGCGTGGAGCGGCCTGTCCTATCAGGAGCGGCTGTCCTCGGGTCAGGCCCCGTTCCTCTACGGCATTTCGCTGCTGGTCGTGTTCCTGTGCCTTGCTGCTTTGTATGAAAGCTGGTCGATCCCGATCGCGGTGCTGCTGGTTATCCCGCTCGGGCTGGTCGGCGCGATCTTCGCGGTGACGCTGCGCGGGCTGCAGAACGACGTCTATTTGCAGATCGGGCTGCTGACGACGATGGGCCTTGCCGCCAAGAACGCGATTTTGATGATCGAATTTGCGGAACAGGCCGAGAAATCGGGCAAACGCGTGATCGAGGCGGCGCTGGAAGCCGCGCGCATCCGCTTGCGGCCGATTTTGATGACCAGCTTCGCCTTCATCTTCGGCGTGCTGCCGCTCGCCATTTCGACCGGCGCGGGTGCCAACAGCCGCATCGCGATCGGCACCGCCGTCATCGGCGGGATGCTGACCGCGACGATTTTGGCGATTTTCTACATCCCGCTATTCTTCGTGCTGGTCCGCCGCGGCACGCGCGACATGTTGAAGCATCTGCACCACGAGCACCCCACCCCACCAGCCGCGGCCCCGGGCCAGCCGGAGCCAACGGCATGATCCGCAAAACCGTCTCGCTGGTAGCCCTGGCGTCGCTCGCCGCGTGCTCGATGGCCCCGAAATATGTGCGGCCAGAGTTGCCCGTGCCGCCGAGCTGGCCCGTTGGCGATGCCTATCTCAAGCAGAGCGAAATCACGCTCCCCAGCGTCAGCTACCGCGACATTTTCCGCGATCCGCGCCTGCAAAGACTTGTCGAGCAAGCGCTGGTCAACAATCGCGATTTGCGGATTGCCGCCGCCAATATCGCCACCGCGCGGGCGCAATATGGGATTCAGCGCGCGGCGTTGTTGCCCGAAGTCGATGGGGGCCTGAGCTTCAGCCACCGCGACAACGGCACCAGTGGCGTCTCGTCGGGCAGTACTGGCGGATCGACCAGTGGCGGCACAACGACGAGCGGGTCGGGGGTTCGTGACACCTATTCGGCCAGCCTTGGCCTTACGGCGTTCGAAATCGATCTGTTCGGCCGTGTCCGCTCGCTGACCACCGCCGCGCAGAACAGCTATTTCGCGACCGAGGCCGCCGCGCGCGCCACCCGGCTGACCCTGGTCGGCGACATCGCCTCCGCCTGGCTGAACTACGCCTCGGACCAGAGCCTGCTCAAGATCGCGCGCGATACTGCGGCCAGCGCGCAGCGCAGCGTGACGCTCACCAAGGCACGGCTCGATGGCGGGATCGCCCCGCGCACGGATCTCGATCAGGCGCAGATCGTGCAGCAGACCGCCTTGTCCGATCTCGCGACGCAGACCACCGCGGTTGCGCAGGACATCAACGCCTTGCAATTGCTGGTTGGTGCCCCGGTCGACCCGACCTTGCTGGCAAGCTCAATCGAGGAAGCCGCACCGACGATCGCCGAACTGCCCGCAGGGCTCGATTCCGGCATCCTGCTGCGCCGCCCCGACGTGGTGCAGGCGGAATATACGCTGCGCGCCGCCAATGCGCAGATCGGTGCGGCGCGCGCGGCGTTGTTCCCGCGCATTTCGCTCACCGCGCTGGCCGGGCTTGCCAGCACCTCGCTCAGCAACCTGTTTACCGGCGGTGCCTTCAACTACTCGGTTGCGCCGAGCGTAAGCTATCCGATGTTCCGCGCTGGTGCGGGTCGCGCGGGTGTCGCGCAATCGCAGGCGCAACGCGATTCCGCGCTCGCCAGCTATGAAAAATCGATCCAGACGGCGTTTTCGGAAGTCGCCGACGCGCTGGCCCGACACGGCACGATCGGCAACCAATTGGCGGCGCAAGAGGCGCTAACCAAATCCGCAGGGGACAATTACCGTCTGTCCGACGCGCGCTATCGCGGCGGCATCGACACCTTCCTGCAAAGCCTCGATGCGCAACGATCGTTTTATTCGGCGCAGCGCTCGCTGGTGACGACGCGGCTGACCGATGCCACCAACCGGGTGACGCTGTACCGGGCGCTGGGCGGGGATGCTGCCTTGGATGTGACGCCCGCAGGACCGCAACCGCTCGCACCGCAACGCTAAGCGCCCACCCCTCTAAGCATCACAGTGCGGTGCCGGCCCGTATTTTGCGGCACCAAGAGGTGACAATCGCAGGCAGGCATGCCAGCCTCCGTGCCGGGGCAGTCGATCGGGTGGCATAAGCCAAGCTCGAGCGTGGTGTTTTGGGGAAACGATCAGCATGGGCCATCACATTCGCCGGTTCGCGGCAAAAGACGAAACGGCGATGCAGGCGTTTGCCGAACGCTTGCCCGAGCATGATCTGTTGTTCCTCGGGCGCGATTTGCGGCATCCGCGCGTGATCGCCGCCTGGGTCGAGGCGATTGGCGAAGGCGCGATCGACAGCCTGATTGCCGAGGATGACCACGGGAAACTGGTCGGTGCGGCCGCCTTGGTACGCGACCCGTTGGGCTGGAGCGGCCATGTCGGCGAAGTGCGCTTGCTCGTCTCCCCCGAAAAGCGCGGTGCTGGGCTGGGCCGCGATTTGCTGGAGGGCATTTACGCGATCGCGATGGAGCGGGGCCTTACCAAATTGACCGCGCAGATGACCCCCGACCAAATCGGATCGGTCATGCTGTTCGAAAGCCTTGGCTTCCGCGCCGAGGCGTTGCTCAAGGGCCAGGTGCGCGATCGCGCGGGAGTGGCCTATGACCTGACCATCCTCAGCCACGACATGCCCGCCACGGCGAAACCGCGCTCGGCCGAATCGACCGAGACGGCTGCCTGACCGCGCGCCACGACGACAGGGGAGCAAGGGCGCTCGACCCGAGCGCCCTTGGCCCGATCACGCGTCGCCGCGCACCGCGCCGACCGCGTCGCGGCCGAATTGCAGGATCACTTCCCCAATCTCGCGCGCCTGGGTCATGCTGCGGCTGCCCTGTTCGCGCAGGAACTCGCCCTGGATCTTCATCACTTCCGACAAATCCTTGGCGGAGGCGGCGGCGCGCATGGCCGCAAAGGCCTCACGCGTGTTGGTCTCGGCCTGGTCGAGCAGCTTAAGACCGACACTGGCGCTGTTCTCCGCGATCTTGGTGCTGGCTTCGCGGATCGACTCCGCAGCTTTTTGAGCCGGATCGGTGATGGTTTCCTTGAAAGCGTCGCTCGCTGTATCCGTCATGCGCTCGTTTCCTTCTGCTGCCACGCCGTTTTCGTAACGGCCGATCGCGTCGACGCATGAGGCGGCGAAGAGTGGCGCTGCGCGCCGCTTGACCACAGCATCTGTCCTCTCCTGCCGACGTCGTCCTGCGTCGCGACGCGGATGGTGAACCTCGCCGCGCGCTTGGGCAAGGGACGTTGGCGCTGCGCACGCAACGGGCGCGCCCTTAACGCGGCCTTAGCTCGGCCTTGGCATGACGAACGGGTGAACGCCGCCTTCATCACGATGCCTGCGCGCCCGCACCGGCGGGGCCTGCCGCCAATGGCCCTGTCGCTGCTGCTTGCGGCGGTGCTGGCGTTTGGGCCTATGCTCTTGACGCTCGATCCTGTCGCCGCGCTTGCACGCTTCTCGAATGTGTCGGCGAACTTGGCCTTTGGCGCATTCTGCGCGCTGCTCGGCATCGCGGTCGTGTCGCTTGCCGCCTTGGCGATTTTGCGACGGCTGGGCGTGGCGGCACCCGAACGGAGCACCGCGCTTTTCGCGATCGCGCCCTCCCTCCTGCTTCAGCCGGGCCTGAACGGGCTGAGCGACGCCTTCTGGATCGCGGCGTGCCTGATGGCGCTCGCGGCAGCGCTCGATCGCCGCCATATGCACATGCTCCGGTGGTGGGGAACGGCGCTGGCGTTCGATCCGCACGCGATGTTCGTCGCGCCCCTGCTCCTGGCGTTGCTGATCAACCGCCACGTCCCGGTGCACCGTTGGGCCGTCGCGCCACTGATCAGCCTCGCAACACTGGCGGTACTGTTCGCGATCGGATGGCCGATGCCCGGCTGGGAAAGCGTGTTTGCGGGTCGGGCCGACGGCCTTCCGCCGCTTTCCGCCAACGCCCCCAATATCTGGGCGATCGTGCAAGCGCTCCCGCTCGGCGCGCTGTCGCTGTCAGGCCTCGCCCGTACGGCGACCATCGGTGTCAGCGCTGCCTATATCGCTCGCTTCTCCGCGCAGCGGCTGAACGGTCGGTCGCTGATCGCGGCGGCCTTGCTCGCCGCTCTGATCATGGGCGGCCTCCTACCGTATCAGCAGGCCGATTGCTTCCTGCTGGCCGACCTGCTGGCGCTGATCCTCGCCCTCGCCCGTCATGACCGCGCAAGCTGGCGAGTCGCCATGCTGGTGCAGGCCGGATCGGCTTTAGGTCTGGTTGGCGATCGGCTGGACCTTCCCGGCTTTGCCATGCTGGGCGCGGTGGCGCTGCTATCGGCAACGCTATCGCTCGCCCGCACGGCGCTGCAGCCCGCAGCCAACGACAATCCCCTTATGGCACGCCCGCCAGCGAGAACTTAGTTCTGTAATTTCTGCACGCTATGCTACCAAAACCCCAGATTCGGGGTGTTGTGAGGGTGGGGTAGATGGCGATTTTCACGAGCAGTTCGCGCGGTGACCGGGATGCAGGACCGGGGCTTCCCCCGGCACCGCCGATGCCGCAAAGCGCCAATGGCAAGCGTGGCATGTTTTCGGTCATTGGCCCCGACATGGTGATTACCGGCAATATCGCGGCGACTGCCGACTTGCATATCGACGGTCGCGTCGATGGCGATGTCCACTGCGCCAACCTCGTCCAGGGCAATGACAGCCGCATCAACGGCGCAGTGACCGCCGAAATCGCGCGGCTTGCCGGTGCGATCGAAGGGTCGGTGTCGGTCCGTCAATTGACCATCGAACGCGCCGCCCGCATTATCGGCGATGTCGAATATGAATCGATCGCGATCGAAACCGGTGCCTCGATTGATGGGCGTCTGAAGCATATCGCCGCCGACTCCGGCACGCGCGCCTTCGACCGCACCCCACCCGTCACCGCGAAACGCGACGACGATGTGGTGCAATTTACGACGGCACCGACCGCCGCCTGATCGGCTCCCGCCGGCCCAAGCATTGCGACCCATCGGGTTTGCGTGCTTGGGTCGGCACAGTCCTCAATCGCCGCATTTCCTACCGCAGCAAATCACGATAGCTGGTCGGCGGAGTCGGCAACGTCAGCCGCGCCACGGTTCCAGCGAGCAGCACCACGGCAAGGGCCAGCCCGCCGATCCGCACCGCGCGCTTGCTCTGCCGCCAGTCCCCCCACAACAGCACCGTCGCCAGCGTCGTCGCGACCATCGGCCACAAATGATAGCGCAAGTCCGAGGCAATGCTCAGCACGCCGAAGCTCAGCTCCAGCGTGATCGCCGAAACCAGCAGCGCCAGCGCCAGGTCACGCGGCGGAGCGCTTGCGCGCGGCACCGCCGCCGCCAAACCCACGATCGCGACCGTCAGCCACGCAAACGGCCATCCGAGCGGCGTTTCCGCCATCCACTTGGCAGCCACCTGCCACCCGCGCGCCGCTGCGCCGGGGTTGCCCAGGCCAAGGCTGTTGGGCTCGCTCCGCGCCGGTGGAGCAGCACCCGGCCAGCCGGCCGGCACCAGCCAGCGTTCGGTCGAATTGAAATGCGCCAGCCGATGCGCCGCATAGGCCAACGGGTTTCGCACGATCGCTGCGACCAGCATCCGGTAGAGATCACCCGCAGGCAGCCGTTGCAGGCGCGCCACGATCGGCGCGCAGCGGGTTTCCTCGCCCAGCGGATCCCAGAAATACGGTTTGACGCAATGCCCCGCCACCAACGCCCGCGCCTCAAGCGGGGTAAAGCCAACCGCCGCATCGGGCGCACGGGCCGCTATCCCGGCAAGATCGTAGAGCGCCTCGGTCCGCTCGACACCGCTCGACACCGCGCCCAAGGGCCCGTGATTGAGCAGCGGTGCCACCATCAACACCGCCGCCACCCCCGCCAGGCCGAGCGCAAGCTGCGTCCACCAGCGCCCTGTCCCGAACAGCATCACCGCCAGCGGCACGGTCGCGAACACCGCGTTCGCGCGCACCAGCGTGGCATAAGCCAGCAACGCCGCCACAATGATGAGCGCCCAGACGGGCACGCGCGCGCCTTTGAGCCGCCACCACGCAATCCCACCGGACGCCGCGAGCACCGCGCCCAGCATTTGTGTATCCTTGAGCACCGCCGCCTGCCAGCCAAGGAACAAAGGCAGCGCGCCGATTGTCAGCAACGCCGCCGCCGCACGCCGCCGCCCCAGCCGCGCGAGCGCTGCCGCGATCAGGCCGAACCCGGCCCAATATAGCGCCATCTGCAAGGCGAACATCGGCTCGCTGGTGCCGCCAATGGCCGCGTGCAGCGCGTTCCACATCCGCGCCATTGCGGGTGGATGCCAGTCTTCATACGCACCGGTCAGCGCCTGGGCGAACTGGCCGACGCTATCGTACATCGCGATGCCCGGCCAGAACAGCGCCAGCGACCCCACCAGCAACAGCAGCGTCACCCCGGCAACCGTCCAGATGCGGGGCGGCTGGGTCGTCATATCGGTCGCGGACGTCCCGCTACGAGCGTGCGAGCCCCCATCAGATGTGGATCGCGCGGCCGTACGCGCCGAGCACGCTTTCGTGCATCATCTCGCTGAGCGTCGGGTGGGCGAACACCGTCTCCATCAGCTCGGCCTCGGTGGTTTCCAACTGGCGCGCGATGATATAGCCCTGGATCAGTTCGGTCACTTCCGCGCCGACCATGTGCGCGCCCAGCAATTCACCGGTCTTGGCGTCGAACACCGTCTTGACGAAACCCTCGGCCTCGCCGAGCGCAATCGCCTTTCCATTGCCGATGAAGGGGAATTTTCCGACCTTCAGCTCGTGCCCGGCTTCCTTGGCCTTGGCCTCGGTCAGCCCCACGCTCGCGACTTGCGGGCGCGAATAGGTGCAGCCGGGGATGTTCCACTTGTCGAACGGATGCGGCTTCAGCCCCGCCAGCGCCTCGACGCAGACGATGCCTTCATGGCTGGCCTTGTGCGCGAGCCACGGTGCGCCGGTCACGTCGCCGATCGCATAGATCCCCTCGACATTGGTGCGCGCATAGCCATCGACCTTGATGTGCCCGCGATCGGTCTCGATCCCGAGCGCTTCCAGCCCGATATTCTCGGTATTGGGCACGATACCGATCGCGACGATGACATGGCTGAACTCCTCAGAGGTCACCGTGCCATCCTTGCCCTTGATCTTGGCGGTCACGCCCTTGGGCGACGTGGTCAGGCCTTCGAGACCGGTGCCGGTCAGCAGCTTGATTCCCTGCTTGGTCAGCGCCTTGTCCATGAAAGCGGAGACTTCTTCATCTTCCACCGGCAGGATGCGCGGGAGCATCTCGACGATCGTAACATCGGCGCCCATGTCATTGTAGAAGCTCGCAAACTCCACCCCGATCGCGCCCGAGCCGATGACCAGCAGCTTGGTCGGCATTTCGGTCGGCACCATCGCGTGGCGATAGGTCCAGATGCGTTCCCCATCCGCCTTGGCGAAGGGCAGATCGCGCGCGCGTGCGCCGGTGGCGATAATAATGTGCTTGGCTTCGAGCTCGGCGGTCTTGTCGCCCTGCTTGACGCTGAGCTTGCCCTTGCCGGTCAGCGTGCCGACGCCTTCGTACACCGTGACCTTGTTCTTCTTCATCAGGCCCTTGACGCCGGCATTGAGCTGGCCCGCCACCTTGCGGCTGCGCTCGACGATCTTGGGCAGATCGAAACCGACATTCTCGGCCTTCAGGCCATAGGATTCGGCGTGCTGCATGTAATGATAGATTTCCGAGGTGCGCAGCAACGCCTTGGTCGGGATACAGCCCCAGTTGAGGCAAATGCCGCCCAGCCGCTCGCGCTCGACAATGGCCGTCTTGAGTCCAAGCTGCGCCGCGCGGATCGCGGCGACATAACCGCCGGGGCCGGAGCCGAGGATGACGAGATCGAACGTATCAGCCAAGGGAGGATCCTTTTTGTAGCGGGAGGGGACGATCGTCCTCTCCCATCGAAACCAATGTAAAGCGCCCGGCGGCGGCTTGCGAGGTGCCCTCGCCGTGCCGGTCGCGCCGCCAGACCTGTACGGCGACATTCATCGAAGTGCGGCCCGTGCCGACGATCTCGGCATGAAAGCTCACCTCGTCGCCAATCTCCACCGGAGCGGTGAAGCTGAACCCGTCCGCCGCCACCACCGGCGCGCGCGCGCCGCAAAAGCGCGAGGCGACCGATCCGGCGGCCAGCGCCATCTGCCCCATCAACCAGCCGACAAAGATCTTGCCATAAGGGTTGGCGTCGCACGCCATTGCGGTCGCGCGAATGGCGGGCGCGCTATCAGGCGGCAGGTCACTCATCGAGGGACCGACCACCATGATCGCTGCGCCAGGCATCCCGGAGCGGCCGAATGCCCATGGCGACCACCACGACCATCACGCCATAAGCGACCGCCCAGATCGTGTCGGCCGCATGCGGGAGCGCCCAAACCGCCCCCGCCGCCAGAAATGCGGTGGCGAACACGCCAACCGCGATGTGAAACACCTCGATCAGAGTGCGCCGCATGACAGGCTTATGCCAGCATCGACAGCGGTGCTTCGACCAGCGTCTTGAACGCCTGCATCAGTTGCGCGCCGTCGGCACCGTCGATCGCGCGGTGATCGAAGCTGCCGGTGGCCGACATTACCGTCGCCACGCCGAGCGCTTCGTCGATGATATAGGGGCGCTTCTCGCCCGCGCCGATCGCCATGATCATGCCCTGCGGCGGGTTGATCACCGCCTCGAACTGCTTGATCCCGTACATGCCCATGTTGCTGAGCGAGGCGGTGCCACCCTGATATTCCTCGGGCTTCAGCTTGCCATCGCGCGCGCGCGCAGCGAGATCCTTCATCTCGGTCGAGATCGCGGCCACACCCTTGGTGTCGGCCCCGGCGATGATCGGCGTGATCAGCCCGGTCGGCGTCGACACCGCAACCGAAATATCGGCGCGGCTGAAGCTGATGAGCTGGTCCGGCGTGAACATCACGTTGCACTTGGGCACCTGGATCAGGCTGGCGGCGAGCGCCTTGATCAGCAGATCGTTGACCGACAGCTTTACGCCGCGGCCCTCGAGCCCCTTGTTGAGTTCGCCGCGCAGCTTGAGCAGCGCGTCGAGCCGGATGTCGACCGTCAGGTAAATGTGCGGAACCGTCTGCTTCGATTCGGTCAGGCGGCGCGCGATCGTCTTGCGCACGTTGCTGAGCTTTTCGGCAGTGTGCGGAATCTCGGGGATCGCGGCGGGCTTGGCCGGAGCGACCGCCGCCGGGGCGGCGGGAGCAGCAACGGCTTCGGCAGCCTTGGGGGCCGGTGCAGCATCGGCCTTCGCGCCATCGACGTCCGCCTTCACGATGCGGCCATTGGGGCCCGAACCCGTCAGGGTGGCCAGATCGATGCTCTTTTCCGTCGCGATCCGGCGCGCGAGCGGGCTCGCCTTCACGCGATCGCCGCTCTCGGCCTTTGGCGCAGGGGCGGCAGGGGTGGGTGCGGGGGCCGCCTTGGCCGCCACCGGCGCAGGTGCCGCGACGGGAGCCGCAGCGACCGGTGCAGCCTTCGGCGCGGGTGCCGCATCGGCGCTCTCGCCCTCTGCGATCAGCGTGGCGATCACCGTGCCGACCTTCACATTATCGGTACCTTCCGCGACCAGGATTTTGCCGATCACCCCTTCATCGACCGCCTCGAATTCCATCGTGGCCTTGTCGGTTTCAATTTCGGCCATCAGGTCGCCGGATTTGACCGTATCGCCCTCTTTCACCAGCCATTTCGCCAGCGTGCCTTCCTCCATCGTGGGGGAGAGAGCTGGCATTTTGATTTCGACCGGCATCAACGCGTCCTCATCTAACCGAATCCGTAGCGCCCGTCTCTCGCGCCCGTTGCTCGAACGGTCAAGACCGCTGCTTGTCAGACGCGTCGGTTCACCCCACTTAAGCGCCACAATCGCTTCAGGGGGCGGGCGACAATGCGTATTTATCTGGTGGTGATCGACGAGACGCCCGAAAGCAGCATCGCGTTGCGCTTTGCCGCACGGCGTGCGGTGAAGACCGGCGGCGGGGTCGAAATCCTGGCGCTGGTGCCGCCCACCGAATTCACCGCCTTTGCCGGCGTGCAGGCGACAATCGAGGAAGAAGCTCGCCATCATGCCGAGGGGCTGGTCGCCGCCGCTGCCGGTGCGCTGATCGAGGAATCGGGGCTGAAGCCGCAAATCACCGTGCGTCAGGGCGAGGGCCCCAAGGTCATTCGCGAGATGATCGCCGCCAATCCCGACATCGCCGCATTGGTGTTGGCAGCCGCCGCGAGCGGCGCGCCCGGCCCGCTGGTGGCGCATTTCGCGGGCACCGACACCGGCGCGCTGACCATCCCGCTGATGATCATCCCCGGCTCGCTTGACCGCGAGGCGATCGACCGGCTGAGCTGATCCGGCGCACCCGAAATCGCCAAACGGACGCGAACGAGCACGGTACAGGGATTTCGGAACGGTATAGGGATGTCGGAGATGACCCGTCGCGAGAATATCACCAAAGCGTTCCTGTGGCTGGCGGTGCTGGTCGGCGGCCCCTTGCTCGGCGCGAAGCTCTTCGATCTGATCGTGCTTGCCGGGGCGTGGAGTGCCCATCCGCCGCATTCGCTGGCGATGATGCCCTATGGCAAAGCGTGGCCAGTCGATACCGGGGTGTTCTTCATCCCCTTTTCGGCAGCGATGCTGATTGCCGCGTTCGGCGCGCTGGCGGCGGGCTGGACGACGCCGTGGCGCTATCGCTGGCTGCTATGCGTCCCGTCGCTCGGCATTCTGGCGCTGCTCGCGCTGACCGTCATCGCGTTTTGGCCGATGAATGCCGCGCTGTGGTATCACGGCATCGCCTCCCCGCGGAACACGATATCAGACGCCGAATCGATCGCCATGGCCCGGCAATGGGTGGAACTGGACTGGGTGCGCGTCGCAGGTGCGGCGGCCGCGTTCGTTGCGGCGCTGCGCGCGCTCACATTGCCGTGGCCAACCGAGGTGGCTCCACGCGATTCGCTGGTCGTCCGGTTGCTGCTTTTGGCTTTCCTGGCTGGCGTGGCCGCGTTCGTCATCTGGTTCGTCTCGAACATCTAGCCCGCCAGTCCCGCCGTCTGGGGACGGTGGACAGCAACTTGCGTCGCTTCCGATATCCCGCCACCATATGCCCATGCGTTCCCTCCCCACCGCAGCCGCGCTCGCCATCGCGACGCTCGCCACCCCTGCCCTCGCCCAGGATACCGCGCCCGACCCGGCCCGGTTGAAGGCCACGGTCGAAAAACTCGTCAGCTTCGGCACGCGCCACACGCTGTCTTCTGCCGACGATCCGGTGCGCGGCATTGGCGCGGCGCGCAGTTGGGTCGGCGGAGAAATGACGCGGATTGCCGATGCGTGCGACGGCTGCATCACCGTCGCCAATCTCGCGCGCACCTTCACCAACGCGCGTGCGCCTAATGGCGTCAACGTGGTCGATGTGCTCGGCTTCCAGCAAGGTCTCGACCCGAAACGCGTGATCATCGTCGGCGCGCATATCGACAGCCGCGTCAGCGACGCGATGGACGCGACGCATGACGCGCCCGGTGCCAATGACGATGGCTCGGGCGTCGCTTTGGTGCTGGAAGCGGCGCGCATCCTGTCCAAGGAAAAATTCCGCGCGACGATCGTCTATGCGGTGTTTTCGGGTGAGGAACAGGGCCTGTTCGGCGGCACCTTGCTCGCCGAGACCGCCAAGCAACGTAACTGGACCATTTCGGCGATGCTCAACAACGACATCGTCGGCAATACCATGGGCCAGAACGGCGTGCGCGTCGCCGATCGCGTGCGGGTGTTCTCCGAAGGGATCCGCGCCGCCGAAGACGGGCCCGCACAAATGGCGCGGCGCGGCAATGGCGGCGAGGATGATGGCCCGTCGCGCGCGCTCGCCAAGGCGATCGATGGCGTGGCGCATAGCTTGCGCGGCGGGCTCGATGTGTTCGTCGATCGCCGCCCCGATCGCTTCGGGCGTGGCGGCGACCATGAGCCGTTCCTGAAGCTCGGCTATCCGGCGGTGCGCTTTTCCGTCGGTGCAGAAAACTGGACGCAGCAGCATCAGGATGTGCGCGTCGAAAACGGCATTCCCTACGGCGACACCGTCAACAAGATGGACTTCCCCTATCTCGCCAAGGTCACCGCGATTAACGTCGCCACCATCCGCCGCCTCGCCGCCGCCCCCGCCGCGCCCGAAGGCGTGACGGTCGCGGGCGCGCTGAGCTTTGACACCACCGTGAAATGGCAGCCCGTCGCGGGGGCCACCGCCTACCGCATCCACTGGCGCCGCAACGACGCGCAGGACTGGCAGAAATCCACCGACGTCCCCGCGTCTGCCACCAGCACGGTGCTGAAGGACATCAGCGTCGACGACCATTTCGTCGGCGTCAGCGCGGTCGCAGTGAACGGGGCGGAAAGCCTGGTCAGCTTCGCCGGGCCGGAACCGCGCGGCTAAGCAGCCGTCTTAGCTCCCCTGAACCGGCTGTTCGACCCGACGGCAGCCGCAGCTCGGCCGCCGGACGGGACGATAATGCCGCTTCGGCGCGGCGCGATAGACGCGGCGGGCCGCGACATAGCGCGTCCGCGATTCCTCGACATATTCGGTCGTGGTCGTCGTCGTGGTCACGATCGGCGGCCCTTGGATCACCACGGTCGTCGTCGGACCAGCATAAGCATAGCCGCTCGCCGCATAGCCGCCCTGCACATACCCCCCGGTCGAATAGGTGGTAACGGTGCCGTTTTGCACGACTGGCGGCAGCGAAATGTACGGCTGGGAACCATAAGACTGGCCATAGGATTGGCTGTAGCCGCTGGCATAGCCTTCATAGCCGCCCTGACCATAGCCAGCGCCGTCCCAATCAAGCCCGTTCACCGAATCCCACACGCGCCCGCGCCCGTCGACCAGCACGGCGTCGTCATAATAACGATGCCAGCTATAGCCCGCAGGCGGCGGGGCGAGCCCATAGCTACCAAAATCGGCGATATAGAAGCTGGGCGAGAACCAATATTGCGGCAGCGCATAGCCGCGATGCGGGCGACGATAGGCCTTCCAGCCGCCCGGTGCATTGCTCCCGCCCGACCAGCGCCCGCCATTATAGCCACCCCAGCGCCGTTGCGTGGTCTGCTGCGGCGGGCGGCCCGGATAGGATTGGGCCGGATAGGATTGGGCCGGATAGGATTGCGCAGGATAAGGCTGCGGCGGAACGGCTTGGCCGGGATAGGCGACCGGCGGCATCGGCTGCGGCGGCGCGGGCATCGACGGTGCGGGATAGGAGGGCACCGGATAGGGCGCGCCGACCGTGCCGCCATTCTGCCCGATTCGCTGCGCTTCCGCACCGCCCGCGCCGAATGCGGTAACCATTGTGAGGGCGGCAAGAGCTAGGGTTCGCATGGTAAACTCTCCGGTTGTGGTGCCGCCCCCCAAAGGCACGTCACCAAATCATTAACGTCCGGATTACCATTTTCGGCAGTTTTCCGCCACATTCGGGTGTGTCCCGAAACGGATCACCCCGCGATGCGCGGTGCCAGCACCGCCATCAGCGCCTCACACCCCGCTGCATCCGCGGCATCGAAGCGTGCGGGCGTGGGGCTGTCGAGATCGAGCACGCCGATCAAACGCCCGTCATGGACGATCGGTACGACCAGTTCGGACCGGCTCGCCGCGTCGCAGGCGATGTGGCCTGGAAAGGCATGAACGTCCTCGACCAATTGCGTCTTGAGCGTCGCCGCCGCCGCGCCGCACACCCCGTCGCCAAGCGCGATGCGAATGCAGGCGGGTTTGCCGAGGAACGGCCCAACCACCAATTCGCCCCCGACCAGCCGATAGAAACCGGCCCAGTTCAAATCCGGCAGATATTGCCAGATCAGCGCCGCGACATTGGCCATATTGGCGATCGCATCGCCCTCCCCCGCCGTCAGCGCATCGAGCGCCGCGTGCAGGTCGCGGTAAAGCTCCGCCTTGGATTCCGCCGAAATCGTAAAATCGTACATCGCTATCTCCGTCGCCGCCCATGTGGCGAAGCAGCGCCAACGGAACAAGCCCGCAACCAATCGACCAACGCGCGCGCATGTTTTAGGAGGACGGGCATGGTCGCCATTCCCGTCACCCGATCGATCAGCATCGACAGCGACGAGCTGCAGGAATCCTTCACCCGCACCAGTGGTCCGGGCGGGCAGCACGTCAACACCACCGACAGCGCCGTGCTGCTGCGCTTCGATGTCGGCGCGTCCCCCTCGCTGCCCGATGCAGTCAAGAACCGGCTGGCGGTGCTGGCGGGATCGCGGCTGACCCGCGACGGCGTGCTGGTGCTGCGCAGCGAAGGCGCGCGCTCGCAATTGCTCAACCGCCAGGAAGTGCGCGACCGCCTGATCGAGCTGATCCGCGAAGCCACCATCGTCCCCAAGCGCCGCCGCCCGACCAAGCCCTCCAAAGCCGCCAAGGCCAAGCGGATGGAGGGCAAGACCAAGCGTTCGACAGTCAAATCGCTCCGGGGCCGGGTTACCGACTAACGCGGCAGCGAACGCGCGCACTGGACGTTTGACGCGACATCCCTATATACCGCTCGGTATGAATAGCGTTTGTTCCTTGCCGGCCACCAAAGGCCGCCCGCGCGAATTCGACGTGGATGAGGCGCTGGCCGCGGCGCTGATGGTCTTTTGGCGCAATGGCTATGAGGCCGCGTCGATGACCGAATTGACCAACGCGATGGGCATCACCAAGCCAAGCCTCTATGCCGCGTTCGGCAACAAGGAGGCGTTGTTCCACAAGGCACTCGACCTCTACGAGCGCGAAAAGCTCGCTTATATGAAGTCGGCACTCGAAGCGCCGACCGCACGCGGTGTGGCGGAGCGCTTGCTGCGCGGTGCGCTCGAAATCCAGATGAGCACGTGCGACCCCAAGGGCTGCCTCGGCGTGATCAGCTCGGCCACCTGCGGTGCCGAAGCCGAACCGATCAAGGCCGAGGTCGTCAAACGCCGCGCCTCTTCGGAAGCCGCCTTGATCGCGCGCTTCGAACAGGCCCAGGCGGCGGGCGAACTCCCCGAGGGGATGACCCCGGCCGCGCTGACCCGCTATCTGTTCGCCATCCTCCAGGGTCTGGCGATTCAGGGCGGCTCGGGTGCCACCTGCGAAGAACTGTCGCAACTGGTCGAAACCAGCATGGCGGTGTGGCCGACACGATAAGCGTCGGAATAAATATTCCGATCGGTACAGAATGCTGTTGACGCACCGCACAATCGCTTTATATACCGAATGGTATTGAAGCTGGGTCCCGCGGGGGAACCGGTTCTGACAGAAGGGTCTCCGCCAATGACCAGCACGCGCATCTAACCCAACCGCCAGCGGCCGCACCGACTGGCGATCCCACATTTCAAGAACGTGTCTTCGGAGCGCACCGCGCTTCCGGTTGCGTTCCAGCACGTCCCACGACTGGCCGAGTACGAACGCAGGCGCGTTCGCGCACGCTGCTGCTCGTCCATATGATCGCCAAAAACCCAAAGGGGGATTTTCCATGGCCTATCTGGACCTTGATTCCATGTTCGCCGGCCCTGTCACCAGCAGCGCCGCAGACACCGACGAAGCGCAAACCGGCTTTTCGGGGCTTGAATGGAGCGTCATCGCGCTCGCACAGCGCGACACACTCGCCAGCCTCGCCGAGCCCGGCCGCATGTCGCGCGCGCTCGGCAGCCTGTTCGGGCGCGGCCCGTCGTCGCGGCTGGCCGACCCCAAATTGGAGGCGTTGCGCCGCGCCGCAGTCCTGGCCCGTCATCGCGGGTTCGCGCTGCCCATGTCCGAAATCCATCACTTCCATTCCGTCGGCTTCAGCGAAGCGCAGATGGAGACGCTCGTCACCAGCGTGACGGGCATGCGCGTCGGCCGGACCGACCAGAGGATCGCCGCATGAATATGATTGCCCCCATCGATACCACCCACGCCGTCGTTCCCGACGCGTCGCATCCGCCAGCAAAACGGTGGACGCGATGGCAAAAGCGCAGCGCCATCCTCGTACCGATCGCCATTGCCGGGGTGATCGGCGTGAAGCTGTTCGATCATTCCGATGCCGTCGCCGCCGCGCCACCGCCCGCGCCCGTCACCATCGCCACCCCGCTGGTCCGCCAAATCAGCGAATGGGACGATTATGTCGGCCGCTTCGCCCCGAGCCGCAGCGTCGAAGTGCGTCCGCGCGTTGCGGGCGAAGTCACCGGCGTCCACTTCCGCGATGGCGAAGTCGTGAAACAGGGCCAGTTGCTGTTCACGATCGACCCCCGTCCCTTCGCCGCCGCGCTGGCCGAGGCCCGCGCCAATGAGGCGAGTGCGCGAAGCGCGCTGGTGCTGGCGCGCACCGATCTCGGTCGCGCGACGCGGTTGATTGCCGATGACGCGGTTTCGGCCGGGGAAATCGACGCGCTGCGCGGCAAGCTCCAGGCGGCGCAAGCCGCGCTGGCGGCAGCCCAGGCCCGCGTCCGCGCCCGTGCGCTTGACGTATCCTTCACCCAGATCCGCGCGCCGATCGGCGGGCGCATCTCCGATCGCCGCGTTGACCCGGGCAATCAAGTCGCGGGCGGCGAAGGCACTGGCGGCACCGTGCTGACGACGATCAACGCGCTCGACCCAATCTACTTCACCTTTGACGGGTCCGAGGCGTTGTTCCTCAAGACGCAGCGCAACCGCCAACCCGGTGCCGCCGCGCCTGCGGTCGAAATCCAGTTGCAGGACGAGACCAGCCACCGCTGGAAGGGCAAGCTCGATTTCACCGATAACGGCCTCGACACGCATTCGGGCACGATCCGTGGGCGCGCAGTGCTGGCCAATCCGGGCCTGTTCCTGACACCCGGCATGTTCGGCAACATGCGCCTCGCGAGTGCTGCCACCAAGCCTGCGCTGCTGGTGCCCGATGATGCGGTGCAGACCGACCAGGCGCGGAAAATCCTGCTGACGGTGGATGCCAACAATGTCGTCACGCCCAAGCCGGTCACGCTCGGCGCGGTGGTCGACGGGATGCGGGTGATCCGCTCCGGGGTTGGCCCGAACGACCGGATCATCATCAAGGGCACGCAAATGGCGATGCCCGGTGCCAAGGTCGCGCCCACGGTCGGCAAGATCGCGGTGTCGGGGGGTGCCGATGCGCCAACCACGCAGCCGATCGCTGGCGAGGCGACCTTGTCCGGGCGTTAAGAAGAGTATGAGGATCGTTTTCAACGCACCCACCCGTCCCCGTTCGCCCTGAGCCTGTCGAAGGGCATCTCTCCAAGCGGACGCCCGCGCCCGTGGAGAGAAGGGCTTCGACAAGCTCAGCTCGAACGGGTCGGGGGCGTGTTTGAGAACGACCCCAGCCGAATAACCGATCGATTCATCACTGCCGTTCGTCCCTTTGGCACCCGCTCCTCGGATGCCGATCGGTGGCGCGCGCGCTTCTTTTCGAGGACAGTGTCCATGCGCTTCTCGCGCTTCTTCATCACCCGGCCGATCTTCGCCGGGGTCATCGCGGTGGTCATCACCATTGTCGGGCTGATCGCCTATCTCGGCCTGCCGGTGTCGCAATATCCCGACATCGTGCCGCCGACCGTCACCGTCAGCGCGGTCTATCCCGGTGCCTCAGCCGAGACGGTCGCGGAAACCGTCGCCGCGCCGATCGAGCAGGAAATCAACGGTGTCGACAATATGCTGTACCAGTCGTCGCAATCGACCGGCGACGGCAAGCTGACGATCACCGTCACCTTCAAGATCGGCACCAACCTCGATGCGGCACAGGTGCTGGTGCAGAACCGCGTCGCGGTTGCGGTGCCGCGTCTGCCCGAGGACGTGCAGCGCCTGGGCGTCGTCACGCGCAAGACCAGCCCGGACTTCCTGATGGTGGTGAACCTGGTCTCGCCCGACGGCTCGCTCGATCGCGGCTATATCTCCAATTACGCGCTGACGCAGGTGCGCGATCGCTTGAGCCGGATCGACGGCGTCGGCGACGTGCAATTGTTCGGCGCGCGCGATTATTCGATGCGGATCTGGATCGATCCCGGCCGCGCCGCCGCGCTCGATCTGACCGCAGGCGAAATCGTCGCGGCCTTGCGCGCGCAGAACGTCCAGGTCGCCGCCGGTACGCTCGGCCAACCGCCTTACGCGACCGGTAACGCCTTCCAGCTCAACGTCGAAACGCAGGGCCGCCTGACCGATCCCAAGCAATTCGCCGATGTGGTGATCCGCACCGACAAGGACGGCCGCCAGGTCAAGGTATCGGACGTCGCCCGCGTCGAGCTCGGCGCGCAGGATTATGGCGCGAACACCTATATCAGCGGCAAGCCCACCGTCATCGCCGCGGTGTTCCAGCGCCCCGGTTCCAACGCGCTCGCCGCCGCGCAAGCGGTGTCGGCCGAGATGGAGGCGATGTCGAAGAAATTCCCCAAGGGCCTCGCCTACCGCGTTATCTACAATCCGACCGAATTCATCGCCCAGTCGATCGACGCGGTGAAGCACACGCTGATCGAGGCGATGATCCTCGTCGTCCTCGTCATCCTCGTCTTCCTGCAAAAATGGCGCGCGGCGATCATCCCGATCGTGGCGATCCCGGTCTCGCTGATCGGCACCTTCGCGGTGCTGGCGGCGGTGGGCTATTCGCTCAACAACCTCTCGCTGTTCGGGCTGGTGCTGGCGATCGGGATCGTCGTCGATGACGCGATCGTCGTGGTCGAGAATGTCGAACGCAACCTCGAACACGGGCTTTCCCCATTGGAGGCGGCGCGCAAGTCGATGGACGAAGTGTCCGGCGCGCTCGTTGCGATCGTGCTGGTGCTGTGCGCGGTGTTCATCCCGACGGTGTTCCTCACGGGGCTTTCGGGCGCCTTCTACCGCCAGTTCGCGGTGACGATCTCGACCGCGACGATCATCTCGCTGCTGCTGTCGCTCACGCTGTCGCCGGCACTCGCGGCGATGCTGCTCAAGCCGCATGCGCCAGCGGATTCGGGTGGCCGCATCACGCGCTTCGTCCGCAATGCGGGTGACCGCTTCAACCGCAGCTTCGAGCGGATGAGCGTGGCGTATGGCACTCTCACCCACCGTCTCGTCACCGCGCCGCGCAAGATGATGCTGGCGTACGGCGCGCTGATCGCGCTCACCGCCTTCGTCTTCACCGTCACCCCCTCGGGCTTCGTCCCCGCACAGGATCAGGGATACTTCCTCACCGTCATCCAGCTACCGCCCGGCTCCTCGGTCGAGCGTACCGACGCCGTGATGCAAAAGGTCGCCAAGCGCATCCTGCCGCTCGCCGGGGTCAAGGGCGCGGTGATGCTCGCCGGGTTTGACGGCCCGTCGCAAACGCTCGCCCCCAACAGCGCCGCCGCCTATATCCCGCTCAAAAGCTTCGAGGAGCGCCAGAAACTGGGCGTCACCTTCGCCGGGATCATGGCCGAGGCGCAGAAAGCCACTGCCGACATCAACGAAGCGCGGCTGCTGATCGTCCCGCCTCCGCTGATCCAGGGGATCGGCTCGGCCGGTGGCTATCGCATGATGGTGCAGGACCAGGGCGGCCACGGCTATCCCGAAATGGGCAAGACCGCTTATGACCTGATCGGCAAGGCCAACCAGACCAAGGGCCTGGCACAAGTCTACACCTTCTTCGACACCGCCACCCCGCGCATCTTCGCCGATGTCGATCGCACCAAGGCGAACATGCTCGGCGTCCCCCCGGAGCGCGTGTTCGAGGCGTTGCAAGTCTATCTCGGCTCGGCCTTCGTCAATGATTTCAACCTGCTCGGGCGCACCTACCGCGTCACCGCGCAAGCCGATGCGCCGTTCCGCAACACCACCGCCGACATCGCCAACCTCAAGACCCGCTCCAACACCGGCGAGATGGTGCCGATCGGATCGGTCTCCACCTTCCGCGACAAGACCGGGCCGTATCGCGTCGTGCGCTACAATCTGTTCCCGGCGGTCGAGGTCGATGGCGACACCGCCAAGGGCTCGTCCTCGGGCCAGTCGCTGGTCGCGATGGAGAAGCTCGCCGACAGCACCTTGCCCACCGGCTATGCGCATGAATGGACTGGCATCGCCTTCCAGCAGAAATCGGCCGGCAGCACGGCGGGCCTCGTCTTCGCCATGGCAGTGCTGTTCGTCTTCCTCGTGCTCGCCGCGCAATATGAGAGCCTGACGCTGCCGCTCGCGATCATCCTGATCGTGCCGATGTGTCTGCTCGCGGCGATGACCGGCGTGAACCTGCGCGGCATGGACAATAATGTGCTGACGCAAATCGGCCTCGTCGTGCTGATCGCGCTTGCCGCCAAGAATGCGATCCTCGTGGTCGAATTCGCCAAGCAAGCCGAGGAGCAAGACGGCCTGTCGCCGGTCGAAGCGGCCGTCCGCGCCGCGCGGGACCGGTTGCGCCCGATCCTGATGACCAGCTTCGCCTTCGTCCTGGGTGCCGTGCCGCTGGTGATTGCCGAGGGTGCCGGTGCCGAACTGCGCCAGGCGCTCGGCACGGCGGTGTTCTTCGGCATGATCGGCGTCACCGGCTTCGGCCTGCTCTTCACCCCCACCTTTTACGTCGTCGCGCGGGCGCTGGCGAAGCGGCTCGAGCGCCGCTCCGCCACCCCCGCCGCGAGCCATGGCCCCGCTGCCGCGCCCGCGCTGCAGCCAGCCGAATAGGAACGATCATGAAAGCCGCCTTGCTTACCAGCCTCTCCGCGCTCGCGCTCTCCGCTTGCGCCGCCGGGCCTAGTTATGTCGCACCGGTCACGCCGCCCAGCGCTGCCGCGCCGTTCATCACCGCCAATGCGGCGACCGTCACCACGCCCGCCGATCAAAATTGGTGGCGGCTGTATCGCGACCCGGCGCTCGACGCGCTCGTCGCCGATGCGCTTTCCGCCAATACCGATCTGCGCGTCGCGGTGGCGCGGCTCGATGCGGCCAAGGCGTCGCTGCGCGGCGCGCGATCGGACCGCTTGCCGCAGGTAACCGCAGGCGCGAGCGGGACGTATGGCCGCTTGCCGCAATCGCAGCGCCTGCCCGGCAGCAACCGCGAGGCGGCGGTGTTCGATACCGGGCTCCAAGTTTCCTATGAAGTCGATCTGGCTGGCCGTGTCCGGCGTAACATCGAGGCGGCGCGCGGCGATGTCGCGGCCTCCGCCGCCGATGCCGATGCGGTGCGCGTGGCCATCGTCGCGGCCACCACCCGCGCCTATGTCGACGCCGCCGCTGCTGCGGAACGCCAGGCGGTGGCCGAACGCATCGTCGCCTTGCTGAGCAAATCTGCCGAACTGACCGGCAAGCGCGTCGATGCCGGGCGGGCGACCAAGTTCGACTCTGTCCGCATCGCAACGCTGCGCGATCAGCGCGCCGCGCTGGTGCCCGCGATCATCGCCGAGCGGCAGGCGGCGCTGTTCCGCCTAGCGACGCTCACGGGTCGCACCCCGCAGGACCTGCCAGCAGCGGCAAGCGCCCGCACCACCACGCCGCGCCTCGATCAGCCGATCCCGATCGGCGACGGAGCCGGTCTGATCGCGCGCCGCCCCGACGTGCGCGCCGCCGAACGTCGCCTTGCCGCCTCCACCGCGCGGATCGGCGTGGCGACCGCCGATCTCTACCCGCATATCACGCTGGGCGGATCCGGCGGGGTGACCGGGCCATCGCTCGGTGACCTGTTCACCGGCGGTCCGGTGCGCTGGCTGGTCGGGCCCTTGCTCAACTGGTCGCTCAACCAATCCGCCGCGCGTGCCAAGATCGCAGGCGCACAAGCGGAAACACGCGGTGCGCTCGCCAGCTTTGACGGCAGCGTGCTCGGCGCGCTGGAGGAAACCGAGACCGCACTCTCAACCTATGCGCGCGAACTCGACCGCCGTGCGCAGCTGCAATCGGCGCGCGACAATGCCGAAACGGCGGCGCGCATCACCCGCGCCCGCCAGCGCGAAGGGACGATCGACTTCCTCGAGGTGCTCGACGCCGAACGCACCTTCGCCGATGCCGATGCCGATGTGGCCGCCGCCGACGCGCGCATCGCCGATGCGCAAATCGACCTGTTTCGGGCACTGGGCGGCGGCTGGCAGACCCGGGTCAGCTAGTCCCCCTTTCCCAAAGCGTGCGAAATCCCTAACCGGGGTCGGTGATCGTTCTTAACGACCCCGGTTTTGGCACCGCGACCTGCCGCTGCAGGCGGCGGTCGCGTGTGGCCGCTCGATCCGGCGCGAGCGTGCGATGATCAAGGTCGTCAGCTACAATATGCACAAGGGCATCGGGCTGGACCGCCGCCGCGATCCGCGCCGCATCCTGGATGTGCTGCGCGAGATCGATGGCGACGTGATCGCGCTGCAAGAGGCCGACCGCCGCTTCGGCACCAAGGCGCAGGTGATCCCGCACGCGCTGATCGAGGACCATTCGCCGTGGCACGCCGTCTCCTTCGGGCATGACGGGGCCAGCATGGGGTGGCACGGCAACGCGATGCTGGTGCGCAAGGGGAGCGAAATACGCGCCGCCACATCGCTGCATTTGCCCGCGCTGGAACCGCGCGGCGCAATCCGGGCGGATGTGGTTGTCGGCCACCACGCGATCCGCGTGCTGGGGATGCACCTCGATCTGTCGGGACTGTGGCGCAGGCGGCAAGCGCGCGCCATCCTCGCGCATATCGACGCTTGCCCCGCCCCGCTGCCGACGGTGCTGATGGGTGACCTCAACGAATGGACCGCGCGCGGCGGCTGCCTGCACGATTTCGGGCGGGAGTATCCCAGCGTGCCGACCGGCCCCAGCTTCCACGCGCGCCGCCCGGTCGGACGGCTCGACCGGATCATGACGCGCGGCTTTCGCGTGCTCGGTTGCGGCGTGCATGACAGCGCGCTGGCGCGGCGCGCGTCGGACCATCTGCCGATCTGGGCGACGCTGGAGCCGCTGTGATGCGGGAAAAGGAACTCCGCCTCGCGCTCGTCTGCTATGGCGGGATCAGCCTGGCGGTGTACATGCACGGCATCACCAAGGAAATCTGGCGGCTGGCGCGCGCCAGTCATGGTTTCCACGCCGCAACCGCGCCCGTCGGCGGCAGCGAGGGTGTGTATCGCACGCTGCTGGAGGAAATCGAGGCCGAGACCGGGCTGCGGCTGCGCGTGCTGATCGACATCATCGCCGGGGCGAGCGCGGGCGGCATCAACGGGGTATTCCTGGCGCAAGCGATCAGCGCCGGGCAGAGCCTGGAACCGTTGACCGATTTGTGGCTCGATTCCGCCGATATCGAGGCCTTGGTCGATGAAAAGCAGGCCCCTGCCCACCCGATGACCAAGATTTGGGCGCTGCCGCTGGCATGGATGGCGGCGCGGCGCAGCGTCGATGGCATCGACGCCACGGTCGAGCCCGCTGCCCGCGACGAAGTCCGCGCCAAGCTGTCGCATTTCGTGCGCTCGCGTTGGTTCGAGCCGCCCTTTGGCGGGGAGCGCTTCACCGGGCTGATCCTCGATGCGCTCGACGCGATGGCGGCGGCACCACGCGAACCGCGGCTGCTACCCGATGGCCAGCCGCTCGACCTGTTCGTCACCGTCACCGATTTTCGCGGTCATCCCGAGCGGCTGCGGCTCAACTCGCCACCCGAAGTGGTCGAGACCGAGCACCGCGTGATTGTGCCCTTCACCGATCACGGGCTCGCTTCGGAAACGCTGGCGCACCCCGCCGAACTCGCCTTCGCGGCGCGCGCCACTTCCAGCTTTCCGGGGGCCTTCCCGCCCTTCATGGTCGGCGAACTCGATCGCGTGCTGGAGGCGCGCAAGGTGCCGTGGATCAACCGCGCCGCTTTCCTGCAACGCATCCTGCCGCGCCAGGCCGCCGCCAATGCCGCCGACAATGCGGTGCTGATCGATGGCTCGGTGCTCAACAACGCGCCGTTCCGCCCCGCGATCGAGGCGCTGCGCGAGCGCCCGGCGCGGCGACAGGTCGACCGGCGCTTCGTCTATATCGACCCACACCCGCGCGGTGGCTTCGGTTTTGGGTCGACCAAGGCGGGGGCACCGGGCTTTTTCCAGACGATCATCGGCGCGATTTCGGAGTTGCCGCGCCAACAGCCGATTCGCGACAATCTCGAGGAAATCGCCGAACGCTCGGGCCGGATCGAGCGGATGCGCGCAATCATCTTCGCGATCCGGCCCGAGGTGGAAAAGCAGGTCGAGGCGCTGTTCGGCTATACGCTGTTCCTCGATTCGCCGACCACGGCCCGGCTCGCGGCATGGCGGCAGCGCGCGCAAACCGCCGCAGCCAAAAGCGCAGGCTATGGCTATGCCGCTTATGGCCATCTCAAGATCAACGGCGTGGTCGAGACGATTACCGACTTGCTGCATCACGCCGGCGGCGAGCCCGGCCCGCAGCGGTGGCGCGGCATTCGTCGCCACATCGCCGAAGCCGTCAGTGCGCGCGGTTTCGACGACCTGCAGCCGAGCTTTTCGGGCGGGGCGAGCGCGACCACGATCGCCTTTCTGCGCACCTTCGATCTCGGCTTCCGCCTGCGCCGCCTGCGGCTGCTCGCGCGGCGCATCACCGATCTCGAAGGCGATCAGCCCGACGCCGAACTCGATCCGATCCGCGAGGCGATCTATATGAGCCTCGCCGACTATCTCGAATGCAAGCGCACCGACCGCTATGTGGGGTTGCGCAAGGAGGTGCGGCTGCTGCGCGGCGATGCCGGGCCGTTGCTCGACAAGCTGGGCGCAGCGATGGACTTGACCGCGCTCGACCTGCGCACCGAGGAACGCCTCGCCACCGCTTTTGCCGGGCTGGCGCGCGAGATCAAGCGGCCGATCCTGCTGAGCTATCTCGGCTTTCCCTATTTCGATGTCGCGACGCTACCGCTGCTGCAAGGCGAAGGGCTCGACGAATTTGATCCGATCAAGGTCGACCGCATCTGCCCCGACGACGCCACCGGCATCCGCAGCGGTGGCGCGGAGGCAACGCTGAAGGGCATTCAGCTCAACAGTTTCGGTGCCTTCTTCAGCCGCGCGTACCGCGAGAATGATTATCTGTGGGGCCGCCTCCACGGGGCGGAACGCCTGATCGACATCGTGCTGTCGGCGCTCGACCCCGCGCGCACGCTCAAGCCCGGCCGTACCGCCGCAATCAAGCGCGCGCTGTTCCTCGCCATCCTCGACGAGGAGGAGCCCAAGCTGACCGCCGTGCCGAGCCTGTTTGAAACGCTGCGCCGCGAGATCGGGTAAGGGCACGTCTCCCCTCCCTGGAAGGGAGGGGTTGGGGGTGGGTTGGCCCGTAATTCGAGCGCACCCCTCACCATCAGCCGACCCACCCCCTGCCCAGCGTTGGGTCGGTCATGCCCCCAGCATGACCTGAACAGCGCGGGGCGCTATTCACCCAACGCTCTTCCAGGGAGGGGAGGAAAGGACGCACCAAGCAGGCTGGCAATCGTGACGCGTTCGCACTAACCTTCGCCTATGCAATTTCTGAAAATCCTCTTCTGGTGCCTCATCGCCTTCATCGCGGCGATCTTCACGCTGGAAAACTGGACCAGCGTGACCCTCAAATTGTGGGGCGGGGTGGAGGCGCTGATCAATTTGCCGCTGCTGCTGTTGCTGACCTTCCTCGCCGGGCTGCTGCCGACGCTCGCCTGGCATTCGACGCTGCGCTGGCGCTTGCGCAATCGCCTCGCTACCGCCGAGCGCACGCTCGCCGACCTGCGCGCGGCAATGGCCCCGCCGCCTGCCGCAGCGCAATCGCCCGACCCGGTCGAGGCCCCCGCCTCGGAGCACGCCGCATGAGCAACCGCCTGTTCGTCGCGCTCGATACGCCCGAGCTGGACAAGGCGCGCGCGCTCGCCAGCAAGGTCCGCCACCATGTCGGCGGCATCAAGCTCGGCCTCGAATTCTTCATGGCCAATGGCCGCAGCGGCGTGCGCGACATGGCCGAGCTCGGCTTGCCGATCTTCCTCGACCTCAAGCTGCACGACATTCCCAACACCGTCGCCAAGGCGATCATGGCTTTGCGCGGGCTGGACCCGGCGATCCTGACCGTCCACGCCGCCGGGGGGCGCGCGATGCTGGAGGATGCCAAGGCAGCCGCCCCGCTCGGCACCAAGGTGGTCGCGGTGACGACGCTGACCAGCCTCGACGGGGCCGACCTCAAATCGATCGGCTGTTCGGGCGACCCGCACGAACAAGTGCTGCGGCTGACCGAGCTGGCGCGCGATGCCGGCGTCGACGGCGTGGTCTGCTCGGGCGAGGAAGTCGCCGCCGCGCATAAGCTGTGGCCCAAGGGCTTCTTCGTCGTCCCCGGCGTGCGCCCGGCAGGCGGCGTCGTCGGCGACCAGAAGCGCGTCGTCACCCCGCGTGCTGCCGTGAATGCCGGTGCGTCGATCCTCGTCATCGGCCGCCCGATCACCCAGGCCGAAGACCCCGATCTTGCCGCACGCGAGATTGCCGGGACGCTGTAAGCACGCCCGCCCCGCGACACCGCCGGGGCACCAAGGACGCATCATGACCACGACTGCCAAGATTTGCGGGCTATCGACGCCCGAGACGCTCGACGCCGCGATTGCCGGTGGCGCGAGCCATGTCGGCTTCGTGTTCTTCGCCCCCTCCCCGCGCAATCTCTCGCGCGACCGCGCGGCGCAACTGGCGGCGCGCGTGCCGGGCCATGTCGCGCGCGTCGGCGTGATGGTGAACCCCGACGATGCGCTGGTCGAGCAGGCGATTGCCGCCGGTCAGCTCGAGGTGCTGCAATTGCACGACACCGCCCCGGCCCGCGCCGCCGCGATCAAGGCGCGCAGCGGCCTGGCGATCTGGGCGGCAGTCGCCGTGCGCACCCGCGCCGATCTGGCGCTGGCCGAGACCTTTGGCGGCGTCGCCGATCGCATCCTGTATGACGCCAAGACCCCGCCGGGCGCGGCACTGCCCGGCGGCATGGGCGTGCGCTTCGACTGGCATTTGCTCGACGGGTTCCGCCATCCGCTGCCCTGGGCGCTGTCGGGCGGGCTTGATCCGCTCAACGTCGCCGAGGCGGTGGCGGTGACCAGGGCGACGCTGGTCGATGTCTCCTCCGGCGTGGAAAGCGCGCCCGGAATCAAGGACGCAACCAAGATCCGCGCGTTTCTGGAGGTCGTGCGCGACCTCTGATTCCGTTCGTGCTGAGCCTGTCGAAGCACTGCGTCGCCGCCCAGCCCGCCAGATTTCGTGCGGCCCTTCGACAAGCTCAGGGCGAACGGGGTTGGCTGGCGCTCTACACCTGCTAAACGGCACCGCTATGAACGCCCCCAACTCCTTCCGCACCCAGCCCGACGAGCGCGGGCATTTCGGCGATTTCGGCGGCCGCTATGTCGCCGAGACGCTGATGCCGCTCGTGCTGGAACTCGACACCGCCTATCGCGCCGCCAAGGCCGACCCGGCTTTCAAGGCGCAGTTCGACGATCTGCTCGAACATTATGTCGGCCGCCCCAGCCCGCTTTATTATGCCGAGCGGCTGACCGAGGCGCTTCGCGAAGGCGCGCCCGCGGGCAAAGGCGCGCAAGTGTGGTTCAAGCGCGACGAGCTCAACCATACCGGCGCGCACAAGATCAACAATTGCATCGGGCAGATCCTGCTTGCGATGCGCATGGGCAAGACGCGCATCATCGCCGAGACCGGCGCGGGCCAGCACGGCGTCGCCACCGCCACCGTCTGCGCGCGCTTCGGGCTGCCCTGCGTCATCTATATGGGTGCCAAGGATATCGAGCGGCAGGCCCCCAACGTGTTCCGCATGAAGCTGCTGGGCGCCGAAGTGCGCCCGGTGACCAGCGGATCGCATTCGCTGAAGGATGCGATGAACGAGGGCATGCGCGACTGGGTCGCCAACGTCCACGACACTTTCTACATCATCGGCACCGCGGCAGGCCCGCATCCCTACCCCGAAATGGTCCGCGATTTCCAAAGCGTGATCGGCATCGAAGCACGCGCGCAGATGCTCAGCCGCATCAACCGCCTGCCCGATTTGCTGGTCGCGGCGATCGGTGGCGGGTCGAATGCGATCGGGCTGTTCCACCCGTTCCTCGACGATGGCGATGTGATGATGCTCGGCGTCGAAGCCGCCGGGCGCGGGCTCGACAAGGAACATGCCGCCAGCCTCGCCGGCGGCGCGCCGGGCATCCTCCACGGCAACAAGACCTATTTGCTGCAGGACGAAGACGGCCAGATCACCGAAGCGCATTCGATCTCGGCCGGGCTCGATTATCCGGGCATCGGGCCGGAGCATTCGTGGCTGCATTCGATCGGCCGGGTGGAATATACCTCGATCACCGATAGCGAGGCGCTGGATGCGTTCCAGTTGCTGTGCCGGACCGAGGGCATCATCCCCGCTTTGGAGCCATCGCACGCCGTCGCCGCCGTCGCCAAGCGCGCGCGCGAAATGGACAGCGACCAGATCATCCTCGCCAATTTGTGCGGGCGTGGCGACAAGGACATCTTCACTGTCGCCGAGGCGCTGGGGGTGAAGATATGAGCGCAAAAGCCCTCTCCCCTTCAGGGGAGAGGGTTGGGAGAGGGGAAGTCAGGTGCGCGACGCCCGACTGACCGCCTACGCCAAAACGATGCGTAAAGAGCCCTCCGAACCAGAGCAGCGCCTCTGGCTCGCGCTACGGGCCAAGCGCTTCGAGAACGTCAAATTCCGTCGTCAAAAGGTCATTGGCCGCTACATCGCCGACTTCGCGGCACGCGACCCGATGCTGGTGATAGAACTGGACGGCGACACCCACGCCGGACAAGAAGGCTATGATGAAGCCCGAACGCATTTTCTCCAAGAACAAGGCTATCGCGTGATCCGATTTTCGAACATCGACGTCATGACCAACCTTGAGGGTGTGTTGCTGACGATTGCGAGCGCTGTCGCCACTTCCCCTCTCCCAACCCTCTCCCCTGAAGGGGAGAGGGCTAAGCAATGAAACCCTTTTCCGCCAAGGCCTTCACCGCCGATCGCGCCTGGGGCAGCAGCCTGTTAGGCGATTTCGGAGACGTCGCAGTCCGCCTGCACTGGACCGACCAGCCCTATCGCTGGCACCGCAATACCGGCCGTGAAGTGTTCGCCGTGCTCGAAGGCGTGGTCGACATGCATTATCGCGAAAATGGCGTGGAGCAGGTCGTTCGGCTTCATGCCGGGGACGGCGTCTCGGTCGAGGATGGGGACGAACATGTCGCGCACCCGGTCGGGCCCGCGCGAATTCTGGTAGTAGAGCGCAAGGACTCCGAATGACCCGCCTCGCCGACGCCTTCACCAAGGGCCATCCCGCGCTCGTCGCCTTCGTCACCGCGGGCGATCCCACCCCGGACGCCACCCCCGCCATCCTCGACGCGCTGGTCGAAGGCGGCGCGGACGTGATCGAACTGGGCATGCCGTTCACCGATCCGATGGCCGATGGCCCTGCGATCCAGGCCGCCAATATCCGCAGCCTGGCGGCGGGCACGCGCACCGCCGACATCCTCGCCATCGCCAAGAGCTTCCGCGCGCGCCATCCGCAGGTGCCGCTGGTGCTGATGGGCTATGCCAACCCGATGACGATCCGTGGCGGCACATGGTTCGCCGAGGCCGCGTGCGATGCCGGGGTCGATGGCGTGATCTGCGTCGACATCCCGCCCGAGGAAGACCCCGAGCTCGGCCCCGCACTGCGCGCGGTCGGCATCGACCAGATCCGCCTCGCCACGCCGACCACCGATGCCACGCGCCTGCCGACCGTGCTGGAGGGGGCGAGCGGCTTCCTCTATTACGTGTCGGTCGCCGGCATCACCGGGCTGCAACAGGCCGCACAAACCTCGATCGATGCGGCGGTCACGCGGCTGAAGGCGCATACCGATCTGCCGGTTGCGGTCGGCTTCGGCGTGCGCACCCCCGAACAGGCCGCCGCGATCGCGCGCGTGGCGGATGGCGTGGTGGTCGGCTCGGCGATCGTCGATCTGGTCGGCCAGCATGGTGCCGCTGCACCGGCCGCCGTAAAAACCTATATTCAATCCCTGTCGCAGGCGATTCACGCCGCCCGGAAGGAACTCGCATGAGCTGGCTTACCAGCGTGCGCAACGCGCTCGCTTACGTCGTCCCCGTCAAGAAAGAGACGCCCGACAACCTGTGGCACAAGTGCAAGGGCTGCGGGACGATGACCTTCGTCAAGGAACTGGAGGACAATCTCCATGTCTGCCCGCATTGCGACCATCATGATCGCATCGGGCCGCTGCTGCGCTTCCAATATGTGTTCGACGCGGGCAGCTACAGCATCGTGCCGCTGGCCAAGGTGCCCGACGATCCGCTGAAATTCCGCGATACCAAGCGCTATGTCGACCGCATAAAGGCGGCGCGTGCCGCAACCAATGAAGGCGACGCGCTGATCACCGCGCGGGGCACGATCGAGGGGCATAAGGCCGTGATCGGCGTGCAGGACTTCGCCTTCATGGGCGGCTCGATGGGCCTGGCGGTCGGCGAGGCGTTCGTGCGCGGGGTCGAGGCCGCGATTGCCGACAACTGCCCCTACATCATCTTCACCGCCGCCGGTGGCGCGCGCATGCAGGAGGGCATTCTCAGCCTGATGCAAATGCCGCGCGCGACCGTGGCGATCGCCATGCTGCACGATGCCGGCCTGCCCTATATCGTCGTGCTGACCGACCCGACTACGGGCGGCGTGACCGCAAGCTATGCGATGCTCGGCGACGTGCAGATTGCCGAGCCCGGCGCGCTGATCGGTTTCGCCGGACAGCGCGTGATCGAACAGACGATCCGCGAAAAGCTGCCCGACGGCTTCCAGCGCGCCGAATATCTGCTGGAACACGGCATGATCGACATGGTCAAACACCGCCGCGACCTGCGCGCGACGCTGGCAAGCCTGATCGATTACCTCTGCAGCGCGAAGCAGGCGGCCTGATTAATCTCCCTCTCCCCGCTCGCGGGGAGAGGGCAAGCGAGGCGAAGCCGAAGCGCGGGAGAGGGGCAGTGGTCAGACGGTAGTGCTTGGTACTGCCCCTCTCCCCGGCCCTCTCCCCGCAAGCGGGGAGAGGGAGAAGATAATGGACACCGCCACCTCCACTAATGCCGCCGTGCAAACGCAGCTCGACCGCTTATGGTCGCTCTCGCCCGGTGCCGATATTCTCGGGCTGGAGCGGATCACCGCGCTGCTCGACCGGCTCGGCAACCCGCAGCACCGGCTGCCGCCGACGATCCATGTCGCGGGCACCAACGGCAAGGGCTCGACCTGCGCCTTCCTGCGCAGCGCGATCGAGGCCGCCGGGCTGACCGCGCACGTGTACACCAGTCCGCACCTCGTGCGCTTCAACGAGCGCATCCGCGTGGCGGGCCGGTTGATCGACGACGCCGCTCTGGCGAAACTGCTCGAAGACGTTCTCGATCATGCCGAGGGCATCGGCGCGAGCTTCTTCGAAGTGACCACCGCCGCCGCCTTCCTGGCCTTCAGCCGCACGCCTGCGGATGCGTGCATCATCGAGGTCGGGCTTGGCGGGCGCTTGGACGCCACCAACGTGCTGACGCACCCGGTCGCCACCGGCATCGCGCAACTCGGCATCGATCATCAGAGCTTTCTTGGGGATACGGCGGAAGCGATTGCGGGCGAAAAGGCCGGGATCGCCAAGGCCGGGGTTCCGCTGGTCACGATGCGCTATTCCGACTCGGTCACGCAGCGCGTCGCCGAGGTGGCGCTGGCCGCCGGCGCGACCGTGCTGCCGACCGGCACCGACTGGCGCTTCACCGTGGAGGCCGATCGCCTCATCTATACCGATGCGACGGGCCAGATCGAAACCCCGCTGCCGACGCTCGCCGGGCCGCACCAGCCCGAAAACCTCGCGCTCGCCATCGCCTTGCTGCGCCACCAGAGCGCGCTCGCTATCCCGCCCGAAGCCTATAGCGCCGCTGCGCGCCACACGCGCTGGCCCGCGCGGATGCAGCGGCTGCACGCCGGGCCGCTGACCGCTCTGCTCCCGCCCGGCAGCCAGCTGTGGCTCGATGGCGGGCACAACCCCGCCGCCGCCGCTGCCATCTCCGCCACGCTCGATGCGATCGCGCATCCCGGCGTCGGGCGCAGCGAAGTGCATCTGGTGCTGGGGATGCTCGCCAATAAGGATCCGGCGGGCCTGCTCGCCCCCTTCGCGCGCGTCGCCACCACGCTCCATGCCGTGCCCGTGCCCAGCCATGAGCATCACGCGCCCGCAGCACTCGCCGCGATCGCGCACGACCTCGGGCTCGCCGCGCATACGGCCCCCGATGTCGCCACCGCGCTCCTAGACATCACCGAGATTGCCGACCCGGCCGAGCCGCCGATCGTGCTGATTCTGGGCTCGCTCTACCTCGCCGGTGAAGTGCTCTCGGCGAACGACGAAGCGCCCGACTGACGCTTCGTTATTGCGATTGACTTGCAATAGCGAATATCGGAAGATGCTCGCCTGCAACGGAGCATCGCCATGACCACTGCCCCCAATTCGTCATCCGCGCCCACCTCACCGTCCCGCTATTCGGCCAGCCTGCCCAATCCGATGCCCGACGATCCCAATCGGCGGCTGCTGCTGTTCGCCTTTCGCCGGATGGGCGCGCATGGCCTGAAGGACGCGCATGCCGCCAGCGCGCTGTTCCAGGCGTTCGGGCAGGATTTCCGCCGCCCCTTGCTGCTGATGCGCACGATGATGGCCGATCTCGCGCACAATGCGACCTGCCCGATCACGATCGCGCCCTGCTGCTGCATGCGCATGACCGCGTCGGAAGCGACGATCCTCACGATCGTCGACCGGGCGGAAACCGCGCCCGACAGCGCGCGGCTGCTGCTGGGGGATTTGATCGGCCTGCGCCGCCCGGATGGCGTGCTCGCCAGCATCACCGCCGTTGCGAGTGCCTTTGCCGATGCCGGGCGGCCGCTTACGCCTTGACCGCGCGCAACTCGCCCAGCCGCGCCATCGCCCAGCGGTACATCTCGGCTTCCGCGGCGCGCTGCTGGCGGTCGAGCAGCTTCATCCGCGCCTCGACCTCTTCCAGCACCTCACGCGCCTTCTTGTCCCAACCCTGTTCGAGCAGCAGCGCGGCATAGCGGCAGCGCCCCTCCTCCCCCGGCAAGCGCGTCACCAGATCGGCATAGAGCGCCAACGCCTCATCCTTGCGCCCCAGCGCATCGAGAATGCGCGCGCGCAGCAGGCCGATCCGGTCGCGGTCGCTTTGTGCCGAGGCGGGCGGCGCGGCGTCGAGCGTCGCCAGCGCGGCGTTCGGATCGTGCGTCTCAAACTCGGCGCGGGCGCGCTTCTCGGCGCTGCGCGTATCGACCGGCCCGCGCTCGGCCGCCTCGCGATACAGCGGCAACGCCTCGGCATAATTGCCCTGCGCCGCCAACGCATCGGCCAGCCGCATCCGGTTGGCGACGGTATCGGCGAGCGCCAGCGCGCCACGCGCGGCGCGCACGTCCTTGTCGGGATCGAGCTTCGCCGCGACCGTCGCCCGCGCGGTGCGGACATGGCGATTGCCCTGGAAGCGCGGATACACCTCCAGCACGACATAAGCGATCGTGCTGGCGAGCGGCAGGAACACGAGCGCCATGATCCACAATTGATTGCGCCCGTTGCGGATCACATCAATCACGCACAGCACCTGGATGGCGATGGTGAGGAGGTAGAACATCGGTATCGCGCTCCGCCCAGTTAGTCCCGCGCGCGCGGGGTCATCGAAACACCTGGCATCAGCCTTCCCCACGCACCGCCGCCGCGCTGCTGCGGGTCGAACGCCACCATTCGAGCAACACGAACACGATCGCCAGGAGCCCCAGCACCGCAACCTCGCGGAACACCGCCGCATAGCCGATCCTGTCGATCAACTCGCCCGCAAAGCCCTTGCCCAGCGACCCGATAAGAAACGTCAAGGAGGACAGCAAGGCATATTGCACCGCCGAATATTTCTTGCTGACGATGCCCGAAACATAAGCGACAAACGCCGCGCCTGCGATGCCAGTCGAGACATTCTCATACGCGATCGTCAGCAGTAGGCGTGCGATGCGCAGATCTCCGCCAAGCGCCTGCGCCAGCACATCCAGCCGCAGCGTCTGCAATACGATGTCGATATAGGGCGCACCATCGGCGAGATCGGCATAGAGGAAATTGCCGAAGATCGGCAGCGCCGCCCCGATGAGCACCGTTGGAAACCGCCCGATCCGCACGAACAGATAGCCGCCGACGCTGACCCCGATAATCGACATGACAATGCCGAAGATCTTGGATGCGAAGGCCACCTCGTCCTTCGTATAGTGCATGTAATCGAGGTAGAACGGATAAGCGAACGAGGCCCAGACATTGTAGCACAAGGCGTACGTCAGGATCAGCCCGATCACCACCAGCACGCCCCAGCGCATCCGCTCGGTCAAATCGGCGAGCGGCGCGATCAGCGCGCGGTAAAGGTGGTTGGCGATGGTCCGCGCCGGCGACACCCGCGTATCGACCACCGCCTGCACTTGATGCCCGCGCAGCTTCAGCCAGTTGAGCACGGCTGCCACGATCAGCGGAACGATCACCGTCGCCAGCACGATCAGCGGCCCGTTATATTTCAGAAAATCCCCCGCCGACGGTCGTTTGCCGCCCGGCGGCACCTCGGCCAGCATGCTCGTCATGAACACAATGATGCGGACGATCGCCCACACCCAGCTCGACCCGACAATGAGGAGCGCGATGGCGCGCGCGCGCGGCGCGATCTCGCCGGGCTGGTCGAGCAAATCGGCTGCGACATCGGGGCTGCGTTCGGTATCGGGCGCGGCCAAGGCGATCAGCAGCATCACCCCGATCAGACACGCCATCAGCAGATAGACCGTCGGCCACGACATGCGCGCCGCCAGAAACAGCGCAAACGCCCCGCCGACGATGCTCGCGGTGCGATAGCCGAGCTGGTAGATTGCAGACAGCAGTTCGACGGGCGTGCGTTCGTCGGCCACATCGATCCGCCACGCATCGATCGCCACGTCCTGCGTCGCCGAACCGATCGACGCGACGAACGCAAACAAGGCGAAGCGCGCAATGTGGACGGTGGGATCGGTCACCACCAGCCCGATCAAGCCCAGGATAATGAGCCCCTGGCAGAGCACGATCCAGCTTTTGCGCCGCCCGATCCGCCCGAGCAGCGGCGGACGCGTACGGTCGACCAGCGGCGACCACAGGAATTTGAACGCATAGGTCAGCCCGACCCACGACAGCACGCCGATCGTCGCGAGGTTGACCTTCACTTCGCCGAGCCACGCCGTCAGCGTCCCGATCAGCAATGCGAATGGCAGACCCGAGGAGAAACTGAAAGCGAGCATCGACGCCGCCTTGCGCGTCTGCAGCGCCGCCTTGAGCAGCCGCCAGCCTTTGGGCTTGATCGGCGGTGCAGGATCCTCGCGCATTTCCGTAACAGTCACAGTGTCCCCTTCGAGCCTCAAGCCAACAGATCGGCCCGCGCGCCGGAGACTAGCGTCAAAAATCACCAGTGAAAGGGTGATGCGCAGGGATGGGCCGGGCGATCGATCTTACCCGGACGAGCCCCGGACAAATCCGGGCAAAACCGATGGCGACCTACGCCTCCGCCACACCCGCAAACAAGCTCAACCCCCCCGGCACGCGCCGCGGTTTTTTGCCGTCGAGCACCGCCTCGATCGCGGCGATCGCCGCGAGCAGATCGCGTTGCGCATAAGGTTTGGACAGGCACCCCGCAGCCACCGCGCGCCCGCCTTCTGGGCACGACCCGGTGACGAACAGCACCGGCACTCCGGCCTGATGTGCTGCGCGGGCGACATCGATGCCGCTGCCATCGGCCAGGCTGATATCAACCAGCACCAGATCAATCTCGCGCGCATCGGCGATCACGGCGAGCGCATCGCTGACGCGATCGACCGTCGCGACCATTTCGAATTCGGCCTCGCGCAGGAAATGCTCTGTATCAAACGCGACCAGCGGCTCGTCCTCGACGAGCAGCAATCTGGAGATCCGCCGCTTCTTTCTGGCGAACAGCATCGTTTCCACCACCCACTTCGTGCCCGCGCTCAACAGGCTGCGCGTCCCGCCCTCGTTACGCATCCGTGCCTGAACGCTCGGCTACGAGATAGGACGCAATTTATTTTATACGGGCACTTTTCCACAACTTGTCTATCAGGGCGCTGTGTCAAGACCAGCAACCCCCAAAGATCGCCCCAAAGAGCAACAGCGGATCGCCAAGCTCCTCGCCCGCGCAGGCGTCGCCTCGCGCCGGGAAGTCGAACGCATGATCGCCGAAGGCCGCATCGCCCTGAACGGTGTCGTGCTCGATACCCCAGCGACCATTCTCGCCTCGCTCGCCGGTGTCACCGTAGATGGCGAACCCGTCGAGGCCCCCGCCGCCGCGCGGCTGTTCCTCTATCACAAGCCGCCCGGCCTGCTCGTCACCGAGCGTGATCCGGCCGGCCGCCCGACCATCTATGATCGCCTGCCCGAAGGGCTGCCGCGCCTCGTTCCGGTCGGCCGCCTCGATCTCGCGACCGAGGGGCTGTTGCTGCTCACCACCGATGGCGAACTGAAACGGCAGCTCGAATTGCCCGCAACCGGCGTCGAACGCGCCTACCGCGCCCGCGCCTATGGCCCGATCACGCAGGAACAGCTGGAAGAGTTGATCCACGGCGTCGAGATCGAGGGCGTTCGCTATGGCGCGATCGACGCCAATCTCGAACGCCGCACCGGCGCCAATGTCTGGATCGAACTGATCCTGACCGAGGGCAAGAATCGCGAAGTGCGCCGCGTGCTCGAATATCTCGGGCTCAAGGTCTCGCGCCTGATCCGCACGCGCTACGGCCCGTTCGTGCTGGGCGATCTGCCCGTCGGCGAAATCGGCGAAGTGAAGCAGCATGACGTCGTCGCCTTCCGCAAGGACCCGACGCGCAAGGGCGGCGGCGAAGCGCCCAAGCTGGTGGAAAAGCCCCGCCCAGCCGGGCGCGGGCGCATCAACCCCAACGAATCCACCGCCCCCACCTCGCTGCCCAAGCCGCGCCCGGTGCGGCGCATCACCAAGGCGACCGCCAACCGCGCCGACAAGGAAGCCTTTGCCGAGCCCGCGCGCCAGGCGCAGCCCGGTCGCGATCCGGTGGTGCTGACCAAGGCGACCAAGGTGAAGCGCTTCTACGACGCCAAGCCCAAGACCGGCACCGCCGCGCCCGCTGCCGACACCCGCCCCAAGCGCGTGTTCAACCCCGAACTCGGCCGCAACGTGCGCGCCAAGCCGCCGCGCGACGCCAAGCCGGTCGACCGCGCCGAGCGGACCGAGCGCCCGGAACGTGCCGAACGCGCGCCCAACAAATCCACCCCGCGCACGCCGGGCAAGGCCATGGCCCGCCCGTCCAAGCCGCGCACCGTCAAGACCCATAAGAGCCGGACCAGGAAGTAATGCGAATCATCGCTGGAAAGTGGCGCGGTCGTCCGATCGTCGCGCCGAAGGGGGATGCCACCCGTCCCACCGCAGACCGTGTGCGCGAGGCGTTGTTCTCGATGCTCGCCAGCCGCCTCGGTGATTTCGAGGATCTGGCCGTGGCCGATCTGTTTGCCGGATCGGGCGCGCTGGGTCTGGAGGCGCTGTCGCGCGGGGCCGCCTCGTGCATCTTCGTCGAACAGGACAAGGCCGCGCTCGACGCGCTGCGCACCAACATCACCAAGCTCGGCGGTGCGAAGGAAATCGGTGCCGATGTCCGCGCGCAATCGGTGCTGGCGCTGGGCCATGCGGTCGCCCCGCTCGACCTGATCGTGATGGACCCGCCTTATGACAGCGGCGCGGGTGCAGTGGCGCTCGACAAGCTCGCCCGGCTCGGCTGGATCGGCGATGCGACCTGGATCAGCATCGAAACCGCCAAGCCCGAACTGGTGGAAGTCGCGGGCTTCGTGGAAGACGTCAGCCGCGTCCACGGCAAGGCCAGAATCACGCTGCTGCGCCGGGGTTAAAGCCCCAATCCCTCTCCCACCGGGAGAGGGAGGGAGGCGCAAAGCGCCGGAAGGGTGAGGGCGACGCGCAGGACGCGCCCAGTCACCCTCACCCGTCCTCGCTACGCTCGGCCACCCTCTCCCGCCGGGAGAGGGAACGCGATCACATCTTGGTCAGGCCCAGAAACACCCAATACAGCCCACCCGCCAGCGCCATCGCGGCGGGCAAGGTCATCACCCATGCGAGCGCCATCGAGCCGATCGTGCGCGGCTGCAAGCCAGCGCCACTCGCAACCGAGGCACCCGCGACGCCCGACGACAGGATGTGCGTGGTCGACACCGGCAGGCCATAGACTTCGGCCGCCAGAATCGTTCCCGCCGCAACCAGTTCGGCCGATGCGCCCATGCCATAGGTCAGGTGCGACTTGCCGATCTTCTCGCCAACGGTGATGACGATCCGCCGCCAGCCGACCATCGTGCCGAGACCCAGCGCAAGCGCGACGATCACCTTGACCCAAACCGGGATATAGCGCGTGCCCTTTTCCAAATTGGTCTGATACGCCTTGATCGCCGTCAGCTCTGCCGCGTTGAAGATCTTGGCGGAGGCGTCCTTGTCCTTGGTCGCCAGCCGCGCACTGTCGAGCACCAGATACATGTCGTTGCGCAGGTTAGGCGTCGCAGCGGCAGGCACCTTGTCGAGCGAGCCGTAATTGCCGATACGCTGCCCCAGATCACGCGACAACGCGTCGGCAGCCGCAAAGACTTGCGGGGTGTCCGCATGGCGCGCCTGCAACGCCCGCGTCAGCACCGCGCGTGAAGCGTCAAGGGTGGTCGGCGCTGCACTCGCTCCGGCATGGGCCGCAAAGGCGTTGGCAGCGGCATTGGCGCTCGCAACGAACGCAGGCGTCGCGCTCTCGGGCATGGTGCGGTTCAGCGCATAGGCCGTCGGCGCGCAGCCGATCAGGATCAGCATGATCAGCCCCATGCCCTTCTGCCCGTCATTGCCACCATGCGCGAAGCTGACGGCAGTGCAGGTGAAAATGAGCAGGGCGCGAATGCCCTTGGGCGGCGGGGCGGTGCCTTCCGGCTCACTGTACAGCTTGGGATTGCGCAGCACGAGCTTCATGACGTGCAGCAACAGGAACGCGGCACCGAAACCGATCAACGGTGCCATCCACAGCCCGGTCAGCACCTTGGTCGCCTGGCTCCAGTCGACGCCGGAGGTGCCGCCCGTGCCAGCCGTCATAAGCTGGTTGGCAAGGCCGACGCCAAGGATCGATCCGATCAGCGCGTGGCTCGATGAATTGGGCAAGCCGACATACCAGGTGCCGAGATTCCACAGCACCGCCGCCAGCAACAGCGCGAAAATCATCGCAAAGCCGGCATTGCTGCCGACATGGAGGATGAGGTCGACCGGCAGCAGCGTGATGATCGAATAGGCCACGGCCCCGCTCGACAGCATCACACCCAGGAAGTTGAAAAACCCCGACCACACGACTGCCAGCGCGGCGGGCATCGAATGGGTATAGATCACCGTTGCCACCGCATTAGCGGTGTCGTGGAAGCCGTTCACAAATTCGAAGCCAAGCGCGATCAGCAGCGCCAATCCCAGGAACGCAAAGGTGCCGAGCGCTAGCCCCTCGCCCACCTGGGCTGTATCGACAAGGATGCTGTAACCGGCATAGCCCACCCCGACCACCAGCAGCGCCAGGAAAATCCAGCGCCCAGCAGGGTGCAGTCGATGATCGAGCCGCGGCCCGTGCGGAGCGTCCGTCGCCGATTCGGGGGACGCTTTGAAGGTGGTAGCCATGCCGTTGAAGGCCTTCGCTCGGTTGTGTTACGGGTTGATGACGCGCGGTGCGGTTGGTCGCCCGATACCCGCCTAAAGTATCAAAAGCCAGCCCTCAAAGGCAGGTCCATGGGGCAGGTCGCGATGGAACGCAGGGCTGCCTATTGTGAAAAACGGGTGGTGTCGGATGCCGTCATCGGTGAACGATTTGCACAGTGCCGCCCGCTCGCTTATGCAAGCGGCGTGGGCGGAAGGCGAGCTGGAGGGGGCTATCATCATGTTTGACGTCGCCTCGACACCGGGGGACATCGGCCACCGCGCGCAACAGCATCTTGCCCGGGGCTCCAACCGCACGCAGCGCGCTCCATTGCGCGTGCTGACCTTCCTGAACAGCTTTGCCCCCGGTGGGGTCGAACGCATCGCCGCGCGGCTGCATGCCGCCTGGACGATCGCCGGGGTCGATGCGCAGATGGTCGTGGCCGATGCCAGCATCGCGCCGCCGATCGCTTTGCAGGCCTTGTCGCAAGTCCATCCCAAGCCGCGCGGGCGCGGGGTCACGCGCTTCGCGGCGTTGCTGCGCGGCATCCCCGCGATCATCGCGCGGCAGCGCCCTGACGTGCTGTTCTGCGCGGGCAACACCTATACCGCGCTGGCGGTGGCGCTGAAGCTGACGCTCGGGCCTGCCTGTCCGCCGATCGTGGTGAAGATCAGCAACGATCTCGTCCGCCCCGACATGCCGCTGCCGCTGCGCTATTTCTATCGCCGCTGGCTGCGCATCCAGGGTCGGCACCTCGACCATTTCGTCGGCATGGCCCCGGCGATGCGCGGTGAAATCGCGCGGCTGGTCGGCGTGCCGCAAAGCCGGATCAGCGTGATCGCCGACCCTGCGCTTGCCGATGCCGACCTCCGCCGCCTCGCCGCCGCCCGCGATGCCGTCGTGCGCGCGCGGCCGGGCCGGCATTATGTCGCGGTCGGTCGCCTTGCCCCGCAGAAGAATTTCGCGCTGCTGCTCGAGGCCTTTGCGCGGATCGCCAAGCCCGACGACACCTTGCGCATCCTTGGCGAAGGCCCCGAACGCCGCGCGCTCGAGGCGCAGGCGGCGCGGCTCGGCATTGCCGGGTCGGTCTATATGCCCGGCCATGTCGATCCGCTCGACGCCTGGCTGGCCGAGGCCGACGCTTTTGTGCTGTCCTCGGATTATGAGGGCGTGCCTGCCGTGGTGATCGAGGCGCTGGCGGCGGGGCTGCCGATCATCGCGACCGATTGCTGTTGCAGCATGGCCGATCTGCTTGGCCACGGCACGCTCGGCCAGCTGATCCCGACCGGCGATGCCGCCGCGCTGGCACAGGCAATGATGACGCTTGCCCCCGATTCGGGCGCCACCATTGCCGCGCGCCGCACCGCCGCCGCGACCTTCACGATCGAAAGCGCCACCGACAAATATCTGGGGCTGATGCGCACGCTCGCCGCCACCCGCGCCGCCGAGACCGCGCCCGACACGCCGCGCAACGACCCGATCCCAAGCCCGGCGGCCTAGCCTCTCTGCACGACGCGCTTGCCCGACGCCGCCGCGTTCCCTACCTGTTCACCAATGACTCTCCCCGCG
>Ga0209482_1000269_pt1 | contig 47377 bp, 49 predicted proteins | sample CoawatmetaG10DNA_FD_187512 | JGI IMG/M metagenome (GOLD analysis project Ga0209482, IMG submission 187512) | Marine microbial communities from the West Antarctic Peninsula - Coastal water metaG104-DNA (SPAdes) (version 2) | ecosystem: Environmental > Aquatic > Marine > Coastal ...
TCTTATTTGGTAAATCTATTTGAGAAGGATCACCATTTATAACTATTTTTGAATTCTCCCCAATACGTGTTAAAAACATTTTAATTTGAGTATCCGTTGCATTTTGAGCTTCGTCTAAAATTGCAAAGGAATTTTTTAAAGTTCTCCCTCTCATAAATGCAAGTGGTGCTATTTCAATATCACCAACTTCAATCATTCTCTGTATTTTTTCAAAATCAAATAAATCATAGAGAGAATCATATAAAGGCCTTAAATAAGGATCTACTTTCTCTTTCATATCTCCTGGTAAAAAACCGAGCCTTTCACCAGCTTCTACTGCTGGTCTTGATAAAATAATTCTTTCAATCTTTTTATCAAGCAACATAGTTAATCCAACTGCTACTGCTAAAAAGGTTTTACCTGTTCCTGCAGGGCCTGCAGATATAACGATATCGCTTTGTCTTAAAGCTCTCACATATTCTTTTTGCCTCTCTGATCTAGGAATAACAGATTTTTTTGGTGTTTTGATTATGTCAGAAACATTTTGATTTTTTACTTTTTCTTCAATCATAAATTTATCTATAGATGAGATTATATCTTTTTTCTCAATACTGCCATTACTAATAAATTGATTTGCAAGAAATTGAATAGCATTTTTTGTTATTTCGTTTTGTTCTGGGGTTGATTTTATTAAAATAGAATTTCCTCTTGAATAAAGATTTGTATTGGTAATTTTTTCGAGTTCTTTTAAATTTTCATTAAACTCACCAACAACTCCCATTAATAAATCATTATCATGAAAGATAACACTTAAAGAATTATTGTCAGAGTATACAAATTTTAATGTTGAATTAATTTTTTTTGAAACTGTATTATTCAATTTTAAGCTACTTTTTTTTTAGAGATTTCAGTTAATTTTCCAAAAAGACTATTTTGATTACTGCTTGTTATTTCAACTTGTACAATTTTTCCAATGTTCTCTATATTGCCATCAAAAATTACTGACGTCATATATTCTGTTCTACCAAATAACTTGATCCCATCTTTCATTTTATTTTCTACTAGAACATCTAAAACTTTATTTTCAAGAGATTTATTTTTTTGTATTTGATTATTAAATAACTTCTCCTGAATTATTTCTAATCTTTGTTTAGATTTTTTGTGATCAACTAGTTTTAAATCTGCTGCAACAGTTCCTGGTCTTGGGCTAAAAATAAATGAATATGAGTTAGTAAATTTTATTTTTTCAATCAATTCCATTGTCATTTTAAAATCTTGTTCGTCTTCTTCTGGATACCCAATAATAAAATCGCTAGAAAACTCAATTTTTGAGTTAATTTTCTTAAGTTTTTCATAAACCAACACGTATTCTTCAATGGTGTGCTTTCTATTCATTAGGTTTAAAATTTTATTTGATCCACTTTGTACTGGTAAATGTACAAGGGGCATCAGTTTAGATGATGACTTATAAACATTAATCAAATCATCTGTCATATCCTTAGGATGAGATGTTGTGTATCGAATTCTTTCAAGTTTATCAAAGCTATCAAGTTTAATTAACAAGTCTGACAGTCTGTACTCTTTACCTTTCTCATCATAACTGTATGCATTTACATTTTGACCTAGTAAGATAATTTCTTTTGCACCATTTTGAATTAATTCTTTTGCTTCATTTATGATTTGATCAAAAGGTCTGGAATATTCGGGTCCACGAGTATAAGGCACTACACAAAAGTGACAGAATTTATCACAACCTTCTTGGATTGTTAAAAATGAAGAAACTTTACTATCTTTATTTTTAATTTGACTTAGATAATTAAATTTAGAAATTGTGTCAAATTCTGTTTCTTCCTCTTTTTTTTTATTTTTTGAATGATTTAATATTGCCTCATTTATTTTATGATAAGACTGTGGACCAATTACAATGTCAATATAAGGTTCTCTTTTTAACATTTCTTGATTTTCAGCTTGAGCAACACAACCAGCAACAATTACAATTGGTTTTTTTTTCTCTCTAAAAATTTTTTTAACTCTTCCTATTTCATGATAAACCTTTTCTTTTGCTTTATCACGAATATGACAAGTGTTTAAAAGATAACAATTTGCATCCTCATATTTATCAGTTTTTTCAAAACCAATTTTTTTTACTGTATCAAATATACGGTTTGAATCGTATTCATTCATTTGACAGCCAAAAGTTTTAATAAAAATTTTTTTCAACATTATGCTAGGATTTTTTTTTAACCCCATATAATTCTAATTTATGATCTACTAATCGATATCCATACTTGTCAGCAATTTTTTCTTGCAACTTTTCTATCTCTTCATCAACAAATTCTATAATTTCACCTGAATTAACATCAATTAAATGATCATGATGTCCCTCATTTAATTCTTCGTATCTAGCTTTACCTCCTTTAAAATCGTGTTTTGCTAAAATTCCAGACTCCTCAAAAAGTTTTACTGTTCTGTATACTGTGGCAATACTTATTTTTGGATCAATCTTTGAAATTCTATTATAAAGTTCATCTACATCTGGATGATCGTTCGACTCTGACATTATTTTTGCAATAATTTTTCTTTGATCTGTAAGTTTAACTCCTTTAGCTAAACATTTTTGTTCAATATTTTCTGACATTTTTAATTTTAACTTAAATAAATAGGATTAATCAAATTCTTTTTAATTTTAAATTGTTCACATAAACTAGGGACATCTTCATACTTAACTTCTTCAAATCCCTTAAAATCTTCAAAACTAAAACAATAATAATTGATTTTTTTAGTTAGAAATAAAGCTTTAATCGTCGCTAGAGAATTTCTAATACCTGCAAAACTACCTGGTCCTCTGTTAACATAAATAACATCAATTTGATCTAAAGAAGAAGAATTTACCTTTAAAAAATCATTAATTAAGATCATTAATTTTTCAAAATTAATTTTACTATTTTCATGACTACAAGTATAAATATTTTCACTAACTATGAGTGTCAAAAAAATTTTATCTCTTGTGGCATCTACTATTAAATTTTTCATTATAATAATGTTATTTGCCATCAATTCTAAAGCAGAAGAAAATAATATCAAATATTATTCTGAAGATAGCGGCATTCTTTCTTTAATGTACCACCGATTTGATGAGAATAAGTATCCTTCAACAAATATACAAATGGATATTTTCAAAGAACAAATGTCTATAATAAATACCTTAAATTATAAATTTTATGATCCACAATATTTACAGAAAAAATTTAATATTACAAAAAATAAAAAAGAAATACTCATTACTATAGATGATGCATTCTTATCTTTTTATAAAAGTGCATGGCCATATTTAAAGAGAGAGAAAATTCCTTTTATTTTATTTGTTTCAACTGAAACTATAGACAAAACTGGCTATATGAGTTGGCAACAAATAAAAGAAATAGAGAAAGAGCCATACGCTTACATTGGTAATCATTCCCATTCTCATGATTACTTGGTTGATCTAGTCACAGAAAATTTTTTGTCTGATATTAATACTTCAATTAAAATCTTTAATCAGCACTTAGGTTATAACCCAATTTTTTTTTCATACCCCTTTGGTGAGTATAGTAAAACTATTAAAGATTTTATTTCTAAAAATTTTGATTTTGCTTTTGGTCAACATTCTGGTGTTATTGATATTAATAAAGATCCTCATGAATTACCTAGATTTCCAATTAATGAAAAATATGGTGACCTAGAAAGATTCAAATTTTTAATTAATCTTAGTCCACTTCAATACAAATCTTTAAACCCTGAGGATAGGTATATTACTAATAATAATCCACCAAAACTATCTGTCGAATTTTTTAAAAATCAAAAAAATATAGAAAATATTAATTGTTTCTCTGATGAGGGTAGTGGATGGGATAAGTCAAATATTACCTTTAATAAAAATATACTGAAATTAAACTTTAGGGAAAAATTTACATTCAGAAGAGGGAGAGTTAATTGTTCACTTAATGATGATGGAATATGGAGATGGTTTGGTGTTCAATTCTCAGTGAACCAAAATTAAATTAAACTTTCTAAATCTTTGCTTGATGGCATCAACTTAGCATCATCAAAATCTGTTAAATCATTTTGTCTAATAATTTGTTGTAAAATTTTAACATACTCTTTTCCTGTCTCTGCATATTTATCTAAGTATTCAGTAAGAATCATGCTGTCTAATTTTTTTCCTTCATCTCTCAATTCAGCTCTTGCGCTTCTAAAGTCTTTATAAGATGAGTGTGTATTCAAATTTCTTTGATAAGCTTTTACAGACGCTTGTAAAATTTTAAATCTCATAACTTTGTGCGTACTATCATCTTCTGCATCAGCTGGCTTTATTCCTTCTCCACTCCACGTCCATTGACCAAATAATGCATTTCCTTCTTGAGCAAATCTTGATGTTCCCCAGCCAGTTTCTTTTGCAGCCTGTGCAATGGCCATTGAAACAGGAACTTCATCCATTCTAATTTTTAATGTAGATAAATCTTTATTTACTACTCCATATTGTTTGAATTTTATATTCAACCACTCTTGTTCTGTCTTTGTATTTTTGCTTTTATTTAAAATACTAAAAAGATTAATTCTATCTAGTTTGATGCTATTATTTTCATCAATGACTAAAGGTAAAATTATCTGAATAAAAAGGTCTTTTCTTTTTTTGGTATTTTCTATTTTTACAATCTCTTTTGGTAATAGATCTAAACTTATAGGCTTTACTAGTTTATTTTCTCTAACATCTTTTAAATTATAATTTGTTGATTTAAAAAGTTCTTCAATTGTTGCAGCACTTAACAATATGACGTCTGATGGCTGCTCATCAAATGTTAAAACATCTTCATATAAAAACTTTTTATTTAATTTTTCATCTAGTTTTGTTGTTTTGTTTTCTAATAATTTTTTTAAATTATTTTTTGAATTATTTTCATAGTCTTTGGAAAATATCATTTTTTCTTTTGTAAGATTAATAGCTAGTGGAGCTATGAAAAAAATTGATACAATGATTAAACTTGATAAAAAAGTTCTTGATAGATTAACTAGCCCACTTTCTTTTATTTTAAGTTTATCTTTTTTTTTTAAATTTTTTTCTGTTCCAGAAAACGATCTAAGTTTTTTTCTAATAATTATTTTTTTACTCATAACTATATTGCAACCACTTCTTTTACCTCAGGTAAATAATGACACAAAAGATTTTGTACACCTTGTTTTAAAGTCATTGTTGAGCTAGGGCAGCCAGAACAGCTTCCTTGTAATTCTACCATAACAATTCCATCTTTAAATTCTTTAAATTTAATGTCACCACCATCTTTTGCAACAGCAGGTCTAATCTTTGATTCTAAAATACTTATAATTTGTTTTTCAATTTCAGTATGCTCTTCTTTTTTTTCTCCAAGCAACTCATTAGCAATTACAAATTCTTTACCTGTAGAATAAAAATCATTAATCAGTGAAATAGCTATATGTTTAATATCTTCCCAATTCACTTCTTCATTTTTATTTATAGATATAAAATCTTCTCCCAAAAATACGCCTGTTACCCCATTAATTGATAAAACATTTCTTACCAATTCATTGTCTGTTTCTTCTTTTTTTGTCACTTCAAATGAGCCATTATTGGAAACCTTTTTTCCAGGCAAAAACTTAAGTGAATTAGGGTTTGGTGTTATTTCGGTTTGGATGAACATTCTTTATATATAGTGATTACTGAGAGAATTTAAACTAATTAATATAATTTAATTAAAAACCTACTAAATCTTTAATTTCTTTTATTTTTTTTGAGGCAATCTCATTGGCTTTATCAGAGCCTTCTAAAAGAATTTTATCTAAATAATTTTCATCATTTAATAATTTTTTTATTTCTTTTGAAATTGGATCAATAGTTTCAATTAAAGTATCTGATAACTTCTCTTTAAACTCTGAAAAATTTTTTCCTTTAAATTCAATGATAGATTTTTCTAAATTTTGATTTTTTAAACTTGAATAAATCCCTAATAAATTTTCTGCTTCTGGTCTTTCATTTAAATCTTTAATGTCTGAAGGCAGCGGCAAAGGATCAGTTTTAGCTTTTTTAATTTTATTTAATATTGCATCTCCACTATCTGTAAGATTAATTCTACTTAAGTCTGAAGGATCTGATTTGCTCATTTTTTTTAATCCATCTTTAAGACTCATTATTCTAGAAAACTCTTCCTGTATTAAGGGTTCAGGTACTTTTAAAAAATCTATTGCATTAAAATCGTTATTAAATTTTTGCGCTATATCCCTACAAAGTTCTAAATGTTGTTTTTGATCATCACCAACTGGCACATGAGTTGCATCATACAACAGGATATCAGCAGCCATTAATACAGGATATGAGTAAAGACCAATACTAGCTTTTTCCTTATCTTTTCCAGCTTTTTCCTTAAACTGAGTCATTCTATTAAGCCAACCAATCCTTGAAACACAACTTAATATCCATGCCGCCTCAGAGTGAGCTGAAACCATTGATTGATTAAATATTATACTTTTGACCGGATCTATTCCACTTGCAATAAATGTTGCTGCAGTTTCTCTAATATTCTTTTTTAATTCCTTAGGGTCTTGTTTTACTGTAATTGCATGAAGGTCAACTACACAAAAAATACACTCATTTTCTATTTCATTTTGAAGTTTTACAAAATTTTTAATTGCTCCAAGATAGTTTCCTAAATGCAGGTTACCAGTGGGTTGCACTCCAGAAAAAATTTTTTTAATCATATTAATAGTTTAAATTAATATCTGTTCTTTTGAAAGCCTTGATTAAAACTGCAATGAAAAAATAAAATATAAGACTAGCAATAACAGTACCTATTAAATAGATCGCTTTAAAATTTTCTTGATAGGACAATTCATTATTAAAAAAATAAATTATATAATCAAAAAATATTCCCATAATCACCGATGCTGTTAAAATCTTAACAAACCTATCTATAAAAATAAAATTAAAATTAAAAAAACTTTCTTTTCTTAAGAAAATAAATAATAAAAATGCATTGAACCAAGACGAAATAGTAGTTGCGATTGGTATGATTATAAAACCAATTTGTTTAAAAAAAATAACACTTATAAATACATTTAATAAAACAGATAATAATGAAATATAAAATGGTATTTTTGTATTATGCCTTGCGAAAAAAAATGATGAAAAAACTTTTATTAATGAAAAAGCAGGCAAACCAATTGCAAAATAAAATAGAGCTTTTGCTGAATTCTTAACACTTAATTCATCAAAGGAACCATAGCCAAATAATGAAGAGATAATTTCTTCCGAGGCAATCAATAATGCAATTGTTGCTGGGATACTCAAGAATAGGCTAAGTTCTAAAGCTTTATTTTGAATTAAGTTTATTTTATCTTTATTTTGACTTTTAACATATTTGGATAGTTGGGGCAAAATAACTGTACCAATTGCAATTCCAGCAATGGCTAAATTTATTTGATAAACTCTATCAGCATAATAAAGGTAAGAAACTGCACCAGCTTGAAAAGATGCAATAATTGTTCCTACTAAAATATTTATTTGAGTAACACCTGATGAAAAAATACTGGGTAATAATCTTTTAAAAAAGTTTTTAATTTTTTTACCAATTTTAATCTTAAATTTAATCTTAGGTGAAAAATATTTTTTTACAAAAAAGTATAGAAAAATAAATTGTACGGCACCTGAAATGGTTACAGCATAAGATAAATAATGAACAAGATTATCGTCTAATATTTTTGCAAATAACAAAACTCCAATTAAAAGTATATTTAAAATAATTGGAGCAGCAGACGCTATTGCAAATTTATTATGTGAATTTAAAATTGCAGAAAAAAATGACGCTAAACTGATAAATATTAGAAATGGGAAGGTAATTCTTGTTAAAGTTATGGCTAGTTCCATCTTATCATAATCACCTTCAAAACCTGGCGCAATTAGATAAACAAATAAAGGCATCAATATCTCTACAATCAGAACTAAAACAAGTAGGCCCAGGATCAGTAGATTAAAAATACTATTAGCAAAATTTTGTGCCTCTTTTTTTTTATTTAATAATGATGAGTAGCTTGGAACAAAAGCTGCATTAAATGTTCCTTCAGAAAATAACCTTCTAAATGTATTAGGAATTCTAAACGCCACAAAGAAAGCATCTGCCAGAACTCCCGTTCCAAGGAATACTGCTATTAAAATATCCCTTAAATAGCCTAGTAACCTACTAATTATTGTAAAAAAGCTAAACGTGCTTGTTGACTTAATAAGGTTCATAAATCATATTAGTCTTAAATTTGCTCCATTTGTATATCTAATTAACATAAATGAAAAAAACTAAAATAGATCATTATACTGATAAAGAAGCTCTAGAATTTCACAGCTTAAATAAGCCAGGAAAAATAGAAATAAATTCTTCAAAACCAATGACAACTAAGAGAGATTTGGCATTAGCTTATTCTCCTGGTGTTGCGGTTCCAGTTCAAGCAATCGCTGATAATCCAGAGACTGCCTACGATTATACATCTAAAGGAAATTTAGTTGCAGTGATAAGTAATGGCTCAGCTATTTTAGGAATGGGTAATTTAGGAGCACTGGCATCTAAACCTGTCATGGAGGGAAAAGCAGTTTTATTTAAAAGATTTGCCGACATAGATTCTATTGATTTAGAAATTGATTCACAGGATTCTGATGAAATTATTAATAGTGTTAAAAACTTTGCATGCAGTTTTGGTGGTATTAACTTAGAAGATATTGCAGCTCCTGATTGTTTTATAATTGAAGAAAAATTAAAAGAAATTTTAGATATTCCAGTTTTTCATGATGATCAACATGGAACAGCAATAATAACTACAGCAGCATTAATTAACGCCCTAGATATTAGTGGCAAATCAATAAAGAATATTAAGGTTGTTGTTAATGGAGCTGGCGCATCTGCAATTGCTTGTACAAATTTATTTAAAAATAGTGGTGTACCTAGTGAAAATGTAATCATGCTCGATCGTAAAGGAGTGGTCTATAGGGGTAGAACTGAGGGAATGGATCAATGGAAATCTGCTCATGCAGTAGAAACTAAGAAAAGAACTTTAGAAGAAGCTATAAATGGAGCTGATGTATTTTTAGGATTATCTGCAAAAGGAGCTTTGAAAAAAGAATTAGTAAAAACTATGGCTAAGAACCCAATAATTTTTGCCTGCGCAAATCCTGATCCTGAAATAACACCTGAAGAAATAATGGAAGTTAGAGATGATGCTATTATTGCAACTGGAAGATCTGATTATCCTAATCAAGTAAATAATTTAATTGGCTTTCCTTATATTTTTAGAGGAGCATTAGATGTAAGAGCTACAACTATTAATGAAGAAATGAAAGTTGCTGCTGCAAACGCAATTGCAAAATTAGCAAGAGAAGATGTTCCTGACGAAGTTGTTGCTGCAATGGGAGGAGATCGTCCTAAATATGGAAAAGATTATATAATTCCATCTACGTTTGATCCAAGACTAATTAGTGTAATTCCTGCAGCTGTTGCAAAGGCTGCTATGGATAGTGGTGTTGCAAAAAAACCTATAAAAGATTTTGAAGCTTATAAAGATCAACTTAAACAAAGACTTGATCCTTCAGTAACTATAATGCAGGGTATTAACTCTCATATCAAAAAAAATCAAAAGAGAATTGTTTTTGCAGATGGAGAAGATGAAAACACTCTTAAAGCAGCAATTGCATTTAAAAATTCTAAATTAGGTACACCAATTTTAATTGGTAAAAAAACTAAAATTAAAGAAAGAATAAAAGAAATTGGTTACAATGAAAACTTTGATATCGAAATAGTTAATTCTGAAGACACGAAAAAAAGAGAGAAGTACGTAAACTTTTTATTTGAAAAAATGCAAAGAGAGAAAGGTCTTTTGGAAAGAGATTGTGATAGATTAGTTAGAAATGATAGAGTTGTATGGGCATCTTGTATGGTTGCTTGTGGTGATGCTGATGGTGCTGTCACTGGAAATACCAGGAGGTTTGGAGCCTCTTTTGATAAGGTTACACAAGTTATAGATGCTAGACCAGGTGAAATCATGTTTGGATTAAACATGGTTGTTGCAAAAGGAAAAACTATTTTTGTTGGAGACACGAGTGTAAATGAATACCCAAGCTCAGAAGAGCTTGCTGAAATTGCAATTTCATCTGCTAGAGTAGTTAAAATGTTTGGCTTTGTTCCAAAAGTTGCTTTTGTTTCTCACTCTACTTTTGGTCAACCTCTAACAAGTAGAACTAAACATATAAAAAAAGCTGTTGAAATTTTAAAAGATAAAAATGTAGATTTTGATTTTGATGGGGACATGCAGCCAGATGTTGCCTTAAATGAAGAATACAAAGAATTATATCCTTTCTCAAGTATTGTAGGAAATGCAAATATATTAATAATGCCAGGCCAACACAGTGCTGCTATTTCTTATAAAATGATGAAAAGTTTAGGTGATACCAGGGTTATTGGTCCTCTTTTAATTGGGTTGGGTCAACCCATTGAGATAGCCCCTTTAAGATCATCTACTTCAGAAATCATAAATTTAGCATCAGTTGCTGCCTACTCTGCTGATGTAATTGATTATAAAAAAAATTAATTTTTTTGAATTCTTAAATCTTCAACCAAGACAATACTTGCAACAACATCTTCTACATCAAGTATTTCTTTTGCTTCATTTATTACTTCTTTTCTCTCTTCTGCGTTTAAAGAAATCCCATAAATAAATATTTTTTTCTTATAAGTATCAATTTGATAATTGGTTGCTTTAATTTTTTTATTAAATATTAGGGCTGTACGAAGTTGAGATGTAATTAACAAATCTTTTGCTGATTGTTGGAAGTTAAAATCTTCTTTTATTTTAATATCATTTTTTACTGATCTTGCACCTTTTGTTTCCCATGCAAGTTTAGTAATTTGAAGTTTTTCTTCAGGATCATCTACTTTTCCTGTTACAAAAATTTTTCCATCTAAAACTTTTGTGCTTACAGTTAATATATAGCTCTTGTCCCTTAGAGCTAGTCTTGCAGCTAAACTTTTTTGCATTACGGAATCATCTATTTGGGTGCCTAAAGACCTTGGATCAAATGCAACACTAACTCCTGTTCCAAAAACTCCCTTTGAGCTAATCCCAACACATCCTGATAAGATTAAAAAAATCAAACTTATTAAAAATATTTTATTTTTCATTTTTTAATTTTAGGCAATAGTTATAAATATCTTTTTTTGATACATTTGTATTTTGACTAATTAAATCTGTAATATCTTTTATGCTTAGTTTTTTAATTAATTTTTGAATATTTTTTTTATCAGATTCTTTCAGCATTATCGATGAATTTTTTTCTTTTATTTTTTCAGAAATTACAATCGTTAACTCTCCTTTAGGATCAGATTTAAATGGCTCAAGTGTTTTTACATCTGTTCTTATATATTCCTCATAAAATTTAGTCATTTCCCTGCAAACTAAAATTTTCCTATTTGAAAAATAATCTTTTAAACCTTTTATTGATCTATTAAATTTTCGTGGAGAAATAAAAAAAACAATACAGCCTTCTAAATTTGCAAGCCTTTCGAAATCTTCTTTTAATTTGCTATTTTTTTCTGGAAAAAAACCATAAAAAAAATATTTTTCATTAAATCCACTTATAGAAACTGCAGATGAAACTGCAGATGGACCCGGGATCGGAAAGATATCTATGCCATTGCTAGCACATTCGTTAACCAAAATGGCTCCTGGATCTGAGATCGATGGAGTTCCAGCGTCAGAAATTAAAGAAACAATCGACCCTGATTTTAAAATATCAATTACTTTCGATAAATTTTTTTTTTCATTAAATTTATGGTTGGCAATAAGTTTTGATTTAATCTCATATCGTTCTAATAAATTTTTTGAAATACGTGTGTCCTCACACAGTACATAATCAGATTTTTTTAATACTTCTAGGGCTCTTAAAGTGATGTCGCTTAAGTTCCCAATAGGAGTAGATACAATATAAAGACCATTTTTAACTTTATTATTTATATTTTCAGTATGTGGAATCATCAAATTATAATAGTTATAATAATAACATTAAAATGAATAAAATTATTAAAATTATACTTTTTTTAGCCTTTGCTTTCTCAATTGCTCCAGTAACACTTTTGGCAAATGATAAAATTAAAATTGGTCTTCTTGTTCCTTTAACTGGAAAGAACTCGGAAATAGGACAATCTATAATTAAATCTGCACGTCTTGCAATTAATATAATAAACAATGCATCAATTGAGATCATACCAAGAGATACACAGTCGAACCCTGAGGTTGCTTTAAGGGCAGCCAAAGAGTTAGCTAATTCAGGAATAAAAATTGTCATTGGTCCAGTTTTTAACGAAAGTCTAATTTACCTAGATGAGTTAAGTGAACTAACATTCTTAGCTCTAACGAATAAGAATGATAATTTTTCAAAGAACATTATTAACGCAGGAATTAATGCAACTTCACAATTAAATGCAATTAAGAAGTTTATAGAATTGAATGAAATAAAAAAAACTATCTTTCTTACTCCTGATTTAAGTTTTAAAAATGAAATTGAAAAAGCTATTTATAATTCTAAAATAAAAATATTAGAAAATTATATTTATAATACTGATCCCACTAAACTTACCAAGCAAATTGAAAAAATTACACACTATGATATTAGAAAACAAAATCTTGAAGATGAAATAAATAGATTGGAGAAGTCAGAACAAAATAATAAAGAACGTTTAATTGAAAGATTAGAAAAAAAAGACACCCTTGGTAGTGTAAAGTTTGACTCATTGGTGATTTCTGATTTTGATGAAAGTTTAAAAAGTGTAACAACTTCGCTGCTTTATACGGATATATCTCCTAAAGAAAAATATTTTATTACACTCAATCAATGGTTTGATGAATCTCTTTTAAAAGAGGCAAGCGTGCAACCCTTGTATTTTCCCTCTGCGAATAAAGATAATTATGACAAGTTTTCAAATGAATATTTTGAAAAATACAATCAATACCCCAATCAATTATCATTTCTAAGTTATGACTTAGTGGGGCTTGTTTATTATTTAATTCTTCAAAACAACTCTATTGTAGATAAGAAAATGTTTACGAAAAAAACTTTATTTAAAGGAAAAGTTGGAATTTTTGAAATTAAAAATAATAAAATTAATCATATTTTAAATTTTTATAAAACTGAGGATGGAGTTTTTAAAAAAGTTTTTTGATTTTTTTAAAAGCTTTAAATCTATGATCTATTTTATATTTTTGTGATGCCCTCATTTCACCAAATGTAATTTTTTTTCCAATTGGTATAAAAATGGGATCATAACCAAACCCATTTTTACCTTTTATAATTGGTGAAATAAAGCCCTCAACTTTTCCAAGAGAATTTATTATTTCTTTATTCTTATTATAAATGGTTAAAGCACAAACAAACCTGGCTTTAATTTTTTTTTGTCTCCAGTTTTTGTCTTTTTTATCTAGTTCTTTAAAAACTCTTTTCATTGCCTTTTTAAAATCTCCCTTTTTACCTCCCCATCTGGCTGAATAAATTCCAGGATCTCCATCTAAAACATCTATTTCTAAACCTGAGTCATCAGACAAACATATCATTTTTGATTTTTTAGAAAAAAATTTAGCTTTGATTAATGAGTTTTCCTTAAATGTTTTCCCATTTTCTGGTGGGCTTTTCATTTTAAAGTCATCCGGAGAGTATATTTCAAGGTTTTTAGGCAATAAATCGCTAATTTCTCTCAATTTTCCTTTATTATTAGTTCCTACTAATAATTTTATAATTTTATTTTTTAACATCTAGCAATTATTAAATTTCATACCATATAAATTGTCATGGAAAAAGATCAAAACATTAATTCAGAAAATCAAAACGAAGAAATTAAAGAGGCTGAAACGGAAGAACAAATTCAAGAAGAGCAAGAAATTTCAGTAGAGAAAAAGGAGGAAGTAAAAGAGATCACCCCTGAAGAAAAAATTAAAGAATTAGAAGATAAAGTTGCTAGAACTTTTGCTGAAATGGAAAATCAAAGAAGAAGATTTGAAAAAGAAAAAGATGATGCTTTTGATTACGGTGGATTTTCTTTTGCAAAAGAAGCTTTGAATTTAATTGATAATCTTGAAAGATCAAAACAAATTTTAGAAAGTGATGAGGTATTAAAAGATACTGAAGCTTTAAAAAAAACTTTAGAGCATTTTGAAATTATAAGTAAAGATATGGTTTCAATTTTTTCAAAAAATGGAATTACACCTGTGATCTCTATTGGTAAAAAATTAGATCCCAATCAACACCAAGCTATGATGGAAATTGATGATGATCAAAAAGAACCTGGAACAATAGTTCAAGAAATTCAAAAAGGTTTTATGATGAAAGATAGGCTTTTAAGACCGGCATTAGTCGGAGTTTCAAAAAAAACTAAAATTCAAGATGATCAAAAAAGTGAGTAAAATTAAGAAAATTCAGACAATTAATTATAATTGTAAGAACTTGTAGATTAAAAATTAACACTTATATGAAAGGTAGGAATTAAATTATGAGCAAAATTATAGGAATAGATTTAGGAACAACAAACTCATGTGTGTCTATCATGGAAGGTAGTCAGCCAAAAGTTTTAGAAAATGCTGAAGGTGCAAGAACAACTCCTTCTGTTGTAGCTTTTACTGAGGATGGAGAAAAACTTGTAGGTCAACCTGCAAAAAGGCAAGCTGTGACCAACCCTGAAAATACTATTTTTGCTGTAAAGAGATTAATTGGAAGAAATTTTGAAGACCCTACTGTAAAAAAAGATATTGCAGCTGCACCTTTTAAAATTGTAAATTCAGAAAAAGGAGATGCTTGGATTGAAGCTAGAGGAGAAAAATATTCACCCTCTCAAATTTCTGCTTTTATTCTTCAAAAGATGAAGGAAACAGCTGAAAAATATTTAGGTCAAGAAGTAACAAAAGCTGTAATTACAGTCCCTGCATATTTCAATGATGCTCAAAGACAAGCAACCAAAGATGCTGGTAAAATTGCTGGGCTTGAAGTTTTAAGAATTATTAATGAACCAACAGCTGCTTCTCTTGCTTACGGTTTAGATAAAAAACAAAATAAAAAAATAGCTGTTTATGACTTAGGTGGTGGAACTTTTGATGTCTCTATCCTTGAGTTAGGTGATGGTGTATTTGAAGTTAAATCCACAAATGGTGATACATTTTTAGGTGGTGAAGACTTTGATAATACAATCGTAGATTATTTAATTGCTGAATTTAAAAAAGAATCTGGAATTGATTTAAGATCAGATAAATTAGCTCTTCAAAGATTAAAGGAAGCTGCTGAAAAAGCAAAAATTGAATTATCTTCTGCAGAACAAACAGATGTTAATTTACCTTTTATAACAGCAGATAAAACTGGCCCAAAGCATATCAATTTAAAAATGACTAGAGCTAAATTAGAAGCTTTGGTTGAAGATTTAATTTCAAGAACACTACCACCTTGTAAGACTGCTCTTAAAGATGCAGGCCTTACTGCAAATGAAATTGATGAAATTGTAATGGTTGGTGGAATGACAAGAATGCCCAAAGTCCTTGCTGAAGTTAAAAACTTTTTTGGTAAAGAGCCAAATAAAAGTGTAAACCCTGATGAAGTTGTTGCCATGGGTGCTGCAATCCAAGCTGGAGTTCTTCAAGGAGACGTTAAAGACGTGCTTCTTTTAGATGTAACACCTCTATCACTTGGAATTGAAACATTAGGTGGAATATCAACAAAATTAATTGAAAAAAATACAACAATACCAACGAAAAAAAGCCAAGTATTTTCTACAGCTGATGATAATCAACCTGCTGTATCAATAAGAGTACTTCAGGGTGAAAGAGAAATGGCATCTGATAACAAAATGTTAGGAAATTTTGAACTAGTTGGAATTGCACCTGCTCCAAGAGGAGTACCTCAAATAGAAGTTACTTTTGATATTGATGCAAATGGAATTGTAAGTGTTTCTGCTAAAGATAAAGGAACTGGAAAAGAACAAAAAATTCAAATCCAAGCTTCAGGTGGCTTAAGTGATGAAGAGATTGAAAAAATGGTAAAAGATGCTGAAGCTAATAAAGATGAAGATAAAAAGAAAAGAGAATCTGTAGATGCAAGAAATCAAGCAGACACTCTTTTACACTCTACTGAAAAAAATCTGAAAGAGCATGGTGCTAAAGTTTCTGATGCTGATAAAAAAGCAATAGAGAATGCGTCAACTGACTTGAAAGAAGCTATTAAAGGAACTGATACTGAAGAAATTAAAAAGAAAACAGAAACTTTAGTTCAAGCTTCTATGAAATTAGGTGAAGCAATTTACAAGTCTCAAGAAAAAAAAGAAGGCTCGCCAAAAGAAGGTGATAATAATGACGAAACAAAAAAAGACGATAATGTAGTTGATGCAGACTTTGAAGAGGTAAAAGAAGAAGAAACAAAAAAAGATAAAAAAGAAGAAGATAAAGAAAAAAGCGCTTAAGACTTAAAACAACTATCATCTTAAAGTAATTTATGGCTAAAAGAGATTTTTATGACGTTTTAGGTGTTGGCAAGAATGCAAGCCCTGAAGAATTAAAATCTGCTTACCGTAAATTAGCTGTAAAATATCACCCAGACAAAAACCCTGACGACAAAGCCTCAGAAGATAAGTTTAAAGAAGCTGGTGAAGCTTACGGCATTCTTTCAGATAAAGAAAAAAAACAAAACTACGATAACTTTGGCCATGCTGCTTTTGAAGGTGGAGGGGGTGGAAGACAGAGTGGAGGTTTTGGTGGAGCTGATTTCTCAGATATTTTTGAAGATTTTTTTGGAGATTTTGGTGGTGGACAATCAAGAGGAAGACGAAAAACCAACAATAGAGGCTCTGATCTTCGATATGATTTATCTATTACTCTTGAAGAAGCCTATGAAGGTAAAAAACAGGATATAAAATTTTCAACTACAGAAAAATGTAATACTTGCAAAGGTAACGGTTCTAAACCTGGCCATTCTCCAGATAGATGTACGGTTTGTGGTGGAAATGGTAAAGTAAGATCTAACCAAGGGTTTTTTACTGTTCAACAAACTTGTCCTCAATGTGCTGGCTCTGGCGAAGAAATAACAAATCCATGTACAGATTGTAATGGCCAAGGCAACAAGCAAGCTTCAAAAAAAATATCAGTAACAATACCCAAAGGCGTTGATGATGGCACTAGAATTAGATTGGCTGGTAAAGGTGAGGCTGGATCAAAAGGTGGAGCAAGTGGTGATCTTTATCTTTTTGTAAATGTTCATTCACATGATTTATTTAAAAGATCTGATGAAAACTTATTCTTTGAATTTCCCATATCTATTGCAGACGCTGCATTAGGAACAACAATAGAGATACCAACAATTGATGGTGGAAAAGCCAAAATTAAAATACCTGATGGAACTCAAAATGGAAAACAATTTAGATTAAAAGGTAAAGGTATGCCTTATATGAGGGGCAGTGGAAATGGAGACCTTTATGTTCAAGTAAATACTGAAGTTCCTATTTCGTTGAATAAAGAACAAAAAGAGTTACTTGAAAAATTTAGAGAAATTGAAAACGAAAAGTCTAATCCAAGTATCAAACAATTCTTTCAAAAAGCAAAAAATTTTTGGAAAAACTAAAGACTAATTAACTAAAAAAGGTTAATATTTTCTTAGATGAAAAAAATTAACTTAGCTATTTCTGGCTGTTTGGGGAGAATGGGTCAACAACTTATTAGATCTTCAAAAAAAAATAAAAACTTTAGATTAGTTGCTCTTACAGAAAATAAAACTATTAGTAAAAAAATTGCTGGTATCAAGCTTGATATAAATACCGAGCAAGCTTTTAAAAATACTGATGTAATAATAGATTTTACAGTCCCAAACTGTACTTTGGATATTTTAAAAATTGCATCTAAATTAAAAAAAAGAGTAGTAATTGGAACAACAGGATTTACTCAAGAACAAGAAAATTTAATTAAAAAATTTTCCAAGACCATTCCAATTTTAAAAGCAGGTAATATGAGCCTTGGTGTTAATTTATTAATGCATTTAACTGAAATTGCCTCGAAATCACTAAATGAAGAATATCTAAGCAAAGTATTTGAGATTCATCATAAACACAAAAAAGATTACCCATCAGGAACAGCTTTAATGCTGGGAAAAGGAATTGCAGATGGGAAAAATAAAAATCTTTATAATTTAATGGGTAAAAAATTTTTAAATAAAAAATCTTTTCCTTATGGAAAAAAAATTAATTTCAATTCAATTAGAAAAAATGAGGTTATTGGAGAACATGAGGTTACATTTTCTAGTGGAAAAGAAATAATAAAATTAAATCATGAGGCTTTTGATAGGGCACTTTATTCGGATGGAGCTCTAACTGCTGCAAAATGGTTGATTGATAAAAAACCAGGGCTTTACTCAATGAGAGATTTATTGAACTTTAAATAATGGATGAAAAAGAAAAAGCTAAAAAAATACTAAAAATTTTAAATAAGATTTATCCAACAACCCCTATCCCACTAGACCATACTAGTAAATTTACTCTCTTAATGTCAGTTCTTTTATCAGCACAATGTACTGATTTAAATGTTAATAATGTAACAAAAAAAATATATCCAAAATATAATAAACCTGAAGATTTTGTAAAATTAGGCAAAAAAAAAATAGAAAAATTAATTAAAAGTATTGGTCTCTTTCGAGTTAAAGCAAAAAGTATTTATTTGATGTCTAAACAGCTTCTAGAAAAACATGGTGGTAAAGTGCCTAAAAGCTTTGAAGCACTCGAAAAACTGCCTGGTGTAGGCCATAAAACAGCAAGTGTGGTCATGTCTCAAGGCTTTGGGGTTCCAGCTTTTGCTGTTGATACTCATATACATAGATTGGCTCAAAGATGGGGACTAACAAATGGAAAAAATGTTGTTCAAACAGAAAAGGATTTGAAAAGGATTTTTCCAGAAAAAACGTGGAGCAAACTACATTTACAAATAATTTATTATGGTAGAGAATACTGTAAAGCAAGAGAGTGTTTTGGTTTAACTTGTAAAATATGTGTCACTTGTTATCCTAACAGAAAAAAACAATTTATAATAAATAAAGCTTAGTATGAAAATTTTAGGAATTGGTAACGCTATTGTTGATGTTTTATGTAAAGTAAATGATGATTTTTTAATAAAGAACTCATTAACAAAGAGCACTATGAAACTTATAGATGAAAATGAGTTTAAAACTTTACTTTCATTAGTAAATATTCAAGAGACAGTATCTGGAGGTTCGGTTGCAAATTCTATTGTTGGACTTTCTCAATTGGGAAATAAAGTTGGATTTATTGGTAAAGTAAGTAATGATAATTTAGGTCAAAAATACGAAGATGGACTTAGAAAAGAAAATGTTAAATATTTGTATGAAAAAAAAGAAGAGCCTATTCCAACCGGAAGCTGTTTAATTCTAATAACACCAGATTCTGAACGTACAATGTGTACTTATTTGGGTACCGCAGGAAAAATAAATGATGGTGATATTGACCCTAAAATAATAAAAAATAGTGAAATAACATTTTTAGAAGGTTATTTGTGGGACGAAGGAGAGCCTAAAAAAGCCTTTGATAAAGCCATAAATAACTCAAATAAAGTAGCATTATCGTTATCCGACTTGTTTTGTGTTGAAAGACATAAAAAACACTTTTTAGAACTTGTCAAAAATGGAGTAGATATTGTATTTGCAAACGAACAGGAATTTCTATCCTTAATTAATTCCAACTCTTTTGATGAAATAATTTCTTTTTCAAAAAATTTGAAAAAAAATGTAATAATTACTAGAGGGGAAAAAGGAGCAGTTGCAATAACTAATAATGTAGTTGTTGAGTGTCCCGCAAAACAAAATTTAAAGATAAAAGATTTGACTGGAGCTGGTGATTTATTTGCAGCTGGATACTTACATGGATTTATAAATAATCTATCTACTGAAAGAAGTTTAGAAGAGGGTACTAAACTTTCTTCAAATATAATTGAAAAAATAGGAGCTAGATTATAAAATTATGAACTCTATAAAGACTTTTAAAATATTTCCAGTGCCTGTTTTTGAATATCAAATTGAAAATCATGAACTAATTAATACTGAGTTAGAAAAATATATATATGAATTAAAAAAAAATGACCCAAAAGGTCAAAGCAAGTCAAATGCTGGTGGATGGCATTCACCTGATTTTATTATTAAAGATAATGTTCCAGTACAAAACTTTATTTCCAAATTTAATAATTTACTTCCTGAAATATTTATTAAACAAATGGGTATTGATAAAAAGCTGACTAATATTACAATTTTAAATATGTGGTCAATAGTTAATGGTAAGAATACTTTTAATACAAAACATAATCACCCCAATTCATATTTTAGTGCAGCATATTATATTAAAACAAATAAAGATTCTGGCCATATAAAGCTTTTTGATCCGAAAGAGGTTAAAACGATGTATTCTCCAGCATTAGATGAGTTAAATGATCTTTCAACAAATATTGTAAGAATTAAACCAGAGGAAGGTAAATTGTTGTTGTTTCCATCTTACCTTCATCATGCAGTGGAGGAAAATTTATCTGATGAAGACAGAATAGTTATAAGCTTTAATTTAGATATTAAATAGAATATCCTAATCTTCTACTTAAGATAAAAAATTTATCATTAAAAACCTTCAAAAATTTTTGTCGAAGCCTATAGATATGTGTTTCAACTGTGTGTGTTTCTAGAGTTAATTTTTGTTTCCACACTTCTTTTTGTAAATCGTTAATATTTTTTGGGTTATTAGCATTAAATAAAAACAATATAACCAATATTTCTTTTTCAGTTAGCTTTAAAATTTTTTTATTTTTTGAAATTATTCGAGAATTTAAATTTAATTCATAGTTTTTAATAAAAATATTAGATTGTGACTTAAAATTAACCCTTAAAAAAAAAATATTTATTTTTTCGATCAATTTTAAAATTTTAATTGGTAGCTTTTCTAAATTTAAAATTCTACTAGATTCAATTTGTTCTTTTGAATTAATTTTCAAATTATTTATTACTAAAAAAATTACATTTTTAAAGTTTTCTTTATCAATATTAATTATTTTTTGCGTAACAAAGTCTTCGTGAAATATTAGATCAAAATTTAATTCTTTCTTTATTTCATATAAAATTTCATGTAAAATTTTTGAATTAGTTACACAAAGCTGGTTTTTTAACATACAAATTATGATAATTTATTTAAAAAATAAACATACACTTGTAGTAGATGAATTTCAATTTAGATGTGCAATTGGCAAAAATGGTCTTTCAAATAAAAAAATTGAGGGTGATTTTTGTACTCCAAAAGGGATTTTTAAATTAGAAAAATTATACTATAGAAAAGATAGGGTTAATTTTGAAAAATGTGACTTAAAATCTGAAAAGATAAATAATAGAATGGTTTGGTGCAATGATAGTACAAGTATTTTTTACAATAGATTAACTCAAATTAGTAAAAAAATTACCTATGAAAAAATGTTTAGAAATGATTATAAATATAATTTAATCATTACACTTGATTATAATAGACAAAAAATTAAAAAAAATAAAGGCAGTGCAATATTTATACATCTAACAAAAGATTACAAAGCAACTGCTGGCTGCATAGCAATAAATAAAAATGACTTTGAAATCCTTCTCAAAATTATTAAAAAAAATACATATATTAAGACATGTTAATTTCTAGAACCAAATATACTAGATCCAATTCTTAAGTAAGTAGATTTATATCTAATAGCTTCTAAATAATCTCCTGACATCCCCATACTTAAATCATTTAAATTATAATCGAGTATTAGGTCTTCCATTAGTTTAAAATATTTAGAGGGTTTTTTATTTGAAGGTGGCAAACACATAAATCCAATTATATCTAATCCTAAATTATTACTACATTCATTATAAAATGAATTTAAATTTTCTAGTTCAATTCCATTTTTTTGAATTTCATTTCCTATATTTACTTGGATAAAAATTTTTGGCCTAACTTTTTCTTTTTTTTGTAATTTTGAAATTATTTTTGCTAATTTCAAATTATCCAACGAATGAATATAATCAAATAAAGGAAATAAATGTTTTGATTTATTGCTTTGAATTTTACCAAGCATATGTAGTTTTAAGTTGGGATATTGTTGTTTTATTTTAGGCCATTTATTTAGACTTTCTTGAATTTTATTTTCGCCAAAATGAACATGCCCATATTCTATTAAGGGAAGTATTTTACTCATTTCAAATGTTTTGCTAACCGCAATAATTGTCGGCATATTAATTAATTTAACATCAACACCATCCTTTATTTGGTTTTGAATTTTTTTTAAGTTATTAATAATGTTGTGCATCTTAAAAATTTAAAGTTTTATTGTTTTATTAATAAGCTTGATAAACATTTCATAAGTAGGTTACCAAATAATACCTCTATAATATATAGAAATTATGACATTAAAATTAATAAAAAAGAAATCTTAAAAATTAAAAAAATTTGCAAATTAAAAAAGATAAAATTTTACTTAAGTAATAACATAAAGCTTGCTATCAAATTAGGGCTTGATGGAGGATATATTCCATCATTTAATAAAAGTACTTGTCATAATTCTTTTTCATTAAAAACTAATTTTTCTTTATTGGGTTCTGCACACAATTTGAAAGAAATAAGAGTAAAAGAAAGACAACAAGTGAAAAAAATATTTATTTCACCTATTTTTTTTACAGAAAAGAATAGATTTTACTTAGGCATTTATAAATTTTTAAAATTAAAAAACATTGCCTTAAAAGAAATAGCTTGTCTTGGCGGTATAAATAAGAACAATATTAAAAAAATAAAAATGTTGAAAATTAAAAATGTTGCAGGAATAAGTTTTTTTCAACATTTCTAAGGCGTCTTGTATGAAAAATAATATTGATATAAATTATATTAAATCCGAACTGGTGAAAATCCAAAAATACTTTCTTGAACAAAAATTTGAAAAAGTAATTGAAAAGACAAAAAGACTTCTTAAAAAAGGACCTAATCAAGTTCCATTTTATAATTATATTGGTCTATCCTATAGACAGCTAGGACAAAATTTGAACGCTGAAAAAACTTTAAAAAAAGGATTAGAAATTTTTCCTGACAATCTTAGCATCATCTGTAATCTAGGTGCACTTTATAGGTTTATGTCCAGATTTGAAGAAGCTAATCATTATTTAAAAAAAGGTTTAAAAATTAAGGCTGATGATTTTAATATATTGTGTAATTATGGAAATTTAAAAAGAGACTTAAATCAAAATAAAGAAGCCATAGAATATTATAACGAAGCTTACAAAATTGATAAATTTAATGAAACATTACTTATTAATTTAGCTGGTGCATATCAAATAGATGCAGAATTTGAAGCATCAAAAAAAATTTTAAATGAAATTAATAATAATTTTCCAAGAAATACTAAAGCAGATTTTATGTATAGTGGTATTCATAATTATGAAGAAAATGACAATCATAGAAATGAAATGATTAAAAAATTAAAACTTAGTCTTAATGATCAAAACATTGTTTTTTTAAATTTTGCCATCGCAAAATCATATTCGGATATTAAAAATTATTCAGAGTCATCGAAGTATTTTATAAATGCAAACAAATCTCAATATAAATTATTTGATAATTATAATTTTGAAAATGAATTACAAACATTTAATATAATTAAAGATAAATTCAAAAATTTTCAATTTAAAGATTTATATCCTCAGGCAAAACCTAATTTGATTTTTATTGTGGGATTACCCAGATCAGGAACAACTTTAATGCATCAAATTGTTTCCTCTCATTCAGAAGTTTATGGTGCAGGTGAACTACCTATCATATCTAATATTTTTAAAAGTAAAATTAAAGATACAACTTTTTTAGAAAAAATTTTTAGAGATAAGGATTATCATAATAATATTTTTGTTCAAAAATTTTCAAATGAAGTAGAAAAACTATTTAATCAATTTGATAGCAAGATTATATTAGACAAACTTCCATTAAATTTTATGTGGATTGGTTTTATAAAATTATTTTTTCCACAATCTAAAATAATTCATTGTAAAAGAAATTTGAGAGATGTTGGTTTATCAATTTACAAAAATTATTTTGATGGTGGACATTTGCCCTGGAGCTACAATGAAGAGACTTTAGTCCAATTTATAAAAGAATATGAAAAGTTAATAAGTTTTTGGAATAATAAGCTGCCAAATCAGATTTATAATTGTGAATATGAAAATTTAATTAATAATCAATTAGATGAGACAAAAAAAATAATAGGCTTTTGTAATTTAGATTGGCAAGATAATTGTATTGATCATACTAAAAATGATACTGGTATTAAGACTGTGAGTATTTCTCAAGCTAGAAAACCTATTTATAAATCTTCAATTAAATTAAGTGATAATTATTTAAAATATTTAAATTTTCTGAAAAAAATTTAGTTAAAAAAAAGGCCCTCTAGAAGAGGGCCTTTTAAATAAATTATATATCTTTAATTAGAATGCAAAAGATATAGAAATCTCTGTGTGCTCTGTTTCGTTAGCAGCTGCACCACCCATATTTTCACCTTCGTTTCTGTGTGCATTAACAGTCATACCACCCATTGAATAACCTACTGAAAATCCAGTTAGCTCTTCATCTTTAGCTTGACCAGTTATATCAGTTTCGATCATTCCATAAGATACAGACAAGTTATCATTTACTGCAAAAGCAATACTTGCTTGTGTTCTTTCAGAATCAGCAGCAGAACCAGAGTTAGCAGCTTGTCTATCGATTTCAGACCATTGGTAACCAACAGTTATTGGACCGGCAGCATATTTTAATGCAGCTGTATCATGATCGTCAACACCATTTTCAGCAGTTCCAGCGTAAACAGTTAGACCATCTACTAATGAATCAAGAACAACATGTACTGATTGACCAGAAGCTGTTCCACCTGCACCAGAAGTTCCACCATCGTCTACTCTAGCAGACGTGTTTTTTGGTGAATATCCAAGTACAATACTTCCCATATCCATAGAATATGCGTAATTGAAACCAGTTTTACCCATGTTAGCTTCATAAGTATTACCAGCTTGAGCAGCACTTGTTGAAGAGTTAGCAGCAGTTATACCTAAACCATTACTTACTTCTTCTTCAGCAGTTGGCATCACATCATCAATTGCAGAAATACCAATTCCCGATGTACCTTCAGCAAAAGTTAATACACCCGCTGAACCCATATCAAGTGTTATTGATGAAGTTGAAGCACCAGCAGCATCAGAGTGAAGTGTATGGCTTAATGAAACAGTCATTCCATTATCCATTTCTCCTGAACCATTGAATCCGATGTTTTCTTGCATACCAAAACCTGATCCAGTAGTAGCTGCATCTTCATTTCCACCTTTTCCAGTGTATGAAAGTTTAGCACTTCCACTTACTGCTAATTCACCAGCTACAGCTGCTGACATTGCAACAAGCGAACCGGCTAAGGCCGTAAGGCCAATTTTTTTTATGTTCATGTTTTTTCCTTTGTTAATTTATTATTAATATTAATAATGTATGCTTTTTAGTCTATTATTATTATTTTTGGATCTTTTAAGCTATTTCAAGATGTTTTTTTAGATAATGTTGCTTAAATATCACACTATAATTGCTTTTAATAACAATAATAAGTGTGTTAATTACCTGTATATTTAATGATACTTAAAAAAATGATGAAATTTATAAAAATAATTCTTTTTACCTCATTACTTTTAAATATCTTTGGTTGTGGATTATACAAACCTGTTGATGCTAGAAAAACTCCTACAAAAGCTAGTGATAGAGCTCAGAAAAATATAGAAGAAGGAAGAAGTTTCAAGGTATTTGACTCTAATAGAAGAGCTGGGGGAGATTTTCAATTTGCAAGTTCTAATGGGCTGTGGAAAGCATCATTAGATGTAATTGATTTTATGCCACTTTCTTCTGTCAACTATAGTGGTGGCATGATTATAACAGATTGGTATTCAGAAAATAACAATCCAAAAAAAAGTATTAAAATTTCGATAAGATTTTTAACCAACGAGGTTAGGTCGGATGCACTTGATATAAAAATATTTAATAGAACATGTAATAATAGTTCTTTTGATTGTAAATTCACAGACTCTAGTGAAGTTTTGGTTGCTGAATTAAAAAAAGAGATACTAAAAAAAGCAACGATTTACAATAAAGAAGATAAAGAAAAAATTAAAAAAAAAAAATAGTATTTCAAATTTAATTTAATTTTGTGGAAAGATATAATTTCAAAATTGTAGAAGACAAATGGCAAAAACTTTGGCAAGAAAATAAAGTTTTTTCAACCAAAGTAGATAAGACTAAAAAAAAATTTTATTGTCTAGAAATGTTTCCTTACCCCTCTGGAAAAATCCACATGGGGCATGTTAGAAATTACACAATCGGAGATGTGTTAGCACGATTTAAAGCTTTGCAAGGCTATAATGTTCTTCATCCGATGGGCTGGGACTCGTTTGGTATGCCTGCAGAAAATGCAGCAAGACAAAATAATTTGGATCCCAAGACTTGGACAGAATCAAATATTGAAACAATGAGATCTCAACTAAAGAAACTTGGTTTATCAATTGATTGGGATAAAGAAATCTCAACCTGCTCACCAGAATATTATAAGCATCAACAAGAATTTTTTTTAGAACTGTATGATAAGGGGCTAGTTTACAGAAAAGAGAATTATGTTAATTGGGATCCCATTGATCAAACAGTACTTGCAAATGAGCAGGTGATAGATGGCAAAGGTTGGAGGTCAGGTGCCATTGTTGAAAGAAAGAAGTTAAATCAATGGTTTTTCAACATTTCAAAATTCTCAGAAGAGCTTTTACAAGGTTTAGATACGCTAGAGCATTGGCCAAAAAAAGTAAAGGTGATGCAGAAGAACTGGATAGGTAAATCTTTTGGTTGTGAAGTTGAATTTAAAATTGAAAGTGAAAAACCTATTGAAAGTATTAAGTGTTATACAACAAGGCCTGACACTTTATTTGGTTTTTCATTCCTTGCTCTTTCAACTGATCACCCTTTAGCAAAACATTACGAAGAAGACAAAGAGTTTCAAAAATTTAGAGAAGAATGTTCTAAAACAGGTACTACTGAAGAATCTATTGCTTCTGCAGAAAAACTTGGTTTTAAAACAGATCTAGTTGCGATCAATCCATTAGATGAAAATATGAAGGTTCCAGTTTATTTTGCAAACTTTGTGTTAATGGACTATGGACTGGGTGCTGTTTTTGGTTGTCCTGCTCATGATCAAAGAGATTTAGACTTTGCAAAAAAATATGATTTAAAAGTTACTCCAGTTGTTAAACCTGAAAGAGATAAAGATTTTGAAATAAATAATGAAGCTTATACAGGTGAAGGATATCTTTATAATTCAAATTTCCTTGATGGTTTAAAAGCTCCAAATGAATCTATTATTAAGACTATAGAATTTCTTGAAAAGAATAATCTAGGGACAAAAAAAACTAATTATCGATTAAAAGATTGGGGTATATCAAGACAGAGATATTGGGGTTGTCCCATTCCAATGGCCTATGATGAAAATGATCAGCCTATTAAAATTCCAAGAGATATGTTGCCAGTTAAACTTCCAGAGATTGAAAAATTAAGTAACACAGGAAACCCATTAGACTCAGAAGATAGCTGGAAATTCTTTATCTTAGATGGAAAAAAATATAGAAGAGAAACCGATACATTGGATACTTTTGTGGATTCTTCTTGGTATTTCTTAAGGTTTTGCTCACCTCATAATTTAGATCATGGATTTACTCAAGAAGAAGCTAATTATTGGATGCCAGTTGATCAATATATTGGGGGTGTTGAACATGCCATTTTACATTTATTATATTCTAGGTTTTTTATGCAAGCACTCTCTTATAAAAATGATAATTTTAAATTAAAAGAGCCATTTGATGGATTATTTACACAAGGTATGGTTTGTCACGAAACTTATAAAGATCAAACAAATGCATGGTTAAGTCCTGAAGAAGTAACTTCAGAAGATGGTAGGGAGTTTTATAAAAAAGATAACACTTCTGAAAAAATAATTGTTGGGCCAACAGAATCCATGTCAAAATCAAAAAAAAATACCATAGACCCAGAAAGTATTATCAAAAATTATGGAGCTGACTCAGTTAGATTGTTTATTTTATCTGATAGTCCTCCAGAAAAAGATGTCCAATGGTCTGACCAAGGTATGCTGGCATCTTTTAAATTTGTTCAAAAACTATGGACATTAAATAATAAAATTTTAGATAAAATTAAAAATAATGAGGAAAAGATTGATAATGGAGATAATTTAACCAAATTCACCAACCAGTTAGTTCACAAAATAACACAAAGCTTAGAAAAATTTCACTATAACGTAATCATCGCAAACTTTTATGAAATGTATAATTTTTTAATCAAAGAGATTGATAAACCTATTAAAAAAGAAGTTTTAATTGAAAACTATACAAAAATTTTGATTTTAATGAATCCATTTATTCCACATTTTTCAAATGAGTGTTTAAACATTATTAATGAAAATCAAATAAATTGGCCTGTAGTTGCTGAAGAAGATTTAATTGAAGAAAAAGTTAATTTTGTTGTGCAGATAAATGGTAAAAAAAGGGCTATTTTAAACATAAAAAGAGATATGATCGAAAATGATATTATAGAAATTATTAAAATAAATGCAGAAATTGAAAAATTTTTTAGACAACAAAAAATTAAAAAATCTATTTTTGTACCCAATCGACTTATTAATATTATAATATAAAATGGGAAAAAAAATATTTACATTTATACTTTTAATATTCTTATCGTCTTGTGGTTATGAGGCTATATATTCTGTAAAAAATTTAAAAGGCTATAATTTTTCTATAAGTAAATTAAGTTTTATTGGAGATAGAGAGATTAATTTAAAATTAAAACAAAAACTAAATAATTATACTCGAGAAACAAAAGATATAAACTTTACATTAAAAATCACAAGCACTTCAGAAAAAATAATTTTAACGAAAAATCTTGCTGGTGATAGTACAAATTTTAAAATTAATGCAATTGTAAATATAGATGTATTTAATAAAGATGAATTAAAAAGTAATTTTATTATTACAGAAACTTTTAGTTACGATAATAATTCTAATAAATTTGAATTAAAGAGTCATGAAAAAGAAATTAAAAAAAATTTAGCTGATACTATTGCAGAAAAATTGATTTTTAAACTTGCTAATATTAAATGATATATAAATCATTTGAGTTAAGTAAAATAAGACTAAATAGTCACAAGTTTTACTTATTTTATGGTGAAAATGAAGGCCTAAAAGATGAAACTATCAAAAATTTATTTGAGAAAAACTATCAAGATAAAATTCAAAGATATGAAGAAAAAGAAATTCTAGATAATATCGAAAGTTTTTTTAATAGCGTTCTAACAAAATCTTTTTTTGATAATGAAAAACTTATAATCATAAATAGGGCTACAGAAAAAATTAGAACGACTATAGAAGACTTGATGGAAAAAAACCCAGAAGATATACAAATTATTTTAAATTCAAAAAATTTAGAGAAGAAATCTACTTTACGAAAACTCTTCGAAAAAGAAAAGTCAATTGTATGTGTCCCATTTTATGAAGATAACAATCAAACTTTAAACTCTATTATTAGTCTTTTTTTTAAAAATAAAAGAATACCAATATCCCAACAATTAATTAATATCTTAGTAGAAAGAAGCAGGGGTGACAGAAAAAATTTAAATAATGAATTAGAAAAGATTGAAAGTTTTTCATTAAACAAAAAAAATTTGAATATTGAAAAAATAATTAAGCTAACTAACCTTGCGGACAACTATAGTGCTTCGGAACTCGTGGATCACTCACTAGCTAAAAACACTAGGAAAACTGTCACTATTTTGAGTGAAAATAATTATTCGGAAGAAGATAATATTATAATTATTAGAACTTTATTAGCAAAACTCAAAAGATTAGTTAAAATTTGTGAAATAGTTGATGAAAAAAGCACCATTGAACAAGCAATTTCTGCATGTAAGCCACCAATTTTCTGGAAAGATAAGCCGCTGGTTACTCAACAAATAAATGCCTGGAAGAAAGATCATTTAAAAAATTTAATTTATAAAACTAATGAAATTGAGTTATTAATTAAAAAGAACTCCAGTGTCGGGAAGAATATATTATCAGATTTTATAATCAACAATTCAAGAAAAGCTAATAGTTAGATTTTATTATTTCAATTATTTTATTTAGTTGGTCTAAATCTTTATATTCTAATAATAAAGATCCTGAATTATTTTTTTTATTTTTAATTAAAACATTAAGACCAATTTTTTCTCTAATTGAACTTTCTAGGGCTTGCAAATTTGTATCTTTTAAGGGCTTGAGAGAGTGTTTTTTAGTCTTAAACATTCTAACAAAATTTTCTGACTGTCTAACTGAAAGATTTTTTTCAATTATTTTATTTGCTACAAATTCTGCATTATTCAGGCCAACTAAAATTTTAGCATGTCCATGTGTTAATTTTTGAGTTTCAATTAACTTTAAAACTGCTTCAGGTAAGCTTAATAGTCTTAAAAAATTAGCAATATGGCTTCTACTTTTTCCAATAAATTTTGCTACTTTTTCTTGATCATAAGAAAACTCGTCAATAAGGCGCTGATAACCGCGCGCTTCTTCTACTGCATTTAAATCATTTCTTTGAACATTCTCAACAATAGCAAACTCTAAAGATTTTAAATCGTCTACATCAGCAACAACAACTGGAACTTCATGCAAACCTGCTTTTTGTGCTGATAGCCACCTTCTCTCTCCTGCAATTATTTCATACTTTGAACTGTCATCACTAGATTTTCTAACAATAATTGGCTGTATAATGCCTCTCTCTTTTATTGAGTTTGTTAAATCTTGTAAACTATCCTCATCAAATGTTTTTCTTGGTTGAAATTTATTACTCACGAGATCACTTATAGAAACTTTATTAATGTTTATTTCTGCTTTTGTTTCGCCTATTAAAGATGACAAGCCTCTACCTAAACCTTTTTTTATTTTATTTGCATCCATTATGCAGCGCTCCCTGTTTTTTGTTCTTGATTAATAAATTCATCTGTAAAGTTAAAATATGATTTACTACCTGGACAAGATTTGTCATACATTAAAACTGGCATGCCGTGAGATGGGGCTTCGGACAGCCTGACATTTCTTGGTATCACTGTTAAATAAACTTTTTCATTAAAATAGTCTCTTGCTTCTTTTTCTACCTGTGTAGATAGCCTGTTCCTTTTATCAAACATTGTTAAAAGTATGCCTCTAATTTTTAATTCAGGATTTAAGTTAACTTTTATTCGTTCTATGGTTTTCATTAACTGGGTTAAACCTTCTAAAGCAAAAAATTCAGTCTGTAATGGGACTAATAGTGAGTGAGAAGACACTAGAGCCATGACTGTAAGTAAGCTTAGAGATGGTGGGCAGTCTATAAGTACATAATCATAGGTTGCTCTAGAATCATTTAAATAAGAGGTTAATTCGCGTTTTAAAATGAAGGCTCTCATGCTATCATCTGCTGTCTCAACCTCGAGGCCAGATAAATCTACATTCGAAGTAATAATATCTAAATTATTGTACTTAGTTTTTTTAATCACATCAGAAATAGTCTTTGTACCATTCAATACTCCATAGATAGTTTCAGTTGAACTTTCTAAATTGGATAGACCCAGTCCTGTGGTAGCGTTCCCTTGTGGATCCAGGTCAATTACTAAAACTTTTTTTTCATGTTGGGCTAAACCTGCTGCAAGATTAATTACAGTTGTTGTTTTTCCAACCCCACCCTTTTGATTTATCACAGAAATAATTTGCATTTATTTTTTTAATTTTTTTTTTTAATGTTTTTTATATTTAACAAAAATGAATCTTCACTTGTAATACTTTTTTTCTTTTCAAAATCAAAATTCCAATTTATTAAAGCTTCTTCTAAAACTTTTTCTCCATTTTTTCCCATGAAGACAATTAAATTTTTGTAACTACTAAAATTTTTATAAACTAAATCTAAAATTATTGGTAAAGGTTTAAAAGCCCTTGCCATTATTGTATCCGACTCTAAATTTTGCGCCTCAAAAATATTTTCTTGCTTAACTTCAGTATTTAATTTTAAATCTCTAGATACTTTTCTTAAAAAAGAACTCTTATGGTGACTTTTTTCATATAAATGAACTTTGGCTGAATTTTTCATATTTTTAATCATAATTGATATAATTATACCCGGCATGCCACCACCTGAACCAATATCTGTTATTACATTACTATTTAAATCAACAAATTCAATAATTTGTGAAGAATCAATTATATGACGCTCTCTAATTACTTCATTTTTTGCTGTTTCTTTACTTATTATGTTAATTTCTTCATTTTTTTTCTTTAACATAGATATGAATAACTCAAACTCAATTAATGTTTCACGTGGAACATTTTGGTCTTTTAGTAGTAGATATTTTTTAAAAATTTCCTCCATTAAGCTATAAGCTTAATAGACTTTCTTTTTACATGTGACAACAAAATATATACAGCAGCTGGAGTTATTCCATCAATTCTTAATGCTTGTCCCATGGTTTTTGGTTTTATTTGTTTAAATTTAGCTTTTACCTCATTTGATAGTCCAGAAAGATCATCATAATTAACTTTTTCAGGTATAACTAAATTTTCATCTCTTTTAAATGCTAATATATCTGCTTTTTGTTTTTTAAGGTATCCCCTGTAATGAGCATTTATTTCAATTTGTTCATCTATTTTTTCATCAAAGAAAGGAATATCGGGCCAAATTTCTCTTATTTTTTTCATATCAACCCCTTTTTGAGTTAATATTTCATTGGATTTTCTTAAAATACCATCTTTTGCAATTTTAATATCAAAAAATTTTATTTTTGTTGGGGATATTGATGATTCAGACATTATTTTAGATATTATTCCTAATTTTTTTTCTTTATCTTTAAAAATATCTTCTCTTTCTTTTGATATTAATCCAATTTCAATCCCTTTGTTTGTTAACCTTTGGTCTGCATTATCTGCTCTCAAACTTAGTCTATATTCTGCTCTTGAGGTAAACATTCTATATGGTTCGGCAACACCCTTTGTTACTAAATCATCTATCATAACTCCGATATACGCATCTGATCTGTCTAAAATAAATGGCTCTTCCTTCTTAAAAGACAATGCAGCATTAATTCCAGCTATCAATCCTTGAGCAGCTGCTTCTTCATAACCAGTTGTCCCATTTATTTGTCCTGCAAGATATAAATTGTGTATTTTTTTAGTCTCCAGCGTCAAAAATAGCTCTCTAGGATCTATATAGTCATATTCTATTGCATAACCCGGCCTAATTATCTTAACATTTTCTAAACCACTGATATTATTACATATTTCTTGCTGCACATCCTCAGGTAATGAGGTTGATATTCCATTTGGGTATATTGTCTGGTCATTTAACCCCTCAGGCTCTAAATATATCTGGTGGCGTTCCTTATCTGCAAACTTTACTATCTTATCCTCTATTGAGGGACAGTATCTTGGACCAACGCCCTGTATGCTTCCTGAGTACATGGCACTTCTTTTTATATTTTTTTGAATTATTTTATGAACCTTTTCATTGGTATAAGTCATCCGACATGAAACTTGTTTGTTTAAATTTTTTTTAGTTAGAAAAGAAAAAAAATAAGGATCATCATCTGCAAACTGTTCTTCTAAATTATCATACTTAATTGTTCTGGCATCGAGTCTTGGTGGTGTTCCTGTCTTAAGTCTTCCTATTTGAAAATCATACTTTTCAAGTTGTTCACTTAATCCTGTTGAGGGCTTTTCATCAAACCTTCCTGCTGGCGTTCTCTTATCACCTATATGAATCAAACCATTCAAAAAAGTGCCTGTTGTCAAGATTAACTTACCACATAAAATTTTTTTGCCAGACTTTGTTTCAAAGCCACTTAAAGTGTTTTTATCAAAAATAAACCTTATTACAGGATCAGAAAAAATACTTAAATTACAGTAGTTTAGTAATTTTTCTTGCATATATTTACGATATAACGATCTATCCGATTGAGTTCTGGGTCCTTGAACTGCAGGCCCTCTACTTCTATTTAATAATCTAAATTGTATGCCTGATTTATCCGCAACCTCTCCCATCACACCGTCTAAGGCATCTATCTCTCTAACAAGGTGGCCTTTACCAAGACCTCCTATTGCGGGGTTACAAGACATCTCACCTATGGTTTCAATTTTGTGAGTGAATAGGGCAGTGTTAACTCCAAGACGTGCAGACGCTGCAGCAGCTTCACAACCAGCATGTCCACCTCCAATAACAACTACCTCAAATGATAAATCATTTTTCATAACTTAAATTTATAACTGATATGAATATTTACAAGTAGACAGTATTTTTTAAGAAATACTTGTTAAGATAATGGTGGCTACGTTTTTATGATTAAAATTGACGAATTAGTTATGGTTATCAACAAAAATGATGAAAATAAGCTAAAAAATCCTTTAAAATGATGACTATTTACCAATGCAAAAATCATTGAAAATACTACCTAATATCTCCTCAACGTCCACTTTTCCAACAATCATTCCTAAATGTCGAGTTGCTAAACGAAGATCTTCTGCGGCTTTATCAAAGTCTTCAGCTTCATTTTTTTCTTCAAAGTTTTTCAAATAATTTAGGCTTTGTTCAAGGTGTTGTCTGTGCCTTTCACGAGTAATTAAAATGTCTTCACTTGTGATAAATTTATTTTTTAATTTGTTTTTAATCTTTAAAATTAAATCTTCTAAGTTGAGATTATTTTTTACTGAAATTAAAACATGTTCATAATTTTTTATTTCAGAATTTAAATCTTCTTTTAGAAGATCAGATTTATTAACTACAAGTATTGCATTTTCATCCATCAATTCCTTCAAAACTCCTTTAAAATCAATGCTTTTAACGTCTATAACGATTAACTTTAAGTCTGCATTTTCTGCTTTATCAAGTGCTAATTTTATTCCTTTTTTTTCTATTTCATTTTTAGAATTTCTAATTCCTGCAGTGTCAGAAACCACAACTGGATAACCATCAATATTTAAATGCGTCTCGATTACATCTCTTGTGGTTCCAGCTATTTCTGAAACGATTGCTACATCTCTATTTGAAAGGTGATTTAGTAAACTAGATTTTCCAGCATTGATTGGCCCTATGATTGCAATCTTAAAACCTTCTCTAATTCTTTCACCGACTTTCTGATCATTTAAAATTTTTTTTATATTTAAAATTACTTCATTAGAAATTTTTTTTATATTTTTCAAAATATCTTCGGGCAGATCTTCATCTGGAAAATCTATTTTTGCTTCAACATGTGATAAAATTTTTAAAAGTTTATCTCTTAAGCCATTAAATTTATCTGCAGATTTTCCATTCATAATTTTTATTGCTTGCTGTCTTTGAATTTCAGTTTCTGCTGAAATTAAATCTGCAATACTTTCTGCTTTCAACAAATTTATTTTTCCATTTTGAAATGCAAGTTTTGTAAATTCACCTGCTTCAGCTAGACGACAATTTTCAACCTTTGAAATGGAGTGGTGTAGGGCGTCAATTACTGCTTTGCTACCATGTATATGAAATTCAACCATATCTTCACCTGTGTAGCTCTCAGGGCCAGGAAACCACAATATTATACCCTCATCAATAAGCTCAGAAGTGTTGATTTTATTGATTTTTCTTAGTGTAGCAACTCTTGGTTCTGGAAGTGCCTCATTGGTTAATAATTTTATAACTTTTTTAGAGTCTTCTCCAGAAACTCTAACAATGGCTATTCCAGAAATTCCTGGACCAGTCGATAGAGCATAAATTGTCATAACAATATTATAGCTTCTATTTTATAGATCTGTAAAACTTTAAATTAATTGGTAGGGGATTTTTATTAAGCTGGTTTATTCATTGAGCTAAAGAAATCTGCATTACTTTTTGTTTCTTTAAGTTTTGAATTAATAAATTCAATAGCATCCATTGTTCCCATTGGACTAATAATTCTTCTTAGCACATTCATTTTTGAAAGGTCGTCTTTATCAAAAAGTAATTCTTCTCTTCTTGTTCCAGATTTAGTTATATCGATTGCTGGATAAATTCTTCTTTCAGCAATTTTTCTATCCAGAACTGTTTCACTATTTCCGGTACCTTTGAATTCTTCGAAAATTACCTCATCCATTCTTGATCCAGTATCAATCAAAGCTGTTGAGATGATTGTTAAAGATCCACCTTCTTCAATATTTCTAGCGGCACCAAAAAATCTTTTTGGTCTTTGAAGTGCATTCGCGTCAACCCCACCTGTTAATACTTTTCCAGAACTTGGAATTACTGCATTATATGCTCTACCCAATCTTGTGATTGAATCTAATAAAATTACCACATCTTTTTTATGTTCAGTTAGTCTTTTAGCTTTTTCAATTACCATTTCAGCTACAGCCACATGTCTTGAAGCGGGCTCATCAAAAGTAGAACTAATAACTTCACCCTTAACTGTTCTTTTCATATCCGTTACTTCTTCAGGTCTCTCGTCAATCAACAAAACCATCAAGTAACTTTCTGGATAGTTTTTAGCAATTGAGTTTGCAATACTTTGTAAAATCATTGTCTTACCAGCTTTAGGGGGTGAGATGATTATTGATCTTTGACCTTTTCCAATTGGACTTACAAGGTCAATTAGTCTTGGAGTTAAATCTGGTTTTTTTTCAATCTTGGTTGTCTCAATTTCCATCACCATTTGTTTATTTGGGTAGAGTGGAGTTAAATTATCAAACGCAATTTTGTGACGAGCTTTTTCTGGTTCTTCAAAATTTATTTTTTCTACTTGTAGTAATGCAAAATATCTTTCTCCTTCTTTGGGTGCTCTTACAGGACCCTCGACTGTGTCTCCTGTTCTTAAACCAAATTTTCTTATCTGACTTGGGCTAACATAAATATCATCTGGTCCAGCTAAATAATTTGATTCCATAGCTCTTAAGAAACCAAATCCATCTTGTAATAATTGTAAAACTCCCGCTCCAGTTATCTCTTCTTTTTCTGCAACCTTTTTTAATATAGCAAATAAAATTTCTTGTTTTCTAAGTGTGCTAGCATTTTCAATACCAAGCTCTTCTGCTTGCGTAATTAATTGTTCAGACGATTTTAATTTAAGTTCTTGTATGTTCATGAGTAGGGGGGGGGTTAAAATTTTTGTAAGATGAGATAAATATATATACTCTTTAAACTATTACAAGCTTAGATGGGCTTAAAAACAACAATAAAAACAATCAAAATAAGCAATATTGTTGGTACTTCATTGATTATTCTAAAAAACTTAGAAGATTTAGTATTCTGATCCAAATTAAAATCACTAAGAGGTTTGGATAAATAGAAATGATATAAGGTTAATAAAATTACTAACAACAATTTTAGTTTAATCCAGGTTGCAGAAAGAACTTCGAAGCCTAAAGAAGAAATTAAAATTAATCCGAACACCCAAGTTAAAATCATTGCTGGTGTCATGATGTAAAAATATAATTTTCTTTCCATTGTTTTAAATACTGAAGAAGTGTTTTTATCTTTTAAATTTTCTACGTGGTATACGAAAATCCTAGGTAAATATAAAAGTCCTGCCATCCATGAGATTACCGCTATTAAATGTAGGCTCTTAAATAATAAATAACTATTCATAATTTAAACAGGGACATTTTTTAAAATTAGGTGGACACTGTATCTTTGGTGGATAAAGATCCTCATTAATTTTATATTCGTTTTTTTTAATTATTAATTCTGACATTGCTTTAATAAAATCCTCATTAATTCCAAGTGCTGGAACTCTTGTATAATTTTTACATCCATTAGCATCTGCTATCTCTTTATATTCTATATCAAGCTCAACGAGAGTTTCTGAGTGTTCAGAAACAAATGCGATAGGGACTAAAACGATATGCTTGCCAAGCTTGGAATTTTCAATGATTATAGTTTCTGTAGATGGTCCTATCCACTTTAGTGGACCAACACGACTTTGATAACTCAGTATCCAATCAAGATTCTTATCATTTAAATTCTCAACTATTTTTTTAACCGATTGTTCTACTTGCCACTGATAAGGGTCCCCTTTTTTAATATTTTTTTCTGGTAGGCCGTGTGCAGAAAATATTAATTTAAAGTTTTTAAGATTTTTAATCTTTTTTATTATCTCTTTTGTGTGGGCGTTAATAAAATTTTGGTCTGTTGGGTAACAGCATATTGTGCTTGTTTTAACATGATAGTTATTTTTTCTACAAACGTCTTTCCATTCTTTAATTGAAGACCCTGATGTTGCGGCGGAGTATTGGGGATACAGGGGCATTAAGACAACTTCGTCTGGGCCATATAATTGAACATCTTTAATCACATCTTTGGCTCTTGGATTCCAGCATCTCATTATGATGAAGCACTTGTATTCGTCTTCCTCTTGCGTTTGATTTAGTTTTGTTTCTAGGGCATCGGATTGTTCTCTGGTTAATTTTAATATGGGTGATGAGCCACCTAGTTCTGTATAAATTTTTTTTGCAACAGGTGCTCTCCTATTAGAGATTAACTTTGCTAATGGATATCTTAAAAAGGTTGGTAGATCTAAAATTGCCGGGTCATTAAATAAATTAAATAAAAAGGGTTCAACATTTTCTAATTTATCTGGACCCCCAAGATTAAATAAAATAATTGCTTTTTTCATTTAATAATCTTTTACCATCTTCACCAAATAGTCCACCATGTTAGGATCTGTTTGAGGCAATACGCCGTGCCCTAAATTAAAAATATATGGATGATCTTTGAATATATCTAGATATCTTGTTACTTCTTTTTTTAAATTTTCTTTATCCGTTAATAATATCTTTGGATCAAGTCCCCCTTGAACGGGTATGTTTATTTCTTTACATATAGATGTTGGATTTACATCATAGTCAATATTGACAGCATCGGGTTTAACAATATCACAATAATTTTTATAGTTTTTCACTCCTCTTGGAAAACAAATTACTGGTACGTTCAATGATTTTACATAATCAACTAAATTTAGTGTTGGAATATAAACATAGTTTGGTAAATCTTTTTCTTCTAACAAACCAGCCCAACTATCGAAAATTTGAATAGCGGTTGCACCACTTTTTATTTGCTGATCAATATGTAGTTTCAAAAACTTTTCTAGAATTATTAAAATCCTGTTTATTAAAAACTCATCCTTAAAAAAATCTTTTATTAACTCTTTTTTTGGTGAATGTTTATTAATCATATAAACTAATAATGTCCACGGTGCTCCAACAAAGCCTATTACACTTTTGTTTTTAATTAAATTATTTTCGCTTACTTTTTTAATTGATTTATAAACTGGATATAATTTTTCTATAAAATCAATTTCATCTACTTTAGATATTTGATCTAAATTTAAGGGACCTAATTGTGGACCAAAATCTTTTTTAAATTCTACTTTCTGATTTAATCCGTATGGTAACATTAAAATATCTGAAAAAATTATCGCTGCATCTAAATCAAATCTTTTTAAAGGTTGTAGAGTAATTTCTGATGATAAATTCTCATTCAAGCACAAACTGATAAAGTCTGGATTTAATTTTCTAATTTCTCTAAACTCTGGAAGATATCTTCCTGCTTGTCTCATTAACCATATTGGAGAATTAGTTGTCTTTTTATTTATTATAGTTTCTTGGATAGGTGTCATAATAATAAGTAAATATTTAATTATAGTATTAGTTATATAGTATGTGAATATTGGTAATTAGTTGTTTTACACATTTTATACATGATTTATTAACAATTAATAATTTATAGAAGTGATTTATATTTCATAAATTAGGCCTTTATTTAATTTTATTAGATAAAATGTATATTAATAGTTCACATGTTTATTAATGTTAATAAAACTGAGTTTTTACAGTGAAAAATAAAAAACATCATTATTTTAAAAAATGATAAAAATAATACTTAAATATCAACTTTTAATACATGAGTAATACATATCAAATATACCTTATTTCTGACTCCACTGGAGAGACTCTCGATAGAGTGTTTTTAGCAATTAAAGCTCAATTTAAAAACATAGAGTATGATGTTAAATCTTACTTTTTTACAAGAACAGAAAATCAAGTTTCTAAAATAATGGAAGAAGCAAAAAAAAATGATAATGCAATAATTTTATATACAATTGTTGACACCTCTCTTGCAAAATTTTTAGCAAACAAAGGAGATGAAAAAAAAATTCCATGCTTTAGCGTTTTGGGAAATTTAATAATGAATTTCTCTAAACTTTTAAATCAAAAGGCATCTCACGTTCCAAGTGGACAACATGCTTTGAACGAGGAATATTATAAGAGAATCGAGGCCATTCAATTTACCATGGCCCACGACGATGGAAACTTTGTTGAGGATATAGATAAAGCAGACTTGATATTATTAGGGGTAAGCAGAACAAGCAAAACACCAACATCAATTTATCTTGCTAACAAAGGTTATAAAACGTTAAACATTCCTTTAGTAAATGAACAATCAATACCAGAAAGCTTAAAAAAGAATCCTAAGCTTTCTTGTGTAGTTGGTTTAATAGCCGAACCTGAGCGACTAGTTGATATTAGAAAAAATAGAATGAATGCTCTTAAAGAAAAAGAAAACACACATTATACAAATATTAGCAAGATTGAAAATGAAATTAACGAAGCCAAAAAAACATTTATCAAATACAAGTGGCCAACAATTGATGTTACTAGAAAATCAGTGGAAGAGACCGCAGCATCGATCATTAAGATATATGAAATAAATAAAGATAATGGTTAAAGAAATTATACTTGCATCAAAAAGTGGGGTGAGAAAAAAAATTTTAGAGGCAAATAACATTAGGTGTAAAATAGAACCATCTAACGTGGATGAGGATAGTGTTAAAGAAAGCCTGTTAAAAGAAAAAGCGAATCCAACAATTATTTCAAAAAACCTAGCAGAATTAAAAGCCAATAAAATTAGCCAAAAATTTATAGAGGAAATGGTGCTTGGAGCAGATAGTGTAATAGATTTAGAGGGTGAAATAATATCAAAGCCAAACGATAGAGTAGAGGCCCTAGAAATACTAAAAAGGATGAATGGAAAAACTCATCAATTGATAAGTTCAGTTTGTATATCAAGGGGTGGATCGATGATATGGAATTACACTGATAAAGCCTCATTAACCATGAAAAATATGACTTTTTTAGAACTAGAGAATTACTTAAAAAAAATTTCTGATGAGGACCTCTATGCTTATAATGTTTATCAAATTGAAGGAGAGGGGAGAAGCTTGTTTTCAAAGATAGAAGGAGATGAAGATACAATCATGGGCCTTCCAGTTAAAAAAATTAAAGAATATCTTAAAATTATAAAATGAAAAAAAATTTTTTAGTTATAGGAAATCCAATTGATCATAGCTTGTCACCAAAACTACATAATTATTGGATCAAAAAATATAAAATTGATGCAGTTTATGAAAAAAAGCTTTTAAATAATAATGAGATAAAAGATTTAATTTTTAATATCAGAGAAGAAAAACTTCATGGAATAAATGTAACAGTACCATTTAAAAAAATGGTTATACCTTTTTTAGATGAATTAAGTGAAGAAGCAAAAATTTCTCAATCAGTAAACACAATCTATAAAAAAGATAATAAAATTTTAGGTGATAACACTGATATTGAAGGTTTTAAACTTAGTTTAGAAAAAACAGAACAAGAAACTAAAAATAAAAAAGCTCTAATACTTGGGGCAGGTGGGGTTGTTCCTTCAATTATTATTGCGCTTAAAAAAATGCAAATTGAAAAAATTTATTTAAGTAATCGAACAGAATTAAAGGCAATAGAACTAAAGAAAGAATTTCCAGAAATTGAAATAATTAAATGGGGAGAAACTTTAGATTTTGATATAATCATAAACGCAACAAGCATTGGATTAAAAGAGGAAGATGAAATTAATATTAATTACCAACAAATAAGCAAAGACAAATTTTTTTATGATGTAATTTATAATCCACCAGAAACAAATTTTTTAAAAAACGCAAAAAAGTACGGCGGAATAACAAAAAATGGTAAAATGATGTTTATTTATCAGGCTCAAAAAGCTTTTTTTATCTGGCATAAAATTGTTCCAGAAGTAGACAATAAAACCATTAATCTTTTAGATATATGATTAAAATTGCAGTGGTAGGAGATATTGGTTCTGGAAAAAGTCATATCGCTAAACTCTTTGGTTACCCAGTTTTTAATGCTGATTTAGAGGTTGCAGAAATATACAAAACAAACAAAAATTGTTTTAAAAAATTAAAAAAAATCTTACCTAAATATTTTTTAGTATTTCCAGCAAATAAAATACAAATTATAAAAGCGATAGAGGATAGTGAAAAAAATTTAAAAAAAATTACTAAAATTATTCATCCAGAGGTTAAAAAAAAATTATCTATCTTTTTAGAAAAAAACAAAAAAAGAAAAGCCGTAATTTTAGACATTCCTCTTTTATTAGAAAATAAACTAAACCAGAAAAGTGATATAATAGTTTTTGTTCAATCAAAAAAAAGTGAGATTATAAAGAGACTAAAAAAAAGAGATAATTTTAATTTAAATTTATATAATCAATTTAAAAAAATACAGTTACCACTCAGTTATAAAAAGAAAAAATCTAATCATATTATTAAAAATAATTTTACCAATAAATTTGTTAAGATAAGTGTAAAAAAAATTCTAAAAAAAATTATATAAAATGAAAGAAGTAATACTAGATACAGAAACAACAGGACTATCAGTTAGAGATGGACATAGAATTGTAGAAATTGGATGCATCGAGTTAGAAAACTTGATACCAACCAAAAATAGATTTCACTGTTATCTTAATCCTGAAAGAAAAGTTTCTGAAAAAGCTCTAGAAGTTCATGGTTATACAGATGAATTTTTATCTACCCACAAAAAGTTTGCAGAAATAGTGGATGAGTTTTTGGGCTTCATAGAAAATAAGCGACTTGTAATACACAACGCTGAATTTGACTTATCTCACCTAAACAACGAATTAGCATTGCTAGGAAAGAAGAAATTAAACACTGAGAGCGTTGTAGACACACTTGCTTTAGCTAGGGATAAATTTCCAGGCTCTCCAATAAGTCTTGATGCATTGTGTAAAAGATACAGAGTAGATAACTCAAAAAGAACACAACATACGGCTCTTATTGACTGTGATCTTTTAGCTAAAGTTTATATTAATCTTCTTGATCAAAAAGAACCAACTTTAAACTTCAAAAACGAAGATAATGAAAAAATAATAATTAACTCAAATGACACAAATCATTATTATAAAAAAGTAGTTAAGCCATCAGAGGCAGAACTTAAACTTCATAAAGAATATCTAAAAAATAGTTTAAAGAAAAATTTTTTTAATTAGCTCTTTGTTTGTATAATTCAGTAAAATCAATTTTTTTTTCAAATTTTATTCCAGGATATCCAGAGTCGGTCAATAAATTTAAAAAAATTCTCTCTAAGTCAGGATAAATTTTATTAGGAACATCACATAGAATAATTTTTTCCATTTCTTTTTTATCAGAAACTTTTTCATCCACCCTAACTATAGATGTGTAGGTTATTTCAAAATGTGCTTTTTTTAAAACTTCAGGCTGATCTGAAAATTTTAACATAGTATTAACTTCAATAATTCCATTTTTTACTGCTTTAGAGTTAATATCAATATTTAATCTGTATTTAGAAATTTTATCTCTTACAAATATATATGTTGGAGCATCTGGCGTTTCACTTGACATATCTTTAATAAAGCTTCCAATAATTTTATAATTTTCTATCATTTTCATCCTCTATATCTTCAAATTCACCATTAATAAAATCTTGTTTTTTATTTATAGGCTTTTGTTTAATTGATACTTTTTTAAATATCAATTTTCTTGTTGGTGGAAATATTATTAATAAACCCAAGAAGTCTGTAGCAAAACCAGGTAAAATCAAAAGTAATGCTGCAAACGCTAAAGCTGCACCTGAAATGATCTCATAAACTGGAAGTTCATTTTTTACCATTTGAGACATTCCTGACTTTAGAGTGTTAAAACCTTCATATCTGGCATAGATAATGCCAAAAAAAGCGGTAATAAAGATAAGTAAAATGGTGTTAAAGGCTCCAATTTGAGAACCCAGCTTGATAAACAAGTAAATCTCAATAATAGGAATACCAATTAGCAATAATAAAAATGTGTTCATTTGTCCTTAGTTTAAATTGCTAGTTGTAATTAATCAACATAGTAAATATTATTAAATTATGAGTTATAGTTTTGAATACATAGATATTATTCTTTTAGCAATGATTGCTGGTTTTATTTTTCTTCGTTTAAGAGGAATACTTGGTAAAAAAACTGGTTTCGAAGGAAAAATTCCACCTCAATTTGAAAAGGAATTTCAAAAAACAAATATAGCCCCAAAACCAGTTAGTGAAAATTTTGATGAAGTGTCACAAAAAGAATTTTTAAAAGGTGCAAAAATCGCTTATGAAACAATTATTACAGATTTTAGTGATAGTGATAACAGACTAATAGCAAGTAAACCACTTTTGGGTAAAAAAATTTATGATCAGTTTAAAGAGGCGCTTGAAGATAGAGCTAGTAAAGGCCATTTTGCTGAAATAACTTTTATAGGGATTAAGTCAGCTGTAATTAAAACTCATAAAAAAATTGAGGACAGTTTAGAAGTCACAGTGGGTTTTGTTAGTGAAATTATTACATGCATAAAAGATAAAGATAAAAATATTGTGTCAGGAGATAGTGAGAAAATAAAAACTGTTTATGATACTTGGGTTTTCTCAAAAGACATAAAATCATCAAATCCAAACTGGCTATTAATTGATACTATTACCTAATTGATTAAGAAGATAACAGACAAAGATAAAGAAGATTGGGAAAATTTCCTAAATAATAATAAAAAAAATCTTAATAACAATCCTGTAAAAAAGAAAGAAATAAACAATCCAAATAAAAACAAACAGGACTGGGAAAACTTTTTAAATAATAAAGAGAAAATTCTCAATAAAGATTTTATTCATAAAAAAAACATAAGATATGAGAAGATAAAGAAAATAGATCTTCATGGTTACACTATTGAAGATGCAAATAAGGCTATAGAACAATTTATTCAAAAATGTTTTGGGGGAAATGTTACTAAAATAATTGTGATTACAGGTAAAGGACTAAGGTCTAAAAACGTTGAAAATCCTTACCTTTCAAAGGATTTGAGCATACTAAAATATTCAGTTCCAGAGTTTATTGAAAAAAATAAAAGTTTAACACGACTTATTATTGAAACTACAGACGCTAAGATTGAAGATGGTGGTAGTGGGGCTTTTTATATCTACCTTAAAAACAAGAATAAATTTAAAGAATAAATTTAGATAAATCTGTATCTTTAACAAGCTCATCTAGATTTTGTTTTACATATGCAGAATCTATTATAATTTTTTCACCAGCCCTATCTGTTGCAGTAAAACTAATATCATCTAAAATTCTTTCGATAATTGTATGCAGTCTTCTTGCACCAATATTTTCTACAGTATTGTTAACTTCTGAAGCCATATTGGCAATCGCATCAATACCGTCATCAGAAAATTCTAGTTCAACATTTTCTGTTTTTAAAAGAGCCACATATTGTTTGATTAAACTATAATCTGGTTCTTTAAGAATTCTTTTAAAATCATCACTAGTTAAAGCTTCAAGCTCAACTCTTATTGGTAATCTACCTTGTAATTCTGGAAGTAAGTCTGAAGGTTTTGCTAGTTGGAATGCGCCAGATGCAATAAATAAAATATGATCGGTTTTAATTGTACCGTATTTTGTGCTAACTGTTGTTCCTTCAATTAGTGGAAGCAGATCTCTTTGTACTCCTTCTCTAGAAACATCTCCGCCAGATCTATCTGTTCTTCCTGAAATTTTATCTATTTCATCTAAAAAAACTATTCCATTATTTTCTGTTGAATCTTTTGCTGATTTTATAATTTTATCTTCTTCTATTAACTTATCAGCTTCGTCGTTAATTAAAATTTCATGAGATTCTTTGACACTCATTTTTTTCTTTTTTTGTTTATTGCCAACAGATTTTCCAATCATCTCTCCAATATTTATCATTCCAATGTTTGCTCCGGGCATTCCAGGAATTTCAAACGCAGCTTGAGAGCCACTATCATTTACTGCAATTTCAATTTCATTGTCATCTAAATCACCATCTCTTAATCTTTTTCTAAAACTTTCTCTAGTAGCAAGACTTGCTTTATTTCCAACCAAAGCATCTAAAACTTTTTCTTCTGCTAACTTTTGTGCCTTTATATGAACTTCTTTTCTTTTCTTTACCTTCTCCATTGCAATAGCAATTTCAAGTAGATCTCTTATAATTTGTTCAACATCTCTTCCAACATACCCAACCTCAGTAAATCTTGTGGCTTCTACCTTTACAAAAGGAGCTTCAGCCAACTTAGATAGTCTTCTAGAAATTTCTGTTTTACCAACTCCAGTTGGTCCAATCATTAAAATATTTTTAGGTAAAACTTCATCTTTCATTTCACCTTTTAAGGCCTGTCTTCTCCATCTATTTCTTAAAGCAATGGCAACTGCCTTTTTAGCTTTATTTTGTCCAACAACATATCTATCTAATTCAGAAACTATTTCTCTAGGTGATAAAGAACTGACTAAAGAGTTGTCTTTCTTTTCAGCTTTTTCTTTTGGAAAAGGAGTAACGTTTGTATCTTTCATTAAATTTTTTCAATTTTAATATTATTATTAGTGAATACACAAATTTCAGATGCAACTTGAATTGCTTTTCTTGCAACATCCTCAGCACTCAAATCTGTATCTAATAAAACTTTAGCAGCAGCCAAAGCATAATTTCCACCTGATCCTATACCTATTGCATCACCCTCTGGCTCTAATACATCACCAGTTCCTGAGATTATAAAACTATTCTCTTTATCGCCAATAGCCATTAAAGCTTCCAGTCTTCTTAAATATTTGTCAGTTCTCCAGTCTTTTGCCAATTCGACAGCCGCTCTTGGAAGATTACCAGCATGCTTTTCAAGTTTTGCTTCTAGTCTTTCAAACAAAGTTAATGCATCTGCAGTTGATCCTGCAAACCCAGCTATTACATTTCTTTTTTCAATTTTTCTAACTTTTGCAGCAGTGCTTTTTATAACAGTATTGCCCATACTAACTTGGCCATCTCCTGCAACCACTACTTCATTGTTTTTTCTAATAA
>Ga0209482_1000270_pt1 | contig 47360 bp, 32 predicted proteins | sample CoawatmetaG10DNA_FD_187512 | JGI IMG/M metagenome (GOLD analysis project Ga0209482, IMG submission 187512) | Marine microbial communities from the West Antarctic Peninsula - Coastal water metaG104-DNA (SPAdes) (version 2) | ecosystem: Environmental > Aquatic > Marine > Coastal ...
ATAGCTGCCGGTCTGACCCAGCCCGGGGACCATCAGACCATAGCCGAACGATGTCACGCGATAGGCGCGGCCCGCACCGGCCACCGTCCGGCCGCTGTCGCGAAAGCGGGCGAAGGTCGGCGTGGCGCTTGCCACGGCGTTCTGAAAGCCGATCTGCGTATAGACATTGTTCTCGTTGCTGATCACGACGGCGGCATTACGGACGTTCTCGAAGCGGACGTCCTTGCCCCACAGCCAGTCGCCATAGCCGCGATCGATGTCGATCGCGGTTGGCACGTTGCGAAAGGCGACGTTGACCAGGGTGAGGCTCGCCTCATGCTCGCGGATCGCGGACTCGCGCTGCCCATCGAAAGAGGAATCTAGCAGGGTAAATTGCCACGCCGGGGACGGCTTCTCGGTGAGGATGCCATAGCGCCCGCCGTGAAAATGGAGATCCTGCGCCTGATTGGCGACGTGATAGAGTCCGGCGAGGCCCGAGCCGAGATCGAAGTCGATATGCGCCAGATAGGCATGCTGTGCGGCGTGAAAGCGGATCGCGGTGGCGGCGGCGTTGTCCTTGCCGATCGCGAAATCGATGTTCGAGAGCGCAGGGTAGAAGGTGCCGGGATTGGCATCGGCGATATCGGGATTGAACGGCACGCTGCCCGGTGGCGGAAACGGGGTGCGATAGGCCTTGGCGGTATCGGTGGCTCCGGGCTTGGCCCCGGCGAACATCACCATGGTGGCGAGACCCTGCTGAAAGCCGGGGGTCGCATCGCCGAGCACCAGGACGGGCCGGGTCTTGCCGACGCCAAACAGGCGCACGCCGGGCCATACAAACAGCGTGCGGCTGATGCGATAGCGGCCCGAGGGGACTAACACGATACCGCCGCCGCCCTTCGCTGCGGCGGTGTCGATCGCGCTTTGCAGGGCGGTGGTGTCGTCGGCGTGCCCGTCGCGCGTCCCAGCGACGGTGATGGCGCGGGGATCGTCGGGAGCGGTGGCGTAATAAGAGGGGGAGGCGGCAACGGGCATTGCGCTTGCCATCAGCGTGGCGAGAAGCGTTACGCGAAACGGAAGCGGCCAGCCGGGCATCTCATATCCTCAAAAGAAACGTCCCGGCCAGCGGCCGGGACGAGGAGCCCGACCCACCGGGTCGGGGCAGGGGACCGTGGTGCTAGAAATTGTAGCGTACGCCAACCCGGAACAAACGCCCGAGCGTATCGTACAGCGCCTGATTGACGTCGATGCCGGTATTGGTCTGCGGCGACGGTGCCGGATCATGATCGAGCAGATTGTCGATCTTGAAATAAGCGTTCAATTTCTTGGTGATGTTGAACGATCCGCCCACGTCGAGATAGAAAGCGCCGGGCATCGTGTTGTTGTCGATCGTCGGGTGCTGCGTGGTCGAGACCGGGCATCCGCTGCTGCAAACGACATATTCGTTGCTGTACACACCATCGCTGAACCAGCGCTGCTGCACGCTGAGGCTGAACCGATCGGTGGTCCAGCTTTCGGTCGTGAGCAACTTCCACGATGGGGTGTTGCCAGCGTTCACGCCCGCACCCTGTGTCGGGATCGTGCCGGGAACGCCCGGATCGGTGATGAAGTTCTTCACATTGGTGGCGAGCCCGCGCAGCACGACGCGGCCCGGCAGGCCGATCTTGGCGACGTCGAATTGATAGCTCGCCTCAATGTCAAACCCGTCGGTGAAGATCGACGCGAGGTTGAACGCCTGCAGATTGACATAGGGCGCGGTCCCCGCCGGTGGCGTGAGGTTGAACGCGCCACACAGCGTTGTGATGTTATTGAGGTAGCACAGATTGACTTCCTGCTGCGAATTGAGCGTCGAGATCACGCCGTTGATCTTGATCCGGTAGTAATCGAACGACGCGCTGAAGCCGGGCAGCCAGTGCGGGCGCGACAGCACGATGCCTGCCGTCGTGTTGCGCGCGATTTCGGGCTTGAGCGCGGTGTTGCCGATCGCGTTTTGCAGGATGGTCAACGTCGCCGGGTCGCCCGGTGCGCGGTTGGGATTGGGGTTGCTGAAGTTCGGCACGGTCGTGGTGATCGGGGCCGCGAACAGTTCCGACAGGTTCGGCGCACGCACGTCGCGCGAGGTGACTGCGCGCAACCGCACGCCGTCGATCGGCGTGTCCCAGGTGCCGCCGACCTTCCAGGTATAGATCGTGCCCGACGTGCTGTAATTGGTGACGCGTCCGGCGACGTTCAGGTTCGCGCTGCCGAGCGAGTCCGATTTGAGGAAGGGCAGGTTGAGTTCGAGGAAACCTTCAGCGACGTGATAGCTGCCGCGACCGGCGTGATAATTGCCCGCGTACCAGTTGTTGCCCGCGGTATTGAGCACCGGATCGGCGGGATAGGTGCTGGTATAGGGTGTCTCGGCCGAAACGCCGTTGCCGTACGGATCGCCGACGACATGGTAGAATTCATTGCGATATTCGGCACCCGCAGCAAACGACACCGGCCCTGCCCACAGGCTAAGCGGTGAGCCGCTGAAGCTGAAGGCGAGCGCATCCTGCGTCTGGCGGGTGTGCTGGAACGGGCCGTTGGTGGGTTCGATATAAGCGAGCGCCGCCGCGCTCGGCGGTGTGCCGCCGATGATGTTGATCGGCACGCAGCCATTGGCGCGCGCGACCGGGTCGGCGCAGACGATCTGGCCGTTCAAGCTGATCGCCTGGATCGCCGCATTATAGCGCGGGGTCAGCGTGATGTTCTTGACGTGGATGTCGGTGATGTTCTCGCCATGCTCATATGAGAAATCGTAATGCCACGTCGTGCCGAACACCGGCACCTTGCCCGTCGCGCCGCCGACGAAGCGATATTGCTTGCGCGTCGGATAGACCGTGATGTTCGCGGGCAACTCGCCATTGCTGCTGCCGAACTGGAAGCTGGTGATGCCCGCGGTCGCGCAGGCCGCCTGGATCGAGGCGGGGACGAACGGGTTCGAGCATTGCAGTGTCAGGCTTGATTTGGTCGCGCCGGGGTTGGGCTGGTTCATCGTGTCGACCTGCGCGACGTTGACGGTCGCATAGATCTCGTTGTTCGCGTCGAGGTCGAAGCCGATGCGGCCATAGCCATTGTAACGATCCAGCCGCGATTGCAGCGTGGTGCCAATGCCGACATTGCCCGACAGGTCGCCGCCCAAACAGAAGCCGCCTTGCGGGTAGCAGCCTGAGACCAAGCCGAACTGTGGCGTGCCCGGTAGGGCCTTGGACGGAACCCCGTTCGAGCCATATTGGAACTGGAACGGAACGCCGTTCACGTCGAACGCCGTGCCCTGCAACGGCCCGCCCGTGATCAGCCCATATTTGGTATATTGATAGGCCTGCGCATGGTCGCGCACGAGATATTGCGGCGACCCGTCATTGGTCACGTTGCGGTTGATGAAGGTCGAGGTACGGTACCAGCTCCGCCCGTTGGCGAGCTGCTCGCCAAAGCCGCCGGCGGGCACGCCATCTTCATGGTCATATTCGCCACTGACTTCGACATGCAGGCGATCGTTGAAGAACGACTTTCCGGCCGCCGCCTGGAACAGATACTGTTTGTTGTCGCCGTAAGTGGTGATGCCGCCCTGGACGTTCGCCTTGAACCCGACAAAGTGCTTCTCGGTGATGAAGTTGACGACGCCGCCGACCGCATCCGAACCATAAGAAGCCGATGCGCCGCCCGTCACCACATCGACGCGCTTGATCAGCAATTGCGGGAACAGGCTGATATCGGGCACGCCCGTCACGTTCGCGCCGACGACGCGCTGGCCGTCGAGCAGCGTCAGCGTCCGGATCGTGCCGAGCCCGCGCAGGGAGAAGGAGCTCAAGCCCTGCTGTCCGCTCGACGTGCTGTTGGTGCCGGTGGTGACGCCGGTCGACCCCTGCAGCGAGGGCAATTGCGCGATCGTCGTGAAGACGTTGGGTTCGGCGTTGCGCGCGATGTCCACCGCGCCGATCGTCTGGGTCGGCGTCGGCGCGGTGAAGCCGCCGGTGGTGATGCGCGAACCGGTGACGACAATGTCCTGCGCGGTATTATCGGCGGTGTCGGCCGGTAGCCTTGCCGGGGGCGGCGGGGCTGCAGGCGTGGTTTGCGCCTGGGCCGGGGCCGCGATCGCGATTGCCATCAGCGACGCGAGGCTGGCGGTCAGGAGCGCGGTGCGCCTGCTGCTGGAACCGGGAGTACGGTCTGTGGTCATGTTGGTCATGGGGATCCTCACCTGTTTTTTGTTGTCGTTTTGATTGGGGTCATCCGCCGCCCATGGCGACGGCGTAAAGCGCGTGATGCGTAAGAATGAAGAGCGTCGCGTGATCGGTGCCCCCGAAGATCAACTGGAGGGGGCGTTCGGGCACGTCGATCCGGCCGATCTCGCTGCCATCGGGCGCGTAGGCCAAGATTTGCCCGTTCGCGATGAACACGCGACCCTGGCCGTCGACCGCGACGCTTTCGCCGGCGCGCTCGGCAAAGGGCTTAAGGTCGGAAAGCGTGCCGCCCGCGCCGACACGTGCGCTGTACGTGCGGCCTTCGGATTCGTTGCTGGCATAGACGCGGGTGCCGACGCGCCCGTGGATCAAGCTATAGGCGTCGAGCGTGTCGGAGAAGCGCCAGCCGACATGGTCGGGTGTGCCCTGTTGCCACACGCGAAAGGCGGGGAGCACGAGGCTGCCGTCGGGCGACACATATTCGCGGGGTTTCGGCGTCCCGGCGTCGCGCGCGAACATCTCGCCGAGCGTGGTGAAATGGTCGGTCCTGGCGTCATATTGATCGCGGAATTCGCCATTGTTCCACCAATTGCCGGGGAGCAGCGTCTCCGCATCGCGGTGCGCGGCGACCGGCGTCGGCGTGACGACCGTGACGTCGGTTTTCGACGCAGCAGGGTCGAAGGCATAGACGCTGCCTTCCGCACCGAGCGAGGATAGCACAAGCACCTTGCCCGAACGCTCGATCGCCAGGTTGACGGGATCGAGCGCAGCGTCGCGGACAATCTCGAGCCCCGCCGCCGTGCTCCAGCGATAGATTCGCTGGAAGCGATGCTCGACGAAATAGAGCGCGCCTGCAGCATCGACTGCCGCGCCCGAGATCGAGAAGAAGCCGCTTTCGAGTTTGCGTACCGGCCCGGCCCCCGGCACCGGAGAGGGGGCGTCCGCCAGCACGGGCGTGGCGGGAATGTCGAGCGTGGCGAACTCGCGCTCGCGCAGCTCAAGGTGCTGCGTCCTGTCCTGTATCGCATTTTCAAACGGGAATTTGCTGACCCGCAAATAGGTGCCGCAGCCATCGGCCTGGCAAGTGGCAAAGCCGCTCTCGGCGTTGATATGGACGTTGCGGAAGCGAATGTCCGACGCATTGGTCAGCTTCACCGCCGACACTGCCGGGTGGAAAGTCCGCGTCACCCGGTAGCTGTGATAATTGGCGAACAGCAGGTTGCGCGAGTTCCGGATATCGAGCGAGGTCGCATCCATTCCTTCGCCGACTTCCTGTTCGGTCTGCGGCGCGAGAAATTCCCAATTCTCGACCCCATCGAGCACGATCTCGTTGCGGACATGATGCTCGGCCGACAGCTGATAGACATGCCCCGGCGTCTTGGTGTCAGACACGGTGAAACCAGCCTGGGCGAAGGTGTTGGGCGTCCACACGTCGGCAAAGGTGCCGCCCCCGCCATCGGTCACCCAGATGCTCGGATATTGCGCGTCCCAGCGATTGTCGGCGACCGGATCGCCGCTATGCGCGTTGCGCGCGCCGAGCGGCAGACGGTCCGCGGTTGGGGTGCCGCCGCCGCCCATGATCTTGACGTCGTCGACCAGCGAATCCGCACCCGCTTTCCATAGCAACGCCGAGGCGCGCGGATTGATGCGGCCGGTGAACAGCCCGAGGCCCGACAGGATGTTGCTGCCGCCCTTCGGGCTTTCGAGGATCGGCACCACGCCGCCGACGCCTGCATGAGCGGGGTTATTGTCGGGCAGGACGAGCTGGGTCAGCGCCGGGTGCAGCCCCAGCAGCACCGTATCGGGCCGCAGCTTGAGCGTATTGGTGACGCGGTAAAAACCGACCGGGAAATAGAGCACGCGCTGCGTATCGATCGCACGCTGCAGCGCGGAAGTGTCGTCGGTCATGGCATCGCCGCGCGCGCCGAGATCGCGGACGTTGTGCCACTCCGCCACGACGGGCAGCGCGCGGATGGCGTTCGGGCGCGGCGGGGGCAGGGCGGCGAGCGGCGTCATCTGCACGTCGGTTGCGATCCGGCCGGTCGCGCCGAGCATCGGCACCGCCAGGCCATGCGAAAAGTGCGCCACGCGGTATGCGCGCGTTGGCGAAGCGACGGTCTTGCCGCTCTCGCGAAAGCGCGCGAACACCGGCGTGTCGGTCGCGACGGCATTGTCGAAGCCGATCTGGGTAAAGACGCTGCCCTCGCGGCTGATGATCACCCCGGCGCGCGACACGCGCTCGAACCGCACGTCCTTGCCCCACAGCGAGTCGCTATAGCCGGGGTCGATATCGACACCCACCGGCGTGTCGCGGATAGCGACCTTCACGAGCGTGAGGTCGACTTCATGCTCGCGAATGGCGGCGTCGCGCTGATGGTCGAAGCTCGAATCGATCAGCGTGAATTGCCAGGCGGGCGAGGTCTTTTCGGTGAGGATGCCATAGCGCCCGCCATGGAAGTGGACGTCTTCCATCACGTTGCCCGCCTGATAGACGCCGGCCAAAGCCGAGCCCAGGCGAAAGTCCATATGGCTGAGAAAGGCGTGCTGCGCGACGCGGAAGCGCACCGCCGTTGCGGCCGGATTGCGCGCACCGATCTCGACGTCGATATTGCTCATCGCCGAATAGAAGGTCGCCGAATTGGCGTCGCGCACGTCGTCGCCACCCTTGCCACTGGGCGGCACCACGGTCGGCACGGGCACGGGAACCTTGCCGACGGCATATTGGTCGCCGCCGGTGAACACCACCATCGTCGCGACGCCGCTTTGAAAGCCCGGTGTCGCATCGGCCAGCACCAGTACCGGGCGGGTGGGGCCCACACCCAGGATCCGTACGCCGGGCGGCACCAGGATGCTGTGCGACAGGCGATAGCGGCCGGAGGGCAGGAAGACGATGCCATTGCCGTCGGTGATGCGCGCCGCGTCGATCGCGCGCTGGATCGTTGCGGTCGCATCGACACGTCCGTCCTTCGCGCCGCTAACCGTTACCGCGCGCGGCTCATTTGGAGCCGTTGCGAGCACCGACCGGGCCGGGGCCGCGCACGTCGCGACCGGGGCCAGCAGCGCCACCGCAGTCGTCGCCAGCATGGCTGCTCGTCTTTTCACGGTGCTTTGCCTCTCCCCCAACCGACGCCTGCGCGTCTGGCCGATGCTGTGCATAAGCGACCATCATGCGCGTGCCATCCGCGACGATGGTCGTAGTTCCCAGGCCGATGCGCCCTGCAGTATCAGGGCTTATGAAAGGCCCGGGGCCGACGCGGCGCGTCGGGGCCCAGTCCGGTTTTGGGGACAGCATTTTGCAACGGGCAGTCAGTCACAGCGTGGTCGCGCCGATGGCGGTAATTGTGATGGGCGTCAGCGGCAGTGGCAAGTCCACGCTCGGTGCCCTGCTCGCATCCGCGCTGGGTGCGACGTTCCTTGAGGGGGATTCCTTCCATGACGCCGCCGCCGTGGCCAAGATGCGCAGCGGCCAGCCGCTGAACGACGCCGATCGCTGGCCGTGGCTCGACCGTTTGGGGGCTGCGATCGATGCCGAGGTGCGCGTCAACGGGCTGGTGGTGGCGGCCTGTTCGGCGCTGCGGCGCAGCTATCGCGACCGGCTGGTGGCGGCGATCACCGCGCCGACCCGGTTCATCCTGCTGGACGGCAGCCCGGAGGAACTCCGCCAGCGGCTCGCCAATCGCGCTGGGCACTATATGCCGAGCAGCCTGCTGGCGAGCCAGCTCTGCACGCTGGAGCGGGTTGCCCCGGACGAGGCGGCGACCACGCTCGACGCCGCCGCCTCGCCCGATCGGCTCTGTGCGGAAGCGATTGCGTGGTTGGACAGTGGTGGGCACCCTGTGGAGGAGCAGAAACGATGAAAGGGTGTGTCGGGCTTGCCGTGCTATGCCTGGTGGCTGGGGCCGCTATGGCGCAGACCCCGGCGCTTGTGCCTGTTGTCGCGCCGATCGAGCTTCCGCTTTGGCCGGATGGTCCCCCGGGCGTCGATCCGCTGCGCGACACGCCCGAGATCGTCGAGAACACCTATGTCCGCAGCGTGCATCGCCCCTCGCTCACGCTGCTGCGCGCCGACCCGGCGCACGCCAATGGCGCGGCGATCATTATCGCGCCCGGCGGTGGCCACCGCATGCTGGTGTGGGTGAATGAAGGGGTGATGCCCGCCCGTGCGCTCAACCGCTTTGGCGTCACGGTGTTCGTCCTCAAATATCGTCTCGCCCGGGAAACGGGCTCAAACTATCGCATCGAGCGCGACGCGGCGGCCGATGCACGGCGAGCCGTGCGCTTCGTGCGGGCGCATGCCGCCGACTATGGCGTCGATCCCCGTCGCATCGGTCTGATGGGATTTTCGGCAGGCGGCGAACTTGTGTCGCTTGTCGCCGACAACCCGGCACCGCCCGAGCCTTCGGGCGATGCCATCGATCGGATCGACGCGCGGCCAGACTTCCAGATTTTGATCTATCCGGGTCCGCTCGGCGTGCCCGCGCGCGCGGTTGCAGGCGCGCCGCCAGCGTTCCTGGCCGCCGGGACGCTGGACGCCTGTTGCGCCGAGCCCACGCTCACGCTCTACCAGCAACTGCGCGCCGCGCATGTCTCGGCGGAACTGCACCTGTTTGCCGATACCGACCATGGCTTCAACGTCGCGGCCCATGCCGAACGCGTTTCGCTGCAGCATTGGCCCGACCGGCTCGCCGACTGGTTGAGCGATGGCGGCTGGCTTGTGCCCGGCGGCGGCAAGCGCGCGACGCCCAGCAGCACGACCGAACTGTTGCGCAATTAGGGCAGCAGCCGCTTGCGGCCTTCCGACAAATGCCAGCGCATCGCCAGCGCAGCGCCGTCGCCGTCTTGCACCCGGATCGCGTCGACCAGCATCTCATGCTCCCTTAGCATCGCGCCGATCACCTCGGGCGGGCGCGAGCGCGAAATGTCGACACCAGCGCGCATGATCCGGTCGACATCGCCGAACAGCGCATCAAACGCGACCAGGAAGGCGGGGTTGGCGGTCGCCAGCACGATTTGCCGGTGCAACGCCATATCCTCGTCATGCGCCGGTGCACTCGACAGCAAAGCGGTGCGGAGCGCGTGCAACGCCGCCTCAATCGCCGCCATTTCCGCGCTCGAGCGGCGCGTGGCCGCCAGCCGCGCCGCCTCGGCTTCGAGCACGAAGCGCACCTCATAAGTGCCAAAGGTCGCCGACATATGGTCCATCGGCAGAAACGCGATCAGCCGGTCCGATGGGCGGCCCTTGACGAACGAGCCCGCGCCGCGCCGCGCCTCGGTAATGCCGTCTGCGGCCAGACGGACGAGCGCTTCCCGCACGATCGTGCGCGACATGCCGAACATTTCCGCCAGGCGCGCCTCGGATGGCAGCCGGTCGCCCACCGCCAGCCCGTCGCCATTGATGATCTCGACGATCCCGGCATAGGCCCGGTCGGCTAAGCGGCCTTCATTCATCGGTCGTTCCTTGGTCACCGCGTCGGGCGCGTGCCGTCAGAATAGGTGACTGGCGATAAGGATCAACGCCAGTCCGAGCACGGAGACGATGGTCTCCATCACCGACCAGGTGCGAAACGTCGCGGGCGTATCGATGCCGAGATAGCTTTTCACCAGCCAGAATCCGGGATCGTTGACATGGCTGAAGAATAGCGACCCCGCGCCGATTGCCAGCACGATCCATTCGGGCGACGCGCCCGAGGCGGCGACGAACGCGGGCATGATCCCGGCGGTGGTGATCGTCGCGACCGTCGCCGAACCGGTGGCGAGGCGGATGCACACTGCGACCAGCCACGCCAGCACGATCGGTGACAACGGCCCGCCGGTCGCGACCCGCGCCAGCAAATCGGACAAGCCAGCCGTGACGAGCACTTGCTTCAGTGCGCCGCCCGCACCAATCGCCAGCAGGATCGCGCCCGCCGGCTGCATCGTCTCGGCCCAGATCGCCTCCTGCACCTTGGCATCGCCGATGCGTCGACCGAACAGCAGCGGCAGCGCCGCCAGGCACGCGATCAGCAAGGCGAGCACCGGATTGCTGGCCACCGCGAGCACGCCAAAGCGGGCGGCGACCAGCGGCGGCAGCAACGCGACCGCTTGCCCCGCTGCGATCAGCACCACGGGCATCAGCACGACCAACAGCGCACGCCAGTTCGCGGGCGCAGGCATGTTCAGCACCGTAGGGGCGAGCAGGGGTGGTGCGAGCTTCACGCCGCGTGCGGTGAATTTCGCCAGTACCGGGCCGGCGACGATTGCGGTCGGGATGCCGATGAGCAAGCCATAACCGAGCGTGCGCAGCAAATCGGCATGGAGCGCCTCGACCGCGAGCAACGGGCCCGGATGCGGCGGCACCAGCGCGTGCACCACCGACAGCCCGGCCAAGGCCGACAGCATCAGCCGCAGCTTCGCCGAATCCTGGTTTGCACCCGCCGGGAGCGCCGCCGCCGCCGCCGCGACGATCGGCAACAACAGCACCAGCCCGGTTTCGAAGAACAGCGGCAAGCCAATAAGGAGGCCCGTCGCCACGCTCGCCCAGGGCGCTCCGCGTACGCCGGCCCATCGCAACGCAGTGCGGGCGAGGCCGGCGGCGGCATCCGACAATTGCAGCATCGCGCCAAGCGCCAGCCCAAGCGCGACCACCAGCCCGGTGCCGCCCAGAATATCGCCCGCGCCCTTCTGTATCGCCTTTGCGGTATCGGCAATCGGCAGGCCGGCGATGATCCCGACGACGAACGCGCCCGACAGCAACGCGACGAACGGATGCAAGCGCCCGCGAACGATCAGGACGATCGACAAGCCGATGCCGAGCATGGCGGCCACGATCAGGCGGTAATCCTCGGGCCTCATCGCGCGTGGGCCGCGATCGGCGCGGTGGCCGGCACGGTGTGGCCATGCGCCAGCGATTGCGAATGGACCATCGGACCCCCTTCTCCGCCGCAGTCTCTCGCAATGTGCGGGCTGCGTGCGTGTATCTGTACGACAACAATGCGCAATATTCCAAGATTATTCACGTCAAATCAGCAAAAATTGTAATATGCGCTTGAATCTGTCCAACCAATTTGAATAGGATCACGCAATCGAGACTCGCATCGGGTTTCGTTCGATCGGCAGAAGCCGACATTCGGACGTGGCATGTCCCGTCACGGCGTAAAGGGGGGAGAGGGCTGAGATGACGAGGCAGCACATAGCGGTGAGCGAGGTCACGCTGGACCGAGATGCCTCGGCTCCCTTCGCTCGCCTGACCCCGACACAGCGCAAGGTCCTCGACGGCGTCTATTGCGGCCAGCTCAACAAGCAGATTGCCTATGACCTTGGCATAGCCGAGGCAACCGTCAAAGCCCACATGACCGCGCTGATGCGCAAACTCAAGGTCCACAATCGCACGCAGTTGGCGGTGACGGCGCAGGCGCTTGGCTGGAGCAAGAGTGCGCTGGCGCATTGAGAGAGCGGCCTGCGCGCCACTGAAATGCGCGATGCGGCATTTGTGACGCGGTGCGCCCGGTTGCAGTCGATGCCGCTATTGCAACCGGGCGCGCGTTCTTGGTTTGATGGCCGCTCGTGACCGTCCGTTTAGAACTTCACCTCGGCCTGCATAGTGAACGAACGCCCGCGTGGATCGGCAACGCGCGGTTCCCATGAGCTGCCGCTGCCGTTGTTGCTGTCATAGGAGATGGCGAAGGGCGGGTTGGTGTTGAACAGGTTGCGCACACCGAAGGTCAGCTTGAACCCTTTGATCCCGTTATAAGAAGCGGAGAGGTTGTAATAGATATAGTCCGCGACATCGGTGATGTCGTTTGACGGGTTGAAGGTACCCGCCAGCACGCCTGGCAGCACCTGATTCTTATAGCCTGAGCGGAAGATCTGCGTCAGCGACACGCTGAAATCATCGTTCGAATAGCTCACGAAGGCATTGTGCTTCCAGCGCAGGCCAAGATCGGACGCGAGCGAGTAGACGCCAAGCTGCTGGATGGTCGCGGCGCTGGCGTTGACCTTCTCCTCCTTCTTGAGCAGCAGCGTGCCGTCCAGCCCCGCGCCGAAGCTGCCGCCGAGCGCGTCGATGCTGCCGCGCACCGTGAAGTCGACGGCCTGGGTCTTGGTGTTCCCCGCATTGGCATAGGTCTGGTCGATGACGGTCAGCTTGCCCGAGGAGTCGCGAATGAAGCGGTCCTGGAAGATCGAATAATTGGCAAACAGATATTGCAGCGGCAACACCTGGATGGTGTTGTTGCGGTTGATCGACCAGAAATCGGCGGTCGCACTGAAGTGCCGCGACGGCTCAAACACTACGCCGCCGCTGAACATCGTTGCGGTCTCCGGCCCCAGCGCCAAATTGCCGCCGTTGCGAATATTGACGTTGTTGTTGAGCGACGGACAGCCGTTCGCCGCATTGACGGTGCCGTTCGGGCAGTTTTTGGGGTCGGCGAAGTCCGAGCCGGTATAGACCGAATCCGTGTCGGGATTGAAGATCTGGTTGAACGACGGCACGCGGAAGGCGGTATTGTAGGAGCCGCGGAACATGATCGGCTTGAACGGCCGATATTTGAGCGAGATCTTGGGGTTGGTCGTCGTCCCGAAGCCCGAATAATCGTCGAGGCGGCCGGCGAGCGTAAGTTCGAAGCCCTTGAAGATCGGCACGAGCAACTCGGCATAGACCGCCTTGATGTCGCGGTGGACGCCGTTGAGCGCGTTGCCATTGTCGAACGGAGCCGCGATGATCGTCCGCTGCACCGCGCGCTGATCGCCGTTGAACTTATATTCCTCCCGCCGGAAATCGACGCCGGTTGCCAGCTTTACCGTGCCGCCCCAGATGTCGAACAAGGACCCTGAGACCGACGCATCGCCCTGCTTGACCGAATATTTGCCGCCATACAGCACGACGCCTTGCGCCGAGGCCGATTGGATTGCTGCCATCCCGGCGGCGCTTTGCGTCTGGCCGGGGAACAGGAACGGATTGACCGCGCCGCTGTTGAGCGCAGCGACCAGCGCGTCCTGATAATAATATCCGGTGCCAAGCGTCGAGGCCGAGATGCTGTCGGCATAGGAAATGCCGGCACTGTAGTCCCAACCCTTGAACAAGGGGCCGGTCGCATTCAGCGCGGCGCGGAAGGTGGTGGTGGTGGTCGAAATCTCGCGCTCACCGCATTCAACGCAGCGCCAGCGATAGGAGAAGGTCGAATTGGAGTTCAGCAGCCCCGGAAACACGCTGTTGATGCGGCTGACGAGGTTGTCGAAGGCGACATCGTTGACGCCCGCAATCCGTGCATATTTATAGTTTTGGGTGGTGGTGTTGGGCGTGATCTGCACTGGGGAGAAGCGCTTGACCGAGTCCGCGCTTGATCCTGTGATTTCGAGCGCGATCTCATGCTCGCCGAACCGCTTCACCGCGCGACCGAGATAGGTCAGCGTGTTGAGCTGCTGCTGGAGATAGACGTTCTTGCCGGTGTCGTAGGAGCAAGCGAGGCCGTTGCCCGGTGCGCCCCACACGTCGGTATCGTAAATATCCTGGTCCGGCACTGCATTACAGCCCGCCTGGCCGGGCAGACGCAAGGCGTTGATGCCGCCGGTGGCGCGCACCGTTGTTCCCGGGATCAGCGGGAATGCGGACGAGGTGGCGAAGCTGGTGCCCGCCAGGTTGACGATCGTCGCAAACGGCGTGCCGCGCGTATCGACGCCAAGCCCGCGGTCATGCTGGAAGGTGTTGACGAAGCTGCGCGAATGCGCCTCGAGCGGGGAAATCCAGCTATAGCTGACCGTCCCCATCACGTTGAAGCCCTGCTTGTCCAGATCGCCAAAACCGGCGATCGCCGACAGGCGGTAGATCGGCGCGTCGCCTTTTTCGGTTACATCGGTGAAGGCGGTCGCGCCGAAGCCGCGATAGTTCTTCTTGGTGATGAAGTTGATGACGCCGCCGACCGCGTCGGTGCCGTAGATTGCCGATGCGCCGTCCTTCAGCACTTCGACGCGGTCGAGCGCGGCAAACGGAATCTGATTGACGTCGACGGCGGACCCGGTCGTGCCTTGCGCCGCGACCCGGCGCCCGTTGAGCAGGACCAAGGTCGCCGCCGAGCCCTGTCCGCGCAAATTGGCGAAGGACGCGCCGTTATTGCCGCGCCGCTCGGAGGTCACGACGTCGGAGTTGCTGGCGAGGTTGTCGGCCGAGCTGCCATTGTCGGTGAGGAATGCAATCAGCTGTTCGGGGCTACTGATGCTGTTGCGTTGCAGTTCCTTGACGGTGATGACCTGCAAGGGGAGCGCGCTGTCATTCGGGTTCTGCTTGATACGCGAACCGGTGACGAGAATATCGGCTGAGTCGGCCTTTGCCGAACTTTCTCCCGCGCCGATCAAGGGCGTGGCCGCCCCGGTCGGGGTTGCTGCTTCCTGCGTCGTCTGGGCGAACCCGGTCCCGGCGAAAAGACACGTCAAAGCGGTGAACGCCGTGCCGGAAATGAGCAAAGTCTTGAGCGACGTCATAGTCTGAACCCCCTTTTTGCGCCCCCGCGCAACCCTGGACATTAGGTAACAGGAATGTTGCATCGCGCCATAGTTTCTCTTGCGAGTGCCATAGCCTATGGGCATCTCTTGCGACGGATTTGACCAAAAGTGTTGCGTGCGCGCACCAGTGCAGCATTGACGCTGGGCCAAGCGCAGACGAGCATGCCCCGGTCGCGGTGGTGCGGCCGCAAAAAGGGGGATTGCGATGTCGGCGGTGATATCCGGCGCGTCACTGCCGGAAACGCCGAGCGTTGCCACGGGGCTCGACTCCGCGCGCAGTCGGTTTGCGTTATATCTGTTGCTCGGCTTCTCTGCCGGGCTGCCGTATTACATGTTTTCGACGATCCTGTCGGCGCGGCTGGCGAAGCACGGCGTGGATCTGGTGCTGATCGGCTTTTTCGGCTGGGTGCAGTTGTTGCCGACGCTCAAGTTCCTGTGGGCTCCGTTGCTGGATCGCTTTTCGGTGCCCGGTTTCGGGCGCTTTTTCGGACCGCGGCTGGGGTGGATCATGCTCTCGCAATTGGGCATCTTCGCCGCGATGGTGGCGATGGCGTTCACCTCGAGCGATGCCAGCCTGCCGCTGACCGCGCTGTTCGCGGTGCTGCTGGCGTTCTGGACGACGACGCTGGAAGTCTCGGCCGACGCCTGGCGGATCGAGCTAGCCCCCACGCCCGAAACGCAGGGGCCGCTGACGGCCGCCAATCTGTGGGGCTATCGCAGTGCGATGGTCGCAGCGGGCAGCGGCGCGCTGATCGTGGCGGACCATGCCAACTGGGCCTGGGCCTATCTGGTAATCGCGGCGGGCGCGTTCGCGCCGCTGCCGATCCTTGCCACGATGCGCCCGCAGGCGGGGGCGGGGCGGGGGCGAAGCGTTGCGCTGGCAACCGGGCTCGGGGCCAGCGCGGTGATCCTGGGCCTGTCGCTGCTCCTCGCGGCGGGGGTGGGGGCGCTGGTGTTGCGCGCGGCGGCGGCGATCGGGATCAGCGCCAAAACCGACGCCACGACCACGGTGTTGGTGCTGTGCCTGCTGCCCTTCGGGATCATGGCGGCGCTGCTGCCGCGCATTGTCGGTCTGTCGGCAGCCGCGTGGGCGCGGCGCTCGACGATGGTTGGGCCCTATGTCGATATTTTCTGGCGCTTTGGCTATAAGGTGCTGCCGCTGCTGGCCTTTGTCAGCTTTTACCGCATGGGCGACGTGCTCACGCTGGCTTTGTCCAAACCGCTTGAAATCGCGGCGCATTATGACCTGACCACGATGGGGATTGCCGATGGCTTCGTCGCCTTGCCCAGCAGTATGGCAGGCGTTGCGCTGGGGGCGGTGCTGGCGGTGCGGTTGCGGCTGACGCGCGCGCTGGCGCTGGGGGCGATCGGCTCGGCGCTGGGCAATTGGATCTTTGTGTGGCTGTGGTTCCAGCCGCCAAGCCCGCACGTCATCTACATCGCCACCGCGCTCGACCAATTCGCGCATGGCATGGAAGGGGCTGTGTTCGTCGTGTTCCTGTCGATGCTGGTGAACCCGCGCTATCCCGGCGCGCAATATGCGTTCCTGTCAGGCTTTGCCTTTCTGCTGCCGCGGCTGCTGGCGGGGGCGGGGGGCAATATCGCGCGGCATATCGGCTTTGACGGGTTTTTCTGGCTGTCGGGCGGGCTCAGCCTGGCGGCGGTGCTGTTCCTGCCGCTGATCGCGCGGGTACGGGCGCGCGAGGAGGCAGCATGATCGACATCGAACGCGCGTTCGCGCCAGCGGCGGCGGCGGTCGCCGAGGGGCGTATTCCCGGGGCAACGCTCGGGATCGTCACCGCCGATGGCAAGCGGGCGGTGCAGGTCGCGGGCCACGCCGCGCTGCTGCCCCAGCCGGAAGCGCTGACCGAGGCGCATTGGTTCGATCTCGCTTCGGTCACCAAGGTGATCGCGACGACGACGATGATCCTGCAGCTGGCCGATCAGGGCCGGCTCGATCTCGATGCGCCGTTGACCGTGGCGATCCCCGACTTGCGGCAATATGACATAGCGGGCGCGCCCGAGCGCCGCCTGACCTTCCGCGATTGCCTGGCGCACCGCACCTTCTTCCCTGCGGTCGAGCCGATCTACACCTATGGCGATGATCCGCAGCGGCTGCGCGCCTTCGTGCTGCAGCGCGAATGGCGGCATGGGCCGCCGGTCTATTCCGACATCAACTTCATCCTGCTCGGCATCGCGGTCGAGCGGCTGACCGGTGCGCCGCTCTCGGCCTGGCCGCTTGGCGCGGGGCTCGCTTATGGCCCGCCGCCCGGCCCGGCGGTGGCGACCGAGCGCTGCGCGTGGCGCGGCCGCGTGCTGAAGGGCGAAGTGCATGACGAGAATGCGGCAGCGCTGGGCGGGGAGACCGGCCATGCCGGACTGTTCGGCACGGTCGGCGGCGTGCTCGATTTCGCCGTGGGGCTGCTGGACGGGAGCGGCGCATCGCCCGCGATGCGCGCCGCAATCCGCACCCGGTTCTACGAGCATCGCACCTGCGGGTGGGAACGAAAGTTTGACGGCTGGTCGGGCGGGGCCGCCTGTTCCGCCGAGACGATCGGCCATACCGGCTTTACCGGCACCGGCCTGTGGATCGATTTCGAGCGCGGATATGCCTGGACGCTGCTGACCAACCGCGTCCACCCGACGCGGCATTTCGACAGCGGGATTTTCGTGCTGCGACCGGCGACTGGCGATGCGGTGGTTGGGGCGGTGGGGTAGGGGGGTGATTGGACCGGGCGATAACTTCCGCTCAGTTGCGGGCATTCGCTCCTAGCTGCATAAGGCCGAGATGAAAGAAGCGTGCAACCTCTGCTGTTGCGCAGCCCTACCTGACTTGGCCGCAGTGCCAATGGGCGGCGATGATCTCGACGAGCGAGTGCTTGCCACCATCGAGAATGTCGTCGATCATGGCGGAGACGCTTGGTGGTTATACCTTTCGCGGTGCCGCGCCTGCGGTCAACATTGGATGATTGCTCAGGAAGAACGCATCTTCGATGAGTACTTCCTACGGCGGTTGACCGTCGATGAGGCTAACCGCATCTCCGCGAATGGCGAGTGGCCGGTCGAGCTTCTCAGCTACGAGCGCGTGCTCAAGACAGGGCATGCCTTGCACATTCGACCCTGCATTTTCTTAGAGCGGCTCTCTCCGTCGCTGATGTGGACCGTGGAAGAACTGCGAAAGGAACGGTCCGACATCTCAGTGGAGGAGATCGCGTTTCTGCTTGGTGTCACCGAAAAGCAAGCGAAGCGACTCTTGGCGGCAGCGTCTCCGGGGTACGGTTCGAGGTGGCAGCGGATGCGGCACCGTCTGGGTGTGTAACGTGTCCCTTGCGAAGCAGGGATGTCTCCCTCCCACCAATCCCGGTTGCTCCGCCCCAGCGTTGCCCCCTAAACGAAATGCGGCTCAGGCCGTTCGCGCAATTGCTCGTAATGCACCAACGCTTGTTCCGCGCCCAAAGCGACTGGCTGGCCGTCGCGGAAGGTCCATTCGCCGCGGTCGCAATCTTCGGCGCGGACATAGCCGTTGATGTAGAAACGGCGCAGATGGGTGGCGGTATTGGTGCCCGAGGCATGGACCAAATACGGGCTCCACAAGGCGATGTCGCCGGGTTCGAGGATCAGGTCGACTTGATCCTCGGGCGACAGGCCTGCTGCGTCGAGCGCGCTATCTTCGGGCGAGCGGCCGAGCGAGGCGGCGGGGTCGAGCGGCAGGGCTCCGCGCGTGTGGCTGCCGGGGATGAAGCGCATGCCGCCGCTGCCCGGATTGTGCGGATCGATCGCCAGGCCGGTCTGGACATAAGAGCTGCCGAGATTGCGATACGCCTCCGCCGGGCGGCGCGATTTCGCGTCCTGATGCCAGGCGAAATCGCCACTGCGATCGGGCAGTTTCCAATGCAGTTGGTTGATGATTTGCTTGATGTCGCGCCCCATCAGCGGCTCCAGCAGCGTCGCCCAGCGCGGATCGAGCCGCGTCTGGTTGAGCAGCGCGGCGTGGTAGGAGGGCCATTGCACCATCGGCACATGCGGCGCGCCGTCGGGGCCGGGGCGGACGGTGTAGAACAAATTGCCGTGGCGGAAACTCCGGCCATGCGCCACGCCTTCGGCATAGACCTGGTCCATCGCCGCGCCGATCGCGGTGACCTCGGCGGGTGAAAAGAATCCGCGCACGATGGCGTAGCCATGGGCACGAAAGTCGGCGACATAATCGGTCATTACCCGTCTCTCAGTTTTGCGATGCGATCAGGAGCAAGGCGGCGTCCATCGCCCTGGTCGCGCTCGCGCCTTCGGGAACATCGTTGGCGTAGAACGCCATTGTCAGCGTGTGTCCGCTCTTGGCGATCATATAGCCGGACAGCGCATTGGTGGCGTTGAGCGTGCCGGTTTTGGCGAACAATCTGTGGTCGAGCGCGGTGCCGGCAAAGCGGCGCGTGAGCGTGCCTTCGCCGCCCACCGGCAGCGTTGCGCGCCACGCGGTGCCCCACGGCTGCGCGCTCACCCAGCGTAGAAAGGTGACCGCGCCGCGCGGCGTCACCCGGTTGTAGCTCGACATGCCCGAGCCATCCGCAAAGTCGAACGCCACGCGCGGCACGCCCGCCTCGGCAAGCATCGCGCGCACGGCGACCTGTCCATCGGCGATCGATCCGCTGCCGCTCTTCAGGGCGATGCGACGCAGCATCAGTTCGGCGTGGAGATTCTGGCTGACCTTGTTGATGTGCGTCAGATCCTCGATCAGCGGTGGCGGCGTCAGCCGCGCGAGCGCGGTGGTGGCGGGGGGCCGTGCTGCGGGGGCACCACGCCGGATTGCCGGATCATCGGCGGGCGTGAGCGGGCGATGGCGCACGCTAACGCGGCTCGTCACGCGAACGCCGCGTGCAACCAGCATATTGCGTAGCATCCACGCAGCATAATGCGCCGGATCATCGATGCCGAGGCGCAAAGCCTCGGGCTTGCTCCCAACCGCAATCGTCCCGCCAAGCCGCACCACCGTGCCGTTCGGCGCGCGATCGAAGGTGATCGTGGTCGTGCCCGTCGCCGTTGTCAGCGCGCCATTTTCGAGCGTGTAATAAGGCGGCAGCGTCACCGTCGGCGGGCGACCGGGCGTGCTCGGCGCGACGGTGACGGGCAGTTCGTTGTCGTCGAGCGTCAGTGCTGAGGTGGCAGTGCCCGATTTGGTCGGGATGTTGTTCCAGCTCATCCCCGGGCTCCAGCGCTCGTCGGGATACAGGCTGTCATCGCCGACCACGTCGCGCACCACGTGCGTCTTTGCCGCCACCGCATCGGCCAGCGTCGCAAGGCAATCGACCGTGCAGGCCGGGGCGCTCGACAGGCGAGCATCGCCATGCCCTTCCAGGATCACGTCGCGCTGGTTGCCGGTCTGCTCGATCCGCACCGCCGCACCGCCCGCTTCGTCTGGCTGGTCGAGCGCGCCCAGCGACCAGAAAGCAGCAGCGGTGGTGAACATCTTGGTATTGGAGGCCGGGATGAAGCGCTGATCGGGATTGATTGCAACGACTTCGGTGCCGGTCTCATCCACCACGACCAGGCCAAAGCGCGTGCCGGGGCTGGCGCTGCGCAACACGTCTTCGACCCGGCTCTGCAGCGCGGATTGGGCGTGGAGCGCGGTCGGCAGGGCGGCGACAAGCAGCAGGACGAAGGGCGGGACAAGGGCGCGGTGCATTCCCGCAGCCTAGGACCAATTGCGCGACAAACAATGCAGTGCGGCACATACAGAGCGTTGGCCCCGGTATAACCGTTGCGCATGATCGTGGCGATCGGCGGTTGTCGCCACGGCCATGCGGCTTCACAATGCCGCCATGACACGGCGCATCGCATTGGGGTTGGGGCTTTGCGCCCTGCTATTGGCTCAACCGGCAATGGCCGATGATCTGGCCGCGACCTTGGCTTTGCCGATTTCGAGCGGGTTGGTGGGGGCGGCCGATACGCCGCGCTTTGCCTGGGTCGAAAATGCGGGCGGCGTGCGTAACATCTGGGTCGCGGCGCGGGGTGGGCCTGCGCGCGCGATCACCGCGTTTACTGAGGATGACGGGCAGCAACTGTCCGATCTCGCGCTGACGCGGGATGGCACGAGGCTCGCTTTCGTGCGCGGCGGCGACCCGGAATTTCCCGATGGCAGCATCCCCAATACCGCCGCTAGCGCGACGCCGCCCAAACAACAGCTTTTCGTCACCGCGACAACTGGCGGCGCGGCGGAAGAGGTGGGTGAGGGCCACGCCCCCGTCTTCGCGCCCGATGGCGAGCGGCTAGCCTATAGCCGCAAGGGCGAAATCTGGCTGTGGAGCCGGGCGACAGGCGGGCAGCGGATCGCCACGGTCGCGGGGGATGTTTCCCGGCTCGAATGGTCCCCGGATGGCCGCCAGCTTCTGTTTGTCGATGAACGCGGGGACCATAGTTTCATCGCTTTGCTCGATGTGTCGGCGCGCGGGGAGGCGCGGCTGCGCTATCTCGATCCTGGCTTGGGCTTTGCGGTCGAGCCGTGCTTTGCGCCCGATGGCAAGAGCATCGCCTATATCCGCTTCGTCGATCCGCCCGCCACCGCCACAAGCGATGCTGGCCGCTATTGGTCGATCCGCAGCGTTGAGCTTGCGAGCGGTACGGCGCGGACGCTGTGGGCGGCCCCGGCGGGCGCGGGCGGAGCCTATGCCGGAACGCGCGCGCGCAATCTGTTCTGGGCGAAGGACGGCACAATCGTCTTCCCGTGGGAGCGCAGCGGTTGGCTGCACGCTTATGCGCTTGATCCGGCGCGCGGCACCGCGCGCGATCTTACGCCGGGCGCGTTTGAGCTGGAGAGCTTTTTGCTGTCATCCAATGGCAAGGCGCTGGTCTATGCCGCCAATGCCGGGGATCTCGAACGGCGTCACATCTGGACGGTGCCGCTTACGGGCGGCGCGGCGATGCGGCTGACGCACGGCGCGGGCAGTGAAACGATCCCGACCTTCGCCGGAACGACGCTGGCGGTCCTGGCGACCAACGCGACGCAATTGGCGCACCCCGCATTGGTCGGCGACGCTCTCGCCCCGCTGCATGACGCGCCCTCGGTTGCCGGGTTTGCAGCGCCGGAAACGGTCACCTTCGCGGCGGAGGACGGCGTGCTGGTCCATGCCCAATTGTTCCGCGCGCATGGGGCCGGCAAGCATCCCGCATTGGTCTATGTGCATGGCGGCCCACGTCGGCAGATGCTGCCCGGCTTCCACACATCCTATTATTACTCGAACGCCTACATCCTGAACCAGCATTTTGCGGCCGAGGGGTATGACGTGCTGTCGATCAACTATCGCAGCGGCACCGGTTACGGTCACGATTTTCGCGAGGCACCGGGCCAGGCGCGCGGTGGTGCCTCGGAATATCGCGATGTGCTGGCCGCAGGCAAATGGCTGGCGGCACGGGCTGATGTTGATCCGGCGCGGATCGGGATTTGGGGTGGGAGCTGGGGCGGTTATCTGACCGCCTTGGCGCTCGCGCGCAACAGCGACCTGTTCGCCGCCGGGGTCGATTTTCACGGCGTCCACGCAATGGTCCGCCCGGTCGAGAAGACGCTGTCGCCAGAGGCAGAGGCGGCGGCGCATCAGTTGCAATGGCAATCGTCCCCTCTAGGGGCGATCGCGACATGGCGCTCGCCGGTGCTGCTGATTCACGGCGATGACGATAAGAGCGTGGACTTCTACCAATCCTTGCTGCTCGCACGCGAACTTACCGCACGGCAGGTGCCGTTCGAACAACTGGTCTTTCCCGATGAGCGCCATGATTTTTTCCGCTATGCCGATTGGCTGGCGAGCTATCGGGCGACGGATGATTTTCTGGATCGCACGCTCATGCACAAGGTCACGCGATGAAGTGGGTTGCCGCGTTTCTGGCGATGTCGTCGCTGTCGGCAGTGTGCGCGGCGGCGAGCCCAGACGATACGATCCTCATCCGCGGCGCACGTGTGTTCGATGGCAGCGGCGCGCCCGCTACCGTCGGCGACGTACTGGTGCGGGGGGACCGTATCGTCGCGGTCGGGCGGCATCTGCGCAAACCACGCGGCGCGCGCAGCGTGAATGCGCGGGGGCTGACGCTGATCCCCGGCCTGCACGATCTGCACACGCATTTGCGCTCGCCCGGTTATGATGCGCCCGATGATCTGGGCAAGGCCTATGCCGGCTATCTGCTGGCGGGGGTGACGTCGGTGAACGACTATTCGGTGTCGGGCGAAATGATCGCGCCGATCCGCCAGATGGTCGCTTCCCGGGCAGTGGCGGCACCGCACCTTGAGCTGGCGGTGCGCGTGGGCGTGCCGGGCGGGCATGGCACCGAATATGGCTGGGGGGCCTTCTTCACGTTGCAGGCCGCAACCCCCGCCGCGGCGCATGTGGCGATGGCGACAGCGCTGCCGTACCAGCCCAGCCTCATCAAGGTGTTTGCCGATGGCTGGCGCTATGGGCGCGACAGCGATCTCAACAGCATGAACGTGCCGACGCTTTCCGCGATCGTGGCCGATGCGCACAAGGCCGGTCTGCCGGTCATCACGCACACGGTGACGGTGCAGGGCGACCGCGTGGCCGCCATGGCCGGGGTCGATGCCGTGGGGCATGGGGCCGGGGATGCGGTGATCGGCGATGATTTGATCGCGCTGATGAAGGCCCACCACACCGCCTATATCCCGACATTGGTGGTGTATGAACCGCAGCAGACCCGTCGTTTCGAACCCGACGAGCAACGCGCGCTGACGCCGCCCGAGGCGGCGTTCGAAGCAAGCCATGCGGCGCAATCGTCCAAGCCGGTCGCGGCTTATGATGCGAAGCGCTGGGCGATCATGCAGGACAATGTCCGGCGTTTGAAGGCGGCAGGCGTCCGCATCGGCGTCGGCACCGATGCGGGCATCGAGGGGGTGTATCACGGCCCCGGTACGCTGCGCGAAATCTGGTGGCTGACCAAACTTGGGTTCACGCCCGCCGAGGCGCTGGTCGCCGCGACCGCAACGAGTGCCGATATTTTGGGGCAATCGGCGGATAACGGGCGGATCGCGCCGGGCCAGCGCGCCGATCTGGTGCTGATCGCCGGGCGACCCGATGAGCGCATCTCCGATTTGTGGAAGGTGGCGCGTGTGTTCGTGTCGGGTCGCGAGGTCGCGCTCGCCCCGCTCCGCGCGCTGGTGAACGGGGCCGCGCCAACGCCGCTCCCGCTGCACGTCATGCCGGGCCCAATCGATACCGGCGCGCGCGCCGACGGACGCACCGATCTCGACACCTTGCCGGTCGAGAGCACCGATTCCGGCGTCGACCATAGTCATCTCGATTTCGTCCGGCCGGGGAGCGACGATCCGAAATCTCCCGATCGACCCGTCTTCCTGATCGCGCATATGGGGGCCAAGCCGCGTCCGTTCGCGCAACTGGTGCTGCCGCTCACGCAAGGCGCAGTGCAACTCGCCGATGCGCGGGGTTTCACCGGCGTCGCGTTCGATGCGCGCGGTAGCGGGCGGTATGATTTGTTGTTCGACAGTTATGCGATCAACGATGATGACTGGTTCCGCACCGGTTTCGAAGCAGGGGAGGTCCGCCGCACCTTCCACATCCCGTTCAGCGCCTTTGCCAGCCGTGACGCGAAGGCTCAGCTCGATCTGGCGAAATTGCGCGCGCTGATCGTGCGGCTTGAGGGCAAACCCGGCGGCAAAGCGTGGCTGCAACTCGACAATATCCGTTTTTATCGGGAGCGCGCGAGCGATGACCGGGCTGCGCCGCTGCCAGCACCCGGAGCCCGCAATCCGCAGCATTATAGCGAAACCAACTGACGCTTAAGGACAGGTTCCGGTGGACGGACGATGCGGCAGCGCGCGCCCTGCGGCACGGCCCGTCAGCTTCCCGCCATCGACCGCGAGGACGCCGTTGACCAATACCGTCTGCACCCCGATCGCCAGCTCGGTCGGCTGCTGATAGGTTCCGCGCGGCGCATAGCGGCGGGGGTCGAACACCACCACGTCGGCGAACGCACCGGCTTTGAGGTGCCCGCGCCCGGTCAGGCCGAAGGTATCGGCGGTCAGCGACGAGCTGCGCTCGATCATTTCGCGCAGCGTCAGGACGTGATCGGCCACGACATATTTGGCATATTTGCGCGCGAAGCTGCCATAGACGCGCGGGTGGCCGGGCGAGGCGTCGGAATCGGTCATCACCCAGGGTTGCCGCATGAAGGCGGCGATGTCGGCCTCGCTTTGGTTGAACGAGATGACGCCGGGATCGCCGACGCGGATCACCGCGATGGCGGCGGAGATCGGGTCGGTCTTGTTCGCCACCGCGACTTCCGCCAGGGTCCGATTGCGTTCGGCACCTTCGCTGATCAACAGCTTGGTCGGCCCGCCGCGTTTGCGCATGTTTTCGGCCATGTCGGTGCGCAACCGCGTGGCCAAAGCGGGGTCGTCAAAGCGCACCAGCATCGCTTTGCGACCGCCATCCTGCGCCCATAATGGAACCAGCGAGGCAACTATGCTCGAGCCGCTGGCCGACCACGGATATTGGCTCGCGGTGATGTTGAGCCCCGCCGCGCGCGCTGCCGCGATCCGCGCGATCACCGCCGGGGCCTGGCCCTGCACATCGACGCCAAGCGCCTTGATGTGCGAGACGTGCGCCGGAATATGCGCGGCGCGGGAAATTTCGATCTCCTCATCGATCGCCGCCAGCAGCCCGACGGTGTAGCTCGACTCGTCGCGGATATGGCTATCGTAAAAGCCGCCTCGCTTGCCCGCTTCAGCGGCGAGCGCGACGACCTCATCGGTCTTGGAAAAGCTTTGCGGGGCATAGAACAGCCCGGTCGAAAGGCCGATCGCGCCCTGGCACATCGCGCTTGCAACCAGCGCCTGCATCTGGCCCAGTTCGCCGGGCGTCGGCGCGCGCTTGGCCTCGCCGATCACGCGCTGCCGGATCGTGCCGAAGCCCGTATAGGTGGCATAATTGATCCCGACCGGGCGCGTCCGCGCGCTGTCCAGCACGCGGCCAACGTCAATCTCGCCGCCGCCGTCATTGCCGATAAACGCGGTCGTCACGCCCTGCATCAGGAACATCGGGATCAGCCGCTTGGCGGGATCGTCCGACGTCAGATCGTCCCCCATATGCGTATGCGGATCGATGAAGCCGGGCGCGACGATCATGCCATGCGCGTCGATCACGCGCGTGGCGGCGCGCGCCACATGCGGTGAGACCTCGACAATGTGGTCGCCCTTGATCGCCACATCGCCGACGAACGGTGCGTCCGAACCGGTATAGATGGTGCCGCCGCGCAGGATCAGGTCTGCGGAAGGCGGGGCCGAAGCGCTGATTGAGGCGAGCGCGACACCAACCAATAGCCCAATCCGGCCGATGTTCATGGCGTACCCCAGAAGCCGGGGGGCGGTGGCGACAATATGCCGCCTACATCCGTCACCCCACCGACACGATCCTCCGCCAGCCATAACGGCCCGTCAAGATCGACAAAATCGGACAGCATCGCCACGTGCAAAGCGGGCGCAATCGACAGCGAGGAACTGACCATGCAACCGGTCATCACCCCGAGCCCGCGCGCGCGGGCTCCGTGGGCGAGGGCGAGCGCGGCGGTCAGCCCGCCCGCTTTGTCGAGCTTCACGTTGACGCATTGATAGCGTGCGGCCACGCGATCGAGATCGTCGGCGGTATGGATTGATTCATCGGCGCAAATGGGCACTGCCGGGGAAAAATCGGCGAGCCACGCATCCACGCTGGCCGGCACCGGTTGTTCGAGCAGCGCGACGCGGAGCTCGACCAGCAGCGGCTGCATCGCTTCGAGCAGGGTGCGGTCCCAGCTCTCATTGGGATCGACGATCATCGTGGCGTTATGGGCCACGGCGCGCACCGCGCGAAGCTGCGCGGCGGGGTCTGCGTGGTCGACCTTGACCTTGATCAGCGGCGCGGTGGCGATCAGGGCGGCCGCCCGGGCCATTTCCGCTGGTGTGTCGATGACCACCGTCAACGCGCTTGCCATGGAGGTGAGGTCGGGGCCGTCGATCATCGTCGCGACCGCGCGGCCCGAGCGCTTTGCCTCCAAATCCCACAAGGCGCAGTCGATCGCGTTGCGCCCCGCGCCCGGCTGCAACAGGCCGAGCAGGTCCTCGCGGTCCGCGCCGCCTTCGATCGCATCGCGTACGTGCGCGATCTCGTCGAGCGCACTCGCAACGCTTTCGCCATAACGCGGGTAGGGGACGCCCTCGCCGCGACCGATATGCCCGTCTTGCGCGATGGTTACGGTAACGACATTCGCCGCCGTTTTCGCCCCGCGCGCGATGCGAAACGGCGTGTGCAACGCAAAGCGGTCGTGCCGTGCCTCAAGCGTGCGGAGCATAGAGGGCATCGATGATGGACTCGACGCCAAAGGCGATCGGGTCGGTACAGGGCAAGCCGAGCATATCCTCGGTCCGCGCACACAGCGCGCGCGCCGCCGCTGCGTCGAGCGCAGAGGTGTTGAGGCACACGCCGACCGCCCGCACGCTGGGGCTGGTCAGGCGCGCCACTTGCAGATTCATCGCCAGGCATTCCGTCAGCTCGGGCAGGGTGCGTCCGGGCAAACCGCGCATGTGCGCACGCCCCGGTTCGTGGCACAGCACGATCGCCTCGGCCTGCGCGCCGTGCAGCAGGCCGGTCGAGACACCCGCGAAGGAGGGATGGAAGAGCGACCCTTGCCCTTCGATCACGTCCCAACCGTCGTCGGCGCGCGCCGGGGCGAGCTGCTCGATTGCCCCCGAAATGAAATCGGCGACCACGGCATCGACCGGTATGCCGCCGCCTGCGATCAGGATCCCGGTCTGGCCCGTCGCCCGGAAATCGGCAGCGATGCCGCGCGCGCGCAGCGCCGTGGTCAAGGCGAGCGTCGCGTACATCTTGCCGACCGAACAATCGGTGCCGACCGTCAGCAACCGGCGACCGGCGCGCGGATACCCCGTCCCAACCATCAGATCCGCAGGCGGATCGCGCACGTCGAACAAGCTAAGCCCGCGCTCGCGGGCCAGCGCGACAAGCCGTGGCACATCGCGCAAACGCTGGTGGAGTCCGGCCGCGACGTTCATTCCCGCTTCCAGCGCGGCGACGGCATCCGCGATCAGATCGGCCCCCATCGTCCCGCCCGAATTGGCGATTCCCAGCACCAGCGTGCGCGCGCCAGCGCTTGCGCCCTCCGCAATCGTCAGGCGCTTGAGCCCGAGCGTTAGCGGGCAATCGTCGTAACGAAACTCTCCGACGCAATCGTCCGGGCGGAAGGTGGCGAGGCCGCGCGACGTCTTGATGCCGATAGGGTCGGCGCTATGGCCGAGATAGAGCAGATAGGGTCCGGGTATCATGCGGGCCACCGTATCGGCAGCGGCGACCGCCACAGCATAGCGAGTGGATCACCCGGCATAGCCTGTCGTTATGTCGTCCGCTTCAGGCGGCGTCGATAACCCGCGCCAGCGTCTTGAGAAAATCGGTGGCGAGCGCGGTCGGCGGGCGGTTGAGCAGGAACATCGCATGGACATCGAACGCCAGTTGCGGCTTTAGCGGCCGCACCGACAGACCGGGGCTGAGCGAAGCCTGCGCAGTGAAGCTGTCGACCACCGTCATCCCCACGCCCTGCCGCACCAGCGCGGTGGCGATATAGAAGGTCCGCGCCGATACCACCTCGTCGAGTTCGAGGTCGAGCCGCTGCAATTCCTGCGTGAACAACTGTCCGATCGGGCCACTCGCCGCCAGGCTGATGAAGCGTTTGTCGCGCAGGCATTCCAGTTCGAGCCGTGGCGGCGCGTCGGGCATGTCCTGTTCGCGGTAGAGGACGACGAGTTCGCCCTCGCCGAGCCAGCGATGCCCGATCGGGGCGGCTGGCGGCACCGCATACGCAATCGCAATGTCGGTTTCGCGTTCGTAGAGCTTGCGCAGCAAATCATCGTGATGAACCGTCTGCAAGTCGAACTGGACCGTCGGATGGCTGCGCAAAAAGCTCGCCACCGCCACGGGCAATGCGTCGAGCGCGAGCGACGGCAGCGCCGACACCCGCAGCATCCCGCCGGTGCCGCGCTTCAGGTTCCGGCTCGCCTCGCGCAGGGCATAAACCCGGTCCTGAATTTCGCTGACCTCGGCGAACAGCGTATGTGCGTCCTCGGTTGGCACGAGACGCCCGGTGCCGCGCTCGAACAGCGGAAAACCGAGCAGCGATTCGGCGTGGCGCAGCGTCTTGGAGACCGACGGCTGCGAGATATTGAGCGCCCGCGCCGCCGCACTGACCGAGCCATTGACATAGACGGCGTGAAAAATCTCGATGTGACGCAGGTTCATGGGGCCACACCCTGTGCGAGCGCTTCTTCGGTGCGGCTATAGGCCGAGCGCGTGCCGGGATCGGCAGGCACGTCGGTCGCGAAATACGCGACGCCGTTGCCGTGCTGTGGATCGATCCACAGCCCCGATTTCAGCCCATAAGCGTCCCCCAAATGCCCCCAGCGCGGCTTCCCGTCGCCAAACGGATCGTCGCGGCAGCCCGCGACCGGCGTCGCCAGGAACGCGACCGCCAGGCCATAGCGGCACATCTGCCCGTGCCAGGTGTCGCCATTGCTGCCCACACCGCTATCGCCGTTCCACGTCCATTGCGGGGTCTCCAGCAGATCGACCGAGCGCCGAGAAAGGATGCGCACGCCGTCGATCCGCCCGTTGTCGAGCAGCATCCGCCCGATCCGGGCAAGACCGCGTGCAGAGATATAAAGCCCGCTTTGCGGCGCAAAGGTCGCGCCGTTCTTGCCCGCACGCCAAAGGGACAGATCGCAACTGCCGTCGCGGGCGGGAGCGACGGGGCAAGTCGGGCGCGCACCGTGATAGTCGTCGCGCGTTACCGACCCCGAACGATATTGCACCACCACCTGGCGGACAGCATCGTCCGAACACGCGACGAGATTGTAGCAGGCATCGAGCTTCATCGGCGTGAAGACGAGCCGCTGCATCACCTGGTCGAACCGCTCGCCAGTGGCCCGTTCCATCACGGCGGCGATTACGGGGAAGTTCAGATTGGTATAGCGGAAATACGCGCCCGGCGCGTGCGCGGTGTCCCACACCTTCGGGTCGGCCAGCACGCTTTGCAAATCGGCGTCGAGCGGCAGGACATAGTCGATGCCGTCGGTCAGGCTCGAGCGGTGCGACAGCAACAGGCGCAAGGTGATCGGCCGTTCGGCAAAGGCCGGATTGCGCAGCTTATAGCCGAGCCATGTCGACACATCGGTATCGAGATCGAGCCGGTGCTGTTCGACCAGTCGCAGGACGGCAATCGCCGAGACCAGTTTGGAAATCGACGCAATCCGAACCGGATCGTCCGCGCGCAGTGTTCTGGCGGCGGCGACATCGGCCAGGCCCGAAACGTGGACGGTCCGCTCCCCGCGTCGATCAAAGGTCACTCGCGTCGCAGCGACCGGTTGATGAACACTCGCGGCGAGCAGAAGCAACGCAGAGATCATATCATTTGGGCATCCCGTTCAGGCCACTCGCCTCGCGCAGTGCCGCGCCGTCGAGCCGATACCCATCCAGAAAGACGGTGTGGACATGGCGCAGGTTGCCGAGCGCTGCCGACACATCGCCATCGACCAGCACGATATCGGCGGTCTTGCCCACCGCGATCGATCCCGCCCGGTCGTCCATGCCGGTCATCCGCGCGGGGATGATGGTCGCGGTCTGCAGCGCCTCGGCATTGCTCAGGCCCGCTTGCTGATACAGTTCCAGTTCGCGCACCAGCTCCAGCCCATAGCCATCGGTCCCGGCGACGATCGGCACGCCAGCCTGATGGAGTTTGCCGACCAGATCGACCATCTTGGCGAAACTCTTGCGGAAATCGTCGCGCGTCAGGCCTCCGAACAAGGGATAGCCACCAATCTTCCAGCCACGGACCACGGCGGGCGGGGCGACATCGGAAAACGGCGCATATTCGGGCGAGATCGCGCTGCCGTCCGACGTCATCAACGGTTCCCAGACGGTCAGCGTCGGGTCGATGATCGTGTGGCGTTTGGCAAGCTCGGCATAAAAGGACGTCATTGCCGGGGAATTGAGATCGACGTCCTTGCCATATTTTGCAGGCCCCTCGAGGCGTGCAGCGGTATTGGCCTTGTCGACCACGTCTTGCGGCATCGCCTGCATCAGGATGAAGTTGATGTGGGTCACTTCATCATAACCCGCACGCACCGCGTCGAGCGGACGCATCCCAGCGGGCACGTGGCCGTGGACGTGCAGCCCCAGGCGATGCGCCTCCGCCGCTGCGGGCGCGATCCAGGCGGGATTCATCGAGGTGTAGAATTTGGCACCCCACAGCCCGGCTGCCTTGATCTTGTCGACGGCGGCGACGGCCTCAGCGGCCGAGGAAACCGTCAGCGCCCCCTGCGCGGCGAGCGGGTCCTTGCGATCGATGATCACCGACACCTTGCCGTCAGGGGCGAGCAGATCGCCCGCTGCCCGGCGCTTGTAGATGCTCAGCGCCTCGTCGATCAGCGATCCGGGGCTGCGGTAATTGGTCATGCCGGTGGCGACGTTCTGCAGCAGGTTCCAGTCATCGCCGACATGCTGGTGGGAATCCCACAGGCCGGGGGTCAGCGTCTTGCCGTGTCCGTCGATCACGGTCGCGCCCGCAGGCGCGGTGATCGAACCCCCAGCGCCGATCGCCGCGACCTTGCCACCCGCGATCAGCACCGCGCGATCCTCAATGTAGCGGCCCGCGACCGAATCGAACATCAGCACATGGTCGATCAGCGTCGCGGTGCGGTTGGCCTTGCTCAGGAAACGATGCGCCACCTCGCGCACCATTGCGGCGGTCGCCTTGTCCTGAAGGTCCTTCAGCTTGGGGCCGTTCTTCTCATAGCCCTCGGGCAACATCGAGATGACACCGGCGTTGCCGAACAGACGATTGTCGCTGTCGAGCCATACCGGCGATGGCGCGAAGCCATATCCCGTCAGAAAGGCGAGCTTGATCGTCTTGGGGCCGTGCGGGCCTTCGACCTGCGTCGGCTGCCCGATCGCGATGCTGGCGTGGCCGGTCGGAAGCAAGTCGATGCCCTTGGCCCCCGCCGCGACCAGCGCGTCGATGTCGAATTCACCGGCAAGTGGCGGCCCGCCATAGGTGTTATAATGTTTGTCGGCGAAGGGAGCGGAGCCGAAATCGATCACCGTCTTCCAGTCCGCCACTCCGTTGCTGCCAACCGCGAAGGTCTCCGTCGCATCCCCGGAATCGGTGAAGCCGCGGATGGCGATCGTCGTGGGGCGTCGGGTGGGATCGAGCGTGACCACCTCGTCGGTTTCGGTCACCCAGCCGCGCAGCGACATCGACATGCGATATGCGACGCGCCCGTCGGGCATCGTCCACGACCAGATATCGCCATGCTTTCCGGCGATCGAGCTGAGGGTAAAGTGCCGCGCGCCGGGCGGCGGTACCAGCAATTGTTCCTTCGGTGTCGGTGCCGCTCCGGCGATCGAAGCGGTCGCGGCGAGCAATGTCGCAAGGATCAGTCGGCGCATACAGATTCCCCCCAAGAAGCGGGGAGAGTGCCAACTCGTCGCAGACAGCGCAATGCTCGCCCATCCACAAAGTGGACGAGGATCATCATCGCGGCCTTGGCGACACCACCGGCCAAATCCGCAGCCCGTCCTTGGCAACGCAAAGACGGGCTGCGGCAGCTGGAGCCGGGCTTAGAATTCGGCGCTGATGCCGAAGGTGAAGGTGCGGCCGCTGGTCGTATAGACTTCGGTACGCTGGGCGACCGCATCCAGCGACTGCACGATCGGTTCGTTGGTGATGTTGATGCCCTCGGCGATCAACCGGACGCCTCTGCGCAGGTTGATATGGGCCTGGAAATCGACATTGTTGGTCCCGCGAATACCATCGCCGCTATTGTCGATGGCGTTGCCGGCACCGGTCAAATAGCTGCTGCGATAGGCATCGGAAACGCGGATGCCCCACAGCTTGTTCTCGTAATACAGCGTGGCATTGGCCGCCCATTTCGAAAGGTTATAGAGCGGGATGACCTTGGGCACGTTGTTATAATAAGCGGTCTGATGCCCGTCGAACCACGTTCCGTTGACCACAGCGCCAAGATTTTTGAGCGCGCCGGGCAGAAAGGTGAAGTCGTGCTGGACTGCGACCTCGATGCCCTTGATGTCGGCACCAGCACCGTTCACCGGCTGGCTGACGTCGAACAAGGTGTTCGCGTCCTCGCCTTGCACCAGCAGCGAGAGCGGCAAGCCGGTCTGGCCGTAAGGGATTTGCTTCGTTGACGAGCTGATGAAGCTGTCCATGCTCTTGTAGAAGAAGCCGATCGAGGCAAAGCCGCTGCGGTCCATATAATATTCGACCGATCCTTCTACCGAGGTCGCCTTATAGGGCTTCAGGAACGGATTGCCGAGGCTCAGGCTGCCGCCATTGGGCCGCGTGGTGATCGACCCGGCCGCCGCCAGATCGCCAAGCGCAGGGCGATTGACGTTGCGGCTGGCGCTCAGCCGAACGACCACCGCTTTGGCAACATCGAGCGCCAGATTGGCAGCAGGCAGGAAGCCGTGGCTGTTGGTGCGGATCGCAACAGGCGTGAAGCCCGCGCCAGTCGCCAGATGCCCCGACGACAGCAGATCGGTCGAGTAATAGCGCACGCCCGCATTGGCCCGCAGCCGCATCCCGGCCACGATCGTGTCGAGATCGAGCTGGGCGAAGCCCGCGCCGGTCTTTTCGTCGACGCGGTAATCGCTGCCCGCCTGGAGATTGGCGGCGGTCAAGTTCCGATTGTCCCCGATATAGCTGTAAACCCCGTCGACGTTGCCGACGATGTATTGAATCAAGGTATCCGGCGTGACGGTCTGTTTTAGAGTATTGGGGATCGCGATGTCGGCGGGCACGTTGTGGAACACCTTGTTCACCCACGTATAGCCGCTGTTGATGAAGTGCTTATACTCGCCACCCGCCTTGAAGGTGAGCGCTTCATTCAGCGTGTAGGCGGCTTGGAGCTTCCCATTGGCATATTGGTTGGTGATCTTGTTTTCCTGGACGTCGAGCCGCTGTACCGCCCAATTGTTCGGATCGGTGATATCCTTGCCGTAGGTGTTGACCGGAATGGTCGGGCGATCATCATAGCTGAACGGGGTGTTCTTCAGCTCCATGAACACCTTGTCGAACACGGGCTGGCCGAAATCCGATTCCTCATACCCGCCAAGCGCGCTCAGCGTCAGCCGGTCGGTCACCTTCCAGCTGGCATTGGCCACGCCCTGGTAGAAATCGGTGCGGTTCTGGACGACATGATGTTCGGACCGCAGATCGATGCCGGTATAGCTTGCCGCGCGCAGCGTATTGGTGCTGTCGATCACGGCGCTCTGGATCACCTGTGCTCCGGTGATCGAGGTGCCGGTCAGCGCGTTGCTGCCCGCCGTCGCCAGCGCATAATCGTCGCGATGGTCCCACAGCCGACCATAGAGAAAGTCGACGTCGAGCTTGAACGCGTCGCCCGGGTGATATTGCACGGACGAGGTGATGCCGAGCCGCTTGCGGTCGGTATACCACGAGGATGGCGACTGCGCGGTCGGCTGGTAGACGCCCGAAAGGAGGTTGGCGCGTGTCGCCGCATCGATGTTCGGGCCGATATTGGCGGCACCATATTTGGTGAGGCCCCAGCCCCAGTTGCGATAGCCGAACTCGTTATTCTTGATCTGGCTATAGGCGACCGAGACCAGCGCGGCGAGATCGCCCCAGCGATGCGAGACGAGGCCAACCACGCGTGGCGTGACGCCGCTGGTGTTGTCATTGGTCTGGCCCTTGGCGGAAACGACCAGTTTATTGCCGGTGTCGAAAGGCTTGGCGCTGGTCAGTTGCACCGTGCCGGCAATGCCGCCTTCATCCTGTTCTGCCGAATAGGATTTCTGGACCGACACGCGGTTGAACAACTCCGACGCGAACAGGCTGTAATCGAACGAACGCGAACGGGTGACGCCGCCGCGATTGTCCATGCCCGAAGCGGTGTTGCCGAGCACTTCCATGCCGTTCAACTGCGTACGCGTAAAATCGGCCCCAAGCCCGCGCAGCGCGATCTGGCGGCCTTCGCCGCTGTCGCGGGTGATGGTGATGCCGGGAATGCGCTGCAGCGACTCTGCCAAGTTCAGGTCCGGAAAGGCGGCGATATCGGTGGCGACGATGTCGTCCTCATTGCCAACCGCGCGGCGCTTGAGGTTCTGCGCTTCGGTAAGGCTGTGCCGATAGCCGGTCACGATGATGTCGGTTCCCTCGCCGACCGACCGGTCCGGCAGGGCCGCGCCCGAAAGTGCAGAGTCCTGTGCGGCGGCCTTGACCAATGCCGGATGGACCGGGGCGGCGGCCATCGGCTTCAGGATGGCGACGCCGCCCTGGAAGGTCACGCCCAGATTGGTCCCGCGCAGCAAATGGTCGAGTGCCGTTCGCACAGTATAGCTACCACGCACGCCAGCCGTGCGACGGCCGCTGACCGCGTCGGGTGCCACCACCACTTGCACGCCGGTCGCTTGCGAAAAGCGGGAAATGGCGGTGCGCAAATCGGACGGCGCTATGTCGAAGCGCTGCTCCTGGCGAAGGACGGTCGTCTCCGCCGGTCGTGCCTGTGCCATAGCAGGTGTCGCAATCGCGATCGCCAGTGCCATGCCTGAAATACCCCGAAAGTGTTGCATGATGTTCCTCCGCTCGGACGCCCCTGCGCCTCGAATGGAAGACGGGTTCCCCGCCGGATCAGGACAAAAGAATTTTGTTGCAGTGCAGCGTCATTGTGATGACATTTTGGTGTCACGCGACGCGGCCGGTTTCAGTCGCAATTGTGCGCCCTGATGCACCACAGTGAAGCCGTAGGCAGCGCCGATTGCCCCCAGTAACTGTTCGGGATTGTCGAGCTTGAAACGCCCGGACAGCACCAACTTTTCAAGCTGTGGCGGCGGGGCCTCGATCACCGGCCCGCCATGGCGGTTGAGCGCCTCGACCAGATCGCCCAGCCGCATTTCATCGGTGTCGAGCCAGTTATGCCGCCAATCCTGCTGCGTCGGATCGAACCGGCTTGGCGCGCTCGCCGCAGTGCCGTCGAAGCGGGAGCGCCAGCCTGCGGGAACCAGCACGCCGGTGTCGGCACCGCTTGCCCCGAACCGTACGCGTCCGCGAAACACCGCGAGCTTCACTTCGTGATGCGCCAGATCGATGTCGAACGCGGTGCCAAGCACGCGCGTGCTCGATCCGCGCGCGGTGACGACAAAGGGACGGTCGGGTTCATGCGCCACATCAAAAAACGCTTCGCCGCGGCGCAGCAAGACGGTGCGCTGCCGCGCGTCGATCGTGACGTCGAGGGCGGTCGCACCATTCAGTTCAAGCCGCGATCCGTCCGCCAGCGCGACCACGCGCTCTTCGCCGCGTTTGGTCTCATAATGGGTGGCAAGGGCAGGGGCGGTGCCCAGGCGCATCGCCTGCCATGCGCCGCCACCCAGCACGAGCAGCACCGCAGCGGTCGCCCCCGCCGTTGTTAGGGTGCGCCGCCGGGTCTCCCGCATCGCCAGAATATCGGCGTCGGACAGGCGACCGAACGCCGCCGCTGTCCCGAGCGCCTCCTCGAGCGCCGGGTCGTCAAGCGTTGCCCGGACGCATTCGGCGGTCGCGGCCTGCGGCCCGTGGCCAGTCTCGCCCGACAGGGCAAGGCCCGCAGCTTCCTGCAGCGACGCAAGACGGCTCATCGCGCAGCACCGGGCGGCAGGCCGCGGCGTTCCAGCGCCAAGCGCAAGTCGGCCACTGCGCGCGTACAATGCTTGTCCACCGCCGCAATGCTGAGCTGCAAATCGGCGGCGATGGTCGCGCTCGCGGTGCCGTCGAGCCGGCGGCGCAGAAAGACTTCGCGGCGCAGCGGCGGCATCACTTTCAAGGCACGCACCAAAATCTCCACCCGCTGGCGATAGTCCAGCACCTCCTCGGCGCGCGGTCTGGCGCAGACGATCTCGTCGCTGAGGTCGCTGGTCGGCGGCAGGGCGCTACGCTGGCGAAAATGATCGTGCACCAGATTGCGCGCGACCGTGAAGCAAAATGCGGCGGCATCCGCCACTGGCCGGGTCCGGCGATAGTCGTAGAGCCGTACATAGGTTTCCTGGACGATATCCTCACCATCGGCGTGATGGTTCAACCGTCCTCCGACAAAGCGCCGGAGCGCCTGGCGCAGATCTGCTTCCTCCTGATCGGCGCGTCGCCGAATCAGGATGGCCGAAATCTCATTCACCGCGCCGCGCCCCTGCAGAGACGCCGACACGCGCGTCGTGGCGCTGTCACTTCGTGCCTCCCTGCCCGGATGTCTTTCCGAGTCTCGGCCGCGTTAGGACAGAAGCATGAAGCGCGCGTGACAATCGCGCGGGCGGCGCTAAAGGGGCCGGCGACCTCTATCGGATCGGACCGGACGATGCGCTTCGTGATGCACTTGGCGGCTTTGGCGGGGCTTGCCAGCGCGACGCCCGCCGCCGTGGCGAATGACCGTCCCGACTTCAGCATCGGCGCGATCGCGGATGCGCAATATGCGGCTGAACCCGATAGCGGTCAGCGGCTTTATCACACGGCACCGGCCAAACTCGCGGCAGCCGTGGCCGATTTCAATCAGCAAAAGCTGGCGTTCGTCGTCCATCTCGGGGATTTTGTCGACCGAGATTGGGAGAGTTATGGCGCATTCCTGCCAGTGGCGGAGAAGTTGCGGCATCCGTGGCATTATGTGCTCGGCAATCACGAGTTCGCGATCGACGATGCGCATAAGCCGCTGGTCGTGGAAAAGCTGGGCATGCCGGCGCGATACTATAGCTTCACCAGCCATAACTGGCTGTTCATCGTCACCGACGGGACCGGCCTGAGCAGCTTTGGCTGGCCGGCGGGCAGCCCCGAATATACGCGTAGCGTGGCTGCGCATGCGGCGCTTTATCCGGAAAAGCCGCTATGGGATGGCGGCATCGACGACGCGCAACTGCGCTGGATCGACGCGCAACTCGCCGAGGCGGACCATCGCGGGATGAAAGCGATGCTGTTCAGCCATTTCCCGCTATTTCCCGAAAACCCGCATAACCTGTGGAACGCCCCGGCCGTGATGGCGGTGATCGAACGCCACCGTTCGACCAAGGTGTGGCTCGACGGGCATAACCATGACGGCAATTACGGCGAGCATGCCGGCGTCCATTACCTGAACCTCAAGGCGATGCTCGATACGCCCGAGACCGCTTACGCGCGCCTCGATTTCTTCGCCGACCGGGTGGTCGTACGCGGTGTCGGGCGACAGCCGGATTATGTGCTGCCGCTCCGCCCTTAGCCCTGTGTCGCGCGATTAAATCTGCGGAGTGTTCGTGCGGTCAGTGGCCGATGACCTTGACCAGCGGCGCGACATCTTGCCCGGTCGGCAATTTGCCTGAGCTCGACAGACGCTGCGTCGCTTCGTCCCAGTGCAGCGCGGTGCCTCGGCCTCCGGTACGATAGCGATTGCTGACGCCATCATCGTCATACAGTGTAAAGCTGGTCGAGCGGCCGGGATAGACGCGGATGCTTTCCAGCGGTTGCCGCGTCGCGGTGCTGGGTACCTGCGCGCCGATCGGCACGATCGAGCCCGCACGAACGAATAACGGAATCCGGTCGATTGGCGCGGCAGCGGTGATGGTCTGGCCGCCGTGATACCGTTCATTGGTCCAATAATCATACCAGTCCGCACCCGCCGGAAGATAGACCGGGCGACTGGTCGCGCCTTGCTGGGTCACTGGGGCGACGAGGAAGGCGGGGCCGAACATATATTCGTCGCCCAGGTCCATGACCTTGGGATCGTCCGGGAAATCCATGAACAAAGCGCGCATGAAGGGCGCGCCGCTTTCATAGGTGTGGCGACCGAGCGCATAGAGATACGGTATCAGTGCATAACGGAGCTTGAGATACTGGGCGAGGACGGGTTCGGCGGCCTTGCCATACTCCCAGATCGCGGTGGCCGGGCGCTGCCCATGGATGCGCAGCGTCGGCGTAAAGCTATTATATTCAAACCAGCGGACGAACAGCTCGGGATAATCGGTATAGCTCGGTACCATGGCGGTGGCACCGGCCGGATCGAGCAGGACGGGACGTTCCGCCTTTGGCCCATTGGGCCACTGCCATCCGCCGGTATCGCTGCTCCAATAGGCGATGCCGGAGGCGGTCATGTTGAGACCAGTCGGCACCTGGCGCTTCAGCGCCTCCCACGTTGCCTGAACGTCCGACGACCAGAACAGACAGCCATTGCGCTGCGTGCCCAGATACGCGGCGCGGCACAAGATCAGGTTGCGCAGATCGGGACGATCCTTCGCCGATCCCTCGGCGACGCTCGCAGTATGCAGCAAGGGGAAGACATTGTGGTACCGGTCGCCCGATCCGATCGCATAGAAATGCCCATCGGGCACGAGGTCCGGCTCGGTCTCGTCGAGCCAGAACCAGTCGAACCCCTGCGAAGCGATATTGTCGCGGATTTTGTCCCAAAACCAGCGCCGCGCCTCCGGATTGGTGCTGTCGAGCAAGGCACCAGCGCGATCGGAGCGAATGGGCAGGCCGTCCACCACGCTGCCATCGGCGTCATGCAGCAGCCAGCCCTTGGCGGCGAGCATATTGTAGTAGCGCGACTCGCGTTCGAAGCGCGGCCAGACGCTGACGATGCTGCGCAGCCCCATGCTCTTGAGCGTCGCGTTCATCGCCTTGGGATCGGGGAAATAGCTACGGTCGATGTCGAGCTGCCCCATCCGGGTCCAGTAGAACCAGTCGAGCACCATCACGTCGAGCGGATAGCCGCGGCGGCGATATCCATCCGCGATGCCGAGCAGCTCGGCCTGCGTCTCGTAGCGTGCCTTGCTCTGGATCAGGCCAAAGGCCGCCTTTGGCGGCAGCGGCGTCTGGCCGGTCAGCGTCGCATACCCCGCGTAGAGCGCGTCCGTCGTGGGACCGGTAATGACGAAAAAGGAGACCCGCTCACCGACCTCCGATTGCCAATGTGTGCTGTTGTACAATCCCGGCGAAACGGTGGTCTGCGATGGATTGTCCCAAACGATGCCATAGCCCTTATTGGTGACGAGGAAGGGAACGCAGACCGTTTCGCCCGCTGGCGCATCGTAATTGTGGCGACAGTCGATCGTGCGGCCGCGCAAGTCCAGCCTGCCTTCCTGGTTCTGGCCGAGGCCGTAATAATGTTCATCGAGCGGCGCGGAAAAACTTGCGCCGACTTTGAAGGTCTTCTCGCCCGCAACCGTATGCGGTGCCATTTCCCACCCGGTCATGTGCAAGATGCTATGGCCGTCGGCACCGTTGATGGTGATCTCGACCGGCGGAAGCGATGGCGCAAAATAGCGTTCCATCTGCGTCGGGGCCTTTGGCCAGGGCTGCGCTGCGACCGTCAGGGACAGTGCGGAGGAGGAAAAGACGTCTCCTGTGGCATCGGCACGATGCGTCCACCCTGTGGTGTCGACCGAGGCAGTGGGGCCGGGGCCCGGCGCGGCACTGGCGAGGCGGGGATCAAGCGCGATCGTCACCCGAACGATATTGGGCGCATAGGGTTCAATCGCGACGAAGCTGCCATTGCGATCCACGGTCGCCAGCGGATCGGCATAGGCAGCAGAGCTGGTGATCAAGGCAACGGCTGCGGCACCCATCCAGCGTGCGAGCGTCTGTTTACGATGCTTCATGGGGGGATCCTCTTCCGACACTATTGGGTGTTGCAATCCGATTGCCGCGACCGCCGCAGGCGGCAGACGTCATCAGGGATTGCCCGGCGCATAAGGGAAGTTTTGCGCCTTATACCAAGCCAGATCGTGTGCGGGCGGCACGGCACCCGGCGGGAGCGGCAAGCCATTGACCGACATCCAATAGGCCAGGCTGGCATCGCGCCACCACCGCGCCTCGCGCTGCTGGATGTCGAGGAAGGCTGCGGTCTTGGCGAAGCGCTCGTCATCGATGGCGGGGCCTACGTTCGCCCAGGTCCGGCGCATGTCGTCGACATACGCGACCCCGTGATCATAATCGGCGACCATTTCCGGCCACAGCGCCTTTCCGGACTTCAGGCGATACGTCCATGGCACGTGGTGGAGCCACAGCAGCATGGCATCCGGCGTGGTCGCGGGATTGGCCAGCGCGCGCGCAAGGGCCGGGGCGTATTGGCTGGTCGCGTTGGTGCCGCCGGGCCCGCGTTCGACGCCAATGCCGTCCTTGTCGGCGCGGTGATAATAATAGGGATTCCATTCGGGCCGCTTCAGATCAGAAATCCACGGCCCCGGTCCATAATGGTGGGCGGTCGCCATGAGATGGGCGAGACCGAGCGGCGTCATATAATCGACCACCGCCTCGCGCGATCCGGCCATCATCTGTGTGATCGGCGCGACGATCGCTGGGTTCGGACCGAAGGTCATCGCCGCCCAGTCGCGCGCGATTTCGGCCGACGACGCCTGCGGATCCCAGGCAAACCGTCCGAAGGCGTACCAATTGGCTTGGTTGAAGGTCGATCCCGACCAGTCGCGCGAGCGGCCGATATTCGCGACCCCCGCCATGCCGGTCAGCGTGCTACCGGTCCCTGCAACGATACGTCCGACGGTGGAGCCCGGTCCATCTGCCAGCGTATCCGCCCGTAACGTCTCTTGGAACAGCGGACCAAGATAGGCGAGGTGGGTCGCCTGCCCGAGATACTCCTTGGTAATCTGGAATTCGATCATCAGCGGCGTTTGCGGCATCGCGCCGAACAGCGGGTGGAAGGGCTCGCGCGGTTGAAAATCGATCGCGCCATTTTTCACCTGGACGATGACATTGGCGGCGAATTTCCCGTCGAGTGGCTTGAAGTCATCATACGCCTGTTTGGCGCGGTCTTCGGCATTCTCCTGCGCGTAGACAAACGCACGCCACATCACCACGCCACCATGCGGGGCGAGCGCCGCCGCCAGCATGTTGGCACCATCGGCATGGCTGCGTTTATAGTCTTGCGGGCCTGGCTGGCCCTCGGAATTGGCCTTCACCAGGAAGCCGCCAAAATCGGGAATCGCACGGTAGATTTCATCAGCTTTCGCGCGCCACCACGCGGCGACCTGCGGATCGAGCGGGTCCGCGGTCTTCAGCCCGCCCAACTCGATCGGCGCAGAGAACCGGGCAGAGAGGTATACCTTGATGCCATAAGGGCGGAAGATGTCGGCCAAGGCTGCTGCCTTGGCGATATACGGTGCGGTGAGGCTGTCGGCCTTGGCGTTGACGTTGTTGAGCACGGTGCCGTTGATGCCGATCGAAGCATTGGCGCGGGCATAATCGGTGTAGCGCGGGTCGCGGAAATCGGGGAGCGTCCACCAATCCCATAGCGACTGCCCGGCATAGCCGCGTTCGACCGTGCCATCGAGATTGTCCCAATGGTTGAGCAGTCGCAGTTTGGTTGCGGGGCTCGACGAAAGCGTGGCGGTGCGCACCGCATGGCCGGTCTGCACCCAACGCAGCAGCGCGAAGGCCCCGTACAGCACGCCGCGATCGGTTTTGGCGGTAACAAGCACCACCCGCCGCCCACCGAGCGTCGCCGGACGGATCAGATATCCCTCGTCATTCAGCGCCGCGACCGGCAGGGCAAGCGCCGCCACCTCGGGCGCTTGGGCGGTGGCAAGGACGACCGAATCGGCGGTGATGGCGTCCCGCCGTGCCACCGCATTTCCGGACAGGCCCGAAAAACCCCGCTCAAGTTCCTCCGCTGCCACGCGAAGCGTCGGCGATTCGCGCAGCACGGTGATTGCGGAGACGGTTGCCGCCTGTCGCTGCAGTTGCGGTAGCGGGCGATAGCGTAGCCAGAGATCGTATCCGTCCTCGGCCCGCGCCGGATGCGCACAGGCCAAGCAAGCAAGCATGGTGAGCGCGACCGCGAACCGCCCGATGGCACCGACCATATCCCCGTCTCCCCCTCAGCCGACTCTTCCGGCTTTCTTTCCGCGTTCACGGATGATGCGTGATAGCGCTAACGCAAGACGGGGCAGCAGGGCAATGCCATGCGCGCCCGGCGCGCTGCGACCGCACTGCGCAATGACCGTTTATCCCGCGCGCCGAACGACGCCGAGAGGGCGGGGGGCGGACAGGATCGCCTTCAAGATCGCCTCCGAACGGCGCTGCCCATAGCCGTGGCCATAGGCGCTGGAGGTGATCGCCACCACCAGATGGCGGCTCGGCACGACATAGATCTTGTTGCCGCCATTGCCCGAGGCGAAGGACACCGGAATATCCACCCCGCCGATCTGCTGGCGCTTGGCATACCAGAAATAGCCATAGCCATCGGCAAAGGGATCGCTCGCGCCGATCGCGACCTTGGGGTCGAGCGCCGCACGCAGCCATGCCGCGCTGACGATGCGCCGACCGTGATAGCGGCCGCCGTCGCGCACCATTTCGCCAATCGCCGCGAGGCTGCGCGCCGTCAGCATCAGATTGCCCTGGCCCTTGGTATAGCCCGCGCGATCTGCGCTCCATTGCCAGTGCGTGATGCCAAGCGGGGTGAACAGGTTCGCGTCCGCAAAGGCCGCCAGGGTACCGCCCGTGGCTTTGGCCACCACCACCCCGGCGGTATAAGCGGTGACCGAATTGTAGCGATAGCGCGTGCCAGGGGGATCGGCCTGCGGCAGCGACAGGACGAATGCCAGCGGGTCGGCGGCTTCGTCCATCTTGTCTTCATTGCCCGGCGAGGCGGGGTCCTCGTCAAACGCGGCAAGGCCCGAGCGCATCGTCAATACGTCGCGCAGGCGCACGGCCCCGATCGCTTTATCCCGCGCTTCCGGCCAGTAGCGCGCAACCGAATCCTCCACGCTGGCGATGCGTCCCCGGTCGATCGCGATGCCGACCAGCAGCGCGGTGATGCTCTTCCCTGCGGATCTGATGTCGTGCAGCGTGTCGGGCGTCTCGCCGTTATAATAACGCTCACCGACAATCTTCCCATCGCGCAGGACCACCACGCCTTTCAGGTCGGGGTGCTCGTCCGCATCGAAGCGGGCGAGCACTGCGTCGAGCGGCCGGTCTGGTGTCGGGGTCTTCACCGGCAGCGGGGCGGCCGACACCAGCATGAGCAAGGTCGGTAAGAGGAAAGGGATCGCTCGGGTGCGCACGGGCAAGGGCGGTACTCCGGTCAGCGTTGGATGCGCCGAAGTGGTGGCGGAGCTTATCAGCAACCGCAAGCGGACGCTGCCGCTTTATCGTTATGGTCCGGCGCATGACATGGCCATTCGGCAGCGCTTGCGGCCGGAGATGCGGGCATCATCGACCTGTTACCACGCCGTGCCGTCGGTGGAGCCCGGTGTGATGCCATTGGCGTGATCCGAGGGGCCAAGACGTCGAACAAATGAGTCGGGCCGTCGTTCAATTTGATAGCATAGTTGGCCTTACCATGCGTCCAATCGGCCAGCTCGCTTAAAGAATCTCGCCCCTCATCGCGATCCCCGATCAGGATTGAATCGCCACCAGACCGCGATATTCTGGCGTTGCGGCCACGGCGCGAGCTCCTCTTTGCTCAGGACTGGGGGTTTCCCTAGCTGGGCGAACATCCGGTTAGGGCATGTCACACTAACGTCTCTGATAATGTGGTCTAAAATGAGCGGGATCCCGACTCACGAGAGAGTTCATGCCTGACCTCAACAGGATCAACTATCTAAGCCTTTTTTGCTCATGTGTCGGCCATGCCGCCATAGTGGGCGGCATTCTGTATGGGCTGTCCGATTTTCGAGAGGAGCGTGTTGGTCTTAAGCGGTCGACTCAGCCGCTCGTCGTGGAGTTGATTCCGATCGACCATATGAGCGACGCTAAGACCGGTGGTGCTGCTCCGAACCATGATGAGGCACCTGCAGTCGTCCCGCGCCAGGGAACAGCGCCGCTTTCAAGGCCGACAAAATCCCTTGCGGAACCCATCAGGCTGGTATCCAAGCCGGGCGATGCGGTCGGCACTATGCTCGCCCCGGAGGGGGCGGGCGAGCACGGATCGACCACTGCCGCGGACTTCAGCGAATATCAGCGCCGCCTCTATGCGTCTCTTGCGCGCGGCAGTCGCTATCCGGCGGAAGCGCGTCGCCTGCATCTGGCGGGCGTCACCCAGCTGGCCTTTAGGATCGATCGCGCCGGCACCGTCCTCGAGAGCTGGATCCAGGAAAGCTCCGGTTCCGAACTGCTCGACAATGCGGCGCTCGAGGCCCTGACCAGAGCGCAACCCCTGCCGCCGATTCCAGCCGGCCTTCCAGCCCGGATGGAGTTCGTGATCGAGATTGATCTATCGGTGATGCAGCAAGTTGCCCTGCAGACGGTCGGTTAGGGGATCTCGCATTCTAAAGTGTCAGCCCCTTGTCGGCCCAATCGGGGCGATTTTGTGAGCGCGTCTCCGCGAGATATATTGATCGGCCTGCTGGTCTCCGACTATTCCGATCTCAGGCGGCGTCTTGCCGGTCGGCTCGGTTCCGCCGATGCGGCGAACGAAGCGTTGCAGGATACCTATGTCCGGCTGCAACGCACCGATATAAAGGACGAGATCCGCAATCCGCGATCCTACCTGCTCAGTATGGCCATTAATATCGCGAGCAATCGGATTCGGTCGGAAGCGCGACATTTGTCCGCCGGGGACATTCAGGATCTTGTTGAGCTTCCCGACGAAACGCCCAACCAGGAACGCGTCGCAGAGGCGCGTTCGGATCTGAAAGCGGTCGAACGCGCCCTCCAGGGCCTGCCAGGACGCCGGCGCGCGATGTTCCGCCGTTTCTGGGTTCACAATGTAGAGTATAAGGAAATTGCTTTGGAATTCAACGTTTCAGAGAGGACGGTGCGACACGAATTGCTGCTCGCGACACGCTATTTGCAAGAGGCGACCGAAGAAATTTTCATCGCCGACTTGCAAAAACGTCTCGCCGAAGTGTCCTCTCAATAAGGGGGCGTGAGCGATGACCGATTTTGGTACGCTCTCCCTGGGGCGAATGGGCAGCAATTCAGGATGACGCAGAGGAGCGGCTGGACAGATTCTGACCTCTCGCGCTTGCGCCTGGAGGGACTGGATCACCTCAATCGCCTCCATTCCGGAGAGGCGACCGATCGTGACGCGGCTGCATTCGTCGCGTGGCGCAGCCAGAGCCGTGCGCATGAAGAAGCTTTCCGCGCCGCACTCCGGCTGCGAGAGCTCGTGAGGATCGTCGAAACCGAGGCCGAAGCGAACGAGGCGGCAGCAGCCAATGTGGTCCCGTTCAAGGCACCGGCGCGCACGCCGCGCATTTCGCGCAGGCAGATGCTTAGCGGCGCGCTTGCAGCATCCGTCGCGGGCACCATCGCGATAGGACGGGCGTTAGACTTTGTGCCGAGCCCGGCAGAGGCCATGGCCGACTATCGCACGGGACCGGGCGAGCGTCGAGTGATCCAACTCGCCGACGGTGCCAGTGTCGATCTGAATACGCGTACCAGCATCGATATGCGTGCGGGGCTCGCTATGCCCGCCGTGGAGTTGATCTCGGGGGAAGCGGTGCTGACCAGTGGGCGCACGCAATCGGCTGCGCTCGTTGCGGGTGCGGGCACCAGCGTCGTCCGTAGCGGGCGTTTCAATGCGCGTCGTGATGGAGATGATGTCTGCATCACGTGCCTGGCCGGGGGCGTCGAGGTTGCCTGGGGCAATGCGAAACGCATTCTGAAACCAGCCGACGAAGTTCGTTACAACAGCGCGACGATCGGCGCGGTGCATCCGGGAGTCGATCCTGCGGTCTTGACAGCCTGGCAAACGGGCACGCTCATTTTCCGAGATATGCCGTTGCGCGACGTGGTGAATGAAATAAATCGCTATCGTTCCGGCAAAGTGTTGCTTTCAAACTCACGACTAGCGTCAAGGACGCTGAGTGGAACGTACTACGTATCACGATTAGATGATTTTTTTAGTCAGGCGGAATTGGCTCTAGGCGTGAAAATTTTTCGACTTCCCGGAAATGTGATTGTTCTAAGTTAGCGGTGACGTGCGCTATACTATATCCGTCAAATCCGTCACTAAAATGTAACAAAAATATCCTGCCAAATATCGTTCCTCTACGTGTCTCCTCTTTGGGATAACTTCGGGGGAATGCAAATGCTTGTCGGCCAGGCGGTGCGCGACGATTGCGTGCAGAACTATACCGAGACAGGATTCGGGCCCGTAGCGCATGCATCCAAACCCGTGGGGCCCAACACGAATCTGCCCGGGCTCAGCGACTGCAGCTCGGCACTGGATCTTCGAAACTGGCTGCTCAAATTCTCGCGCAGTCTCGGCTTCTACGGCGGGCGCTACATCCAGCTTGCCAGGCCCTGCTGGGGTCTGGACGAACGCGAGCCCGGCTTCCCTATCCGGCATATCACCACGTCAAGCCAGGCTGAACGCGAAGACGAGCATTGGATCGCCAGTGATCCCTCGCTCGCGCTGATCCGCGGTGCCTATACGCCTTTTTCTTGGTCGACACGCCATAGCATGCCAACGACGCACAAGCAGCGTGCCTGGCTTGACGGTGAGCGCGGCCGCGGTATCGACGCGGGCCTTGCCATTCCGGTCCAGGACAGCACTGGCTGCCCCGCCTATCTTAGCCTGTTCGGCCATGACGAACTGTCAACGCCGGTCGGATTCCAGGCCAACGGGGCGGAGTAAAAGCAGGCCATTGTTGATGCGGGCCTGACGATATGAAGAGGGCCCCGATCGGGGCCCTCTTCATATCGTTGTCGTCGTCGATCAGG